>Ga0326728_10016624_pt1 | contig 14958 bp, 16 predicted proteins | sample MB3enrmetagenome_FD_207602 | JGI IMG/M metagenome (GOLD analysis project Ga0326728, IMG submission 207602) | Lab enriched peat soil microbial communities from McLean, Ithaca, NY, United States - MB31MN | ecosystem: Environmental > Terrestrial > Soil > Wetlands > Peat | place: USA: New York...
GCCGTCTCCGAGGGTAGAGCATCGCCGACGCGCAGGCGCTCGGCTTTGATGCGCGCGTTGACCGCTTGGATGACGCGCGCGACCAGCCCACCGTCGTATTCCGCGGCGATCGGGACGACGGCCCCGCTCATGTGTCCAACCTATATGATAGGTGAAGTCTGTTTCGACGATATCGTGAGGTCTTCTGCTTGTCAAACGGACCGTTTTGTCCGATAGAGCGGCGCTAAGCTGCAAACAGCGGAGCGGCGACGGTGGAGCAGAAACTCGTCTTCGACGTCGAGGACATCGTGGGCGAAAGCCTCACCTACGACGACCGCCGCGACGCGCTCGTGTGGGTCGACATCGTCGCCAAGCGCATTCACCGCCTCTGGCTCGCCGACCTCCGTCACGAATTGTGGCCGACGCCCGATTTTCCGACGTCGATCGGACTTCGCGCCAATGGTGGAGCGGTCGTGGGCCTGCGCGATCGCGTGGCGCTGTGGGACTTTGGCGGCGAGTTCCGCACGCTCGCGGTCGTGGAGCCGGATCTGCCGGACAACGGCTCAACGAAGGACGCGTCGGCCCGGACGGGGCGTACTGGGTCGGGACGATGCAGAATAATCTCAACCCCGACGGCTCGCCGAAGGAGATCGACCGCGACAGCGGCGCCATCTATCGTGTCGACCGTGAGGGACGCGTGACTCAGCTCACCCCGCGCGAGTTCGGCATCGCCAACACGATGGCGTGGACCGGCGACGGGCGCTTCATTACGGCCGACACGCTGCGCAACGCGATCTACGCGTATGATTTTCGCGACGGCGCGCTCACGGGCAAGCGAATCTTCGCGGCGTCTGTCGACCGCGGCGCGCCGGACGGCTCCTCACTCGACATCGACGGGCGTCTCTGGAATTGTCGCGTCGCCGGCGGCGCGTGCGTCGCGAGCTTTCGGCCGGACGGCGCGCTAGACCGCCTCGTCGATTTGCCCTGCGCGTGGCCGACCAGTTGCGCCTTCGGGGGCCCTGACTTCGCGACATTGTACGTGACCTCGGCGCGCTTCACCATGACGGCCGAGCACATCGCCGCGCATCCGTAGGAGGGCGCTCTTTTCGCGCTCAACATCGATGCGCGAGGCCGCCCGGAGCGCCGCTTCGCGTGAGCCCCCGCTGAACCCAACTGAGAGAAAACCGCGACGAACAATCAGCCCCGCCCGTTGAACTCCTTCACCGCCGCAAACATCGCGACCATGTTCTCGACCGGCGTGTCGGCTTGAACGTTGTGGATTGAGTTGAACACGAAGCCGCCGCCCTGCGAAAAGATCTCGCAGCGCTCGAGGGCCTCGGCCCGCGCCTCGGCCGGCGTCCCAAAAGGCGGCGTCCTCTGCGTATCGACTCCTCCGCCCCAAAAGACGAGACGTCCCTTGTATTTGTCTTTCAGCATGGGCGGCTCCATGCCCTTAGCGGAGCATTGGACCGGATTGACGATGTCGATCCCGGCGTCGATCATCGACTCGAAGAATCGCTCCGACGAGCCGCAGGAATGCTTGAACGTTTTCCAGGCAGTGTCCTTGTGCATCCAGTGGCAGACCTGAGCGTAGTGCGGCTTCCACAAGGAGTCGAACGTTCTGACCGAGCAGAAGGACGAGGCCTGCGCGCCGAAGTCCGCGCCGCAAAGAAAGATCGCGTCGCCGGCGCTTGGCGTTCAGAAGCCGGCGCGCGGGCGCTGTCGCGTTTACAGTGTTCGGGACAGCCCTGCGCCTGCCCGGCGTCGCGGCTGAAATTCGAGCGTTTACGAAGGGTGTTGTTCCGTAAAAGGCGCTTTTCCGGACAGTTCAGTTGCGCCACGCTATCCGCCACGACGGGCCCGGGTCCCGTCGTGACTTGTGTCGGAATTGGGTTGGCGTTGTCTCCATTCCGGCGCGCCATCGCCGGAATCATTTGGGTTGAGCAACCCGGTGACTGCGCCAACCTAATTCCAACCACCTCCGCGACGGGGCCGACGAGTCCGCCACAGCGGTCGTTTTGACGACCGGAAACGCCGGGGCGGCCTTCGCCGAACGAAGACTCGCAACAGGAGCAGCGCGCGGAGAAATACGGTTGGTCTCGACCTTCTGTCTGCGCGCCTCCGGCGTCTCCAACGCCTCCTGAGACGCCGCAGTCGCCACTGATAGGCTGGGGACCTCCTGAGGCTCCACGCCAAGGAAGCGAAGAACTTCGCGCGCCGGCATCGGAAGGCTGAAAAGATAGCCCTGAGCCTCCGAGCAACCCTCGATTCCAACACGAACCAACTGATCCTCCGTCTCGACCCCTTCGGCGACCGTCTCCATGCCAAGCGCCTTGGCAAGACTAGTCGCGGCGCGCACAATGGCCGCGCTCTCGTCGCGCTCTCCAAGCTCGCTGACGAACGACTTGTCGATCTTGATTTTATCGAACGGAAACCGACGCAAATAGCTCAAGCTTGAATATCCAGTGCCAAAGTCGTCCATGGCGACCACAATGCCCATGTTACGGATAGCATGGAGCGCCGAAATAGCTTGCTCGGCGTCCCTGATCATCACGCTCTCGGTGACTTCCACGATGAGCCGCGAGCCTTTGACGCCTGCGGCCTCGATCGCTGCGGAAATCGACTCAAGAAGAGCCGGAGACTTGAACTGCACGGCGGACACGTTGAGCGCCACCTTGATATGCTCCGGCCATTTTGCGACTTCCCGACACGCCTGACGCAAAACCCATTCCCCGATCGGCACAATCAGACCATTCTCCTCGGCCAGCGCGATGAACTCGCCGGGCAGCACAATGCCGCGTTCGGGGTGCTTCCAACGCACAAGCGCTTCAAACGATTTCACCTGCCGATCGGCGACCGAAACGACAGGCTGAAAATACAGTTCGAACTGCCCTTCGACGATCGCGATTCGCAAATCGTTTTCCATCCCGCGACGGGAGCGAACCTGTTCGTCCATCGACGACGTGAAGAAGTTGTAGCTGCCGCGGTTCACCTTGGAATGATAAAGAGCCATATCGGCGTTGCGAATCAATTCATCGGAATCGACGCTGTCAGTAGGCGTCACAGAAATACCGATGCTTGCTCCGATCACGATACTGTTGCCGTCGATACTGTAAGGCTCACTTACGCAAGCGATCAGACGCTCCGCAAGTCGCATTGAATCATGCGGAATGCGCTCGATGCGTTGAATGATCGCAAACTCGTCGCCTCCGATCCGCGCCACAGTGTCGCCCGTACGGACGATCGCCTTGATTCGCGCGGTGACCTCCTGCAACAATTTGTCTCCGACAGGGTGCCCCAAACTGTCGTTGACGGCCTTGAAATGATCGAGGTCGAGATAGAAAACGGCGAACTTGCCAGTGCGGCGCCGAACCTCGGCGAGACACTGATCGAGGCGTTGCTTGAACTCGTAACGGTTCGCCAATCTGGTCAGTGCGTCGCTCGTCGCCATTTCCTGGACCTTCTGTTCGGCCCGACGCCGCATGGTGATATCCTCGCACGTCGACACCGATCCGCCGTCGGGAAGCTCCTTCTTCCGCTGCGCGATGACGCGTCCGTCCGACAATTCGTTAATGATCAAGATACTGCCGTCAGCCTCCGTGCGCAGTTCGCCTGAGACCTTTCCGAATCCCTGATCGCCGAGATGGTCGAGAATTTGCGCCCGCGTGACCCCGCGCTTCGTCAATTTATCAGGAAGTCCGTAGATTTCCGCATACCGCTTGTTGCAAGCGATCAACGTATTGTTCCGATCATACAACGCCAGTCCCTGCACGATGTTGTCCATCGCGTTATTGAACCGCTTGTACTGGATCGCGAGCTGAGCCTGAACGGCCTCACGTTCCCGAGCGTCGGAAAGTTGATCGATGCGATCCGCTAGCCTGACGACCCCGGCGATAATCGACAACACGATCACGCCCGCCGCAAACGCAAGGCCTTCAGTCTGACCGACCCAATCGGCCACGACGTCGTTCATCGACACGGCGACAACGGCCGCGACAGGAAAATTAGGAGAATTAGCGACGGCGAATATGCGGTCCATGCCGTCAAATCCAATTTCCCGCCGCACGACCCCGTCACGATGCGTTGAAAAGAAGTCCGTAAACACCCCGCTGTCGCCAAGTTTGGAGCCGAACCCCATTTCACTCTGCGGATGCCAAGCGACCAGCGCCCCATCCGTACGAAAGATAAAAAGCGATCCATGCTCGCCAAACATAACTTTGTCGAAGAGATCGTCGAAGGTCGCTAAATTGACGATGCCGGCGACCGCGCCGAGAAAGGCGCCGTCGCGCGCAGAAATGCGCTTCGAAAAACTCACCAGCCATGTCCCCATGCTTTGAAACGGCGTCGATACATAGACAGAGCCGGGAGCGGCGTCGCGCAAATAGTCCAGGTACTCGCTGCCGCTAAAGCCATAGGGCGAAGGGTCGCCGATCGTTCCGTTGCCGCCGACAATAAAAAGGCCGTCAATCGATGTGCTTTCTGCAGCGCGATTGCGCAACATCGCCTGGATGTCTTTGCTTTCGCCCAAAGATTGCATATCGGCGATCGAGTTCACGCCGGCGTTTCGCAAACGCTCAACGACGTCGGACACGGCCAAGGAGACAGATTGCAATGAGCGATTGGTATTGTACGAAATAACATTGGAAAGATTTGCCGCGCTCCTTGAGGCTTCCTCGATCCCGCGGTCGTACAAATAGACGACAAGCGTTATGGTTGCGGCCGCAACGAACGCCATCAGGATCCCGGCGCCGATAAAGAGAGGGGCTTGTCGGCGAAGGAGGCGGGGAAGCTTGCCAACCCAGTACTTGAATTCACGCACCGACGCACTCCTGGCGGATCGATGTCCGTTCGCCATCCACCCTAGAGAGAATCTACTTAAGATACTTCCAACGCTGACCGGCAAAGAGGAGACGGAAAAAACAAGAATTGATAAACCAGACCTGGACGGCGCGGAATGACAAGGCTCCTGTAGCGTCAACCGCGCATGAAATCCGCACCCAACGTATGGGATTCAAATCGGACGCAAGTTTCGCAACCTGACGCGTGAAGTGGACCCGCGCAGCGGGACCATTTTTGGCGGCGGCTAAGTTGGAAATCCGTCTGCTGGTTGTCCTTCTTTATCATGCCGCCAAGGGCTGTGTCTGCTGTTGTTCCTGTGGGCATGTGGTCAACGCGCGAGCGTTGTCCACATGTCCACAGGCCGGGCGCGCGGCGCCTTCGCGCCAGACGGCCATCGGCGAGCGGTAGCCGAGCGCCTGATGAAGGCGTCGCTCATTGTAGAAGGCGAAGTACGCGCCGATGCCGGCTTTCGCCTCGCGGCCGTCGGCGTAGCCTTTGAGATAGACGTCCTCGTGTTTCAGCGAGCGCCAGACCCGTTCGATGAACACGTTGTCCATCCAACGGCCGCGCCCGTCCATCGAGACGCGCACGCCAGCCTCGATGAGGACGCCGGTGAAGGCCGAACCAGTGAATTGGCTGCCCTGATCGGTGTTGAAGATCTCCGGCTTGCCGTGCTTGGCCAACGCCTCCTCCAGCGCGTCGACGCAGAACGAAGCGTCCATCGTGTTCGACAGCCGCCAGGACAGGACCGCCCGGCTCGCCCAGTCGATCACCGCCACGAGATAGAGGAAGCCGCGACCGATCGGGATATAGGTGATGTCGGCCGCCCAGACTTGATTGGGCCGGTCGATTGCCAGGCCGCGCAGCAGGTAGGGGTAAATCTTGTGACCCGGCGCGGGCGCGCTCGTCCTCGGCTTGGGCCCCAGCGCCTCGATGCCCATCAGCCGCATCAGCCGCCGCGCGCGCTTGCGGTTGAGCGGCCAGCCCGCCTCGCTCAGCGTCCTGGCGATCCGTCGCGCGCCGAAGAACGGCCGCTCGGTGAACAACGCGTCGATGCGCCGCATCGTCTCAAGATCGTTGTCGTTGGCCGGCCGCGGCTTGCGGTAGACGCCCGAACGCGCGACGCCCAACATTTCGCATTGCCGGCGGATCGACAACTCGGGATGCGCGCGATCGAGCCGCCCTCGGCGGTCCGGCGCGCTCATCTCTAGGCGAATGCGAAGCATTCGTCCGTGCCGAACCTCTTGGCGAAAAAATCGTTCTCGATCGTCAACTGGCCAATCTTGGCGTGAAGCTTCTCGATCTCGCGCGACGCCGCTGCTTCGGCGTCCTGCCCGATCTTGGCGTCGAACGCCCGCGCCGCGTTGTCCAGCAGTTGCTTCTTCCACGCGTAAACCTGGTTCGGATGAACCTCGTAGCGTTGCGCCAGGTCGTTCACCGTCGCCTGCTCGCGCAGCGCCTTCAGCGCCGCGTCAATCTTCCGTCTCGCCTTCATCATGTTCCGCTCCGTTCCAAGCCATTCGGAGCAGACTTCTTCCAACTAAGCCAGTGGTCCCATTTCCGGGGGCCACTTCAGCGGACGCCGATCGCCAACGCCGCCTATTTGTGCGCCTTATCCGACAGGGGGTCAGAGGCGGCCTGACAAGTGTTGTGACGCCCTCGGCGTGAAGCCCGCGCGCTCCCCTCTTTATTTCGCCGCCATCGTCGTCTTTGCGGCTGCCGCGATCGTAGCGGCGCGCCGAACAACAGTCTGGACTTCCGTCACGTCGCCTGATTGCCGCTGATCCGCAATTGCGGCGGCGCGGCGGCGCCGCGCGCGAGATCGGCGGTGGCCGGCTCGTCGAAATTCATCCCCAGCACCGCGCCCCGGCTCGCCCCGGAGATCACGTTGTCGGCGATGACCGCCGAGCCCGCGCCTTGGACGATCGAGACGCCGATGCCGATCGGCGCGTCGCGCACGACATTGCCGAGGACCGCCACGTCGCGCAGCGAGGCGCCCCAACCGACCAGAATTCCGACCCACGCCGCGCCCTCGATGACGTTGCCGCTGACCGTGGCGTCGGCCTCGACCTTGACGCCGAATTGGTAGCCGAATTCGCGGCCGGAATGGCCTTGGAGGGGCTTGAGGTTGCGGATCATGTTGCCGGAGCAGACCGCGGCGCGACCGCCGTGGTCGGCGAAATTGACCATTTGCACGCCGCAGAGGGCGCCGTCGATGGAATTGTCGGCGATGACGCAGCCTTCGAACTCGAATTCGGCGAAGATCGCGGTCTCCCCGAGGTCGGCGCAACTGTTGTCGCTGATGACGACGCCCGCGCCGCCGTTGTTGCGCACCGCCGTAAAGGCGCAGCGGCGGATGACGTTGTTCGTGACCAGGACGCCGCCGGCGCGGAAGATCGAGACGCCGTTGCCGTACTGGCCGGAGCCCCCCGAAACGTTGCCGATGTCGCCGACGCGGTTGCCCGAGACGCGCGTGCCGTCCTCGCCGCGGGTCGAGCGCCAGACCTGGACGCCGTTGTCGCCGCAGCGCTCGACGCGGTTGTCGGCGATCACGAGGCCGGTCGCGTCGGTGGAAAAAACGCCGCCGGCGGCGATGTCGCGGATGCTGTTGCGCTCGATCCAGCCGCCGCAGCCGCGCAGGCGCAGGCCGACGCCGCCGGCGTGTTCGATCGCGCAATCGGAGACCGTCAGCTCGCCGACGTTGGAGAAGTCGATCAGGCCGCGGTCGCCGCCGAGCGGGCGGTCGGCGCCGTCGAAGGTGAGGCCCGAGAGCGCGACGCGCGCGCCGCCCTCGGCCGCGACGAGCGGTCCGTCGCCTTCGAGCACGAGGCGCGTCGCGCCGGGAACGCCGATCAGCCGGGCGCCGTCGGGAAGACGCAAAGGCGCGGCGCGAAGCGTTCCAGCCGGCAGGACGGTCGGGCGGCCGGCGCGGGTCGCGGCGTCGATGGCGCGGCGAAGCGCGGCGGTCGCGTCGCCGCCCGAACCGAGTTCCTCGCCGCGGCCGCGGAGGATCGGCAAAAATCCGGCGCCCGCCATCGCGACGGCGCCGCCCATCATCCTGCGTCGATCGATGGTCATGCTCCCTCCGGAATGCGACACGTTTTAGCTCATTTCGCACGGCTTGCGAGCGTCTGCGCGTCGTCTCGGGTCCGCCGCTCTCGTCTTGCCCTTCGGCGCCACGGTATTACTCTTACATGTAAGAGTAAGGAATCGACCATGCGCATCACCTCGAAAGGCCAAGTGACGATCCCGGCGGAAATCCGCCAACGCGCGGGTCTGCTGCCGCACACCGAGGTCGATTTCGAATTCGACGGCGAAGTCGTGCGAATATTGCCCGCCCCCGCGCCCGCCAAGAGCGGCCGAGGCGCGCGCGTGATCGCCCACTTGCGCGGACGCGGGGACGTCGCGATGAGCACGGACGCCATCATGGCGCTGACGCGCGGCGAATGAATGAGCGCCGTCCTGATCGACATCAACGTCCTCATCGACCTCATGAGCGAGGACGCGCAATGGTTCTCATGGTCCGCGGCGGCGGTGGCGAGCGCAGCCGATCGCTTCCGTCTCGTCATCAATCCGATCGTCTACGCCGAAGTCTCTGTGCGCTTTTCGCGGATCGAGGACCTCGACGCCGCGCTGCCGAAAGAAATGTTCGAACGAGAGCCGATTCCCTATGAGGCGGCCTTTCTCGCGGGAAAGTCGTATCTCGCTTGCCGGCGACGCGGCGGATTGAAGCGATCGCCTCTCCCCGACTTTCTGATGGGCGCCCACGCGGCGATCGCCGGATATCGGTTGTTGACGCGCGACGCGGCGCGCTATCGCGCCTATCTTCCGAGCCTGCCGCTCATCGCGCCCGATTGAGCCGGCTCGCGAGAGGACGCTGCGGCGCAGACGCAGCGCTCATCGAACGCCGGCCCAAGCGCCCGCTTTACGCTCCGCGGCGCCGGTTCTATAGCCTTCGCCCGCCGCCGCGTCGGTTCGCGCGACGGCGCTGCAAACGAGGTCGCCATGAAGCTTTCCGACCCGACCCTGCTGCGCTCGCAGTGCCTGATCGACGGCGCTTGGGCAGGCGCAGGCGTCGACCCCATCCACAATCCCGCCGACGGCGCGCCGATCGCCAGCGTGCCGCGCTTCGGCGAAGCCGAGACGGTCGCGGCGATCGAGGCGGCGGCGCGCGCGTTTCCGCTATGGGCCAAGGGCGCCGCCAAGCAGCGCGCAGCGATCCTCAGGCGCTGGTTCGATCTCATCGTCGCCAACCGCGACGACCTCGCGCTGATCATGACCAGCGAACAGGGCAAGCCGCTCGCCGAGGCGCGCGGCGAAGTCGACTACGCCGCCTCGTTCGTCGAATTCTACGCCGAGGAGGCGAAGCGCATTTATGGCGAGATCAACCCGACGTTCCGCGCCGACTCGCGCATTCTCGTGGTCAAGCAGCCGATCGGCGTCGTCGCGGCGATCACCCCGTGGAACTTTCCCGCGGCGATGATCACCCGCAAGGTCGCGCCGGCGATCGCGGTCGGCTGCGCCGCGGTGGTCAAGCCCGCGCACGCGACGCCGCTGACTGCCCTCGCCCTCGGCGAACTCGCGCAGCGCGCCGGGATGCCGGCCGGCGTGCTCAACATCCTCACCGGCGGCGCGGCGGCGATCGGCAAGGCGATGTGCGAGCACCCGGCGGTGCGCTTCGTCGGCTTCACCGGCTCCACCGAAATCGGCAAGCTGTTGATGCGCCAGGCTGCCGGGACGGTGAAGAAGGTCGGGCTGGAGCTCGGGGGCAACGCGCCGTTCATCGTCTTCGACGACGCCGACCTCGACGCCGCGGTCGAGGGCGCGATCGCCTCAAAGTTCCGGAACACGGGCCAGACCTGCGTCTGCGCCAACCGTCTGTTCGCGCAGGACAAGATTTACGACGCCTTCGTCGACAAGCTGACGCGCGCCGTCGGGCTCTTGCGCGTCGGCGACGGAACCCAAGCCGGGGTCACGCAGGGACCGCTGATCGACGCGGCGGCGCTCGCCAAGGTCGAGGAGCACGTCGCCGACGCGCTGGCCAAGGGCGCGCGCTTAACCATCGGCGGCAAGCGCCACGCCCTCGGGGGCACGTTCTACGAGCCGACGGTGCTCGCCGACGCGACGCCGGCGATGCTGCTGTCGCGCGAGGAGACGTTCGGGCCGGTCGCGCCGGTGTTCCGCTTCCAGGACGAGGCCGAGGCGATCCGGCTCGCCAACGACACGCCGTTCGGCCTCGCCTCCTACTTCTACGCCCGCGACCTCGGCCGCGTCTGGCGGGTCGCCGAGGCGCTCGAATACGGCATGGTCGGCATCAACTCCGGCCTCATCTCGAGCGAACTCGCCCCCTTCGGCGGCGTCAAGGAATCCGGCCTCGGCCGCGAAGGCTCGCGCCACGGCGCCGAGGAATATGTCGAGATCAAGTACATGCTGATGGGCGGGCTGGACAGGTAGGCGGCGGCGAGCGCGCGGCGGCGGGCGGAAACGTTCCATAGCGGAGCTTATGCGGCGTCGGAACGTCGAGACGTGGCGGAGGCCGGTTCAATAACGGCGGCCCAGTCTTTGTCATCCACCAATTCCACAACCCGCCATTTTCCAGGCATTAAGACCGCTCCGGCCACTGACCGGCCGGGCTGTGTGATCGGAACATCACCGCGTTGACGAAGCAAAATCATCCGCACTTCGGTTCCAACGCGAATGTTGCCGACTTCCCATTGGGTCTTTAGGCCGCCGTGGTTCGTGGTGGGTCGCCAGATATAAAACCGACCCTTCCCGTCATTTCCATCTGTCCATGACGTGACCACAATCTCCCCGTCATCGGCGACGCCGCCCCAAAACCCACGCGCCGTTTTGGTCTTCACTCCTGCGGCATTCAACGCATCCACGAATTTTCCGAACGGCGGAAGCTTGAAAAGAATGTCCATTTGACCTCCCCATCATATCTGCCGCATATCTACGCCTTGTCTGTGTCTGTGTCAAGGCTCCTACATGTCTCCGCATTAATGTGCAGAAATCAAGAATTCCGCACGTCAGTCTAAGCGCCGAAATATCAAAGGCATAGCGCGTGCGAATTATATGGGCGGATGTCCTCCCGCACGGTCGTCGCGCCCGGCCGGAATCCGCCCTTGCCGAACGTTCGGGCCGGCGACCCTCTATCCGGCTCTACCCGCTCGCCGGGGTTAGGACCGCCTGCCGTCGCCCGGCCTCACGTCCGCCGCACGCGCACAGCGGCGCGCGAGCGGACGAGGGCGAGGAAGCGGTCGCGGATGATCGCGTAGAGGCTCGGCGGCAGCATGCCGTAGGCGACGGAAGACTCGTCCGCGCCGGGCAGGCGCCTCAGGTCCGGGCCGGGCCAGACGAATTCGTTCCACTCGGAAAGCACGACCCAGGAGCGCGCGTCGTCGAGCCTCAGCCGCTGTCTGACTTTGGCGGGAATTTCGATCGTAAGGTCCAGACGTTCCGGCGGGCTGTGCGTCACCGGCAGGACCAGCGCGCGCGCATCGCCATCCTGGTCCACGCGGATCGCCGCGACGATCGCGCAGGGGCGATCCTTCCCACCCTCGTCGCGGCCTTGGCGATATTCGCCGTGCCAGAGATAGCTGTATCGAATGACGAGGCCCGGGACGGGTTTCGGCAGGGCCACTGCCGGTCACTTCATCTCGGCGTCGAGATGGGCGTACTCTTCGGGAACCTCCGAGCTTCGCACGGCCTCGATCCATTCCTCCGGCAGTTCCTCCGCCAGACCGACGCGCCGATCGCGCCGTTTCAGCCGCGCCCATTCCTCCGCCGACATGACCACCAGCGAATCGCGTCCGTGCTTGGTGATGACCACCGGTTCGCGGCGGGCCTGGTCGCTCAGCGCGCCGAAGGATTGCTGGAACTGGCTGGCGGTGACGCGGGTCGAGGGCATGGGAAAAATCTCCAATTTGGCTATTTTATCCAAAGCCGGCTGATTTTCAAGGGGACGAGCCCCGCCGCTCGGCGAACGATCTCCCGCCTCACCCCAGCAAATCCACCAGATGCGGGATCAGCGGCTCGTCGGCGGGCGGCATGGGATAGGCGCGCAGGTCCTTCGGGCGGACCCACTTCAGCGCCTGGCCCTCCAGCGGCTCGACGAAACCCTCCCAGCGCCGGCAGACGTAGAGCGGCATCAGCAGGTGGAAGTCGGCGTAGCTGTGGCTGGCGAAGGTCAGCGGCGCGAGACACGCCGCCTTGACCGAGATGCCAAGTTCCTCGCGCAATTCGCGGATCAGCGCGTCCTCGGGCCGCTCGCCTGAAGCGAGCTTGCCGCCGGGAAATTCCCACAGGCCGGCCATCGCCTTGCCCTCGGGGCGCTGGGCGATCAGCACGCGGCCGTCGGCGTCGACCAGCGCGACGGCGACGACGAGGAGCATCTTCAAGAGCGGTAGTCGCCGTTGATGGCGACGTAGTCCTTGGTCAGGTCGCAGGTCCACACTTTCGCGGTCGCGGTCCCGACGCCGACGTGGACGCCGATGACGATTCTTTTGCGTTTCATGTAGGCGGAGGCCGCCGCTTCGTCGTAAAGGGGATCGCGCTCGCCGGCGTGGGCGACGCGGATGTCGCCGAAGAAGATGTCGAGCTTGTCGCGCTCGGCCTTTTCGCCCGCCTTGCCGACCGCCATGACGACGCGGCCCCAGTTGGCGTCCTCGCCCGCGCAGGCGGTCTTGACCAGCGGCGAATTGGCGATCGACAGCGCGATGCGCTTGGCCGCCTTGCGCGAGGCGGCGCCGGCGACGCGCACTTCGATGAATTTGTGCGCGCCCTCGCCGTCGCTGACCACCTGCTGGGCGAGATCGAGCAGCAATTTGTCGAGCGCGCGGCGGAACGCGCCAAGGCGCGGATCGGCGGCGTCGGCGATCTCGGGCGCGCCGCGCCGGGCGGCGGCGCCGGTGGCGAAGATCAGCAGCGTGTCGGAGGTCGAGGTGTCGCTGTCGACGGTGATCGCGTTGAACGAGCGTTTGACCGACTTGGTGAGCAAGCCTTGCAGCGCAGGGGCGGCGATCGGCGCGTCGGTGAAGACGAACGACAGCAGCGTCGCCATGTCGGGCGCGATCATGCCGGCGCCCTTTGCCATGCCGTTGATCGTGACCTCCGTGTCGCCGATCTTCGCCCGCGCGGTCGCGACCTTGGGGAACGTGTCGGTGGTCATGATCGCCTTGGCGGCGTCCATCAGGGCGTCGGGTCTGGCGCCGGCGATGAGCTTGTCGAGCGCACGCGTAATCCGGCCGGCTTCCAGCGGCTCGCCGATCACGCCGGTCGAAGCCAGGTAGATTTCGTGCGCCGGCGCGCCCGTCGCCTTGGCCGCCGCCTCGGCGACGCTTGCGGCCGCGCGCAAGCCGGCGGCGCCGGTGAAGGCGTTGGCGTTGCCGGAATTGACGATCAGCGCGCGCGCCTCCCCTTTCGGCAGATTGGCGCGGCACCAGTCGACCGGCGCCGAGGGGCACTTGGAGCGGGTGAACACGCCCGCGACCCGCGCCGGCCGGTCGAACAAAGCGAGCATCACGTCGGCGCGGCCGGCGTAACGCACGCCCGCCGCGATCGCGGCGAAACGCACCCCCTCGATCGCGGGCAGAACGGGATATTTCTTCGGCGCGAGCGGGGAGAGCGGGGCGGCATCGGCCATGGAGCGGAGTTCCTGGTTCCTTAGCTTGCGGAGCGTGATCGCGAGGCGCAGCCGAGGTCGGCCCTTGCGCGAGATCACGCTTGGGCAGGCGCCGCGGCGCCGTTCACGGCGTCTTGGGCTTGGCGTCGCCGTCGGGCGTCTTGGCGTCGCCGGCTGGCGTCGCGTCCGGTTTCGGCTCCTCGTCCATGCGCTCGATCTTGACGCCTTGGCGCAGCGCGGCGATCAGTTCGCTCTGCGCCTTTTGTCCGACGTAGCGAGCGGCCTGATCCTTGACCTGATCGAAGGGCGGGAAGGTCCTCATCCGCCTCTCCTCGACCTTGATGATGTGCCAGCCGAACTGGCTCTGCACCGGATCGGAGACCTGCCCGGGCTGGAGCTTGAACGCGGCGTCGGCGAACTCGGGCACCATGCGGTCCTTGGTGAACCAGCCGAGATCGCCGCCCTCGCCCGCCGGGTCCTTCGACAATTCGGTCGCCACCTTGGCGAAGTCCTCGCCCGCCTTGATGCGCGCCAGCGCCGCCTTGGCGTCCTCTTCGGTCGGCAGCAGGATATGGCGGGCGTGAACCTCCTCCGCCGGAGGCTGCGCCTTGGCCGCTTCGTCATAGGCCTTGCGTTCGGCTTCCTCGGTGGCGGCCGCCTTGGCGACGCTGGTCAGCAGCGCCTCCATCGCCAGCTTGTCGTGATAATAGGCGAGGCGGCGGGTGAAATCGGCGCCGGCGTCGAGCTTGTCGGCCTCGGCCTTCTTGGCGACGAGTTTGAGGTCGATGAGGTAGTCGACCACATATTTTTGGCGCGCCGGCCCTTCGAGCTTCTGCGGCAGGCCCGGACCGATGTCGAGCAGCGCGTCGCCGACGTCGTCTTCGGTGATCGGAACGCCGTCGACCTTGGCGAGAATCTTGGGGTCCGCGTGGGCGGCGCCGGCGAGAGCCAAGGCCGCCCCGAGGCTCGAGGCGAGTAGGAGGGCGAGCCGGCGAGCCGGCGCTTGCGGGGAGAGTTTCATGGAAGCTCCTGTTGAGGAGGCGCGGCCTCCTCGTTTGACGTCTCGGCACGCGCCTATAATGCGAAACGGCCGAATTGGCGAGGGGGGAGGCGCCGACGGCGCGACATTTGTTCGGCGATTCGACAGCGTGGAGGAAAAAGGCCTCGGCGGGACGCTTTTCGCGAGCCGTTGGAGTAGTACGGCGGCAGCGGCGTCTTTGCGCTAGGCTTCGGCTCGGCCGGCGTTCCGTTCGGCGGCGGGGGAAAGGGACATGGCGGCCAATCGCTTCACCGGCGTTCGCATCGAGGGGGCCAAATACGGCGTCGGCTTCGGTTCGGCTCTGGCGATCGCGATATCCTACGTCAACAACCACTCGATCCTGTGGGCGATCGTCAGGGCTGTTCAGTTCTCATGTAAGTTGGGCATTTTGAGCACGAAGTTGAGATCGAGGGCGGCGCGCCATCGGGTGTTGCGGACGTTTAGGCCGCCATCGGCTCTGATCAAGTTGTAGGCGAAA
>Ga0326728_10016627_pt1 | contig 14954 bp, 11 predicted proteins | sample MB3enrmetagenome_FD_207602 | JGI IMG/M metagenome (GOLD analysis project Ga0326728, IMG submission 207602) | Lab enriched peat soil microbial communities from McLean, Ithaca, NY, United States - MB31MN | ecosystem: Environmental > Terrestrial > Soil > Wetlands > Peat | place: USA: New York...
ACAAGACGCCTCGTCAGGCCTTCGAAGAGCACCAGGCCGCGGCTGCCGCGGCCTGAAACCGCCCCAAAAGGGTGTCCAAAAACCCTAGACCGGTACAGTCATTCCCGGGCTCCTCTAAATTCCGTTTCTAAGGAATGTACAATACTCGATTTTTCCCGCAGCGCCGTGAACAGTACCCGTCGTTTGTGTAAAATTCGGTTTCGGCGTTCACCCCATACTTACCCGATGATAACTACGTTGGGTCGGCTAAGCCCAGTTTGGAAGCTGGAAGATTTAATCTGTTCTTCATCCAAGCGTTCGACCAAGGAAACGGCGGAGAGCGATAGTATCTTCGCGCTTGAGGCACGGCGCTAAGTTTTGCCACCGATGTTCAGGGCCGGTACCCCTTGGGGAGCTTGGCCATGGTTCACGACGCAAATCCTCACCTGGAAGAAGACGCGGATGTCCCACCTATGATACCCATCCCCGAAAACAACGGGGACTTGGGCGCAAGTTTGGCGCGCGAACTGGCCTTGCAATCCCGGAATTCCGCGGCTCTGTTGCTGGTCCAAGTGTCCCCTTTGGAGCCGGGAATGAGTTGCGAAGAGCTTTTGGATTTTTTTCTCAAACGCAACCATCAGGTCAACAGTTTGCCGGTGGTTCAAGACGGGAAGCCTCTGGGAATCGTCACCCGTTCCGAGGTCGTCGACCGATTTTCGCGGCTCTATTTCAGGGAACTATACGGGCGCAAAAGCATTTCCGAAATCATGAACGCTTCGGCGTTGGTGGTCGACAAGTCCGTCACACTCGAGGAGCTCGGAAGGCTCGTTTCCAGGGAAGGCCGCCACGTCCTCACGGAAGGGTTCATCATCACCGAGGAGGGGAAGTATTTAGGGATGGGCAACGGCCAGGCTTTGGTCAGGGAACTGACCGAACGCAAAGAAGCCGAACTTCAATCCGCGTTGGACCGGGCCTCGGTGAAATTGCTAAAAGCGCAGGAAGAGCTGATCGAAAAGCATCGGCTTCAGAAGGAACTTTCCATCGCCCATGACATCCAGGCGGCCATGCTTCCCAAGGGAACGCCGGATGTCCCTGGGTATTCCGTGGCGGCGTATTACCGATCCGCCGAAGAGGTCGGCGGAGACTACTACGATTTTATCCCTTTGGCAGGGGGCCTATGGGGCTTGGCGGTGGCGGATGTGGCGGGAAAGGGGGTGCCTGGATCGTTGGGCATGGCCTTGGCTCGGACCGTGCTTCGGACGCAGGCGGCCTCCGGTCGTGGGCCCGCCGAAACCCTGAGGCGGACGAACGCGATTTTGACGCCAGATTTGCGTCACGGCATGTTTATCACCCTTTTTTTTGCGGTGTTCCACCCGGAACGACACCTGCTGCGCTGCGCTTGCGGAGGGCATAACCCCGCCTTCCATTTAGGGGGAGCCCACGGCGTTCGGACGGTCTCTCCGGAAGGCATGGCCTTGGGTTTGGGACCAAGTGCGGCCTACTATGCCACTGAAGACGATGTGGCCCTGGCACCCGGAGACGTGTTCGTCCTGTATACCGACGGGGTCATCGAAGCGATGAACCCTTATGAGGAGGAGTACGGGGAACATCGCTTTTTAAGTTCGCTGGTGCGGCACGGGTCCGGCCCATTCGATAGGCTTGCCGAGAGTTTGATCAAGGATCTTTCCGCTTTCACCGAAACCGCGCCCCAAACCGACGACATCACTCTCGTGCTCCTGCGACGCAACGCATAATCGGAGGCCGCCATGCCCAGACTCGAACTTCAATCTTTTCCCGCGCAGGGATCGCCCCTCGTCACGGTTTTGACCCTGGACGGGGACCTCAATCTTGCCACTTTGGCGCAGTTAGAAGGGGTGCTGGAGGAATATCGAACCCAAGGCCGTTTGAACGTGGTGGTCGACCTCAAGGAGCTGAAGTTCATCAGTTCCTCGGGTTTGGGGGCCTTTTTAGGCACGGTCAACCAGTTTCGAGACGGAGGCGGGGACCTTGTATTCATCCATTTAAGCCCGAAAATCCAGAAGATTTTCGCGATGGTGGGATTTTTGAGGGTGCTGACGGTCGCCGATGGCGTCTCAAGCGCCCTGAGCCATTTCCAAAGTCCGGAGAAAGGGGAAGCCGCAGTACGCTTCCACGTGCGCAGCGCCGAGGCAACCCATTCCGGCCAGCCTTTTGAAATCAGGGTAGAGGCCCAAGATTCCTCCGGTCGGCCGGCTAGCGGCTACCGGGGGACCGCCCGGCTTAAACCCGAAAGGGGGATCGTCAGTCCCGTCCATATCGGGCCATTCGTCGACGGCAGATGGTCAGGCGCCGTGATCCTCACCGGCCCTGGGGAGCTCGAGGTAAGGGTCGTCGATGAAGGACTGGAAGGCTCCTGGCGGATCCTCGTCCTGGAGAACCGTCCCAAAGTCCGTTTCCCGTTTGAGATATCCTGTTCAGGGTGCGGCGGAGGGATGACGATCCCGTTGAGCAATGTCTATCGATGCGGCCGTTGCGGTGAGGTTTTTCTTGCGGACCGCTGGGGGCAGGCCATCTCCTTGCGCAACGGAGGCCCCGGGGCGGAGAGTCCGGCCCAGGTTTATCAAATGCTGGTGCCCTCCGACGTTAACGTTCTCGGACAGTTGAGGGTCTTTTGTGGAGGCTTGTTGCGGGACGCTTCGTTTCCGGAGGCCTTTGTCGATGATGTGGAGCTCGCCTTGGACGAGGCTCTTGCCAATGTCGTCGAACACGCCTATGCCTACGATCCGGGCCAGAGCATAGCGTTACGGGTGACCCTGGAACGGGATCGGATTCTCCTGCTGATCAAGGACACAGGCAAGGCGTTCGTGGAGGAACGTCGCGCCACCCTCGACCTGGAGGCGCACTTGAACGAACGCAGAAGCGGAGGCTTGGGTCGTTATCTCATGGAAAGGGTGATGGACGCGGTGGAATATAAATCAGGGCCGGACGGCAATCTGCTGATGATGGTAAAAAAAATCACCCCGGAAGCCCCGGTGGTAAAGAGTCCCACCGAGACGCGCGAGGCGGCCTTCGTCTGACCAAACGGTTCAACGGTGCTTTGAAGTGACGGTGTAGGAATAGGAGGTCGAGGAGGAACCCGACCAGGCGTGATGGTGGCACCCGCGGCAGGGTGCCAGAAAGAAGATGCAGCCGGAACAGGCCAGGGCGGCGATGGCGGTGATAAAAAGCAGAACCTTGAAATGATGGGGGGCCATGGTGGGCCTCGGGAATCAGTGGGGATTTTTAGGGGGACAACAGCTTTTCCCCGATGTTTTGGTTTTCGGCAGTTTCCAAGCGTGGCTTAACGGCTGGGAACGATTTCTCCGGGGGGATTTCCGCCTAGAAACGGCTTCGACCGTAGTCCGAATGCGGATTCAACGGGGCCGAGCGAGCGCGTCGGCCCCGAACCGGGACTGATTTTTTGTTCGAACTATTGTGGAAACACGCAATTCCATTCCCGGGTCGGGAAAGCTTTCACCAGATTTCCGTCGTCGTCGAGGAGTTGGAAGGTGAATCGATAATGGGTGTTGGAGATGAATTCAGCCCCGCTTTCGTCCTTGCCGTCCCACACGATCTTGAATTTCGGGGTCACCTTGCCGGTGAACGTGCGGAACGTGGAATCGTCAGCCTTGGCGACTTCAAATTTCCAGCGGCAGGGAAGCCGAGATTCCCCCGCGGTGACGTCGAATTCGGAAGGCATCAGCAATTGGCTGGGCCGTTTTTTATCAAAACTGAAGGGACCTCTCTTCCAGGTGATTTCCGGGTAATGATTGGAAATCTCGAGCTGGATTTGGGTGTCCGCCGCGGTTTGTCCGGTATCGTAGCGAACTTCCAAGGACGCGGGGTAGACGCCCTCCCCTTGGATCGCGCCGGAATCGTCCCTTCCGTCCCAATCGAGCGTTTCGGGGACCCGGCCTTCCCCTTTTTGGGTTCGAATGAGTTTGGGGACGCCGGTGGAAGTGGAATAGACGCATAAAGTCCAGTTGCGGACTTGTTCCGGAAAGCTGATTTGGGGCCGCAGCACGGTGTGGCCTCCCTGGCGTTCGTCGTTGAACACGGGCGGCGCTTCGGGAAGGCTGACTTTGGGGGCTTTCAGGGGCGTAAGGGCGACTTCCGGAGCCGCCGGGGCTCCGCATTCAAAATCGCCCCAGGGATCGCCGTATTCCCCCCAATGGAAAGGATTGGCGGTATACACCTGGACGCGGTCGTACTGGCGCAGCCCAGGCCAGATCACGCCATCGGGAACCCGTTCACCTGTGGCGATGAAATAGGCGGCGATATGCGCGTTCCGTAGAGAAACAGCGCTGGATTGGCACTCGTGGCCAAGGCCGTCAGCTTTCATGCAAGCGACGTCGAATAGGGCGGAATCGGATTTGAGCTCTCTCGTGATACGCCAGGAATAGTTTTTTTCGTCGGTGAACGTAAAACACACGTAATCCGAGGCCAATTGTATTTTTAGTGGGCAGTAGTGCGCGAGGAACACTTGGGCCCGGCTCCACGCTTCATCCCGGATTTCTTTGGGAATTTCGAAGTCGAGCGGTTGGCGCATCGCCCGATCCAAATAGCGCTTTTGGTCGGCGTTAAAATTGGGACGTTTCCAGTGGATGCTCGAACACCCGTCCACGAGGGACACCGCGATCAGAAAGCTAATGAGTATGGGTGACAGCTTTGGAAGCATTGACGGCCCCTGCGGCGTTGGAAGTGTTCGAAGCTCTATTCGGGAGAAAAAGGGAAGGGCTTGAGGAGAAATGAGCAACGACCTATTGGGTGTGAACCGCCGGCGCAAAGCGTTTCGGTAGACGGTGACGGTGGAATGGGTGTAGTTTTCCAGGGCATTCTCGGAGACGACATCGGGAGCGCTGTTTCAGGGGAGGCGGGGGGGCGAGCTCGGCAGAAGAGCCGGCTCCAGGGAGCCCGGCGCCGGCGATGCGCCGTTGGTGGATCGTAGGGGGCTGAAAAGAGGGTGTGCCCAGCGTTCCCCCAGGACGGATGCGTTGGAGACCTGTCTGGGCCTTTTTTTCATGGGGCGGTGTCTCCCCGATCAACGCTCGCGCTGAAACGGATAGCATGGAACCGGTCCGCAGAAATTTCACCTTAGGCATCCTCCATGAAAGTCTTTGGGGTACTGCCCAGGGATTCATCGCTCCATTGACGATTCTGCCGTTGGCGGCGCACGACCTTGGGAGGAGCGTCGCCGACACCGGATTGTTGGAAGCGTCTCTTTTCGCCGGAATGAACGCCGTCCAGCTGGGCGCGGCCTATTTTTTCCCGCCCTCGTGGACCTCCCCGTCCAGGACGGCCTGGATGCACGCTCCGGCTCTGCTGTGCACTCTCGCCGCTTCGATCGTCCTGGCTTTGAATCTGGAATCGGGGACGCGCTGGGCGTTGTTGATGGCCTTGATCACAGCCCATTGGGTGTGCTTGGGCTTGGTCGTCCCCCATTGGGCTGCCTTGAGCGCCCGCAACATTCCGACCGCCCTTTTGGGAAGGTATTTCGGTTGGTGTTTTTCACTTTCTGGGTTGGGAGCCATTTTCAGCGCTGTCGTTGCCGCCCGTTGGGCTTCGATAGGCGGCCTAAGATGGGGTTACGCGGCCTGTTTTGGGGCCGCATTTGCCGTGCAGACCGCGAGCGTACTCATTCTTTCCCGAACCCGTCCCTTGCAAGCGGAACCGGAGCCGGCGCCGGCATTTCCCGGCTTTTTAAAGGAAAGCTGGAACCGCTTTCGCAGTGAAGCGGGTTTTCCGGCGATGGCGGTTTTGGTGATTTTGTTGCAGATCGCCTCCGCGTCCACCCAGCTCATGACGGCATTCCTCAAAGATCAAGGCGCCCGGACTTCGGATTTTATCTGGTTCAATCCTGCCTTGGCTGCGGGGGCGACGCTGGGGTCGGTGAGTCTGGGATGGCTCCTGGACCGTAAGGGGCCTAGGGTTGCGCTCGTAATGGGGATTCTGCCGTTAATCGCTACCCTTGGTTTTTTGACGGTGGGTTCGGGGCGGGGGGCCGGTACAGCGGCATTCTTTGGCGCGGGACTTTTCACCATGGTTTTTGGTTCAGTGCTACTCCCCTGGGTCCTGCGTCTAGCTGGTCCGGGCCGTCAAATCCTGTTTATGGGCCTCTATTCCACGGCAACGGCGCCTTGGAACTTTTTGGCGCCCTGGGCCTTGGGTGAAACGGCCGGGCGTTGGGGATTTACGCCGGCTTTTTCTGTTTCGGCCTTCGCGGCCGTGGCGGCCCTGGCGTTGGTTGCGGGAAACGGATTCTGGAAGGCGACAGGAAGCCGTTCTCAGGGTAAAATATGAAATGGAATTGGAAAAAGGTGCGTCGCCCTTCCCCGGTCGGGAATGCGCGTTTTAGGTCGGTTCTCCAAGAGGGCTTGGAGATCGAGTTGCCAAATTAAGGTTCGAAAGCCAAGCAAAAGGTTTTAAGTGAAGATTCAGCTTGAACCGCGAACGCCGAAGGGAGACCAGCGATGGAGATAGCGTTTTTGGGCTTAGGCAACATGGGATTTCCGATGGCCCGCAATCTTTTGAGGGCAGGGCATTCCTTGAAAGTATGGAATCGAACGCCTGAAAAAGCCAAAGAACTCATCGCGGAAGGCGCGGAAGTCGCGGCAACGCCTGCCGACGCGGTGACCAAAGGGGCCGCGGTCGTGACGATGCTCAGCGATGACCAGGCTTTGGAATCCTTGGCAAAGGGGCCGAACGGCTTCTTGAAGCCGCTCGGAAACGGATTGCATGTGAGCATGTCAACGGTTAGCCCCGCCTTGAACCGCCGCTTGGCGGTGGAGCACACGGCATTCGGGGGCTCTTTGGTCGCCGCTCCGGTATTCGGGCGTCCGGACGCTGCCGCGGCGGCCAAACTCAACATACCCTGCTCCGGTCCCGCCGGCGCCAGGGCCAAAGCGCTTCCCATTCTAAAGGCGCTGGGACAAAGGGTTCAGGATTTCGGCGAGGATCCCGGAGCTGCCAATGTCGTCAAATTGTGCGGGAACTATTTGATATTCGCGGCCACCCAAGCCCTGGCCGAGAGTTTGGCGGTGGCGCAGGCGAACGGCCTGGATCGCAGGGATGTCTTGGAGTTCTACGTTTCCACGAATTTCGCCTGTCCGGTGTATCAAGCCTATGGTGGCCGTATCGCGGACGAAGATTACAGTGAGGGCGGCTTTAAGTTGGGGTTGGCGTTCAAGGATCTGCGTTTGTTCGGGGAGCAAAGCGGCACAAGGGGCTTGAAGCTCTTGGATCTGCTGGAAAATCGTTTCGGTGAGGCGATGGGCAAGGGGTGGGAGGAGATGGACGTGACCGCCCTCGCGAAACTCGTTAAAGGGATTTAAAAAGGCGCGCCCTTAGGACGCGCCTTTTTAGCCGCCCCGAAAGGGCGGCTTTTTTTTGGGGGGGACGGACGCTAAGGGCAAATGGTCGTTTGGCCCCAGGCGCAGCCGGGGGTGAGCGACACTTGGCGGAGAACGCAATCCGCGTGATCCGCGAATAGGATCGAAGTTCCGAAGGCGGCCACGGAGACGGGTTCGCTCAATTGCGCCTCCGTCGCCGGGATTCCATCGGCGAAAATCCCTCCTTCGGGGCCGACGCCGGCAACGGCGATAGCCGCAGTCCCTGAGGGGAGCGGATAGTCCAACACCTGCGCATCCGCGTAATCCGCCATCAGCAGATTACCGTTTTGGTCGAAGGCGAGGGAAGTGATGTCCGTTCCGGCAGGCAGCAATTGGGTGCGGAGGGGGCCTTCGCTTCCAACGCCGCTGAGGATCGTCGAAAGGGTTCCCGGCGAAAAGGTGACGCAACGCACCACATTGCAGTAGTCCAAATCCGCGGCATTTCCGACCGAGTCGCTGAAGTACAGGTTCCCTTGGGCGTCCACGGTCAGGGCGGTGGGGGAATTTAGCGTGGCCAAGGTCGCCACAGCTTGGTCCCCATTGAGATCCTGGTTTTCAGTTCCAAGCGTCCCCGCGACCGTTGTAATGGCGTTGGCCGCCAGGACGATATTCCCGGGGAGCGTCGCCGAATTGTAGGACAGGCAGTTGATGGCGCGGATGCAGCTGTTGTCGTTGTCGGCGACGTAAAGGACGAGGGTGCCATTCGAGGACCAAAACGCGAGCGAAGGCAGATAGTCGCTCAATTGGGCCAGGTTGGCCGGCCCTCCGTCGCCCGAGGCCCCTGGCGTTCCGGTGCCCGCCAGCAAGCTGGAGGCCCCCGTGGCGAGGCTCATTAAAGTGATATCCCCGGAATTATCGGCGACGGCAAGCCAGGCCCCGTCCGGGCTCACCGCCACAGCTTGGGGAACTCCCCAAGCGCTCCCTGCGGGGAGGACGGTGGAGATATCCCCTGGGGCGACGTTTACGCCGTTGCAGCTCCATGCTTGGGCGGCCCCGCTCGGCACGATCACGCGCACTTGCCCGAAATCGTCGGCGTAATCGGTTTCCACATCGTAAACGGTTCCGGTCGGGTCGATCGCCAGGCTTTGGGGGTACATAAGCGGAGCCGATGCTGCGCTGCCGCCGTTGCCTTCGGAAGCTGTCGTCGCCGGGACGGGAGTCGCGGAGAGGATTCCTGCGAAGGTGCTGATCAAGTTCGCTGGATCACAAGTTGCCGTAGGGGTGGCCGATGGCGTGGGACTCATCGAAAAAGTCGTCGTTTGAGTGGACGTCGGCGATGGCGTTGAAGTGCCGGATTGGGTGTAGCTCGGAGAAGCGCTGAAACTTGGGGAAACCGTGAACGTGGGAGAAAGCGTGAGCGTCCCCGTGTTGCTCGGGGAAACGCTGAAACTCGGACTCACCGAAAAGGTTTCCGTGGCGCTTGGAGTGGCGCTATCGTTGGGCGATATCGTGGCCGTTGGGCTTGCGCTTGGCGTCGGTGTGGACGTCGGACTTGGCGTAAGCGTAGGCGACATCGAATAGGTCGTGCTGACGCTAAAGGTCGGGCTCATGGTAAAGGAAGGGCTGATGGTCGGCGAAACCGAATAAGTAGGGCTGATGGAGAAAGTCGGGGTGATGGTCGGCGAAACCGAATCCGTCGGGCTGACGGAGAAGGTCGGGCTTTGGGTGAAACTATCGGTCGGGCTTGCGGAATTCGAAGCGGTCTCCGTGACGGTCGGGCTCCAATAGGGCGTCGCCGTGGGGCTGATGGTTGGGCTTGCCGCAGGCTCCAAGGGCGAGCTCGGCGCCGGAGTTTCCGTCGGCATTTGGGCTTTCAAATCCTGGATCGAGGCGCGTTCCGCGTCGATGATTCCCCAATGGAATCCGGCCCAGGCGCCGACGCCAAGGAACAATAGCAAGAGTGAGGCGGTGAAGCGGAGCAGTGAACGCAGCATGGGCTCCGCCTAAAAGAAGGAATAATAGAGTGCCGTGTTGAGCACCCATTGCTCTTCGTTGAGGCTGTAGCCTTCGGAGGAAACCGACATCCAGGCAGGGCCAATATCTACCAGCGCCGTCCAATGTTTTTGGAAAGTGTATTGGAGGCCCACAAAAGGTTCCCCATACCAACCGTCTCCGTTTAGCGTGTCCACCCCGCTGAAACCGAGCCAACCGCCATCGAGCCCCAACATCAGGTCAAAGATACCCACCTTTTCCAGATTCCAGTAGCCTCGGACACCAACGGCTTCTTCGCCGGAACCTGCCGCCCCTTTCAGTTCAAGATCCAACCGAGGGATCAGGTGGTAACGAACCCTAAGGTCCGGCCAACCTACACCCGCCATCCATCGCCCTTCAGGAAAGTTCATAGGTTGAGCGGCGGGGGAAAGCGGATGAAGGTGGCTTTGTTCTCCCGTTTGAGCCGTTGGGGAAAGGAGGCGATCCTGGGGGGCTCGAGGCGACGAAACCGATCCGGGTGCAGAAAGTCCGGCCGACAGGGTCGTTGTGGGGGCGGGAGTCGGGGAGATCGTTCCAGAAATTGAAACTGTCGGGTTGCTCGGTGGAGTAAGGGGGGGGGTGGGGAGAGGGCTCGCAGGTATCGAAGGAAGGACATCGGTTGGGGTCGACGTCGGCGCCTGCAGTGTTCCGGCATTGAGTGGTGTCGTACTGCTTAAGGTGTTTGCGGAGCCTTGCGTAGTTCCATTGCTCGGAACGCCCGTTGAAACGGCAGTCGGAACAGTAGGCAGAACGGCAGTCGGAATGGCAGTCGGAATGGCAGTCGGAACGGCAGTCGGAATGGCAGTCGGAATGGCAGTCGGAATGGCAGTCGGAATGGCAGTCGGAATGGCAGTCGGAACGGCAGTCGGAATGGCAGTCGGAACGGCAGTCGGCTCCGCCCAAAGCGCAGTTCCGAGAAGACAAACGCCGAGAACGTACAGGACTTTAGTGAAAGTGTGCATTCCGGATCTCCAGACAGTTTCTGACAAGACGTTTACCGTGGAACAAAGTTCAAAAAGTATAGACGCCGGAGCCTGAAATTGGAACCCTGGCGATGGTCGAGTCCAAGGGGCTAACCTGGGAACTTTGAGAGAATAGTGATAGAGTCTGGCTGATCCTCGGAATGCCGGAAGGGAAACGAGTCCGCCGCATGAGGTCTTCGACGTCCCGCGCTTAGCTGTTCGGGAAAGACGGGATTTCGGGCCGTTTCGAACGGTAATGGGGGACCAGAGTGCTGTGGGGGAAGGGATGCGGCATTGGACAGTGATCCTGTTTTTAACGACAGCGGGGTGCGTCAGCGTTCCACTGGCGCCGTATAAGGCCCGTACGTTGAATCAGTCCCCTGCGGACGGACCCAGGGATGCCCGGGAAGCGCTTGCGGATGTCCGTCTTTTGGCAGGCCCGGACATGCTCCCACCGGGCCCCTGTGCCAGAGTCGAGTTGCGGGGGGCGGTGATCGCGGCGATCGGTTTTAGGCCAGCACCTTTGAGGGAGGCGATACCGGCTTTGGAAGGGGAACTGGACTCCATCCCCGCTGGGGATGGGGAGTTCAATTTGAATCTCAACGACATTGCCTCCATTTGTGTGGAGGCGCGCCAGGCGTTTCGCAAAGGGGGAGAAGTCCGCCCCGATGTCCCTAAGCCGGCCGAGGAAGTGTTTGTGTGCAGGCTGCGTCTTAAGGACGGAAGGGCCGCAGCTTTTTTTGCGAAGGACGAGCGTACGGTGCAAACCTTGGCGGCCGGTTTTTCATATTTTTCGCGGAGGCCAGTATCATTTCCGGACTATTTCCCGCCGGCGGGTTTTTTGTTCGCTCCTGACGGGCCGTACGTTCGCGTCGAACTGGTGGGAGGCGCCGCGGAACGAGCTGGAGTGCCGTTGGGGGCGGAATTGCTTTCCATAGACGGGAAATGGGGGAATTTTGACGCCTTGCGTAGGGCAGTGCGTGGTCTTTCGAGAGGATGGCATTCGTTGCGCTACCGCCTCCCCGAGGACGCGCCGAACGAAACCGCCCGGCGTGCCGAATTCGATGTGGAGTATTTTGGAGCCCCTTGAGAAGCGCAAATCGGTGCAGAGCAAAAAAAGAGGGCGCCGTAAGGCGCCCTCTTTTTTTGCTCGGTTGGCTTGCTCCTTGGTCAACGGACGACCGCGACCTTGAATCTACCGACGGTCGAGGTTCCCGCCGGCGTTGTTTCGGTGACGACGGCGATGTAGAGACCGTCCGCGAGGGCGCTGAGATCAAGGCGGCGGCAATAGTTCCCAGCGGGTTGTTCGCCCAAATCGACGTTTAGGGCTTCCGCTCCGGCCAGGGAGAAAAACTTTAGCGAAGCGAAGCCCGGCGCCGCGAGCCGGTAAAAGGCGCTCGCCGAAGATGCCGCCGGGTTTGGAACGACGACAAGGGCTTGCGTAGGAACGACCAGGGGCGCCCCTGGGACCGATTTGGCGCCCGAATTCCCACCAAAGGCGACCGCAAGCGCGACCGGCACGTTCAGGCATTTTCCCTGAAGCGACGCATCGTAATGGACGGCCGATCCGGAATTCAGCACCACCTGGGCTCCGCCCACCACCGTTCCATACACCGTTCCGTTGACGTCGATAGGGGTGTTCGGCGCGAAAAGGACAGCGGCGACGCTGGCTCCGGAATTGATGTTCAAGGTGTCGGCGTTTCCGGTACCGCTGACGAGGAATTCCAAATTGGCGGGATGCCCCGATGCGCCGGAGTTGACAACGGCGTTTGAATTGAACAATAGCGTTCCCGTGACCCAGATGCGGGCTTGGCCATTGACGGTCAAAGTGCCGTTGATCGTCAAATTGGTGAACAGATAATCTCCGGTGGCCAGGGTGGCGTTGTTCAAGGAAGCCCAAGTCCCGTAGGAGGAAGTTTCATTGATCGCGTCAGCTGCGATCGGAACGGGGGTAAGGCCAGGCGCCTGATTGGTGAGGACCGTTCCTTTGATGGTCCCCGTGTTATTGACTCCGGCGCTTGAAAGCACGGTGGCCTGGGTACCTAGGTTCGTTCCGCCATAGGAGCCCAAGGCGGAATTGTAGGAATCCACCAAAGCGCCCGTGTTCACCCGGATCGTGCTGCTCGGGTCGTTGGAATAGGATTGGGCCGCGATCAAGGCGTCATTCAAACTGGTGCAGAGTTGAGGGCTAGGAGTCGCGCTTGGAGTGACCGATGCCGTGGCGGTGGCTGAAGGCGTCGGGCTGGCGGTGCGCGTCGCCGAAAGCGTCGGGCTGGCGGTGCACGTCGCCGAAGGCGTTGGGCTGGCGGTGCGCGTCGCCGAAGATGTCGGACTGGAGCTGCTCGTTGCCGACGGCGTCACCGTCGGAGTGGTGGTCACCGTTGGAGAACCATAGGCGCAAGAGGAAACCAGCTCCAGCGCATATTGGAGATCGCCGCATGGGGCCAATTCCGCCACGGGGCCATATTCCGAAGTCACCGGGAAATTGGAAATGGGATAGGAACCGGGGGCATAGGCCCAAACCCCCCTACAAATAAGTTGGGGCCCGAAATACCAAGTCCAAGAGATGTTGCTATAGGACATCGCCTGATAGTCGCTGGAGAGCGTGATGATCATGCTGTCCGGAGTGGTCGTCTGGACGGTTTGCGTCAAAACAGGCGCGGAGGGATTGTAAGCCCACCCTGAAAAGCCGAAGGGATGCTGCAGGTTTACGTTATTGACGTTCGTGGCGAAAACCGTCCGGGTGATATTGGAAGAACAGAAGCTTTCCACCGTGTGGGTTTGGACCGAGGAAGCCGGGGAATAGGCCGGGCATTGGAGCAGGTACCAGGCGGAGGCGGCGAAGGAGGTTCCCCATGCGTCAACCATGGTGGTTGATGTGAGGAAGTTCAACTGGGTGGAACCGTCTAAAACGACTGAAGTGGCGCAAAGAGTCGTTCCGTAAGCCATTTCCCCCACGAAAAGCATGCAGTTGGCGAGGGGCTGGCATTGCAATTCCTCGACGCAGTCCCCGGTATAGCAGGCACCGGAACCGTTCCAATAGTTGTGAATTGTGGCGAAGCACGTGGGGGTCGGGGTGGGCTTCGGAATATTGATCGCCACCGCTTGCATGCACGCGGTCGCCGAATAGGAAAGCGTCGGCGCGGTGGACACCGAATATTCACCGATCGAAATGCACACCTGGTAGGCTTGCTGATTGGTCAGGTTCATAGGGATGGTGAAAAGCGCCTGGTAGCTTGAAGTTCCCGTGACCGAAGAGGCCGCGAAAATACAGCCCTGGGTCACTTGGGTCGTCTGGGCGGAGCTCGTGCATGCGTCGCCCACGGCGATGAATTGGGTCGCCGCATTGGGATCCGACGCCGCAAAAGGCCCGCAGGCGGGCGCAATGGTGATCATATAGGCCAGGGGAATGCCTGCAGTGTCTTCGGTGTAAGAGAAAGTAACGGCCGATGTGTCCCCGACATAAAAACTACCGCCATAAAGCGAAACGTTGCTTATGGTGAGCGTCGCGTGGGCGAAGGCCGGAGCTAGGAACGCCACACATAATCCCAACAGTACCCGTAGTTTGCTCATGGATGGTCGAATTTGAGAAAAGGGAAAGGCGGACCCTACCGTCCAATGCATTTTAACCCGCCTCAGGAAACGCGCCACATCCAAATTGGGAATTCGAGGTTTCGGGGTTCTGGATTACAAAAATATGCTGGCCAATGCCCTGGTCGGCATTGGCCAGCGGGGATTTTTAAGGTTTGGCGTTCCAGACAACGGAGCGAACCCAAAAGACGTGCCGCCCGGGCGTCAGCGGTTCGATATTGAATGCTTCGAGTTTGCTTAAATCCAGGGGCGCGCCCTTTTCCGCCAAAGGCGGCTGATAATAGGGGTTGAGGCTGAAACTGGTGATCGGGAAACGCAGAACGGTCCAGTCGCCTTTGGGAATGCTTACGGGCGAGGACACGTAGGCGTTTTGATGGGCGTCGTTGAACGCCATCCGGAGGGAGAGTACTTCCGCCGACCGGACCTCAACCTTCAAGGCATCCGCATGGGTGAGGTTCACGCCGTTCCAGTCGTCGCCGGCGCGGATCCATTCTCCGCACCACCCCGAGGAGGAAAGTTGATAATCAAAACGGGCGGACACGGCATCGTCGCCGGGCTTGTTCTGGAGAATGTCCATGCGGATGGACGAGGAAACGTCCGCAAACGGTCCGAACGCGTTGGCACCGAGGGCCACGAAATCCTGGAGTGAATCCGGGTTCATGCCCCCGGTGACGCGTTCTTCCGAAGGAGCCGATTCCACGGGACCGAGGAATATCGCGCAGTTTCCAGGTTCCGCGCCCCCGAAAGCCGCCGTGACGATATGGGCGCGGTCGAAGGTTTGGCTTTCCGGAATTCCGGGCGTTTGGTTGGGAGCTTTACGGAAAACGGAAATCGGCAGCGAAAAGCGTTGCCAGGCGCCACCGGCCACGCGGACTTGCGCTTCGGCGCGGCATCCGGAACGGTCGGTCAGCGAAACGCCGACATGGAGCGGGTGTTCCGCCTTGGCTTTGAATCGGAGGTTGCCCGAAGCGGACAAATCGGGAGCCAGATGGCACCAAAGGCCGGCCCATTGGACGACGTTGGCGTTCAAGGCCACCGCAGCCTC
>Ga0326728_10016629_pt1 | contig 14953 bp, 14 predicted proteins | sample MB3enrmetagenome_FD_207602 | JGI IMG/M metagenome (GOLD analysis project Ga0326728, IMG submission 207602) | Lab enriched peat soil microbial communities from McLean, Ithaca, NY, United States - MB31MN | ecosystem: Environmental > Terrestrial > Soil > Wetlands > Peat | place: USA: New York...
AGGTAGAGTGCGGCAATCATCCCCCAACCCACCGCTTCCCCGTGCAGGAGCGTTTTGTACCCCGTAGCCTGCTCCAGGGCGTGGCCCACGGTGTGGCCCAGGTTGAGGATCATGCGCAGGCCGTTTTCGCGCTCGTCCTGGTTGACGACATCGGCTTTCATGCGAATCGAAGACGCAATCACCTTCTCCAGCGCCTTGGGGTCGCGGCGCAGCACGTCGTCCACATGCTGTTCCATGAAGCGCACCAGCGTCCGATCGCGGATGATGCCGGCCTTGACGCTCTCCATCAGCCCGGCGCGGAGTTCGCGGTCGCTGAGCGTGCTGAGCGTTTCAATGTCCGCAAATACGCCGCGGGGATGATGAAACGCGCCCACCAGGTTCTTGCCTTCGGGCAGATTCACGCCGGTCTTGCCGCCCACCGAGGAGTCCACTTGCGAAAGGAACGTCGTCGGAACCTGAATGTAGGGAATGCCGCGCATGTACATGGAAGCCACAAAGCCGCCCACGTCGCCCACGATGCCGCCGCCGAAGGCGATCAGCAGCGAGCCGCGGTCGCCGCCCGCCGCCGCCATCTGGCGGGTCAGTTTCTCCACGCTGGCCAGGGTCTTGTGCCTCTCGCCGGGGAGCAGAAAGAGCACCAGCGGCGGATTCTGGAAGGAGGTGAGGAACTTCTCCCCCCACAGCCCCCAGATTTCAGCCGAGGTCAACACAAAGACGCGGCGCGGCAAAGGGCCAACCACCCGCTCGATGCGCGGGGCCAGCGTCTCGATCAAGCCGCTGCCCGCCACCACGTCATACTTCGCCGAAGGAGTCTCTACTCGAATCGTTTGCACGGTCTCTCCATTTTAAGAGGAGAAAGTGCGGCGGTGTGCGCAGAGAATCCCGCGCCGGAGGCGCAACGGAGGTTAGCCCAGCGCTTCAGCGCTGGGAAAGAAGCCCCTAAAACACTTCCGGAGTCCCCTAGGGACGGCGCATCATCCGTGTTGCTCTTCGTGCGAAATCTGTAGCGCTACAAAAACCGAGAGCCGCTCCCGGAAACATAGACTCTCGCCCGGGCCGAACAGGGGAGCCCTGCCGATCAAAATCGGATCCTGCGAAGTCGCTTTCCGTTGCTACGATCCGTTACAGAATCAGCGCGTAACGCTCCCGATAACGGGCTTCGTCGGCGGCTTGGGCTGCGGCGGACTCGCCCATGATGGCGTCGTATTGGTCGGCCAGAAGGTTCACGATCGTCGGCTCCAGCATCTTCTTTTCCGCCATCCCATGCAGTTCGAAGAGCACTGTATCCTTGCCGCGCCCGGTGCGGTAGGGCCGGTCTTCGGCGATGGCCGTGGCCACATCTGCCACCGCAACAACCTTGGCGCCCAGGTCCAGGTCCGCGCTATCGAGATGGTTTCCGTAGCCGCTGCCGTTGAGGCGCTCATGGTGAAAACCTGCCCACTCCGCAACCTGCTCGAAGCCGCGCACCTTGGCCAGCGTGCGCAGGGTGTAATAGGGATGCTGGCGAACCACCTCGTACTCGCCCGCGGTCAACGCTCCCGGCTTGCAGAGAATGGCGTTGGGCACCACCAGCTTGCCCATATCGTGCATCAGCCCAGCCAGGTAGATCTGCTGCAAGTCCTTGCCGGTGAAGGAGAGCGACCGGCCGATGGCCCGAGCGCAAACCGCCACGCCCGCCGAGTGGGTAGCGGTGAAGCGGGAACGGAAGTCGGTCATATCCTTGAAGACCCCGGCGATCGATTGCGCCGTTTCGTAGTCCATGGCGATGGAGCGCAGCAGGTTGTGCTCGCGCATCTCCATGGCCAGGTTCTTCGAAACCAGTTCCAGCCAGAAATCCTCGTCGCAGCAAATGCCATTAAAGAGATCGATTACCTCGCGATGGATCTCCTTGCCAGCCAGCGCATGTACGCTGCGCACCAGGGCGTCGGTCTGGTGCAGGATGAATACATCGCGGCGAATGGCCCGCTCCAAATGGTCGGCCAGGTAGACGATCTGCGCCCCCAGCACATCCGGATCGGCCAAACTCCGGCCCATCCGCTCGTGCTCCGCCATGGGCGTATGGTGCCACTCGACGATCTGCGCCGAGGGCGCCAGCCAGTGCGCCTCGCGGAAGAGCTTGGCCCCGCGCTGACAGTGCGGTTCCGGCAGCAGATCCTCGTAGATGTGGGCGCTGATCTTCTCTTCGGGCGAGAGAGCGCCGATGTCGTGCAGCAGGGAGGCCACCGCAATCCGCTCCATCTGCCCATACTCGATCTTGCCTGCGGCGGCCATCTGCGCAGCCACATAGCCGGTGCGCATCTGATGGTCGGCCAGCGAGACATCGGACATATCCATCGCCTCGGAGACCGAGAAGATCAGGTCGGAGAGGTTCGCCGTCACATGACGCCACATCGCAGTGCCCCTATGCGCAGCCATACGCAGCCAGGAGCCGGCGGAGGCGCGAGTGAAATGGACTTCTGGATTCGCACCCATTGTACGTCGGTAGCCCGCGACTTCATCTGGCGCTTCGTCCCCTCTCCGTGAACGGTGCTGCAATCTTCCCAATTCCGGAATCTCTTTCTACTACTTTGTTCCCTGTTCCCTTGTTCCCTCGTTCCCTGCCCTTCGGTGTTAGCCTAATCGTTTATGGCAACCTCTTCTCAGCTGGACTTTGTGGTGATGGGTGCGGGCGTGGCCGGGCTGCGCGCGGCGGTGGAGTTGGCCAACCATGGCGAGGTCCTGGTGGTCACCAAGGAATCGCTGCGCGAATCCAACACCCACTACGCCCAGGGCGGCATTGCCGTGGCCATGGAGGGCGAAGAAGACGTTCGCCTGCATCTCGAAGACACCGTTGCCGCCGGCGATGGCCTGGTTTTTCGCCCTGCCGCCCAGGTGCTGGTGGCCGAGGGGCCGGTGCGCGTGGCCGAGCTGATCGAGTGGGGTGCCGACTTCGACCGCGAGGCCGACAATCCCTGCGGTCCGTTTCTGCGCACTCGCGAGGGCGCTCATTCCCTGCCCCGCATCCTGCACGCCAACGGCGACGCCACCGGCGCCGAGATCAGCCGTTCCCTGCTGGCCTTTGCCCAGGTGCACAAGCGCATTCGCTTTGCCGAGTGGACCATGGTGACGAACCTGGCGGTGGAAGACGAACGTGTCGTGGCCGTCGATCTTCTCGACCGCGATGGACGCCGCAACCGCATCGCCACCCGCGCCGTGCTCATCGCCGCCGGCGGCGCCGGTCAGGTCTATAGCGACACCACTAACCCCGCCGTGGCCACCGGCGACGGCATTGCTCTGGCCATCGAGGCCGGCGCTGCGCTGGCCGACATGGAGTTCTACCAGTTCCATCCCACGGCGTTCTCCTGGCCCGGCGCGCCCCGCTTTCTGCTCTCCGAGGCCCTGCGCGGCGAGGGCGCTTATCTCCTCAACGACCGCGGCGAGCGCTTCATGGAGCGCTACCATCCGCTGCTGGAGCTAGCGCCGCGCGACGTGGTGGCGCGGGCGATCACGCGCGAGGGCATGGGCGAGACGCCCGAAGAACACCGCAGCGTCTATCTCGACATGCGCCACCTCACCGGCGTCGATCTGCGCCATCGCTTTCCCGGCATCAGCGCCTTTCTTGCCAAATACGATCTCGACCTCAGCCGCGATCTGATTCCCGTACGCCCCGCAGCGCATTACCTGATGGGAGGAATTCATACCGATCTCGACGGCCGCACCACTCTGAACGGGTTGTATTCTGCCGGCGAAGCGGCCTGCACCGGCGTCCATGGCGCTAACCGGCTGGCCTCCAACTCGCTGCTGGAGGGATTGGTCTTCGGCGCCCGCGCCGCCCGCGCCATCCTCGAAGAGGACGGCCCGCTGCGCCTCGATATCGAAGCCCCCGCGGCCCACCCCTTGCCCCTCTCCGCCGCCGAAGAGATGGAACTGGAAGGGATCGTGCGCCATTTGCAGCGCGCCATGTGGGCCGATGCCGGCCTGCTGCGCGAGGCCTCCACCTTGCGCCAGGGAATGGAAGCGCAAGCCGAGAGCGCCGCCGCTCTGGCCCGTTTTTCCGCCCAAGGCAAAGCCAGCCGCCGCCTCTATGAAGCCCGCGCCATGAGCCGCGTCGCCCAGGCCATTCTGCTCTCCGCCCTGGCCCGCACCGAGAGCCGCGGCGCGCACTTCCGCAACGACTTCCCCCAGCGCGACGACGTGAACTTCGTGAAGCATTCGATCGTCGCCCGCGACGGCGCCGTGCGCTTCGAAGCGTGGTAGACGAGTGGTCAGGGATCAGGGATCAGGGATCAGTGATCAGGGACTAGGGACTAGGACCGCGCGATCGGGTAACTGCATGAATGTAGCGCCGGCCTCCCGGCCGGCTGTAGTGCGGGCGTCCTCGCCCGCGCTTGTCCACGATGGCTCTCCCATTCAAACGCTCAGAACACTGGGGACTTGGGACGTTTGGGGTCCGCTGAACAGTTGGCCGCCCGGGTTTTGTGAAAGGGCGCGACTTTCGTCGTGCCGGAAATGCCCCAAAAAACTCGGGGCTTTAGCCCCAGAGGGAATCTGTCAAAAATTCCGACGTCTTTGGCGGAATCGATACTTTTTAGCCAGATGCAACTTTTTCGCCCTCGATTGCGGGCGCCTCTCCAAAGGGGTCACTATTTGGTAACTTCCGAATTGCCTACCATGCAACTGCAACCCAAAACGGATGAGAATCTGTAATTGCGAAGGATGAGAATTGAAGATTATCGTGGGAAAGCTACCCGGCCGGTTCACCGTTCTCCACATCTGCCCATTGAGTGCCACATGCCTCGCAATGCCATGCCGCTTCTCGTGGCGGCACTGGAATCGCCAGGACGTAGAGCGCCACAAGTGACCGCCCGCGCTCTGTCCCGCCGCCCAAGGTAATCTCAGCCGATCCGCACTTTGGGCAGGTCGGCTGAACGTACGCTTCCTCCTGGCCATAGGTGATTATCCCAGGAACCCTCGCCTCCAGAATCTCCCGTGCTGCTGCTGCTGCGCTTTCGTCAACCTGCAATCGCATACCACCCACCAAATTCGAGTAGAACCAATTCATCCGGACGAGATGCTCATCTGCAATCCAGGCCGGAATGCCCGCCGATTCCAGCAGCGATCGCCCCACGTATGCCTCAGGCAAATCCCGATAACGCCGCACCGTCACCAGGCGACGGAACTCCAGTTCCTCCGGCTCTTGCACCAACGGCGGCTCAAGCCCGCGCCGCGCAAATTCTGAACGCAACGCCTCCTGTGCAATCTCCAGCAGGCCATCGTAGGAGCAAGCCAACTCCATAAGTTCCGTCTCACTCATCTGCGCATACTGTGTCGCCAGATCTTCGGGACTTGGTTTCATGAACGGAATCTTAACAGGAATCGAGAACGCGACAGTCGGAACTTGGAAAAACCTCCCTTGAGGATCTTCGCCCATTGCTTTTAGGTTGTAGGCCTATCACCGCCCATAAACCTGATCGCGGCAGTATCTCTGGCAAACCGAAGATTACTCCTCCGATGTCGCCCTGCATTCCTTTGCGTCGAATTCTTCCCTCCCGGCGCAAACTATTTCCAGGAGTTCAAATGTCCGCATTCCTTCGCCACCCGGATCGCCCTCAATCTCCCGCAAACTTCCTCCGTAAAGCCCCCACCCACCCCCTCCCCCCCCCTAAACAGGGTGCATGGAAGCCCGCAATATCCATCAAACCATTCATTTTGAATCGCATAGGAAAATGCAACCCATTACTAACAAGTAAACAGAGACGGTCGATTTTGAGACATTTTAGGGCTATTTTTCACGCTTTTTTGAAGTAAATGGGGCCAAGGAACGCAAATGCTCGAAGGTGAGAACATCCTTGTTGAACCGGGCGCTTCACCGCACGATAAAGGAACAGGGAACCATGGGATCGAGAAAAAAGCCCGTCGCCCGTAAACTGAGAGCATGAGTTCTTCAACACAGGCGGATGGAGGCGGCGCTGAAAACAGCCCCGGCATCTCCCACGCCTGGCGGGCCATGCGCCATCGCAACTTCCGCCTCTTCTTTGCCGGGCAGAGCATCTCGCTGATCGGCACCTGGATGACGCGCGTCGCCACCTCCTGGCTGGTCTATCGCCTGACCAAGTCGGCCTTGCTGCTGGGCACGGTGGGCTTTGCCGGGCAGATTCCCACCTTTTTACTGGCTCCGCTGGCCGGGGTGATCGTCGACCGCATCGACCGCCGCAAGGTGCTGGTCTGGACCCAAGCGCTGGCCATGATCCAGTCGCTGCTGCTGGCCGCGCTGACCCTTTCCGGCCACATCAACGGCAGGTTCGGAATTTGGGAGATTCTGGCGCTGAGCGTCTCGCAGGGCGTCATCAACGCCTTCGACATGCCCGGCCGTCAGTCCTTCATGGTCAAGATGGTCGCGGGCAAGGCCGACCTCTCCAACGCCATCGCCATCAACTCCACCATGGTCAACGCGGCGCGGCTGATCGGCCCGGCGCTGGCCGGCCTGCTGATCGCCGCCACCAACGAGGGCTGGTGCTTCCTCATCGACGGCCTCAGCTACATCGCCGTGATCGCCTCGCTGCTGATGATGCGCGTCGCCGCCGACAACCAGATCCACGCGGCCACCTCGATGATGACCCAGATGCGCGAGGGCTGGGATTATGTGGCCGCCTCCGCGCCCATCCGCACCATCCTGGCGCTCTTTGCCCTGCTCAGCCTGATGGGCTGGCCCTTCATGGTGCTGATGCCGGTCTTTGCCGCCCAGGTCTTGCACGGCGGCCCGCACACCCTGGGCTTCCTGACCGGCGCGGTGGGCGTGGGTTCGCTGATCTGCGCCCTGAGCATGGCCCTGCGCCGCTCGGTGCGCGGACTGACGCCCATGCTGGCCATCGGCGCCGGCGTCTTCGGGGTGGGACTGATCTGCTTCGGCCTCTCCCACACGCTGTGGCTCTCGCTGCCCATGATGCTCATTACCGGCTTCGGCATGATGCAGGGGCTGACCGCCAGCAATACCATTCTGCAAACCCTGGTGGATGAGAAGATGCGCGGCCGGGTGATGAGCTACTACACCATGGCCTTCATGGGCATGGCGCCCTTCGGCAGCCTGCTGGCCGGCGCTCTGGCCCACCTCCTCGGCGCGCCGCTAACCGTGATGATCAGCGGCGCCGCCTGCATCCTGGGCGCGCTCTGGTTCTGGACCCAACTCCGCACCATCCGCGCGCAGATGCGGCCCATCTACCAGCAACTGGGCATCGTCCCCATCCACGACCTCGCAGCCGAGGAATCGGGTGAGGGCTAGGCCCGCCGGTTTAGGATGGTTGGGGATTCGAGGAGGAATCGGAGATGAGCATAAGCGAGGATTTGGAGCGCATTGCATTGCAGGAGCGGGAACTGGTTCTGCCCCACCTGGATATGGAAACCGCCTGGGAGTTGGGGACGAAGCTGCGCGCCCTGGCCGTCGAACGCGGCCTGTCGCTGGTCATCGACATCCGCCGCTTCGGCCAGCCGCTCTTCTACACCGCGCTGGAGGGCACCACCCCCAACAATCCCGAGTGGGTGCGGCGCAAGAACAATGTGCTGGCCCATTACCACTCCAGTTCCTACGCCGTGGGCCTGAACATGAAGCGCAAGAACGAAACGCTCCAGGACCAGTGCGGCCTTCCCCTCGCCGACTACGCCACCGCTGGCGGCGCCTTTCCCCTGCGCGTGGCCGGAGCCGGGGTGGTGGGTAGCGTCACCGTCTCCGGATTGCCTCAGCGCGCCGACCATGAACTGGTGGTCGAGGCCCTCTGCGCCCTGCTGGGCCGCGACTACGCCGAATTGAAGCTGGCGTCGGAAGAGGCTTCATGAAGACACTCTTGAGGACCGTGCTGGTCTTCGGCCTGCTGCTGATTGTGGTCCACACCATCGTGCGCATGAACCGCAAAACGGCGACCAGCACGCCCGCCGCTGCGACCGCGACCTTGCATCACGCCAACGGCCATATGCTCAAGATGGAGCCGGCCGGTGGAGTGATTGAGTCTTACAATCTCTGCTTTTCCATAGACAGCTTCAACGATTTGCCGGCCAGCGAGCGGGATTTTTTCGAGATTCACGAGCGCGCGTATGTTGCCGCCCACGGGCCGCGTTGCAGGGAAAGTTCTGCTGTCGAGACCATTCACACACTGCGGCCAGGCAGCGTGCTCAATGTTCTTTTTACCCAGGAAAATGGCGCGGAGATCGCGATTCAACAGCTTGCCGTCAATGGAAAGAATCTGTAAATCGTCTCAGTTCATGCGCTCGATCTGCGCGATGAAGAATCCGTCGGTGGGCAACGCGCCGGGGAGCAGGCGCAGAAAACCCTCCGCCGTCAGCGCCGCAGCTAAAAACTCCGCGCCGCCTGCCGTCAGAATCCCCGCCGCGCGCAGGGCTTCGATCCCTCCCGCCAGCGGCAAGACGCGGGCGTTGGCAGCTTCGGCCAGCACCGCGGCTACAGCCTGCTCGTTCTCTACCGGCTCCAACGAGCAGGTGGAGTAGATCACCCGCCCGCCCGGCTTGACCGCCCGCAGCGCCGCCGCCAGAATCGCCCGCTGCCGCTCCGCCTGGCGCACAAAATCCTCGGGGTGCAGACGATGGCGAATCTCCGCATTGCGACCCAGGGTTCCGGTGCCGCTACAGGGCACATCGGCCAGCGCGAGATCAAATTGTTCCTCATCGCTCAGCGTGGCCGCATCGAGGAGCCGGCACTCCACCCGATCCCCCAGACACGCCAGCCGCTGGCGCAATTGCTCCAGCCGGGGAGCGCTGGATTCGCAGGCCAGGATGTGCGCTTGGGGATGGCGCTCGGCCAGAATCAGCGTCTTGCCCCCTGGCGCGGCGCAGGCATCGAGAATTTTTTTCTCGTATTGCACTTCCCCTTGCGGATCGGAAGCCGCCGCGGCCAGTTCGGCGACAAGCTGTGAGCCTTCGTCCTGAAATCGCACCCGACCCTCGCGGAAGGCTTCCGTCGCGGACCCATCGCCAGCGACGACGGTACGCGCCGCGGTGAGCAGCGTTCCCGGTTCGAGAACGACTCCTGCGGAGGCAAGCTCATCTTCGCTCTCGGACCCAACCAACCGGACGCTCAGCCGGGGCTGACTCTGCCCGTGGCGGCAGATAGCCGCGGCAGCCTCTTCGCCAAAGCAGGAAACCCAGCGCTCGACCATCCAGGCGGGATAAGCGGCACTGGCGGCCTCGTCGATCTCTTCCGGGCGGGGAAAAGAAGAAAACTTGCGCAGCACGGCGTTGACCATGCCGGAGGCGAAGCTATGTCCGGCCCTCTTGGCCAGTTCCACGCTCTCGTCGATGGCGGCGCGCGCCGGAATGCGGTCCATGTGCAGAAGCTGGAAGGCTCCCAGACGCAGCGCAATGCGAATCTCGGCATCGAGCTTGGCGTTGGGGCGTTTGAGGAAGGCTTGCAGTTGACTATCCAACAAAATCTGCCAGCGCAACACGCCCAGCACCAGCGCCGTGGCCAGATTGCGGTCGGGCGCAGAGAGAGCGTTCACCACCCGTCCGCGCAGCAGGTCGTCGGCGTGAGAGGATCCGCGCTCGACCGCCATTAAAATCTCGAAGGCCGCCGCACGGGGAGCCGAAACCGCGGCGTGCTTCTTTTTTGCTGCATGCGGGTCCGCAACTGTCTTCCTGGAGCTTTTCATCGCCGCCCTATCCCAGCCGCGTTGCGGCCAATGGGTTTCCGCGCAGGAAATCCCTGGCCGCCATGCGCTTCTTGCCTTCGAGCTGAATCTCGGTGAACTCCAGCCAGGTGTTTTGCGCGCACGCCGTAAACAGGCGGTGGTCTTCAATATGAATTTGGCTTGGCTGGGTCTCGCCCGACACAACACCATCCGCCACACGCATCTCATGCACAATCAGCTTTTTCCCGTCGAGCTGTGTAAACGCGCCCGGCCAGGGCTGAAAACCCCGCCAGCGGTTCAGCAACTCCCCAGCCGTGCGGGCAGAAAAATCCATGCGCCCGTCCTCGCGGGTCAAAATTGGCGCCAGTGTGGCCAAAGAATGATCTTGCGGACGAGGCTGAATGCTTCCCCGCTCCAGTTTCGCCAGTGTCTCCACCAGCAGCGGCGCGCCCGCCTCGGCCAGCACGGCAAAGAGATCCGCTGCGTTTTGCTGGGGAGCGATAGCCAATTCCCGCTGCAAGAGGATCGGACCGGTGTCCAGCCCCTCCTCCAGCAGCATGGTGGTATTTCCTGTAACCGTTTCGCCCCTGGCCACCGACCACTGAATCGGCGCGGCGCCGCGATATTTGGGCAGCAGCGAGGCGTGGAGGTTGATGCAACCCAGGCGTGGCAGCGCCAGCATCCAGGGCGGAATGATCCGCCCATAGGCCACCACGATGATCGCATCCGGCTGAATCTGCTCCAGTTGTTGGCGGAAACCGATATTGTTGCGAATCTTCTCCGGCTGCACGACGGGAACGCCCGCATCCAGCGCGGCCTGTTTCACGGGCGGCGATGTCAGCTGTTGATGACGCCCCACCGGCCGGTCGGGCTGGCTGACCACCAGCGCCACTTCATGGCCTGCCGCCAACAGCGCAGTCAGGCTGGGCACGGCGAACTGCGGAGTTCCGCAATAAACGAGCTTCAATCTGCGCCTCCGAAGACAAATGCCGCAATCGGCTTCGATGTTTAGTACCGCGACCACATGGAAAGACCACCTCCCCGGTCTCAAAAGCGAGACCGGGGGCACCCATTTCAATGGAATTGGTTTACTGAATCACACAATCGCAGTACTAATCCCTTGGTCCCTAAGTCCTTAGTCCCTTAATCCCTGGTCCCTTGGTTCCTACTCCCTGCCGACGGCCGTTTCCCAGCTTCCGTCGCGGATCATCTTGCGGATCTTGCGCAACACCAGATCGCGCTTGAGCGCGCTCATGCGATAGATGAACTGCATCCCGTCCACATGGTCGATCTCGTGCTGGAAGCAGCGCGAAAGCAGATCCTCACCGTCCATCTCGAACCACTTGCCCGTCTCGTCCTGGGCGCGTACCCGCACCTTGGCCGAGCGCACCACCTTCTCGCGAATGTCGGGGAAGCTGAGACAGCCCTCCTCCTCGTAAATCTTCCCTTCGCGATAGATGATCTCGGGATTGATGAGCACAAGCTTGTCTTCCGGCACTTTGCCGTTGCTCAGGTCGATCACCAGCAGCCGTTTGGAGACGCCGACCTGCTGCGCGGCCAGGCCTACGCCCTGCCCGTCGTACATGGTCTCGAACATGTCGGCCACGAACTTGCGCAGTTCCGCATTGAACTCGGTGACAGGCTCGCCGGGTTTGGCCAGCACGGGATCGGGATATTTCACAATTTTAAGAATCATCGGCTTGGTCAATAACTCCTTATCTGTTCGATGTAGCCGGCGAAATTTCGTTGCAGTTCCACGACCGAGTCGCCGCCGAATTTCTCCACCACGGCGCGCGCCAGGGTCAGCGCCACCATCGCCTCGCCCACCACTCCAGCCGCAGGCATGACACAAATGTCGGAGCGCTCGTAGCTGGCGCTGGTCGCCTCGCGGGTGTCGAAGCGCACCGACTGCAGCGGCCGGCGTAGCGTCGAGATGGGCTTCATGTGCCCACGCACTACGATCTCCTCGCCGTTCGAGACTCCGCCCTCGATGCCGCCGGCGTTGTTCTGATGGCGTTCAAAGCGCGTCGGCTGGCCCGTCGGTTCCGGCGAGTAGTACAGCGCATCGTGCACCAGGGAGCCAAAATGCTCGCCGCCGAAGACGCCGCGGCCGATCTCGACCGCCTTGACCGCCTGGATGCTCATGACCGCTTGCGCCAAAAGACCGTCCAGCTTCTCGTCCCAATTCACATACGTCCCCACGCCCGGGGGAACGCCCTTGACCACCACCTCGAAGATGCCGCCCACGGTATCGCCCGTGCGGGCCGCCTCTTCGACCTCTTCCTTCATGCGCGCTTCAGCCTCGGCATCGACGCAGCCCAGCAGCACTTCTTCCTTGGCCGCCAGCGCCACAATCTCATCCCACTGCACCGGCCGCTGCAGCGCCGCCTTGCCCACGCGAACGACGTGGCTGAGCACCTCGATGCCGACCACCCGCAACAGCGCCTTGGCCAGCGCTCCGGCGGCCACGCGGGCGGTGGTTTCGCGGGCCGAGGCGCGCTCCAGCACATAGCGGGCGTCGGCAAAGTTGTACTTCAGCGCTCCCGCCAGATCCGCATGGCCCGGGCGCGGCGAGGCTACCGCCTGATGCTTGGCCGCATCGCCCGGCTCGACCGGCAGCTTCTCTGCCCAGTTCTTCCAATCGCGGTTGACCAATTCAATGGCGATGGGCGCGCCGATGGTCTTGCCGTGGCGCACGCCGCTGAGGATGTGCGCCTGGTCGGTTTCAATCTTCATGCGCCCGCCGCGCCCGTAGCCCTGCTGGCGGCGCCACAGTTCGCGGTTGACCAGTTCCAGATCGACCGGCACGCCAGCCGGCAGCCCCGAGACCAGCGCCATCAGCGCCTCGCCGTGCGATTCCCCTGCGGTGGAAAAACGAATCATATCCTCTTGATTGTACGGGAAAAGCAGGGACTAGGGACTAGGGAAAAGGGAATAGGCGATCCCGAAAGGCTGCCCTCGACGCCACTGAAATACAATTGTCGCGGTGCAAAATGGGGAGATTTTCGATGCGTCTTTCGATGTGGGCAGCCACGCCCGTTTTACTGCTCATCGTCATCGCTCAAGCGCAGTGGAACGAGCGAGTTACGATTCTGCCTGCGAGTGAAGCCAAAGCCACTACGAAGATCTACCTGCCACCGGGAGGGAAGCCAATCACGGGCGGCTGGCAAGTGACACCGGCTGACATTGCCCCCGTCGAAGCCAGAATCGGCGAAATCGCCCACATGACGCCGCGCGGTTGGCCATCACAGATTCACATTGAGAACCCCGAAGCGTATTTCCGGCAATATATCGGCGTTATCCAGGAAGGAAAGAAGCGCATTTACGTAAATGGGATTTGCTATGGGGAAGAAATAGGCAAACCTCCGAGCGACTGGAAAACCCATTTCTACTGGGTGATTGACGGGGCCTTGGGATATTGGCAGGTCATCTACGATCCGGAGACCCAGCGATTCATCGGACTCCAAATCAATCCCCGCGCATAGATCGGCCTTTCCTGCGCTCAAATGTGCTAGTCCCTAGTTCTGATCCCTGATCCCTGTTCCCTGTTCCCTGTTCCCTATTCCCTATTCCCTATTCCCTCAGGAATTGAACCACTCCCACTGCTCCTCGGTCAGCGGCACCACGCCCAGGCGGCCGATGATGACCAGCGGAGAGCTGGCAAAGAACGGCTCGGCCTTGATCTCCGCCAGGGACTTGGGAGTCTTGAGCCGCTGGCTGGCTTTGACCTTGACCAGGGGAAGCTTTGGGTCGGACGCGTCTACGCTCAGCACCGTGCCCGTGCCCACCGCGCGGCGCTCCTCGCCAGTGTGGTAAAAGATCCACTCTGCACCCGGCTGCATCTCGCGCAGGTATTTAACCGCCTGGGGGTTGGCGACGCCGTCCCAAATCGTCTCCTGGTCGCGGAGAAAATCGTCGAAGCTGTACACATCCGGCTCGGTCTTGAAGAGGAAGTAGGCCATGCGGAGATGGTAGACGAGGGAACAGGGATCAGGGAATAGGGAATAAGCCCTCACCTGTGAACGACCTCCGATTTCAACGTTAAAGACCTGGCTCTAGGTAGCACCTGGTGCTATGCTGTGTGCATATCCGGCATGGAGGGCAGATCGGAGCGGGTCTTCAAGACGGCCTGATTCTCCAAGGCAGCGCGCAAGGCGCGCATCACAGATGGTGAACTTTGCGAGGCAATCCAGCAGGTGATGGCTGGGCAAGCCAACGATCTGGGCGGCGAAGTCTTCAAAAAGCGCCTGGGCAAGAATTTGTACCGGTCGATCATCCTTGCCAAGGGTGGCAGATATTGGGTCTTCGAATATCTGTTCGCAAAGAGGGACAGGGACAATATCGAAGACGATGAACTGGTTCGATTCAGGCAGATCGCCAAAGCCTATGGAACGCTCAGCGAGTGCCAAGTCGAGCGATTGAGAGAAAGCAACCTGTGGATGGAGATTTGCAATGGCGAATAAGCGCAAGTACAAAAGCGATGCGTTTGAGGCGATTCATTCCTCGGCCTCAGCCCTGTTTAGCGTGGGCGCGATCGACAAGGCCACTCTGCGCGAATTCGACGCAGCCTGCCTTGCCGTTCCCGCGCCGCTGGAGCCGGAGCGGATCAAGCAGATTCGCCTGCGCCAGAACGTCAGCCAGCCGGTCTTTGCCCGCTATCTCAACACCAGCGAGTCCACCATCGAAAAGTGGGAGAGCGGCGCCAAGCGCCCCAGCGGCATGGCGCTCAAACTGCTGGATATTGTCGAAAAACACGGCTTGAAGATGTTTGCCTGAGCAGCGGCTTTGCCAGATTCTTATCCCGGCCCGATTTTGTAGTGATCTGTGCAGCGATCACTCCATCTAATCGCATAGGGATTCAAAGTGATCCTATATTCCTGAGTATCGAACAACCCGGTTGCAAAACGGCTCATATATTTGTATGTAGCGATCCCACCATTGCCTTCATCGGCCTCCCACCGGTTTTGAATGCGCATTAATTGGTATGCATTTTGAATCGGTGAAATTTTTCCATCCTTTTCCTGAATCGCCAAAAACAACCAGCCTCGCGTTTCCTCGCGGTTGTATATGGCAATTTGCAACTCATCGGGCGTTCGGTCAAAACCCTTGATTGAACCCCGATGGAACCGGACTGGGACAGTCTCATGAAGTGTTAAACCGATAGTTTTAAGGGTTTCCGTTGCCCAATCCTCCGCAACCAAGCATCCGACCGACCGTAATAATAGAGGCGGGGGAGCTGAACTAAGTTCAGTTCCCCGCCCGCTGAGATTAGATACTCCCAGAATTACAAAAATGAAAAGAAAACGGACCACAGTTTTCATGGATCTCATCCTCTTACT
>Ga0326728_10016632_pt1 | contig 14952 bp, 8 predicted proteins | sample MB3enrmetagenome_FD_207602 | JGI IMG/M metagenome (GOLD analysis project Ga0326728, IMG submission 207602) | Lab enriched peat soil microbial communities from McLean, Ithaca, NY, United States - MB31MN | ecosystem: Environmental > Terrestrial > Soil > Wetlands > Peat | place: USA: New York...
GTATACATCGCGGACATCGGCAATGGCTGTATCCGCCTGATGACGCTGTTTTCCCCCGCCATCAACGCCGGCGGAGCGGCCAACGCCGCCAGCGGCACGGCAAAACTCTCGCCGGGATCGCTGGCCGCGGTGTACGGCACGTATTTCACTTCGAAGACGGCCAGCGCCGCCGCGCCGCTTCCCACCACGCTGGGCGGCGTTTCGGTCACGGTGAACGGGGTGGCCGCGCCGCTCCTGTTTGTGAGCCCGAACCAGCTCAACTTTCAGGTTCCGTGGGAGACGCAGACCGGAACCGCCAACGTGGTGGTCTCACAAACCGGCGTGGCGAGCAACTCCATCGGCGTCGCGGTCGCGGCCGCGGCTCCCGGGCTGTTCCTCACGAGCGCCGGGACGGCTGTGGCGCAGAACTATCCGGACTATAGCGCCAACACGGTCTCCAACCCGATCGCCGCGGGTGGAACGGTGATTGCCTACCTGACGGGAATCGGCGCGGTGATTCCGGCGGTCGCCGACGGAGCGGCCACCCCGGCGAGCCCGGTCTCCAACGCCGCGCTGGGATGCCTGGCCACGGTCGGCGGAGCCGCGGCGCAGGTGAGTGTCGCGTTGACGCCCGGTTTCGTCGGGCTGGCCCAGGCGAACGTGGTGGTGCCAGCGGGGCTGAAGAGCGGCGCCAATGCGCTGATTGTGATCTGCAACGGGCAGGCCAGCAACGCGGCCACCATCAGCGTGAAGTAGGTGTTTGCGGGGCGGGTGATTCGCCCGCCCCACACTATAATAAGAAGACACCATGTCTTCCTCCGCTCCGCTATTGGCTTCCGCGGAAGCCATTGCGCGCTACGAGCCGGTCATCGGTCTCGAAGTGCACGTGCAGTTGTCCACGGCCACCAAGATTTTCTGCGGTTGCCCAACCGGTTTCGGCGCGCCGCCCAATACCAACGTCTGCCCGGTGTGCCTGGGACTTCCGGGCGCGCTGCCGGTGCTCAACCGGGCCGCCGTGGAGCTGGCCATCATGGGCGCGCTGTCGCTGAATTGCCAGGTCCGCGCGCAATCGCGCTTCGCCCGCAAGAATTACTTCTATCCCGATCTGCCCAAGGGCTACCAGATTTCGCAGTACGACGAGCCGCTGGCCGAACACGGCTTCGTGGACATCGTGGTGGAGGGAGCGGCCAAGCGCATCGGCGTGACCCGCGTCCACATGGAAGACGACGCCGGCAAGAGCGTCCACGACGGCTTCAAGGATTCCGACCGCTGCTCTTACGTGGACCTGAACCGCAGCGGGACGCCGCTGATCGAGATCGTCAGCGAGCCGGATATGCGCGGTTCCGACGAGGCCTACGCCTACCTGACGGAGCTGAAGCAGACGCTGCAGTTCGTGGAAGTCTCCACCTGCGACATGGAAAAAGGCCACCTGCGCTGCGACGCCAACGTCTCGGTGCGGCCGCGCGGGGCGGAGAAGTTCGGCACCAAGGTGGAGGTGAAGAACCTGAACTCGTTCCGTTTTCTGAAACAGGCGCTGGAGCACGAGATCGCGCGCCAGGTGGGGGTGCTGGAAAGCGGCGGCCGCGTGGTGCAGGAAACCCGGCTGTACAATCCCGACCTGGACGAAACGTTCCCCATGCGCAGCAAGGAAGACGCGCACGACTACCGCTACTTCCCGGAACCCGACTTGCTGCCGTTGCGCATCGACGACGAATGGCTGGCGCGTGTGCGGGCCTCCATGCCCGAGCTTCCGGCGCGCAAGCGGGCGCGGTTCGTCGCCGATTTCGGACTGCGCGAGTACGATGCCGAAGTGTTGACGCAGACGCGCGCGGCCAGCGAGTATTTCGAGACCGTGGCCCAGGTATCGGGCGATGCGAAGTCGGCGGCCAATTGGGTGATGGGCGACCTGACGGGCCTGCTCAAGGCGGAGGGCAAGGAGATCGCGGACTCGCCGGTGAGCGCGGAACACCTGGGCGAGCTGGTCAAGCTGATCGCCCAGGGCGAGCTTTCCCGCAAGTTGGCCAAGGAAGTCTTCCCCAAGATGTTCGCGACCGGCGCGGCGGCGGCGGCCATCGTGGAGAAGGAAGGGCTCAAGCAGATAAGCGACACCGGCGCGCTGGAGAAGATTCTGGACGGCGTGATCGCCGGCAATCCCAAACAGGTGGAGCAGTACCGCGGCGGCAAAACCACGGTGATCAACTTCCTGGTGGGCCAAGTGATGAAGGCCACGCGCGGCCAGGCCGACGTGGCGGCCGTGACGGAGTTACTCAAGCGGAAACTGGGGTGAGCGAATGTTGAAGGTTGGCGACCAGGCTCCCGATGTTACTTTGCGCACGGACGCGGGCGATGAGTTCCGGCTGGCGGACCTGAAGGGCAAGCGGGTGGTGTTGTACTTCTATCCCAAGGCCGACACGCCCGGGTGCACCGCGGAGGCTTGCGAGTTCCGCGACGATATCAAGAAGTTCGCCAAGAAGGGCGTTGCGGTAGTGGGCGTGTCTCCCGACAAGCCGGCGGCGCAGGCGAAGTTCAAGCGGAAGTACGACCTTCCCTTCATGCTGCTGGCGGACGAAGACAGGGCCGCCGCGCAGGCCTTCGGCGTGTGGAAAGAGAAGAACATGTACGGCCGGAAGGTGATGGGCATCGAGCGCAGCACCTTCGTCATCGGCGCGGACGGCAAGATCGAAAAGATCTATGGCAAGGTGAAGGCCAAGGGCCACGCGGGGGCGGTGCTGGAAGAGTTGTGATGTGGGGCAGCTTGGTAAGCCGGCTACTCCCGCGGCGCGGTCTTTCCCCGCCGAAACCAGGACATCCATCCCGCAAGTTTGCCGCGGCGCGCATCCCGTGGCTGGCTTCCGCCACCGGCAACGGTTCGAATCGAGGGTATATACCGCCCGCGCGGCAGGTCGATGATCACGGAGTCTGAAGCGCCCGCGCCCAGGTAGTACTCACGTAGCCGCCGGCGCACGTGAGTGGCCTCGGCGCGGACGATCGAGTTCTTCCGCCGGTCGAACTTGCCACTCAAGTTGAATACCCGGGCTGCCAGGGCGGGTTCTTTGATGTCGCCCGCCCGGTCCGCCAGGGTCTCCTCTACCACGAAACGCAGAAACTGCTGTCCCCGCGGAGCGTTGCAGAACGCACGCGACGCCAGGATCTTCTCAAGCTGCCGGCGAACCTCTTCGCACTCCGCGGTTCCCAATCCGGGTACATCGCTCGGCGTCATCGGGCGGCGCGGCCCCTTTGAGCGGCGCGGCCTCTTTGAGCGGCGCAACCGGCGGCCGGGCCGAATCGTCTCCAGGCAAGCAGCACGCCTATGGCGGCGCCGAGGAGCGGCAGCGTCTCCGGCTCGGGTACGGCGCCTCCCGGCGTCGCCGGGGTGACGTCCACCGTGAAGTTGACCGAGCCGAGGATGTCCTGCGCGTTGTCGTCCACGCCGCCCAGCAGCGTGAAGGTGCTGAGGTAGTCCCCTACCGCGAAGGAAGCGAGGATGGCGACGTCGAACAGTTCGATGTCGCCGGTGGTCCCGTACGCGCCAAGGTACAAGGGAGCGTTGTTGAAGAACGGGCTGTCGTCGATCGCGCTGGGGTCGGGGAGCGCCGAATTGATGCCGTCGGTGTTCAGCCACACCACATTACCGGTGGTATTGGTGAGCGTCCCGTAGAATTGCAGCACGCTCCCGGAGGCGCCGCTCAACGTCGACGAGTCGAGCGTGATGGTGATCACGCCGGCGTGGGCCGTGAAAGCGGCCGTTACAGCGATGGCCAGAATCGGAATGATGTTCTTCACGAAGATTCTCCTTGCTCAGGTGAGGATCAGGGCAACACCGTGCGCGACGTGTAGCCGAAGCTGCCTCCGTCGCCCTGGGTGGCCTGGCCAACGCCGACATTGAGAAACCAGGTTCCGTTGATGGTCAGCAGCACGGTCGCGCCGGACGCGCCCGCCGAACCGGGAAAGGTAATCGTGGACTGCGCGGAAGCGCCCGGGGCGATTAAACCGGGGACGGTTGGCCCCGCGCTCGGGGTTAGGGAGCCGAGTTTACACGCTCCCAGCGTCACATAGGGATACCCCTGGGCCAGCGCCGGCTGGCTGCCCGTGTTGGTCACCGTCACCAAGACCACGATGTTGTTGCTCCCATTGCGGCTGAGCGTCCGCGTCACCACAAACTGCGGCTGCCCGCTCCCCGACCCCGCACCGGCCACCACGTTGACGATGGCCGTCGCGGACGTGGAGGAGTAGTCGGTCGAATCGTTGGGAGTGAACGTCACCGAGAGCGTGTTCGACCCCTGCGGCAGTACCGTTCCCGCAGGTGGCGTGTACGTAAAGCTGCCCGGAACGTTGGCCGTGGCGTCGAGCTGGCCGGAGCCCAGCGCCGAGCCCAAGATCATGTCGGCCGGGTTGGCCCACGTGATCACCGGCACCGCATTGGAGATGGTGAGCGATTTGGTGGCATCGCTGCTGCCGGCAATTCCAGTGGTTCCGCTGTAGACCGCATGGATGGGATAGCTGCCGGCCTGCGTGCCCCCGTTGACCGTAAGGACCGCGCTGGCATTGCCACCGGTCACGGTTCCCGAAGTCACGCTTCCGATGCCGGTCACGGTGAACGACACCGTGCCGCCATTCACCGCGCTGCCGGCGGTGGATACGGTGGCGTTGAGGGTGACGTTCTGGCTGGAGGTGCTGTACTGCGCCGTCGCGGCGGACGCGGTGACCGTGGACGCCCCCAGGCTCTGGATCACCGTCGAATCGATGGCATCGCCCAACTGGATACCGCCCTCCGACACGCTCGCCCGGTTGACCTGCGGAGAGGTTGCTCCCCCCGCGACATTCACCGTCACGGTGATGGCCGGATAGCTTGCGCCTGGGCCGATGGAGTCGGTGCGCGTGCAAGTGTTCGACGCACAGTTCCAGCCTTGGCCAGCCATGGACACCAGCGTGAGACCCGCCGGCACTGTCTCGGCGACCGAGATGGTCCCGCTGGTGGCCTGCTCCGCGTTGGCCGAATTCGTCACGGTCAGCAAATAGGTGGCATTCTGCTGCCCGGTCGAGAAGTTCCCGCTGTGCGTCGAGGTGACGTTCAGCACCGGAGTCAGCAGATAGGCGTAATTGTAGTCGTAGGCGACGAGTTGACCAAGATCGTTGATCAGGCTGACTTTGTTGAGGGTGACGCCCAGGGTTGAATCGATCAGCGTGTTCACATCCGTCATGACGCCGTTGCTGTAAACATAGGGGTGAAAACCCTCGTCCGTCCCGATGGCCCTGCCGCCCACTTGGCCCAGGATGTTGATAGTCTGCGGTTCGTTGCGGTTGTCGCCATTCGCACCCACCCCGAACGCGTACAAATAGGTGTAGGCGCCGCCGCTGTAGATAAACCCGGTTTCCTGGCCATTACTCGGGTTGACAAAATACCCCACCACCTGGCCGTTGTTGTTGATGGCGATGGCGGTGCCGTTGCTGCTGCCGGCGCCGCTGAGCTGGGTCAGCCCGGCGGTGTTGATGTTGTAAATGAACGGGTAAGTAAGGCCAGCGCAGCAGGCCGCGCCGACTATCTGTCCGGCGTCGTTCATGCCGTTGATGGAGGAGTTTCCGGATGAAGAGGGCGGGAGGAACGTGGTAAATATACCGTTCGCGTAATAAAAGCCTCCGTTGTACTGTGGGGGCGTGCCGGTATTGCTGTGCATTTGGCCGTAGATCTGGCCGCTCGAGTTGATGCCCAAAGCCAAGCTGGCTCTGGTGGCGTTGTTGAGGTCCAGGTCGGTGAACGTTCCGTTCTGGTATAGGAAGGCGTGGTAGTAGCCGTTGTTGTCGGTATATCCGCCCACCACCTGCCCGCTATCGTTGATGCCGTTGGCGGTGCTGTTGGAGCTGCTGTTGGGGGTCAGGTCGATCAGCCCCCCGCCGGTGTATAGGAAGGCGTGCTGCAAGTTGTTGGAGTAATTCGCATAGCCGGCCGCCTGGCCCAGATTGTTGAACCCGTTGACGCCGTTCCAACCGCTGCCCCCGAAGGTGCCCAGATCGGTCATGGTCCCGCCGCTGTACACATACGGATGGCGAGTGTTGTCGTTGGAGTAGAGGTCGGCCCACCCGGCGGCCTGCCCCTGGTTGTTGAGGACGTTGACCGCGCTGTATGTGCCATTCGCGTTCAGCATGATCTTCTGGACGGTGTACATCACCTGGTTGGTGTTGGTGTTGGACGCCCACAGAAGAGCGGCGGTCGCGCACAGAAGAACCCCTGCGAGCAACCCGAGATTACGGAACTGTTTCATGATTCCTCCATTAGCCTTCAACCCGGCAAGCCGCTGGCGCCGGGAACATCGGCATTCCCGGCGGCGCTGGCAACCCGGGTCCGCGTTTCTGCGAGCGATTCTACCCGGTATTTCTGCGGAACCTGTCGTTAAAAGTTGTATTTAACGTGCTAAACTCCCGTATTTCCAGCTCCTTGCAACGCCGCATGAAGCAGGGTACATTTGGGATGTCGGCATCTCCTTTTGAACCCATGGCGACCGGTCCTGCATCGACGCCACCCCTTCGGGTGGATCCCCGCGAGGTTCGCGAGCATCTCGAGAAGGTCCTGGCCTCCTCCTCTTTTGCCGGTGCTGCGCGGGTGCAGCGGTTATTGCGTTTCGTGGTCGAAGAGAGCCTGGAAGGCCGGGCGGATGAGATCAAGGAAAGCGTCCTGGCGGTTCAGGTCTTCGGCCGCCGAAGCGACTTCGATTCTCACAGCGACTCGGTGGTGCGGGTCCACGCCACCCATCTTCGCAAGCGGCTGCGCGAGTACTACCGGACCGACGGCCTGCGGGATGGCGTGGTCATCGACTTCCCGCCTGGCGCCTATGTGCCTGCCTTCCGGCCCGCCAACGGCTTACCCGCCGCCGCCGCCGGGCGGCGGAGGCGAAAATGGCTATTGCCGGTGGCGGTGCTGGCCTCGCTCGCCGCCGCCGTCGCGCTGGGGACATTCGGTTGGCTGGCGCGGAACTCTCCCACGTCGATCGCGGTGCTGCCGTTCGCGTCCCTCGATGGCGCTTCACAAGACGACTACCTGGCGGAAGGCATTGCCGAGGACCTGATGACCTCGCTCGCCCGGTCGCCGGACCTGAGGGTGGTGGCCCGCACTTCGGCCTTCCAGTTTCGCGGAAAGAACATCAGCGCGCGCTCGGTAGGCCGTGACCTGGGCGCCAGCGTCCTGCTGGAAGGGAGCATCCGCGGGAACCGCGATCACCTGAAGATCGACGCGCAACTGGTCAATGCCGGCAGCGGATTCGACCTTTGGTCGGAAAACTGGGAAGGAGCGGCGGGAGATGTGCCGCTTTTCGAGGAGCAGATTGTCCGGGCGGTGCGCCAGGCGTTGCCGAGGCCGGCCGGCAAGCGCGAACCAACCGCTTCGGCAACCGCGTTCCGTCCGCCATTGCCCAGCGCCCAGGAAGCCTACTGGCGAGGAAGATACCTGTTTAGCAAGGGATTCGAAACCCGCGCCGGCAGCATCAAGTTCCTGGAGGAGGCGGCGCGAGCGGATCCCGGGTATGCGCCGGCCTACGCCGGTTTGACCACGGCTTACGCCTCCATGGCCTTCCACATGGAGGGCGATGTCGGCGACTTGGCGGCCAAGGCCCGAAGCGCGGGCAGGCGCGCGCTCCAGCTCGATCCGGCTTCGTCGGAAACCCTGGCTTCGCTGGCCATGTTGAGTTATGCCTTCGACCACGATTGGGCCGGCGCGGAGCGCGATTTCGAGCGCGCCCTGGAGATCAATCCGAGCAATGCCCGCGGCCATCTCCAGTACGCCCTGGGGCTGATGTCGCGCGCCCGGTTCGATGCCGCCATCGCGCACATCCGCGCGGCGCGGGTCCTGGATCCGCTTTCTTATGCCATTGGCAACGATCTGACGGTGGCCTTGTACTGCGCCGGCCGTTACGATGAAGCCATCGCGTCGGCGCGGCAAACGCTGCGCAACGACCCCAAGTTCGTCTACGGGCACGTTGCCCTGGCGGACGGTTTTGCTCTGAAGGGAAACTCCACCGCCGCCATCGCCGAGTTCGAACAGGCCATCCGGGCACTGGGCCGCGACCCATGGATCATCGGCCCCATGGGCTACGCGCTGGCGCGCGCCGGCAGGAAAGAGGAAGCCGCGAACATCGCCCGGGAAATCGAGTCGGCCGATGGCGGCGGCGTGCAACTCGCCCATGTCTATGCCGGTCTGGGCGACAAGCCGCGCGCCTTGGATGCCCTGGAGCGCGCCTATGCGCAGCGCATTGTGGATCTCAACTTCATGGCCGTGGACCCGATGCTGGCGAGCCTGCGCGCGGAGCCCCGGTTTGTGGCCCTGAAGGGCCGCATGGGGTTGTGAGCCTGAGCGCGGGCCGCGCTGTTTCCTGATATTTAGTGAAATACACTCAGATAATCTGATCTATACATTGACATATTATGGCTCCAGCGATACCATGAAGATGAGCTGAGGCGCCGTTACCGGTGGGCCGCTCGCCGACGCTCGCGGTTCCGTGCCGGAAGCAACCAGGTACGGCTGAATCACGAGGTTTTGCGCTATGGATACCAATCGTTTCACCGACAAGCTGCGGGAGGCGGTACAAGCCGCCCAATCGAAGGCCATCCGTCTGGGCCACCAGCAGGTGGATGTCGAACACCTTCTGGCCGCTTTGCTCGAGCAGGAGAACGGACTCGCCCCGGCGATCCTGCCCAAGGCGGGCGTGGCGCCCGAGCTGGTGTCGAAACGGCTGGAGCAGCAGCTCGACCGGCTGCCCAAGGTGTCGAGTTCCACCGGCGCGGCGGACCAGATCTATGTCTCCGGCCGCGTGCAGAAGCTGCTATCCAGGGCCGAAGACGAGGCCAAGCGCCTCAAGGACGAGTACGTCTCGGTGGAGCACGTGCTGCTGGCGGCGATCGAGGACACCGGCGCAGCCGGACGCATCCTCAAAGAGGCGGGCCTGACTCGCGACCGGCTGATGCAGGCGCTGGTGGAAGTGCGCGGCAGCCAGCGGGTGACCTCGGCCAATCCCGAGGCGACTTACGAAGCGCTGGAGAAGTATGGCCGCGATCTGACCAAGGCGGCCTCGCTGGACAAGCTGGACCCCGTGATCGGGCGCGACCAGGAGATCCGGCGCGTGATTCAGGTGCTTTCGCGGCGCACCAAGAACAACCCGGTGCTGATCGGCGAGCCCGGGGTGGGCAAGACCGCCATCGTGGAAGGGCTGGCCCAGAGGATCGTGCGCGGCGACGTGCCGGAGGGGTTGAAGGAGAAGCGCGTGGTGTCGCTGGACATGGGCGCGCTGATCGCCGGAGCCAAGTTCCGCGGCGAATTCGAGGAGCGGCTGAAGGCCGTGCTCAAGGAGGTCCAGGCGTCGGAAGGGCAGGTCATTCTCTTCATCGACGAGTTGCACACGGTGGTGGGGGCGGGACAGGCGGAAGGCTCGATGGACGCGGGGAACCTGCTGAAGCCCATGCTGGCGCGCGGGGAGCTGCACTGCATCGGCGCCACCACGCTCGACGAGTATCGCAAGCACATTGAAAAGGACGCCGCCCTGGAGCGCCGCTTCCAGACGGTGCTGGTGGACCAGCCGTCGGTGGAAGACACCATATCGATCCTGCGCGGGTTGCGCGAACGCTACGAGGTACATCACGGCGTGCGCATCAAGGACGCGGCGCTGGTGGCGGCGGCGGTGCTGTCCAGCCGCTACATTTCCGACCGGTTCCTGCCGGACAAGGCCATCGACCTGGTGGACGAAGCCGCGGCCAAACTGCGGACCGAGATCGATTCCATGCCGTCGGAGCTGGACGAAATCCTGCGGCGGACCATGCAACTGGAGATCGAGCGCGAGGCCTTGAAGAAGGAACGCGACGCCGCTTCCAAGCAACGCCTGGCCAAGCTGGAAAAGGAACTGGCCAACCTGCGCGCGGAATCCAGCGTCCTCAAGGCGCAGTGGCAGGCGGAAAAGGAGAACGTGCAGAAGCTGCGGAACCTGCGCGAACAGATCGAACGGACCAAATTCGAAATCGCGGGGGCCGAGCGGCAGTACGACCTCAACAAGGCGGCGGAGTTGAAATACGGCCGGCTCACGGAGCTGGAGGGCCAGCTCAAGAAGGAAGAGAGCCGCCGCGCGGGCAATGTCCGGCTGCTCAAGGAAGAGGTGGATGAAGAGGACATCGCCGACGTGGTGAGCCGCTGGACGGGAGTCCCCGTCAGCAAGCTGCTGGAAGGCGAGATGCAGAAGCTGCTGCAGCTTGAAGAGGCGCTGCACCGCCGGGTGATCGGCCAGGACGAAGCCGTGACCGCGGTGGCGGAGGCCGTGATGCGTGCGCGAGCGGGATTGAAGGACCCCAAACGGCCCATCGGCAGCTTCATTTTTCTGGGACCCACGGGGGTCGGGAAGACCGAACTGGCGCGCGCGCTGGCCGAGTTTCTGTTCGACGACGAGCACGCCATGATCCGCATCGACATGTCCGAGTACCAGGAAAAGCACACGGTGTCGCGGCTGGTGGGAGCGCCTCCGGGCTACGTCGGTTTCGAGGAAGGCGGGCAGTTGACCGAGGCGGTGCGCCGGCGGCCCTACTCGGTGGTCCTCTTCGACGAAATCGAGAAGGCCCACGCCGACGTTTTCAACGTGCTCCTGCAAGTGCTGGACGACGGACGTCTTACCGACGGACAGGGGCGCACGGTGGATTTCAAGAACACCATCGTGGTGATGACGTCGAACGTGGGCAGCCAGCGCATTCTGGAGTACCAAGGGGCGGTGGACGGCGCCCCATACGAGGCCATGAAGAGCGCCGTGCTGGACGAGTTGCGCCAGCACTTCCGGCCCGAGTTCCTCAACCGCGTGGACGACCTGATCGTGTTCCACTCGCTTTCCGAAGAACACCTCAAGCGGATCGTCGACATCCAGTTGGCCGGGCTGCTGGCGCGGCTGGCCGAACGGAACATCAGCCTGAAGATCGCCGATGCCGCCCGCACGCACCTGATCCGGCAGGGGTACGATCCCCGCTACGGCGCCCGGCCATTGAAACGGGCCATTCAGAAACAGATCGAGACGCCCGTCGCGCGGATGATGCTGGGTGGGAAGGTCAAGGACGGGTCGGTAGTGGATATCGGCTGGCGAAATGGCGAGCTGACCTTCGACGCTCATCCCCGGACGCAGACAGCCGCGGCGGGTTCGTGAGGAACGCGTTGTGTGGCAGGACGGTATCCCGCCGCCTACTCCCCGTCGAGCACCGCCCGCACCCGATGGAGCAGCGAGGCGGGGGTGAAGGGCTTCTGAATGTAATTCCTCGCGGTCTTGGCCTCCGGCCATAGCCGCTCGCTGTAGCCGGACATGCACAGGATGCGCGTGGCGGGATGGGCGGCGGCGAACGCGGCGGCCAACTCGGCGCCGCCCATCTGCGGCATCACCACGTCGGTGAGCAGCAGAGCGATCTCTCCCGGGAACTCGCGCGCTGCGCGCAGGGCTTCGCGGCCGTTGCCCGCCTCCAACACGGTGTAGCCGTGTTTCTCGAGAATCTGACGGGTGTACTTGCGGACGCCGGGCTCGTCTTCCGCCAGCAGAATGGTCTCCTTGCCGGACGGGGACTCCGCCGCGGGCGCGGCCTCGTCGTGGCCGGGCTTGGCGTCCATGGCCGGGAACAGGAGTTTGAAGGTGGTTCCCCGGCCGGGTTCGGTATACACCCAGACGGAGCCCCCGCTCTGCTTGACGATGCCCCAGACCGTGGAAAGTCCCAACCCGGTTCCTTTGCCGGGCGGCTTGGTGGTGAAAAACGGTTCGAAGATGTGAGCCTTGACTTCCGGCGTCATGCCGCTTCCGTTGTCGCTCACCGCCAATACCACGTAAGGGCCCGGCGCGACCGAGAAATGCGCCTGGGAGAATTCCTCGTCGGCGAACATGCTGGAGGTCTCGATGAGCAGTTTACCGCCATCGGGCATGGCGTCCCGGGCGTTCACCGCGAGGTTCAGGATCACCTGCTCGATCTGGCTCGGGTCCGCCATGAGAACGCCATCTTCCGGATCGAGCGAGAGGACCAGATCGACCTCCTCGCCGAGCAGCCGCGCCAGCATCTTCTGGAAGTCCCGAACCAGGTCGTTGAGGACGATCCGTTTGGCCGCGGTGAGCTGCCGCCGGCTGAAGGTCAGGAGTTGCCTGGTGAGCGAGCCGGCGCGCGCCGCGGCATCGGCGATCTCCACCAGCGAATCGCGCAGAGGGTGCCGCTCGTCGATTTCCGCCAGCGCCATTTCGGAATATCCCGTGATGATGGTCAGCAGGTTATTGAAGTCGTGCGCCACTCCGCCGGCCAGCCGGCCGATGCTCTCCAGTTTCTGCGCCTGGCGGAACTGCTCTTCCAATTGCTTCCGCTCGGTAACGTCCAGGCTGACGCCGATATACCGGACGGGTTGCCCTTCGGAGTCGAAGAACGCGCGGCCCCAGGCAGCCAGCCAGCGTTCCACGCGATCTTCGATTCCGACGGTGCGGAATTCGGCGGCGAAGTGGGCGCCGGCGCCTGGCAGGGCGTTGCGCACGGCGGTCTCCACCTGGGCGAGGTCGTCGGGATGAATGCCGCTCCGGACCGTTTCGGCGGAAACCTCGGCGTTCGGCGGCAGCCCGAACTGGCGTTTGAGGGAGTCGGACCAGACCAGTTTGCCGGTGCGTAGATCGAAATCGAAGGTGCCCAGGTGGGTGGCGTTCATGGCGATGGCCAGCCGGTCCTGGCTCTCCCGCAGCTCCGCCTCCGCCTGCTTGCGCTCGTGGCGGGTGTGCGCATCGCGGATCTCGCGCTCCACCGCCGGCGCCAGGCGGGCCAGATTACTTTTGAGCAGATAGTCGTGCGCGCCGGATTTCATCATGGCCGCGGCCAGTTCTTCGCCGATGGCGCCGGAGACCACCAGGAAGGGAATATCGCGGCCGGATTCCTGCAGGATCAGCAATGCTCCGGGGGCGTCGAACTGGGCCATCTGGTGATCGGAAATCACCACGTCCCATTGCCCCTCCTCCAGTGCCTGCCGCATCTCCGCGGCGTCTTCCACCCGCCGGGCCTGCACCCGGTAGCCCGCCCGTTCCATGTGGCGCACAAGCAGCGCGGCGTCGCTTTCCGAATCCTCCACCTGCAAGATCTTCAGTGTCTCTTTCATCGGATTTCGCTCGACGTCATTCCGCGGCAGCCGCCGCCGGCAGGATGCCGAAAAAGCTCCAAACGGGCTTCAGCCATGTTTTGGCGCTTTTCCCCAGCTTGTTCAGCTTCCGCTCGCCGCTGCCCGATGGCAGGCGCCGGTTCCGTACCGGTCTCACGACGGCCGTCCGATGGTGAAGTAGAATGTAGCACCCTTTTCCGGCTGCGCTTCGGCCCATACCCGGCCGGCGTGGCGGCGAATCACGCGCTGCACGGTCGCCAGGCCGATTCCCGTACCCGGGAACTCCGAGACTTTGTGCAGGCGCTGGAAGGCTCCGAAAAGCATTCCGGCATGCGCCATCTCGAAACCCACCCCGTTGTCGCGAACGTAGAAGACCGTCTCCCCGGCGCCATCCTGGCGGCCGAATTCGATGCGCGCGTGGGGGCGTGGCCGGGTGAACTTGACGGCGTTGTCCAGCAGGTTGGTCAGCGCGATCTCCAGCAGATGAGCGTCTCCCGAAACCGTCAGGCCGGGCTGAACCAGGAACTCCAGTTCGCGCTCCGCTTCGGTTTCGCGGAGCCGCGCCGCGATGGCGTGCACCATCGAGGTCAGATCCACGGCGTCGCACCGCATTTCGGTCCGGGCGACGTGGGAGAGCCGCAGCATCTCGCCGATCAGCATTCCGAGACGCTGTGTTTCGGAACGAACCCGGTCCAGATACTCCCGCGCCCGCGCGTCGAGCTTGTCCCCATAATCTTCCAGCAGCGCCAGGCTCCATCCGTCGATGCCGCGGAGCGGCGCGCGCAGGTCGTGGGACACCGAGTACGAAAAGGCTTCCAGTTCCCGGTTGGCCGCTTCCAGTTGCGCCGTGCGGTCCCGGACGCGCTGCTCCAGCGAGGTGTTGAGGCTCCGGATCTCTTCCTCGGCCCGATGCTGCCGGGTGAGTTCCTCGCTGAACAGCACCAGGCCGCCGATCGAGCCGTCGGTCTGACGCCACGGCTGAATTTCCCAGCGGATCCACTGCTCGCTGCCGTCGGCGCGCAGGAATGGCTCTCCGTCGCTCCGTTCGACGGCTCCCGCCAGGCAGCGCCGATGCACCGCGCGCCAGCGTTCCGGAACCTCGGGGAAAATCTCGTAGTGGCAGTGTCCCAGAATCTCCCGGTGGTCCAACCCATAGTCCTCGCGGAAACGCTGGCTGACCGCCAGGTAGCGCATGTCGCGGTCGAAGGTGGCGATGGCGGCGGGGGCGGACTCCATGTAGCGGCGCAGGTCCCGCTCGCTCTTGCGCAGAGCGTCGTTGGCGCGTTTCCGCTCGGTGATATCGGTAATGTAGCCGACCAAGAGCGGACCGGATGGCGTGCGCACGCTGCCGAGAGAAATCTCCACCGGGAACTCGCTCGCGTCTTTGCGCCGTGCGGTGAGATCCATTCCCACGCCCATGGGACGGGCCGCCGCCGCCGTCCCGTATCCCTCCCGGTGGGCCTGGTGCCGCTGGCGCAAACTATCGGGGACCAACAACTCCAGCGGCTTGCCGATCAGCTCGTCGCGGGTGTAGCCGAACATCCGTTCGGTCATGGCGTTTACCACCACAATGGCGCCGTCGGGACGGATGCCCACGATGGCCTGCGAGGCTGCTTCCAGCAGCGCCCGGGTGGCTTCCTCGCTCTGCACCAAAGCCTCGCGCTGCCGCCGCAGGACCTGCCCGGCTTGTTCCCGTTCGCGGAAATCGCTCTCGATTATGACCGCCGCCAGCACCAGCAGGAGCAACAGAGATCCGGTGCCGAGTCCCAGGACCCAGCGCATTCGCGAGTCCTGCGCATCGGCCGCCGCGGCGCGTCGCGCCAGTTGGGACTGCTCCTCGGTTTCGGCTCCGTGCAAAA
>Ga0326728_10016635_pt1 | contig 14951 bp, 11 predicted proteins | sample MB3enrmetagenome_FD_207602 | JGI IMG/M metagenome (GOLD analysis project Ga0326728, IMG submission 207602) | Lab enriched peat soil microbial communities from McLean, Ithaca, NY, United States - MB31MN | ecosystem: Environmental > Terrestrial > Soil > Wetlands > Peat | place: USA: New York...
TTGTGTCACAAGCAGAAAAAGAAGTTTTCAGGGAAAGTATCAAAAAAGTTGTCCCAGATATTGATATTGTAGAGACAAATGCAATTCAGGGAACCGGGTTAAGATATCTGATGAGACGGATTGCTGCTCAGCCGGATATGGGGTCAGAACCTATAGTGCTCAGAGGCTCACCTCCGCTTGGCGTATGCACGATATGTATAGGTAAAAAAGAAATCGGATGGAAAAATCACTTTGGAGTCATCCGGCCGCTAGATATGCCAGAACCTATGTACAGAGGTGACTGATGCTTAATAAATGGAGTCCACCAGGGAAAAATTGTGGGGCTTGTGGCTCACATACATGTTTTGATTTTGTTGACCGCATTGGAAAAGGGTCAGCAGAGCTAGACCTATGTCCATTCTACAGCAAAGAGAATATAATGGATCAGGATAATATCGGAATCCTGGAAAATCCCGCGATTCGAGTAAGTAATACCCCTTATTCCGGCATAGATGTGGCTGGGAAAGAATATGACTTTGTCCTTCTTCCTTTCCCTGGTGAACCATCAGCACGCAAATTTATAGTACCTTTCAGGGCAGATCTTGTAGAATCGTGGGAGATTAAAAAAGGAGACCTAGTAATTGGCCGTCCAGCAGGACCAGGCTGTCCTCTTTATCATGCTTTAAGGGTTTTGAGCGCAAACCCTGTAACGGGTGTACTTGAGTGTCATACTGTAGGTCCAATGGCCGCAAGAAAAGAAGACTGCCACGATGTTCAGGCATACCACGTCCATGCTTTCGAAGGAGTTGTCAGTATCATAAAAAATCCTCCCGTTCTTGGAACTCGTCAATATTTCCTGCCTGGTAACTGTATGATTGCTCTTGCACATACTGCTCTTGTGAATACTATTTTTCAGAAACCCTTTGGAACTCACGTCCGGCTTGAGGATATAAGGATATTATGAAAAATATGAATAGGTCGGGATACTATGAAGACTATTGAAGAAATAAATGAGAAAATTGCCCGTGAAGAAGCAATTATTCTAACAGCTGCTGAGCTCAAATCCATTGTACATGACGGCCAAACGATATCTGTTAACGATGTGGATGTAGTTACTACAGGAACATTTGGCGTGATGTCCGGTACTATGGCAGTTATGATGGTACCTGTTGCGGAAAAGTGTAGTTTTGAGAAAGCTGATTCAATCTGGCTAAATGGTGTGCCTGCTCAGCCTGGGCCCTGTCCAAACGAACGTCTTGGAGTTGTGGACCTTGTCATTAACGGAACATCACATGCAGATGACCGATATGGCGGAGGACATCTTTTTAGAGATCTTGTAAAAGGAAAAGAGATCGACGTTTTTGTTGAAGCACACGGCAGAACTTATGAAAAGAGAGTTACGCTTGATGAGATTGACTTTGCCAGGATCATTACCACAAGACTTGCATTTAAAAATTACCATGCACTGATAAATCCCACCGCAACTACGATAAGCACTATATTCTCTGTAACAGGCCTAACAGGTCCTTTCACCGAAACATCCGTCTCAGGATGTGGCGAAATAAACCCTTTACAGAATGACCCCTCCCATAGGATAATAGGTATAGGTACAAGAGTCCTCTTAAATGGAGCACCAGGTTATATTATGGGAAAAGGGACCAGATCCAGCCCAGATAAACCGAATGTCTCAGCTTTTGCGGACATGAAGGGCATGGACCCTAACATGATGGGCGGAATGAAAACTTCACATGGTCCTGAATGTCTAACCTCACTTGCAGTTCCAATACCTGTTTTGGATGAAGAGATTCTCTTAGGATTAAAAATTCTTGACCGTGATGTTCCATTGCCTGTATCAGACATAAACGGGCGTACTGCACACACAAAAGTGAACTACGGGCACATCTGGGAAGGCACCGATAAAGTTATCCGGGTCGACAAAGACAGGTGTCTGAATCATCCGGATTGTCCTGCAATGCGCACGTGTCCTACGGAAGCAATTTCAAACAGTTTCATAATCAATAGAGATCTCTGTATCAACTGCGGTACCTGTACCCTACAATGTCCTGGAGGGGTATTCCGTGCAAGACTTGGATCCATAGAATTAGCTGAAGGATCTGTACCGATTTCGCTAAGACAATCAGATAGAGTCAGAGCAGAAAAGCTCTGTAAGATGCTTAAGAACCGTATTCAAAATCATGAATTCATACCAACGAAAATGATGGAACCTCTGTAAAAGAGTCCAAATTTGTGAAAAATATATTGATGAAGAAAATCTCATCAAAATAAAGTAACTAAACAGTGCTCATCGAAAATAAAATGATCTTTCTATATTATTTTAACTGGAACTCATAGTTACACTTTTTCAAGAGCTTGTTCGAGATCTGAGATTATATCTTCGACATCCTCAATACCAATGGAAAGGCGTATGTAATCTGGCTTAACGCCTGTTGCTTCTTGCTCAGTTGGGGTTAACTGCTGGTGTGTGGTAGTTGCAGGATGAATGACAAGACTTTTTGAATCTCCTATGTTGGCAACATGTGAAAACAGCTTCAGATTGTTTATAAAGGTTTTACCTGCTTCTATACCGCCTTTCACACCAAAACCTATCAATGCACCATAACCACCTATAAGGTATCTGGATGCAAGCTCATGACTTGGATGATCCGGTAAACCTGGATAATTAACCCATGAGACTTTTGGATGACTTGAAAGGTATTTTGCTACCACTAGGGCATTTTCTGAGTGTCGCTGTATTCTCAGATGCAGTGTTTCAAGTCCCTGAAGTAATAGAAAAGCATTGAAGGGTGAGAGAGCAGCACCTGTGTCCCTAAGAAGTTGCAGCCGTACTTTAAAGATAAATGCTACATTACCAAGACCGGGGAATTCTGAAAAAGTATCCCAGTATTTCAAACCGTGATAACTTGGATCAGGATCTGTCAATTCCGGGAACTTGTCATTGTTCCAGGAAAATTTTCCGGAATCTACTATAGAACCACCGATTGAATTCCCGTGCCCACCGATAAATTTGGTTGCTGAATGCACAACGATATCTGCTCCATGATCAATAGGCCGAACAAGCCCGACAGCACTCGTGTTGTCTACAACAAGAGGGATTCCAGCTTTATGGGCAATATTTGCAAGCGCCTTAAAATCCGGAATATCTAATTTTGGATTACCAATTGATTCAATATAAATCGCCCGCGTTTTTTCAGTAATAGCATTTTGATATGCTTCCATATCAGTTGAATCCACAAATATAACTTTTCTTCCTAACTTAGGGAAAGTGGAATTAAAAAGTTCATAGGTTCCGCCGTAGAGGTTGTTCCCGGAAACAATTTCATCCCCAAGCCTAGTAATTGCTAATAGAGCATAGGTTATTGCTGCTGAACCGGATGCAACTCCAAGTGCTCCAGTACCACCCTCAATAGCAGCTATACGCTTTTCGAAAACGTCAGTAGTTGGGTTCATTATACGGGTGTAGATATTACCAAGCTCATTGAGGGCAAAGAGATTAGCTGCATGATCAGTGTCGTGGAAGACATAAGACGTAGTTTGATATATCGGTACTGCCAGTGCTCCTGTAGCTGGATCTGGACTCTGTCCAGCGTGAAGGGCAAGAGTTCCTAGTTTATAGTTATTTGCTACCATTGGAATCATTCTCCCTGTTTACTTGAAGTTTGTATTTCTCAGCAATGCCTTGGAATGTATCTACTACATAGCGAACTTTCTCCCAGGAAAGCCCGTATGTGTTTAATTTCCATATACGTGTAGCTCCTGCAAATTCTCCAACAATGCCCTTGCTTGAAAGCTCGTCTGAAAGGAAGAAACCTCTGCGTTTATGACCCTGTGCGATGGTATCAAAGTTTCTACTTGTGTCAACTTTTGACAGGGTATGTTTGCGTGGGTATTCTGAGATAACCTTACCACCTTCTATAGCAAGTAGACCATTAATCAGATAGTTTGACTTCTTTACTTCTTCTTCCCAATTATGTACTCTATTCTTGACAGTAGGGAAAGAAGCTATCATACCTATCAATGTCGAACCCATTAGTGTGCATCCAAGCATCTCGACTTCTTTGATACCAAACTTACGTTTTGTGACATCACCAACCATCTGCGTAGTGCGGAATATCTTGGGAGCCCATTCATCGGTTGTTGCCAGCACTCCTGACGGTGCAGGTGATGCCATGCTTTTGTGGCCTGAGCCTACGACAAAATCCGCGCCAATTTCCTTTCCATTCACTGGCATGACGCCAACAGTGTATGCACCATTATATAGGAAAGGAATATCATACTGATGTGCAACTTTTGCTATGCCTTTTACATCATGTTCATTGGCATACTGATAATCAAAGTGATCGATCATTATCAGCACAGGCAATTTGCCGGTTTCCTGCTTAACCATCTCAATCTTCTCAGCAGTTGCATCTGCAGTCACAATATTGTGCTCGTTCACAGGCACTTCCTTCACTGTTCCTCCTGCCTCTTCCACAGCCAGAAACTCTGTATAGTGAGCCAGAGATGAAACTATCACTGAATCACCTTTATTGACAAGAGTGGAAGTCACTGCCTGGAAACCACGCCTTGCACCTGGCACTACGCGTGCAACATCCATATTAAGAAAGCTAGCGAGTTGTTCATGAAACGGTGCGATAGGCGGAGTTCTGATTTTGTCCAGCCTGAAAGGTTTGCGGCAGGCATCACAGGTAGAATAGCCATCTCCATACGCTATAAGCGCTTTTCGTGCTTCAGGAGTAAGCCTCCCAGCCGCTTGGATTGGCTGTATGTTGATGTATGTTTCTTCTCTGGATCGGATATCAATAGTATCTGCTATCTTCCTAACTTGTGGAGTCCCAGTACCGTTCTCTATCTCATCCAGAATCTTTCTGACTTTGTCTACACCTTCCTTAATGGAGTGTTCTTCTTCCGGATTTGTGACATTTGGAAGTGATTGTCTGAGGACCTCCCGAATATCTTCAAGGGCAAAAAGCGCCTCAAACGTCTTTTGTGTTCTTATATTCATGAGATTACCTCTAAGCTGAGACCCGGAATCGAACCGGGATTAAATAGATCTGCAGTCCATTGCGTAGCCTTTCCGCCATCTCAGCATTCGTTTTAGTTTTGAGCCATAGATTTTGTGCCTTATATCTCGTAGATGGATATAATTTTATAGAGGATTTCGATAAATCTTTGATTTATATTTATTTGATGAACATATGACTAAATTTAGGGGTTTATCTAAATCCTCTCTAATTTATTTGCCAATTCTCCCAATGGATCTCTTTTAAAGCAGCATTAATTTCTGGATATAGCCACATTGATAAGATGTTGGCATTTTGTGACTTCTTGAAGAATTGGAGTTTGAGAGTAATTTTTTTGTCTGTTTATCTACGATAAGAGCTTTCATATCTTTGAGTTGGATCACCTTACCCAGTGAGTTAAGTGCATACCTAACGAGTGAAATCGCGTAGGAATCTGTAGCACTTAATTCACAATTGTGAATCTATACCTTGTTATTAATACTTGCTTATATTTGAACCTTCATTATGGGGCAAATATCGCCTCAAAGAGTTTTAATATCTATGAGAAACTTTCAAACAAGATCCTGGAATCGAACCTTGATGAGATAGATCTGCAGCCCATTGCGTAGCCTCTCCGCAACCCTGACAACAATTTAGTCACAATTGTGACCTCATAGCATACTACTACAGTATTCAAATACTTAAACCTATTTTATAGGGGAAAAGTAATCTCAAATATAGATACATTCTGCATTGAGCTAGTTCAAATGGATAAATGCTGCTTATATCATTTTTTGTATGAGGGCATTAATCCAAGTAAAAGAACTCACTAAACAAAGGAGATTCATTAAATTTTTTTTGCCGCCCTATCAAAAACAGGGGAAATGAGAGCAAACAAAGAAAGGTCAGGTTGAAAATATTAAGCACAAAAAAGAGGGCTTATTCCGTGAAATCACTGTGTTAGTAGTAATTTAGATATAACAACAAAAAAATGAAATTAGTAAAGTTGAAGATGAATTCAATCAACAACAACAGGAGTAGGGCAAGGCTTCAATTAAATGCGAAACCGAAGGATAAGCTGATGTTCTACCAGGTTCCATGGATAAAATGTTATACGGCGATATCTCATTCATAGAACCAGTCATTAAAGATTTAAGCACATTGATTTCTGTTTCTAAAATGCTATATGCTCTGAATATTTGTCTTAGCTGGGATTCTCCTTTTTCAAATAAATCACCTACTAACCCCATACCTTGACCATATCTCGGTTCAATCATGTGAATTGGATTAGTTCTAACTTCCAGAAACATATACTCAGCTATCAGGAGCATTTGTTCTACTATACGCAGAATAATATACAGTTCAACTAAATTAATAGCTTCCCAGGCTATTTCAATAGCAAGCTCGTCATCAAGAATTTCAGAGGCTATTTCAACTGCATGCTCATCAATGTTTAGGACAATATGCTTCGTTCTTTCAAATATCTCTCCTTTCATACTTTAACCCTTTAGATTCATGTGTTCTTACCAGTTTTAACTTCACATTTCTATCTGCTCTAGGTATAATGGATCTGCAGTTCATGGTGTAACCTTCCACCAACCCAAAAATATCAATTCACAATAGTGAACTGACAAAACACTATATTCCTCGTTAATATTAAAACCCATTTTTTACGGCAAAAATTGCCTCAAACATCCCGTATAATCCTAAGCAGTATTTTTTCTTGGTAGCTGAAAGGCAATTTAAAAGTGATTTGAGGGATATAATTGAGGCAAGATTATACAGTCGCATAAAGGCTGTCTTAAAACTAGATTTGATTCCACAATTTAGATGAAATACTATCATATAAGGTCAATGCATACCTGAGTTCCGAAAGAGAAGAAACCTACAAAATAATTTAGAATTATTCAGAATAAATGGGAATTAAGAGAGTTGCTAAATTAAAGGTTTCTCAAAATATCAACTAATTAAGAATGAGCACCTATAGTAGAGAAATATCAATATATAATCTTTAATACCACTTTCCGTAGATGTACACAAGAAAGCTCTCTGTTATCTCAACATGACAGTAGCTTAGAAACGAATATGTTATTCTTCGAACAAAAGTCTCAAATAAAAGAATGTATGCACTATATATCTCTTTTTGAACATTGACTATATCGTTATTTTAGGTAAGAAGTTTGCCTTAATTTTGTTTTTTAAAACTGTATAAAAAATAATATGTAAATTGCTATCTAAGGCTCAAATGTGACTTTGATCACGAATGTTAAATTGGACTTTAGGACAATTTCCTACCCAATGAATTAGTGATTTAAGTTAGCAAAAAAAGTAAATAAGTCTTATGGTTTAGACATTCACACTTCTTTTTTCATCCCACTAGCCTCAGTATATCCAATAAAAAACAGCTGCAATGTTTCGCTAGAGATGATAAATCGCGCAGCTTGCTGTGGTAATAGAAATTTTCCTAAAATAGTAGTAATTCTTGAATAGATTAAAATAATTAATATGTTACTGAGAATTATAAATTAAAATTTGAAAAATGGTTTTATCCTTATTAGAGTTTAAGGACCTTTGTGGCTTTTAAAGCACTGGAGACCATAGTTTCGATATCCATCTTTTTTTCTTCGAGCGCAATCAGATCGTAATTTGCCCCTATTTCGGGACGTTCCGGGACGGCAGTACAGCTTCCTGCTGATCTACTGGATATATCGTAGGTTCCAATTTTGCGGGCCATATCCATAATCTCTGTTTTGTCAAAGGCAATCAAAGGATGGTAGACTGGAATCGAAAGTTGATAAACCTCAGCATACATATTAGCAGCAGTTTGAGATGCTACCTGTCCGAGGGAAGAGCCGGTGATAATTCCACTTGCTTTCTCTTTTTTCATAATCTCATAAGCTTCTCTGTACATCATGCGTTTACAGAGTAGACATGTATTTTTTCGATTGCATTTTGCGATAAAGGATTGCAGATTAGGACCATGAGGAATCTCATAAGTTGTAAACTGATGCCCTGGAGCCCACTTATGGAGTTGGCGAATGCAATCAAAAGCACGTTCTTTTGCCTCGTTCAGGGCATAAGGAGTATTGTTACAATAGACCGGAATGATCATAACTCCACGTTTCATCATAAGCCAGGCAGCAACCGGAGAATCAAGCCCTCCTGATATTAAAACTACCATACTGCCCTGTGTGCCAAGTGGAAGCCCTCCAACCCCTTTAAATGTATTCAGATAAAGATACGCTAAGTTTTGCCGCATTTCGACGAAGATCTCCTTATCAGGAGACGTCAGATTAACTCCAGGATGTTTACCTTCTTCCTCTAGGGAATTCCATACAGCATCTCCACAAGCTTTACCAATATCTGCTGAGGAAAAAGGATGGTTTCCACTTTTCCTTGCTCTGATTGCAAAAAACTCACCATCACAAATAAAATCTTGAGCAAGAGTTGCACATACACTAGCTGAATCCTCAAGGCTGGGTTCTGTTGTCAACGCAGCGGAAGTGGAGACAACTCCAAAAACATCAGCTACTGCTTCGGCAGCATGAGAATCGGTAGTCTCAATGAATATCCTGCCCCATTCCCGACGAATTCGAGAAAAGGGAATACCTCTAGAATTTAGCATTGCTGCAATATTTTTTATAAGGATTTTCTCATACCAATTCCTAATTCCAGGACTTTTAAGAGCAAGTTCTCCATAACGGACTATAACCACATCTGTTGGAACTTCAACTTCTGAATGTGAAGAGCTAGAACAAGATCTATACCTATTTTCATCATACTTTTTTTGTATGCTTCTGCTTTTTCTCTGAGCATGAGCATCAAGTTCAATTTTTGTTTCAGCATCATTTGATTTGTCTGTCATGGATAATTAGTAGTAAAGGTGACATGAGATTTAAAAACTTTCAGGTAAATGAATTTTTGTCCCTTAAAAACCAAAAAACATAATATATCCGGCAATAGACGGGATGACTCAGGTAAATTCAGATAATTATGCCAGAGTTAGAATCCCCCTGCAAGATTTAAAACAACAATAAGGCCCTGTGAAGGCGTGCAAGGAAGTCTATAATTGCATTTGTTGTCCCCTACTCCCTGCTCCGAATAATATTAACGAAATTTAGGGTTTTATCGAAATTTCCCTTAACTATTGAAAATCTGTTCGTATCATTTTTGAGTATACATATTTTGATAAAACAGTCTCTGAGGCAGACCTGAAACTGTTTTGTTAAAATATATGAATTCAAAAATTGTACTAAAAGATTTCAAATAGTTAAGGAATCAATTTCAGCAAGTTTGTTCCCAACTAACTGTAGACGTTTGTATTCTTCTTTAGGAGCAAAATCAGTAAGTGTTTTCATAAGTAGAAATTGTTGTCAAGAGATTTAAACGCTTCAATATTCAAATGATAGGAATTTATCGAAATTCTCTGAAAAATTGACATTGAGAAAATTGACATTGAGAATATACATATGTTTTACTTTACAAACCTATGCATCAATGAAAAAAGGAAAACAGAAACTTTGTCAGCATAACAGCAACTTTTCATCAGATTTTTAAATTGAAATATTTTAGCAGTTCCGTATAAAGCAAGTTAAAGATACGTCGTCAATAAGCCGGAGTCCTGGGTTATCAAAAACTGATTTATGAAAACTCTCTCCTGCAGCTGGAATTTCCTATCTACCTGCTCTTCAGGTAAGGAATATCCAGCGAAGGTCGAGTAATTTAGGAGGTATTTTTTTTGAATCCCGGAATGTTTATAGTCCGTTGCATAGCATTTCTTTCATCCTAGTCCCAATGTTGAGTCACAATTGTGAGCTGACAATATACAATGATCATTGCTAATATTAAAACCCATATTTCGCGGCAAAAAATGCCTCAAATGTCTATGTGGCCTGATATCGAGTTGGTTCAGATACACAATTACTGATTATTCATTTTTTGTATGATAGCATTGATTTAGCTAGAAGAATTTGATAAATAAAATACAGCACCAAAATTAAGTGATTGGCATGAAACTAAAAAATCACTAAATTTTGAAATTGTTACCACTTGGAAATAGTGTTCGCAATTTACTGAAAATGGTGAAAACAAGAATCTCTATATATCGTCTTTAAATTCATGGATAGTACTCACTTTTTCAGAATTGATTAATGACTCATGGACAAAATCTAATATATTAAATCACTTGTATTACGTTAAGATACGATCTGTATGAAATAGACTACTTTTGCTGTCTTTTTCTACAAATAGATAAATGTAAATCGAGATAAATAGATTATTTCCATAGTAATTTTGACGTTGACAGATGCCTCAACCGAGTAAGAATGATTATTGAATCAGATCATCGATTTATACTTAAGATAATTTCGATAAATCTTCAATTTCAACAAATTGCTTATATAAGCTTTATAATCAATCAGCCAATAATAGGGATTTGTCAAAATCCTTTTAATGCTATCTCAATATTTTATATATATCAAAAAATATTCACAATATGTCTATAAGTTCCATTAGCATGCAATCTACAACCATGATACGTGCAAGTAATTTGGTGAGATTTTATCAGAACTATTTGTCAGACTGAAGGATATCAGTTTTACTAAGTGGCTGATAGATTGATGAGTATTATCATAGATTGCAAGCCAAAAAAGCTCCTCACTGCGAAAAAAAGCTTGTCAAAACGATGAATATCGATTTTCAAAAAATAAAATTCAGAATTGATGTTTTCTATTTGTTTGGTCATTTTTCAACTAGATAATTATTTTCAATCCACACAAAACCGCGAAGAGCCATAAAATGGAATTAATTAAAAATCGATTCAGTCGATAAAATATTTTGTAGATGTACAAATAATATAAAATTTGTTTACCTATTTGTTCACTATTATTCATTGGAAGTTAGATTAGTTTTTAGGCTGTTCCATATTGAGAAAACATATGGCATTGTGTTGGACATCTGCAGAAAGTGGTCATATAGCGCATAAGATTTTATGAGGCGATATTTGCCATAAAAAGTATGTTTTAATATCAATAAGGAAATACAATGTATTAGCAGTTCACAATTGTGATAGATCTTGGCAAGAATTTGTTCACAATTGTTAAATGATGTTAACATTATGGGGAACGGCTATGCAATATACCCAGATTTATTACATATCAAGCAGATGAAAGCATAAAAAGAACCAAAATTAAGTGGTAAAGGAAAGAGGTTATGACATGTATGGCATTAAAGAAGCTAACCTTAATGAGGGTTACCTTGAAAGATCTAACATTAAAAGAGCTAATCTTATAATAGAAGCCGACCCTAGAGAAGCTAGCCTTAAAAAGTCCTACTTTGCAGAGGTTAACCCTGAAGGAGCTAATCTTGAGAGGGCTAACTTTAGAGAAGCTAACATTAAAGGGACTAACCTTATAGGAGCTAACTTTCAAAAAGCTAACTTGAAAGAATCCTACTTTGAAGGAGCTAACCTTAGGGAAGCTAATCTTGAAGGAGCCAATCTTGAGGGGGCTAACCTTAGAGAAACTAATCTTAAATGGAGTAACCTTAGAGGAGCTCGCCTTCATAAAGCTGATCTTAGAGAATCTAATCTTAAAGAAATTAATCTTGAAAGAGCTGATCTCATAAAGGCTAACCTTATAATGGCTAACCTTCAAGGAGCTAGTCTTGGAGAAGCTAATCTTCAAGGAGCTAACCTTAGAGGAGTTAATCTTGAAGGGGCCGATCTTAATTGGACTATACTCAGAGGGGCTAACCTTACAGGAGCTAACTTTATAGGGGCTAATTTTGAATGGGCTAGTCTTATAAAGGCTAACCTTGAAGGAGCTAACCTTGAAGGTGCTAAACTTGAAGGTGCTAATCTTAGAGAGGCGCACTATTTATCATTTGACCAGCTTTCTAAAGTGAAAACACTTCATAATACAAAACTAAATGGAGATATTCTCAAATCACTAAAAGAGAAACATCCCACACTTTTTGAAGTATCATAGCAACAAGTCCTTAAGGATCAATGTCATTTATAGTATGTAAAATTAGATACTAGAATATCTCGAGGATAAAGCTCTTTGAATACTTTAATGATGAGGAATAGCAGATATCTTTTTGTCTCAAAAGTTTACTGAAGCAAGGTGTCTCAAAACTAAGTTTGATTCTATAATTGGATAAAATGTTCTACCATAGAGGTAATTTATACTTTAATTTTGAAACAATCTCTTAGCTAGCTTTAAAGTCAACAAAGTAAATTACCCAATAATAAAAATTGGTTAAGTTTTGAGATAGCTTGTTAAACAAAATATTTTTTGTACAGAAGCTTGTAATTATCTTTAAGATCGAATTTTTTTAATTTTATATTTGTAACAATTACTGCGATTCCCAAAAAATGAAAGTTCAAGGGATAATTATAGTTTTGGACTCAAATATTTACTAGGACTTACGCACTTGAAGTACAAAATAAAGCGCAATATATCTTGGCCGAATTCGCTATTTAAACAGTTGAACGTTTAATAGCATTGATTTTTCAATTAAATTGCATGAATATCATATAGAAAATTTTGATTAACCTCTGATTCTCACGAGTCAATTATATATACTTTATAAAAATATGATAAAATTTAGGAGCCTATCGAAGTCCTCTATAAACTTATTTTTTCTCAAATCTCTCATACTTTCAAATTAATTTATCCCATATGTTGATAGAGGATACTTTTTTTTCATTTAGATATTCTACAATCACTTATTCATTCAAAGTTAGATTAATTTTTAAGTTACTGTCATATGAGAAAATAGATGAAATTTTTGTGTATATTTACGGAAAGTGGGATACTTGATTTTATTCCTCAAGTGCGTAAGTCCTAAAATTATTATAAGAATGCATAAGTAAATGGTAGGACACCAATGTTATCAAATTAATTTATAACATTTTAATCGTGTTAGGTAAAATTTCATAGAGTTGCCTATTCTGTGATTTTCAATAGAAAATAAATGGCTATGTACAGATTTTGCTGTGAAATAAAAAATATGAAGAAATTATCTTCCAGAAAATATTATATAGGAGGGCCCAAGCTTCATATGTTACGTAAAAACTTGACTTCAAATTTACAGCAAATTCTGTGCACTGCCATAGCTATCGGATAATTTTGGCAAAAATCAAAAATTTGCACAAAAAAAATTAAATGTAAGTGGATGAATTTTTCCAAAATAAGGAAGAGGTTTAATAAATTTGGATTAAATTCTATTGTTCTTTTAAAATTGGAGAAGAATCAGAAATAAATTGAAAAAAACTCTTTTCTTAAAAAGAGAAAAAGAATGAACAATTTTGGATTAATTTTTATTAAGTTACTTTCAAAGTGGAGCTACAAATTCACTTAAAGCATCTTCTATAAGGCTTATTGCACCTCTATATCCAGCATAACCTCTATCAATTACAACTCTATCTGTTAAAGGAAAAGATATACTTAGTTTTGTTGCTCCAAGTTTTGCTGCAAGGTCTTTATCAAGAGAGCTGCCAAATATGAAATTTGGAGCTTCTTTTTTCACAAAATCCCATATTTTCCCAGAATCAGGCTCAAATACAACTTCTGGAGAAAGATTATTCGTGAAACTAAGTTCTTTCTTAATAGAATCTTTGTAATCTTCTGGAACGTCATCAGTTATAAGGGCAAGTGAAGGAATCCATCCAAAATCGTTCACAAGGAATTTATTCAGAGCTATTGCATAATTTGAATCCGTAATGGTTGCAAATTGAAGTTGCACATCAAAATCCACAACAAAATCTGCGACTTTATCAATGTATTTGTAGGTTTTCTCCTCTTCCTTCGCAATTACATCATTAACATCTATCCTCAGTGCAGTACCAACTTTTTTCAGGAATGAATTTGTCTCAGTAACTCCTATTGGAAGCGGATTAACAATATAAGGTATTCCAAATTGTTCTTTCAACTTTTCAGCTGCTCTAACACCCACCCAGGGTGATAGTACAATATTTAAAACAGCAGATGATAAATCTTCGATTTTCTTTCCATTAAAGAGTGTGTTAACTTTTAAACAAATTTTATTTAGTATCCGCTCGATCTCAGCAAGATTACCTTCCCAGAATACATCTTGAGACGGTACTATTCCAAATACATTTACAAGTCCTTTTTCTCTGGGCTTTTCTTCAACTATCTGATATTATGAATGCTTCCAGCAGGATTTCATAGCCTACATAGCTTGAACCCCTGAAACCTGCAGTTTGAGCGTAGATAACTAACTTATCTTTAAATCCATTTAATACTGAGTGCACATCATCCCCGATAAGTTCTGCTGTACAACCAGTAAGTACCACATACCTATCTCCTTCAATAAGCTCAATTGTTTTTTCAATTTGCTCTTTTAGCCGTTTTTCTACTCCAAACACAACTTCTTTTTCATATGTGTTTGTGCTTGGAACGCTCACTCCTCCAATCCATCCAGATCCCCTAAAACCTCCAGCAAAGCTCTGTCCATAGAAAATCTGAACACCACATCCAGGTCCAGCATGAATAATCGGGACATAGCTTCCTATAGCGGTTATAGTGCTCAAAGCACCTCCTAAGGCACATGAAAACCGAGGACTTTCGATAATTTTGCTCATTTTAATTCCTCCCCTTTATGGTACTTGAATGGATTTTCGTTTAACCAACTTTCACGATATATTGGTTTTGAATGTTCAGCAAGCTTTTTACTGAATGAGGGATTGTTAAGCAAGTTAAGAATTCTACTTCCAAATGATATAATGCCATTATAGCCGGCATAGATAACTGATAAATTGTAAATCATGGCTGTAGGAAATCCTTGTTTTGTAGCCCAAATTGATTCTCCTAGATGACCAAAATAAAAATCAGGCTGTTCTTTATTTAATATATTTGTCTGCTCAAATGGCTGTACATTTGCAACGTTGGTACAGAAGTTTCCACATCTCTTCTCTAAATTCGCAAA
>Ga0326728_10016637_pt1 | contig 14949 bp, 13 predicted proteins | sample MB3enrmetagenome_FD_207602 | JGI IMG/M metagenome (GOLD analysis project Ga0326728, IMG submission 207602) | Lab enriched peat soil microbial communities from McLean, Ithaca, NY, United States - MB31MN | ecosystem: Environmental > Terrestrial > Soil > Wetlands > Peat | place: USA: New York...
ACATTCCCAGGCGCCCGGCGCCCTTTAGAGCCTGGCTCCTGGGCAACCCCGACACGGACGCGCCCGAGGCCGCGCCGGCGTCTTGGACTGCGGTCCCGACGCCTCGGGGCCGCTTTTCAGCCCTCTCACGCCGGCTGACCTCTATACCAAAGTCTAACCCCGTCCCGATCATGTCCCCAGCCTAGCAGGAAGCTCTCAGCGCGACATCCGGGGCATTCCTGGAAAGCGCCCAGGGGAACCACCGGGAGCGCGAAGCGCCAGACAGAATTCTTCCCTGCCGCCTCAAGGCGGCAGGATGGGCCCACGAAGAAACCCGTCATGCACCCCCCGGCCGGCTTGTCGAGCGATTTCCTTGGCAAAACACCCCGAAGCAGTTATGCTATCTTGGGAATTGAAACAACCGAATCTAATCTCCTGGCATTGATATGATCGCTCAGATGACCAAGCGGATATTCCTCTTCGTCCTGGTGAACATTCTCGTGACGGTGACCATCACCGCCATACTCGCCCTGTTCCACGTAGGACGTTACCTCCCGGCGGGCGGTTTGGAGGAGTTGGCCGCGTTCTGTCTGGTCTGGGGCTTCGGCGCCGCCTTCATTTCCTTGGCCCTGTCCCGGGTCATGGCCAAGTGGTTCATGGGCGTCCAGGTGGTGCCGCCCGACACTTCGGACCCGGTGCTGCGCGACCTGGTCGACACGGTTCACGGCCTGGCCCGCCAGGCGGGCCTGCCCGCCCTGCCCGAAGTCGGCATCTACGACTCGCCCGACGTCAATGCCTTTGCCACCGGCCCGACCCGCTCCCGCGCTTTGGTCGCCGTCTCGACCGGCCTGCTCGAACGCCTGCGCCAGCGCGAAGTCCAGGGCGTCCTGGGCCACGAAATCACCCATGTGGCCAACGGCGACATGGTCACCATGACGCTCATCCAGGGCGTCGTCAACGCCTTCGTCATGTTCCTCTCCCGCATCTTGGCCTTCGCCTTGAGCCAGGCCATGCGCTCGCGGGACGACGACCGCGGCGGCTCCTGGTTCTTGCAGTTCTTGTTCGTCCAGGTTTTCCAGATCGTGTTTGGCATCCTTGGCTATATGGTCGTGTGCTCGTTCTCCCGCTGGCGGGAATTCCGGGCCGACGCCGGCGGCGCCCGTTTGGCCGGACGCGGCAACATGATCGATGCCCTGCGCGCCCTCCAGCGGCTCCACGACCCCGAGGCCTCCCGCGTCACTGCCCAGCAGTCCCAAGGCTTTCAATCCCTCAAGATCTCCGGCCCCTCCAGCGGCCTCCTTGCCCTGTTCGCGACTCATCCCCCATTGGAAGTGCGTATCGCCCGCCTCGAGCACGGCACAGCTCTATCTTGATCTTCTCTGCGTCCTCTGCGCCTGCGTTTTTGATTCGCCATCCGAACGCTGGAGACGCACGCCCGCTCATCCTTGACCCCGTCCAACTACCCCGCTAAAACAGGGTCTCGTGATACGCATCCCACAACCCATCCTGGCCCTGGTTCTCCTCGCCTTTGCGCTGCCGGCCAAAGCCGCTTCTTATTACACCCGTCGCCTGGAAGACCCCAAGGCCGGCTATGTCACCAGCCCCGGCTCCGCGGATGCCACCCCCCTCCTCCAACAGGCGATTAATCGCGTCCAGGAGACCACCGGCCAGGGCATTGTATTCCTCGCCGCTGGCCGCTACTCCGTCACCAACACGCTCTACATCTGGCCCGGCATCCGCCTCATCGGCTACGGCCCGACGCGGCCCCTCATCGTTTTGCCTGCCCACGCCCCCGGCTTCCAGGACCCCTCCCGCGAGAAGGTCATGTTCTTCTTCGCCGGCGCCCGCCCTGGCTTCGGACGCGGCCGCCGCTCCAATGCCGCCGCCTTTAGCTCGAGCGCGTCCGCTCCGGACGCCAACCCCGGCACCTTCTACTCCGCGCTGGCCAATGTCGATGTCGAGATCGAGGACGGCAATTCCGGGGCCGTCGCCGTTCGCGCCCGCTATGCCCAGCACTGCTTCCTGGCCCATATCGATTTCCGCCTCGGCCCGGCCCTGGCCGCGGTCCATGAAGCCGGCAACGTGGCCGAGGACCTCCGCTGCTTTGGCGGACGCTACGCCATCTGGACCTCCAAACCTTCCCCCGGCTGGCAGTTCACCATGGTTGACTGCCTCTTCGATGGCCAGCGCGAAGCCGCCATACTCGAACGCGAAGCCGGCCTGACCCTCATCCGTCCCCACTTCCGGCGCGTGCCCACCGCTGTCGCCCTCGAGCCCGGTTATGCCGACGAACTCTGGGTCAAGGACGCCCGCCTCGAAGAGATTTCCGGCCCGGCATTCCTGTTCGGCGTCGAAAACAACCCCTGCAACGAGATCAACATCGAAGGCGCCGCCTGCCGCGCCGTCCCGGTCTTCGCCGCCCTGCGCGAGAGCGGCAAACGCTTCCTCGCGCCGTCAAATCGCAGCCCGGATCTCGGCCCCGGCCCGTCATCGGACACCTACTTCGTCGAGCGGTTCACCCATGGTCTGCGCTACGCGGACCTCGCCGCCGCCCCTCAAATCGTCACCTCCCTCGACGCCCATCCTCGCTCCACTCTCCCGGCCCCCGTCGCCTCGGACCTGCCCGCCCTTCCCCCCTGCGACAGTTGGGTGAACTTGCGCGACCTCGGCGCCAAAGGCGACGGCCTCACCGACGACACCGCCGTCTTCCAAAACGCCATCGCCCATCACCGCGCGATTTACCTCCCCTCGGGCTTTTACGTCGTCCGCGACACCCTCGCCCTGCGGCCCGACACCGTGCTGATTGGCCTGCACCCCGGCGCGACGCAGATCATCCTCCCCGATGCCACCCCCGGCTATGACGGCGTGGGCGGCCCCAAAGCCCTCATCGAGACCCCCACGGGCGGCCGCAACCTCCTCCTTGGGCTCGGCCTTTACACCAGCGGCAACAACCCTCGAGCCGTCGCCGCCCTCTGGAAGGCCGGCCCCGACTCCCTGATGAACGATGTCCGCTTCCTCGGCGGCCACGGCACCCCCAAACCCGACGGCTCCCGCGAAAACCCTTACAATGCCGGCCACACCGCCGACCCCGACCCCAACCGCCGTTGGGACAGCCAATTCCCCAGCCTCTGGGTCACCGCCGGCGGCGGCGGCACCTTCCTCGACCTCTGGACCCCCTCCACCTTCGCCCACGCCGGCATGCTCGTCTCCGACACCGAAACCGAAGGCCGCGTTTACCAGATGTCCAGCGAGCACCATGTCCGCCACGAGGTCCAAATCCGCAACGCCGCCCATTGGCGCTTCTATGCCCTTCAGACCGAGGGCGAGCGCGGCGAAAGCGGCCTCGACCTCCCGCTCGAAATCGAATCCTCCCGCGACCTCACCCTCGCCAATTTCCACATCTATCGCGTCATCAGTTCCTTCCAGCCCTTTCCTTGCGCCGTCAAGGTCGCCGCCTCGACCAACATCCATTTCCGCAATCTCCATTGCTACAGCAACAGCAAAGTGAGCTTCGACGCCGCCGTCTATGACCAGACCCACAACCTCGCCCTTCGCCAGCGCGAGTTCGCCTGGCTCGACCTCTCCGGCCGCCCGCCCCGGCCCGCCCCCGCCTCGCCCTCCTCGGTCCTCGCGCCCGGCGCCGGCGTCGAGAAGCTCGCCGGCGGTTTCTTCAACATCTCCGGCGGCGCCGCCGGCCCCACCGGCGATTTCTATTTCGTCGATGCCCATTGGAACCGCCTTTACCGCTGGGACCCCGCTTCGCGCCAGTCCTCCACCCTCACCAATTCTCCCCCCCAGCCCGTCAATTTGGCCAGTGACCGTGCGGGCAACCTCCTCGTCGTCTCCTACGGCGGCAGAGGTGCCGTTTACGCCCTCGAGCCCGGCGGCGCCTTCACCGCCCTCAAACCGGAAGCCGTCGCCGCCAGGGCGGGCGCAACCTTTTTCCTCCCGGTCAGCGATTGGCGCCTCAACCGCCAATCCCTCGCCCACCCCTCCACCCATTTCCTCTCCCCCGACGGCACCACCGCGCTGCCCGCCGCCGCGGACTTCCTTAACGGCGCCATGAGTTGGGGCGTCAAGTCCAGCCCCCAACTCCGCTCCTTCGGCCTGGCCCCGGCCCTGCCCGGCCAGACCTTCTACCTCACTGACGAAGCCGGCCTCACCACCTGGGCAGCCGAAGTCGGCGCGGAGGGAAGCCTCGACCACTTCCGCCTCTTCGCCGACCAGGGCGGCGAGGGCGTGGCCGTTGACTCGAATGGCAACGTCTATATCGCCGCCGGCCAGATTTACGTTTACTCCCCGGCCGGCAAACCCCTCCAGACCATCGAAGTCCCCGAGCGGCCCTTGCAATTAGTCTTTGGCGGCCCCGACCACAAAACCCTTTTCATCCCCGCCCGCACCTCCCTCTATTCCGCCCGCCTGCGCTAGGCGCTGTAACAGTGAGAAGTGGGATTCTGGATCAGAACTACACCGCTATAGCCGAAAGGCGAGCGTTCTTATGGCCTGAACACACGCCGATCCAGTCCCTGGACTGCGGTCACGAGGTGCGGGGCTCGCCATCCCTTGCCAATTGCCGTTTGGCGTGCCGGGAAGGGGCTCGCGAGGCCATAGAGCGGCACTCAACGCGGAGGTTGGCGGCAGATCAAAGTCCGCGAGCTTTGAAAAACAAGCCTCGCAAAGTCAGCCGACTTTGATAAACCTATCAACCGAAGTCAGCGGACTTTATGACCTGCTGCTGTCATTTCCAGCGGCGTCGGAATGGGCGATGAGATAACACCGGATGTTGGTTCGTGCCCCGCCGGAGCCGCCACTCCCTGCCAGCCGGACACGGGCGCAGTTGACGCGGCCAGTCTGCCGCCCGCGAGCCCTACAACCATATGAGGGAGGGCGAGGCCAGGTGCGGCAGGCTATGGAAAAGCTCCGCGGCCAGTTCGACAGCCCGGCCATGATGGAATTCTTCAACCAAACCCTCCCCGCAATCGATCAACAGGCGAAACCATGAACACCATCGCAATACACTCGCACAGAGGCGGTGTCGGGAAGACGACTGTGGCGCGGGGACGGATGGAGCTGTTGAGTAACCAAGTGCTCCGGGAACGGGTGCGTCAGGTCGAGGCGGGACGGCCGCGGGTCGAAAAAAACACCCGAAATCCTGAGCCAGTTGCGACAGTTGCTGCGCGCAGACACCGCCGGGGATCCGATGGGCCGGCGGGGGCTCTGGACCCGTTTGCGCTTGGAGCAGATCAGCGACCACCTCGGACAGTTGGGGCTGTCGGCCTGCCCGAACACGGTGCGGCGGCTCCTGGAGCAACTGGACTACGCCTTGCACGCCAATCGCAAGAGCCTGTCCGGTCCGCTGAGTCCCTATCGTGACTGCCAGTTCCAATACATCCGCCACCAGCGAGAGCAATTCACTCAGCAAGGCCTGCCCATTGTCAGCGTGGACAGCAAGAAGAAGGAACTGGTGGGACGCTTCAAAAACGCCGGCCGGATTTGGAGCCGGGAGGCGTTGCCGGTTAACGACCACGATTTCCCTTCCCTGGCCAGCGGCGTCGCCTTTCCTCGCGGCCTCTATGATGTGCAGGCCAACCGGGGCTCGGTGCTGCTCGGCACCTCCCACGACACGCCGGAGTTCGCCGTGGACGCCCTGGTGGACTGGTGGCGGGCCCAGGGGCGGCGACGTTACCCCCAGGCCGCCGAGTTGCTCGTCCTGGTCGACAGCGGCGGCAGCAACGCCGCTCGCTGCCGGCTCTGGAACATTAAGGTCTCCGATGACCAAATGCGCAGCCTGGACCTGCTCCCTCACCCGGTTCTGCCTCAGTGGAATTACACGCTCCTCCCGAGGTCAAACCGGAATTAATTTTTGCATGGGCGCTTAGACTGGAGGGCCCATCGCGACACCGCCCCGCGGGGGACAGAGGGCGGACATCTTGTCCACCTCGGGCGACCTGCCACGTTCGACGGACAAGAATGCCCGGACTCCACCCGTGCAGCCGCTGGCCTTCCGCGGAGGTCTGGGAGAGGGCGGGGTTTTTTCTTGGCTTGGCTGGGGAGCGTTTTGGGAGGCAAGCTCCTGGCAGTCATGAACTTCCGATCGGATTTGCGGGGGCTGAATGTGCGAACGGATGGTTTGTCGAATACGGGTTGGTTGAACACATGACCCGCGAGACCGAGATTCCCCACGGGCCGATCCAACTCGGGTATGCTTTGGGGGGCTTTTTGCCCCAAGTCGGACAGTATCGTCGAGGGCGCGTATATTGCCAGCAGTCTTCTTACTGGCACCTTTGGCTGTCAGGCCTTTTTCTGTTTGCAGCCATCGTTCCTGCCTTTCTTCCTCTGAATGGGGAGGTCATCGTCAGCCAGAGCACCGGCAGGGTTGCTCGCGTTCCGATCGGGTCGCAGGATATGACGAAGTGCAATTGGCTGCCTGGATTGTCGGGCTACATCCTGACTTGGGGACGCACCAACCGCGCAGGGAGATTGGGAGGTTCCCTGACGCGAGGACAGACATACGATGTCCAGGTTCAGTTCGATGGGGGGATTTGGGTTATGACCACGCCGGCTATGATAAGCTCTATGCCAGCAGTTCCTGGATTTCTTCCCAGCTCAAGGAGTCGACGAAGGCTTCTTCACCGCCGAGGGTGGCCTGGATGATCTCGCGCTTGCGGTTTTGCAAGGCCAGGATCTTCTCTTCCACGGTGTCGCGGGCAATGAGTTTGTAGCTGGTGACGACCCGGGTCTGCCCGATGCGATGGGCGCGGTCGGTGGCCTGGTCTTCCACGGCGGGGTTCCACCACGGATCGAAGTGAATCACGGTGTCGGCGCCGGTCAGGTTCAGGCCGGTGCCGCCGGCTTTGAGGCTGATGAGGAAGACGGGGATGGCGCTGTTGTTCTGGAACCGGTCCACGACGGCGGCGCGATCCACCGTCGAGCCGTCGAGGTAGCAGAACTCGAGGCCCTCGGCGGTGAGCTTCTCCTTGAGGAGCGCCAGCAGGGAGACGAACTGGCTGAAGACCAGCGCACGATGGCCGCCGTCGACGATTTCCTCGATCAGTTCGTCGAAGACCTCAAGCTTGCCGGAGGCGTTGGCTGGGTCCACGCCTTCGAGTTTGAGCAGGCGCAAGTCGCAGCAGACCTGCCGCAGCCGCAGCAACGCCTTGAGGACCATCATCCGGCTGCGGGTTTGTCCGGAGGCGTCCGCCGCCGCGTCGAGAATCTCCTTGCGGCCAACCTCGATGACCTCCTGATAGGCGCTGCGCTGGTCGGAAGTGAGTTCGCAGAATGACACCTGCTCGATCTTTGCGGGCAGGTCGGCGGCGACTTCCTTTTTGAGCCGGCGCAGCAGGAACGGACGCAGCCGGCGCGCGAGCCTGGCCTGGGCGGGGCCGTCCTTCTCGCGCGTAATGGGCAGTTCGTAGCGCTCGCGGAAGTCCTGCGCCGTCCCGAGGTAGCCGGGCATGAGGAAGTCGAAGATAGACCACAGGTCGAGCACGGAGTTTTCGAGCGGGGTCCCGGTCAGCACCAGTCGCTGTCGCGCCCGCACGGATTTGACCGCCTGCGCGTTTTGGGTCTGGCGGTTCTTGATGTGCTGGGCTTCATCGAGCACCGCGATGTCGAATTCCATCTCCCGGTAGCGTTCGGCGTCCCGGCGGATGAGGGCATAGCTGGTGACCACCAGGTCACTCTGCGGGATTTGGGCGAAGGCGGCATGACGCTCGGGTCCGTGCAGGGCCAGGACCTTGAGGGATGGGGTGAACTTTTTCGCCTCGGCGACCCAGTTGAAGACGAGGCTGGTGGGACAAATCACCAGCATCGGGGCGCCGCCCGGTTCCTGACGGCGGACGTGCCGGACGAAGGCCAGGGTTTGGACCGTTTTGCCCAGGCCCATTTCGTCGGCGAGGATGCCGCCGAAGCCGTTGTCGCGCAGGAACCGCAGCCAGGCCACGCCCTGCTTTTGATAGGGCCGTAGCACCGGGTCGAGGTCCTCGAGCGGCGGGCATTCGAGCTTTGCCTCGCCGCGTTGGCGCGCGGCGCGCTCGCGCCAGGCCGCCGGGGCTGCCACCCGCCAACCGGCCTGCTGCCGCAGGGTAGCGTCCAGAAAACCGGCCTGGGCGCTGCTTAGGCGGTAGCCCTGGCCGTGCTGCTCGGGGGCGCAATCGCGCAGCATCTCCTGCAATTCCTCAACGGCCCCCGTATCGATGAGGGCCATCCTGCCGTTTTTGAGCCGGGTGTGGCTCTGGCCGGAGAGGAGCAGGCGCTGGATGTCCGCGGCCGAAAACGTTTGACCGCCGCTGGAGGCAAACACCACGCCCAAATCGAACCACTGCACGCCTGAGGGCGTGACTTGGAACTGCGGCTCGATGCGTTCGAGGTTGTGGGTGGCGCTGCGTTCGAGCCGTTCCTCGAGCGTCACACTCCACTCGCGCTGGAGCTTGGGGAACTCACGGGCGAAGAAATTGAGCACGGCGTTCTGGCCCAGGAGTTGCAGTCTCCCCTGGGCGTCCGGTCCGGAGAAGCCGCTGCGTTGCAAACGGGCCAACGCCGCGCGCTCGGCGCCGAGGTCGCGCGTGGAATAGCGCGTCGGCGCGTCCGGGTCGGGCAGCCAGACGGTCTCGCCTGGGGCCGTTACGCCCAGGGTCATGATGCGCGGACCATAGCCGCACTGCAGCAGGCCGGTGAGTTGCGCCAGGCCGCCCCTGAGTTCCAGGAGGAAGCGGGGCGCCTGTGGTTCTAGCGTGAAGTCCTCGAGTTTGAAATTGGCTTCCACTTCGCCGGCGGCCAGCAGTCGGGGCCAATCCTGGCTGAGGAGGAGCGGGACCTGGGAGCGGGGCACTCGAACCGGGGCCTGGAGCAGGTTGCCCAGCATCGAGGGCGGCGGGGCAGACGTGATGCCAGCCCCACTGGAAGGCAGCAGGCCGAGGGGCTGGAAGGTGGGGGGTTGCCAGGCCCAGTCTTCGAGTATTGCCAGGGATGCCGGTTCGGACTTGAGGGCAAGGACGATCTCGCCGTTTCCTTCGAGGGTCGCGCGTAGGGGCAGGTGGAGCGGCGTCCGGGTGATGGTGACCTCGGTGGCTTTGCCGAGCGTCACGTTTGGATGACCTGCCAGCGCCGGGAGCAGCGAGGCGAGGTCCTTGACCGGGAGCTGGAGCACCGCGGGCGTTTCGCCGCCGGCCAGGGTTTCGAGCCGCTCGAGCACCACGGTGTCCCGGGGGGAGAAGGCATAGGTCCGTCCTTTCGGCAGCGCGCTCAGCGGGCAGCGTCCGCCGCTCCATTTGGCTTCGAGCACCAGCATCACTTTGCCGCGCGCCAAGGCCTGGTCGAGGTTGGGCGGGAGAATGATGAAGAGCTCAGCCGGTTGGCCCGCGGCATCCCGTTGCAATGCCGAGGCGCGCCTGGGGGCGGGCGTCGAGGCCCCGGCGCTCGCCGAGGAGCGCGGCGGGGCGGGGGCTGTTTGAGGCTGCTGGGCCTTGAGCCAATGCAAGCCGACCCCCACGACGTGCGCGCAAATCTTGCCCCATTCGCGCGCCTCGCGGCAGGTGCAGAGGTTCTCGAGGTCAATGTCGCTGTGGATCACAATCGAGGCGCGGAAAGACACGCCGTCGGCCTGGACCACCCCGCGCAGCAACGGCGCGGCCCAATACGAACTGAGCACCTGCCCCTGCGCCAAGTAAAGGCGCGCGCGTTTCATCACGTCCCAGCCGGCCGCCTTGCTCAGCAGCGCCTCTGTAAGTTCAACTGACACCTGCACCAATATGGAGGCCCCCGGCCAATTGCCAACTGCCAATCGAGGCGTTCCAGCATCGGCGTAAACCGAAAATGCCGAACCAATCGTTCGACTCAGCGGCGCAATTCTGCCTGGTTCACCAACAAGGCCAAGCGCCCCACCAACCGCCTGATTGCTCCCTCTGCCCCGGAGACCGTTGCCACGCCGCCCGTTCCGGCTTCCGGCCAGGAAGTGGCCAACCGCAATCTCGGGCCGGTCCAGGTGCAAATCCTCACCGCCGGCAAGGTCCTGGAATGGGCCCAGACCGATTCGAAAGGACAAAGCTGCACCATCCAAGCCGGCCTCACCCCGGGCCAAACCTTTATCCTCAATCCGGGAGACAAAGTCCGTTTCACCTACCAGGAAGCGCCAGGCTGGTCGTGGAAGGGATTCTGAGCCGCGGGATACTGGTTTTTCTGTTTTCCCTGCCAACTCCCGGAGTTTGCGCCATGCCTGGCCGCTGTCAACCACCCGTTCATTTGAGCACATCCGCCGCCCCGGTCCCCAATGGGTTCTCATCCGCTTCCAGCAGGTATCCCATGCAAACGGGCATCAACCTCTCCCCATCACGGGCAAAACCATTCCAGTGAGCATGAAACCTCTCGACAATCTCGCCCGAAAAAATAGCCGGAGCCAAAAACGCGCCGCCGTTATGCGCCTGAATATGGAAATGAATATGGCTCCCGCCCCCCGCGCCCGGGGGCAAATATATGTAGGCGATAATGTCGCCTTTTTTTACCGGCTGTCCCTCGGACACGAGGATATACCGTCTGTAAAAACCGGGGGCTGGCTCGGGAATCATCGGCTCGATACCGGCGCAGAACGAATAGACCGTGGCCTCGTCTTTGGCAAAAGCAACGGAGACACCGTAACGGTCGTTTGTCCCTACCTTGAACGAGTAATCGATTCTATCGACATACCCGTCAGCCACCGCATATATCGCCGGATAGTTGCTCACCGCCACGCCGCCCTTGGGCCACGTGCCGGTGGAATTGTCCCAATGAACATGCGCGCCCTGATGCGGCTGAAGGGCGCGTCTTCCCTTGAAAGGGTGTCCCGCGCTTACGTATTGAAGGTCCACTAGAAAACGGTCCGAGCGATTGGTCTGGAATTGCGCGAGATTCGGCAGGCCAGGATAGGCTTTGTCGTTTTGATTGTTGGCCGCCTTGCGGCGCCGGACTTGGACGACGAGTCCATCGGTGGGGCCAGCATCTTGAAGGCGCGTCGGAGGATCGGGCCGCGCCTCATCGAAAGAGGCCGCGCTGGCGGACGCCATCCCAACCGCCAGAAACGCCAGGGCGAACACCGATTGGATGGATTTCACGCTTCACCCTGTAGCTCGGGGCAATCCGCTGGTCAAGCTGCTTCTCCCGATGCGCCTCGGAACGAGCAACCGAAGGGCGCAGCCGAACTGCTCGGTTCGAGCGTGCTTCGATTTCGGCATTGGGATGTCTGCGGGATGGAACTCTAAATGCGGTCGGGTAACGCTCACGCCGATTGAGTGTCGCTACGCGGGTGAGGGAGAATTGGTTTCGGGCCGCATTCATCACGGGGGGATGATGCAAAAGCGGCACGCGCCCGTCAACCCGCACATTCTGCCGGTTCCTGGGCGGTTTTGGCGGCGGCGGGGTCGGAAGCGGCGGCTAGGCGACGCGCTTTGCGGGTTTCGCATTTCGGAGCACAATCCTCGGGATGATGGCCCCGCGGGCGACGCCGCCTCCCGCCTTGTGGCCCCGGCGGCAAGTCGGCGAAGTCGCGCCGGGCCAGTCCCTACGCCTCGATCTTCCGCTCGGTTCTACGGCCCGGGCGAAAATTCTAGCCAAACAACCAAGCGACAAGGGCTCAGTGCCCAAGCCAAGACGTAAAAGCGAGCGTATTGCCGCAGCGAATGGTGAACGAGGCTGAAAAATGAAGAAACCTGCTGGAATTATAGTCATCGCCCATGTGGTGTCTGCCCATGAGGATTTCGATCACGCCGCCCATGCTCTCTTCCGTTTATTGAGAGATACACAGAGCAGGCACCCGGGATGCCCACGAGCGCTTTGCCTGGAAATCGATGGCCATCGAAATGCAGCGGGGGAATTCGACCGGGACATGATTGAGTTCCAAACCGCTTTTATGAGGCGATTCCTGCTCCAGTTCCTGGTTTGCGCCGAGACGCCACTTGGCAGTTTTGAAAATACGAAGCCGCAAAACGACGCCATCCCGAAGGAGCTGAATATCCTCACGCTCGATCTGCTTCGCCATCGTGGCCCGAGGAAAGCAAGAAAACCGAGATTCTGACTCCCCGCCCGTTAGAGCGGCTTTTGGTAGCGCGGCGTCATGAGAATGAACCGGTCGCCGTTCGCCAGAGTGCCCCGGCGCCTCCAGTCTATGTCGAGGAGGTAGATGTATCCGTTCGCTTCGAGCACGCACTCGCGGCGATCCGCAGAGAACGCGACGTCGCCAAACCAGAAGCCGGCCAGATGCAGCAATCCTGGGCGAACGGAGACGGCCGGCACCGAGGCCCTCTGCTTTCTCTTCCTGCTGCCCGGTCGCCACTCAGCCGCCTTGGCCCTTGTCGAGCGTATCTTTGAACGGGAACTCTTTCGAGGGCGTGTGCTCCTGGCTCATGATTTTCTCCAACCTGGCCACGATGTCCGGATGCGCGGCGGCGACGTTTTCCTTTTCGGATGGATCGGCCGCCAAGTTGTAAAGTTCGCTGGTCGGTGCCGCGGGCCTCGTGGCCGTGCCGAGCAGTTGGCGTTTCAGCAGCTTCCAGTCGCCGACACGCACGGCTTGCTGGCCACCGTAGCCATGAAACTCGCGGTAGAGAAATGGCCGGGGCTCCTGCAATTGTCCAAGCAACGTCGGCGCAAAGCTGATGCCGTCGGTCGTTTTGGGAATCAAGTTCGTCGCCCCAGCAAGCTCGAGTAGCGTCGGCAGCCAGTCTTCAAAGCCAGTGACGCGGCTCGAGGTGGTGTTCGCGGGCACATGGCCCTTCCAGCGGACGATGAGCGGCTCGCGAATGCCGCCCTCGTAGAGTTCGCCCTTGTAACCCCTCAGCTCGTCGTTGGACTTGAAGTAAAGCGGGTCATACCCGGCCAAGCGCTCAACCGCCCCGTTGTCGGAGGTGAAAATGAAGATCGTATGGTCTTCGAGGCCGAGTTCCTTTACCAGCCGCACCATTTTCCCGATGTCGCGGTCCAGGCGCGTGACTATGGCGGCATAGGCGGCGTGCGGATATTGCTGCGGCAAATAACCGTTTCCGCCAGTGTAGGGTTTATCGTCCAGTCTGCCCCGGTATTCGCCGAGCGAATCCTCCGGCACTTGCAGCGCCAGGTGCGGAACCGTGGTTGGGTAGTAGAGAAAGAACGGCCGGTCCCGGTTCTCGCGGATGAAATGCATCGCGCGTTCGTTGCACAAATCGGGGGCATATTGCCTGCCGAAAAAACCCGAGTAACTGGCAGGATCGTTCGGGTCCGCGCCAGGCGCCAGTGACAGGCCCTCCTTTTCCGAGACATTGGTGTTGCCGGCCAGCACGAACCGGCCCTCGTCATCGTTCAGATACTGCGGAAAATAGTTGTGCGCCTGACGCTGGTCGTTGAAGCCGAAGAAATGATCGAAACCGTGTTTGAGGGGGTCGCCCGACGACCCGACACCTCCGAGGCCCCATTTGCCAAATGCGCCAGTGGCATACCCGGCGGCCTTCAACGCCGCCGCGAGGCTGGGTTCGGAGGCGGGAATCGGAAGCTGTCCACGAAAGGAATACCACGTCCCGACCTCCTGGTTGTCGCGGATGAAGGCGTGGCCGGGGTGCTTGCCGGTCAGCCACACGCAACGCGCCGGCGCGCAAACCGGGCTGCCCGAGTAGTGCTGGGTGAACCGCAGGCCCTCCTGGGCCAGCCTGTCCAGTGTGGGCGTGTGGATGATGGTTTGTCCGAAGGGGCCGATGTCACCGTAGCCCAAGTCATCGGCGAGAACGAAAATGATGTTCGGCCTGCGCTCGTGTTGGGCGGCGTTGAGGCTGCAAACGCAGAGGCCGAGAATCAAGAGTCGAAGCAAGGTATTCATCGTCGGCCCTATTCTTGAAGCTCTTGGGAGATAGAATCAATCCTTTCATAATCATCGCCCATCTGGTATCCGCCCACGAGGAATTCGGGCGCCAATGCCGCTCTCCGGCTCGAGTTTCACCAGCACGTTCGTGTCGCCAGCCTGAACTTCAAGCCTGCAAGACAGATCGGGCCCGCCATTGGGGTCTGATTTGAGGGCTCTCACGCCCACCCTTCTCGGGGCGGCCCTCTTGAAGACAAAGCGGCGGTCGGCATCCGTCATGGCGCCGCCGCCGTCCACATAGATCCACAAGCCCGGAACGGGCTTGCCGTCCGGCCCCACCACCTTGCCGGCCACTGGGAGGTTGGCCGCCACGAGCTTGATAGGTGGCACCATGAGTTGGCGTCCACCGCCGCCCAGGCCGGGTTGGGGACCTCCCGGGTGGGATCGTCGGGCACGGCGGCATATTCGACTAACGCGTCCAGAGGGCGCACCTGCCCCAGGATGCCAGGCAGCATCTTGACCAGGCCAGCGTTGGCCTCGGCCGTGACGACAAAGAGCGGGTCCCCGCAACTATCGTTGACCCAGTAGTCCGAAGTGGCCGGCAGGGAGAGGCGCATCTGCGGCACGTGGGCCTTGGGCAGCTCGTATTCGTGGCCGTGGTGGACGCGCGCGTGGCCGTCGACCTAGAGGAAGCCCAGGGCCACTCCGCGCGCGGCAACGCGGCGTTGAGCCAGCGCTTGGCCAAACTGCGTTAGGCGCCCGGCGGCCGCCAAGCAGGCCAGTTTGCGGCGCAGCGTCTTGACTTCGGGCGCCCGGTCCAAGCCCTGGACACGCCCCAGGTCCTGAGGGGAGTGTTCCTTGAGGGCCTCCGGTCGCTTGATCCGCAACAATGCCATGAGCAACAGAGTGAGCAAGCTGGTCCGCAATCCATAGAAGGCGGGTCCCAGACTGCCATAGATCGGTTGAGCGCACTCAAAGACGCCGCTGGCGACCAGCGCCGGCAAGGCCAACAGCACGAATCCAGAATTACAATTCAGAGATGCCAAATTGGCGGAGGTACAGTGTTTGCTTGCCCTCTTCCTCCAAAACCCTGATACTCCCAAGCGTTAGTTTAACGACCTGAATACTTGCATTTATGGATGCCATGACCATGGGCCACACGGGTTCGGTTC
>Ga0326728_10016638_pt1 | contig 14948 bp, 15 predicted proteins | sample MB3enrmetagenome_FD_207602 | JGI IMG/M metagenome (GOLD analysis project Ga0326728, IMG submission 207602) | Lab enriched peat soil microbial communities from McLean, Ithaca, NY, United States - MB31MN | ecosystem: Environmental > Terrestrial > Soil > Wetlands > Peat | place: USA: New York...
GCCTACGGGAAATTCTGGCGACGCATAAAGACCTGGCGGGCAAGCTGGAAGAACTCGAAAAGAAGTACGACGCGCAATTCAGGGTGGTGTTCGACGCCATCCGGCAATTGATGTCGCCACCGGCGAAGCCCCGTCGGCATATCGGGTTCCAGGGTTAGGGTGAGTGCACCATCGGGAATGCGGTGCTCGCAAATTGCGACCACCTCCAGCGGCTCAAGTTTTCTCCGGCCCTGCCTTCTGCCTTTACCGAGCATGGAACCATCATGGTCGCCAGCGTCCTTAATACTCCAAGAGCAATTGAAGTCAGTGTCTACGTAGTACGCGCATTCGTGAAACTGCGGGAAATGCTCGGTGCGCACAAGGAACTGGCAAGAAAACTGGCGGAATTGGAGAGGCGAATCGAAGCACACGATGAACAGCTCGGCGCGTTGTTTGAAGCCATCCGGCAGTTGATGACGCCACCTGAGAAACCAAGGAAACGGATTGGCTTCTCGGGGGAGACGAAGTCCTGAGGTCATAAAATGTGACCTTAATGGAGCGCTACGCGGGTGGCGCACACATCGCGTTGTTCGTGATGTGTGCGGTTGAACGAGGCGTGGTCAAAGCCGAGTTGGTCAAGAGTTGAAACGGTTGGAGTTAAGAAGGCCGTGGTGTGGGATTCTACAACTCAAGCTCGCATACATGCCGGAGTGCGGCATGTATGCGCCACCCGCCGGACGAACTCTCTAAGACTGTCATCCTGAGGAGCCGCAGGCGACGAAGGATCTCGCACCGTCTTGAAGACACTCAGAGCGAGATTCTTCGCTTCGCTCAGAATGACAAGCGGGGGGCTCAGAATGACAGCGAACAGGCTCAGGATGACAGATAGGAAGCCTTTTTGCGGAGCCTCTAAGGCCGCCTCTGCATGAGGCCGGACCCGGCCAGTTCTTTCAAGTTGACAACCTGTTCCAGACGGGCAGAGAATCTGTCTGTCTATTCTGGGGGCTCACGCGGGTGAGGTCCCCTGCGCCCAAGAAGAGCTAGCAGAAAATCAGTCGGGAGGAACCGGCATGCGTTACCGTCGTCTAGGAGCGTTGACCGTTCTTGCGATGCTGTCGCTGGGTTTGAACATCGGTTTGGCCGGTGCGCGATCCAACAGGGCAGTCTTGGGCTCGGTGGCCACGGCAGGCGGTACGGTTCGGGTGGACCGGGTGGATGCTTTGCCCGGCACGGCCGTTATGGAAGGCGACGTTATCGCGACCGAGTCGAAATCCGACGCCATCATCGACCTGCGATCGGGGACCAAGATAACCGTGGCTGAAAAGACTGAGGTGGCCTTCCTTTACGATTCATCGACCACGCGCCTCGATCTCCGCGAAGGCTCCATGCTTGTCCAAACGGGCGGCGGAAAAACCAGCCAGGTCAGCACGAGGTTCGCGACCTCGGTTGTGGTCGAGGGCGTCGATGGATTTCCCGCTTCGTGCAGGATTGCATTGGCTGGCCGGGACATGGGCGTCATGAACGAGAAGGGCCGGGTGGAGATTCACGGCGTGGGCGTACCGATTCTGCTGCCGGTGGGGAAGTACGTCGTGCTGCGGGCAGGCGCGCCCCAAGCCGGCTCCGAGGCCGCCGGCAAGGTGGATGCCGCCATCCCCGCCGAGGTGGTCGATCGGCAATCGTCCGCCAACCTCCCGCTCAACGTGAATGACCCGGTCTACTGGCAGGATTTGGTGAGGACGGAGAAGACCGGGCGGGTCAGAATCGAACTCACCGGCGGTTCGTTCTTGAACGTCGGTGCCCATTCCCAGATGCGCATCGTCCGGCACGAGGCAGGAAGCCAGCAAACTGAGTTGGAATTGAAACTGGGTAGCCTGCGCGGGCAAATCATGAAGCTGACCAAGCCGGGCGCAAGTTTCCAGATCAAGACCCAAACCGCCGTGATCGGCGTTGTGGGCACGGATCTCATTATCATCGCTACCGCAAAATCCACCCGGGTGATCTGTCTCGATGGGGCGGTTCAAGTTACCAGTCTCGCTCCCGCCGTTGCCGGCTCTGCGATTTTGCACGCCAACGAGACCACTATGGTGCTCGCTAATCAGCCGCCGGGCGTCGTCACCAGCGTTTCCCCAAAGACGCTGCAGACGGAAATGAGCCAGACAAACGTCCAGGGCGGTCAGACCCCCGGAAGCCAAATAGCTCAAGGCGCGGGGAAGGCGGGTTCTGGTGGGGGCGGAGCAGCAAACGCGACCGAGACTGCTCTCATGGCGACAAGGATCGCGCTGGCCGGAGTGTCGATGGGCGTTTCGGGATTGGCCATATCTCGGGCCGGAGATGCTTCGGACCTGGCCAATGAAGCCAGTTCCTCTGCTCAAGGGGTCAGCGGCGGCTTGAGTGGCGTGAATTCGGGGCTGAATTCCGTGGGATGCGCAATCAACACGCTGGCCAATGATGAGGGCCAGACAACTAGCCCCTACGTTCCCTCCTCGGGCGCCTGTCCGTAAGCCGCCGGCCAAAAAGTGAGGCATCCCGCCTCACATATATGCGTTCTCAGATATGCCCTAAATGCCGCAGAAAAAACAAGGCCCGCCTGGGGTAGCGGGCCTGAGAAAGAACGAAACCCAAAATCTGTCTCTTACCTCTTCTTCTTTTTTGCTGCCTTTTTCTTGGCTGCCATGTTGTCAACTCCTAAGGTTGAGGTGTCTTTGGGTTTTGAAGAGGAGGCCCAAAGATTGTTGCTGTGCAGTGTGACACCCCAATATGTAGTAGTATTCGGTTAGATTGTCAAGAAAAATCTAACACCTTGTCCTCTTTCCAATGAACCGGCGCCGAGTTTCGCGCGGGATGATCGTGGCGCGCCCGCTCCATAGATCTTGAGCAGAGCTGCGGCGTGGGCAGCAAGCCCAGCAAATTAGCCTATTTGACCGTGAGCCGTTGAAATTGCTATAGTCAATGCTGTATCTCTAATGATGGGAAGTAGCTGAAAAATGGGAATTGTCCAAATTACATTTCCCGACGGGACCGTAAAGGAATTCCCGCAGGGAATAACCGCGCTGGAAGTGGCGAAGTCGATTGGACCTCGCCTCGCGTCCGATGCGCTGGCGGCCAAGCTCGATGGTTGCCTTGTGGACCTCACGACTCCCATCGAGCGGAGCTCCCCGATCCAATTCATTACTCCATCCTCACCCGAAGGGCTGGAGGTCTGCCGCCATTCGGCCGCTCACGTTCTGGCGGCGGCCGTCACGGAATTGTTCCCGGATGCGCACCCGGGAGTTGGCCCTGCAACGGAAACCGGTTTTTACTACGATTTTTATCGTGAAAAGCCTTTTACGGAGGATGATCTCAAGAAGATTGAAGAACGGATGCGTGAGCTGATCAAGGCCAACTATCCCAATGAGCGCGTCTGCTTTCAGAAGGAAGAAGGGAAGAAAGTCTTCCAGCAGATGGGTGAGTTCCTGAAGTGTGAACTCATTGAGGAAAAGGCCGACCCCGTATTCTCGGCCTACCGCACGGGCAAGTTTCTGGATTTCTGCCGGGGGCCGCACATTCCTTCCACGGGACGGATCAAGGCCGTCAAACTGCTGAGCGTGGCCGGAGCGCACTGGAAAGGCGATGAACACTCGCATCCCATGCAGCGCATTTACGGGACTGCGTTCTTCAGCCAGAAGGACCTGGATGCCTATCTCCAACAGATCGAGGAAGCCAAGAAGCGTGACCATCGCCGCTTGGGCAAGGACCTTGACCTCTTCAGCATTCAAGAGGACGCCGGGCCGGGGCTGGTCTTCTGGCACCCCAAGGGTGGATTGATTCGCAGGGAAATCGAAGACTGGCTGCGTGATGAGTTGGAGTCCCGCGGATACGACTTGGTTTTTACTCCCCACGTCATGCGGCTGCACCTGTGGGAGATCAGCGGGCACGCCAATTTCTACCGGGACGACATGTTCGGGCCGATGGAAGTTGAGAATGACAAGTACCAGCTTAAGCCGATGAATTGCCCCGGCCATATTCTGATCTACAAGTCGCGGGCGCGTAGCTATCGCGAGTTGCCCATGCGACTGGCGGAACTCGGCACAGTTTACCGTTACGAGCGGTCGGGGGTGACGCACGGGCTGTTGCGGGTACGCGGATTCACGCAGGATGACGCCCACATCTTCTGCATGCCGGAGCAACTCGAAACCGAGGTTCAATCTTGCGTTGAGTTTGCCTTCCTGGTGCTCAAAACTTTCGGGTTCGAGAGCTACCAGGTCGAGCTCTCCGCGCGCGATCCGGAGCGTGCCGAGCACTACGCCGGCACCGTGGAACAGTGGAACCTGGCCGAGGGTGCGCTGATGAACACACTGAAGCGCATGGACATCCCCTTTAAGTACATGCCGGGTGAGGCAGTGTTCTACGGACCCAAGATCGACGTCAAACTGGTGGACGCCATCGGCCGGCCTTGGCAACTGACCACCGTGCAGTTTGATTTCAACCTGCCGGGACGCTTTGGTTTGGAGTACGTGGGGGCGGACGGCCACGCCCACACCCCGGTCATGGTGCACCGCGCGTTGCTGGGGTCCATCGAACGATTCTTTGGAGTCTTGATTGAGCATTATGCGGGTGCATTCCCCGCCTGGTTGGCGCCCGTACAGACGATGGTGCTGCCGATCAGCGACAAGCACTTGTCCTACGCCCAGTCGGTCGTGGAGGAACTCCAGCAAGCCAAGATTCGTGTCCAACTGGATGCCCGCAACGAGAAGTTGAATGCGCGAATCCGGGACGCGCAGCTCCAGAAAGTGCCTTTCATGCTGGTGGTCGGTGATCGCGAAGCCCAAAGCCGGAGCGTGGCAGTCCGGCTCCGGGACAGCGGAGATGCCGGATCACGACCGCTGGCTGATTTTATCGGCTGGACCCGGCAGCTTATCGACAGCAGGGCAATGAAATGGTAAGCTCTGTTCTTGCCCCCGGACCGGATAAGGTCCTGTGTCCAATGGAGAATGAGGACAGGGTGAGGCCCCTAAGGGCCAGGAGGGAAGGCCTATCGCCGACCGATTTGTTCGCATAAACGAGAGGATTCGAGCCCGTGAGATCCGGGTCATCAACGAGGAGGGAGGCCAACTGGGGATCATGCAGCCTTTTGAGGCCCTGAAGGTTGCTCGCAGCCAGGGTCTCGATCTAGTGGAGGTTGCTCCTACTGCCAACCCTCCGGTTTGCCGCATCATTAATTACGGCAAATACCTATATCAACTCAACAAGCGACAGCATGAGGCTCGCAAGAATCAGAAGTCTATCGAACTCAAGGAAGTGAAGATGCGGCCCCGGACTTCCGCCCATGATTTCGAGACCAAGCGGAACAAGGTCATCGACTTTTTGCGGGAAGGGGCCAAGGTGAAGATCACGATCATGTTCCGTGGCCGTGAAATGGCCCACAGGGACTTGGGATTTAAGATGATGGAGCGATTGGTGAAGGAGGTGGACGAGTTTGGCCTGGTTGAGACTCGTCCGAAGCTTGAGGGCCCGAACCTCTCGACGATCATTGCCGCGAAGAAAGCTCCGGGCAAGAGCGCCTCTGCCCAGTCTTCCCGTCCGGCTCCGGCTGTCGGAGCGCCGCCGGCCACACCCCGGCCTCACCCCAAGCCGCAGTCGGGATCTGTTCCTGCCGTCCCGATGCAGGCCGCTCCCGGATCATCACAAGAGAATTCTGGAGGATAGAGTTGCCAAAGCCCAAGAAGATCAAACTGAAGTTGAAGACCCACAAGGGCGCACAAAAGCGTTTCAAACTGACCGCGAGCGGAAAGGTGTCGCGCCGGCATGCGTTTGCGCGGCACATCCTGACTTCTAAGAGTAGCAGGCGCAAGAGGAAGCTCGGCCAAGCCGTTATCGCTTCCCCTGAGAACGTTCATGCTATACGGGCCATGTTGCCCTACGGCCTGTAGGATAGGAAGTCGCCGGGCATCAGGTTGCAAGTGCGAGTCTTTTGCAAGCACTATCGACTTGGCCCGGGGCCAGAGCATTACAGGTGCGGGAAGGCCAACGGCTGGGTGCCTTCATCCCTTAGCGGACTGAGCCGCCCTGAAATTTTTCGAAAGGAGCAAACCCCATGCCTCGAGTCAAACGCGGCACAGTTCGCCGCGCAAATCGGAAGAAGCTCGCCAAGCTTACCAAAGGTTATTTCCTCAATAAAAGTAAGCTCTACAGGGCCATGAAGGAAGCCGCCGACAAGGCGGGACGGTACGCCTATCGTGGTCGCCGGCAGCGGAAGCGGGATTTCCGCCGGCTGTGGATCGTCCGCATCGGCGCTGCTGCGCGCGCCAACGAGCTGACCTACAGCCAACTGATCCACGGACTGAAACTGCTTGGCATTGAACTTGACCGCAAAATGCTGGCGGAATTGGCTGTGAACGATCAGGCTGGTTTCGCTGAGCTGGCGGGCAGAGTGAAGCTCGAAGTTGTAAGTAAACAACCGCCAATCGCGAGTTAAGAATCGAACGAAAGGCGGCAGTCGAAGGCCGGTTGCATTCGGCTGCCGCTTTTCGCGAGCGAACCTCCGGCATTTCAATGACGATCGAAGAAAAAGTTGCGAAAACGCTCGCCGAGTTGGGAGCGGCTGACGCTCAGGGAGTAGAGTCCGCTTTCGCAGAGCTGCGGCGAGCCGCTGAGCACGAACGCGCGGAACTGATTGCCCGCGGCGCATCCGATGAGGGCGAGCGCGACCGGGTTTGCAAGTCGTTGCGCGACCGATGGCTCGCCCGCAAGGGCGGGCTTCTCTCGCTTGCGGACGAACACTGGCTTAAGTCTGCCTCGAAAGGGATAAAGCCCGTCGCCGGCCGGCAGTTCAATGAGTTCCGCCGCTTCGCCGCCTGCCTGGAGTTTGAGAACCTGATCGAGGCGGTGCCTCTCCAGCAAGCCGCTGAGCGGCAAATGGAATTGTCCCTGAGCCCGGAAATTGTCCGTCCGACTCCGCGGGATCTCACGCTCCCCGGTTTCTGCCGTCCCGCCGGGTCCATCCATCCGATCAGCCGGATGCGGCGTGAAATCGAGGACATCTTTTTGAACCTGGGTTTCCGCATTGAGACCGGCCCGGAGATTGAGACGACTTATTACAACTTCGACGCCCTTAACATACCGGAGAGCCACCCCTCGCGGGATGACTGGGACACGCTTTATATCGACTCGAAGACGCTTCTGAGGACTCATACTTCGCCGGTTCAGATCCGCGCCATGGAAAAGTACGGTGCGCCCGTCTACATCATTACCCCCGGCAAGTGCTACCGGCGCGATAACCCTGACTCCACCCACTCCCCCATGTTCCACCAGATCGAGGGGCTGGCTATCGACACGGACATCACGTTTGCAGATCTGAAGGGCACGCTGGACTTTTTTGCGAAGAAGCTTTTCGGCGAGAAGGTCCGCACCCGCTTCCAGCCCAGTTTTTTCCCGTTCACGGAGCCCAGCGGCGAAGTGGCCGTCAGTTGCTTTGTGTGCGACGGGAAGGGCTGCCGGGTTTGCAAAGAGAGCGGATGGATTGAACTGATGGGTTGCGGCATGGTCAACCCCCAGGTCCTGCGCAACGGAGGCATCGACCCGGGAAAATACTCCGGGTGGGCTTTTGGACTCGGGGTGGACCGGTTCGCCATGGTGAAGTACGACATCAGCGATATTCAGCTCTTTTTCCAAGGCGATATGCGGTTCCTGGAGCAATTCTAACGGAAGGATACGGAATTCGGGCCGCCGTCCCACGGTGTGGCTTCCTGAATGCCGGTTCCTGCTTTTATGCAAGTCTCGATAAACTGGCTGAAAGAATTCGTCGAAATCCCTGTTGAGCCCTTCCAACTCGCGCGCGACCTGACGATGGCAGGCCTGAATGTGGAGTCGGTCGAGCCGGCGGGAGATGATTGCGTCCTCGGCGTGGAAGTCACCACCAACCGGCCGGACTGCCTCAGCCATTACGGCGTGGCAAGGGAAGTGGCGACCCTTTACCGAAAGCCGCTGAAGCGGCTGGAATTTTTCGTCAAGGAATCCGGCGCTCGAACCCTGGAGGAGGTCTCCATCCAGATTGACGATCCGGACCTTTGCGCGCGCTACTGCGGGCGGGTTATCCAGAACGTTCAGGTGAAGCCGTCGCCGGACTGGCTCGTCAAACGCCTGGAGGCAGTGGGCCAGCGGCCAATCAACAACGTCGCGGACGTCACCAATTATGTTCTCATGGAGCTTGGACATCCTCTGCACGCCTTCGACCTGGCGCGGGTGAGAGAGCGCAAGATCATCGTGCGCAGAGCGCGCCCGGGGGAGCAGCTTCGGACCCTGGATGGCGCGGACCGCAACCTTACTTCCGAAAATCTGGTGATTGCCGATGCTCAGCGTCCTGTGGCGCTCGCCGGCGTAATGGGTGGCGAAGATTCACAGATCTTTTCCACCACGCGTTCCGTGTTGCTTGAGAGCGCATGGTTTGAGCCGGTTTCGATCCGCCGCACCGCAAAAGGGCTTGGGATGCATACCGAGGCTTCCCATCGCTTTGAGCGCGGAGCGGATATCGAAATGGCCCCGGTCGCCATGGATCGCGCCGCGGAGCTGATTGCTGAGCTTGCCGGCGGCGAAATCCTGCGGGGCATCGTGGACGTTTACCCGAATCCGAAGGTTCGCGAGGATCTTGTCCTGCGGCGTGGCGAGATCCAGCGCATTCTGGGCGCGGAGATCGTATGGGAAGAAGTGGGGCGAACCCTTCGGTCTCTTGGGTTCGTCACGGAGCAGCGGGGACCTGACGGCTGGCGCGTGACACCTCCATCGTTCCGCCTGAATGTCACCAGCGAGGTTGACCTGATTGAAGAGGTCGCACGGCATTACGGTTATGACCGCCTTCCCGCGCGCCTGCGGCCTGCCCCGCCGCGGGTGGAGCGCGACACGGTCCGCGAAAAAGACCTGGCGGTCTCGAATCTCTTCGCCAGTCTCGGATACCGCGAGACGATCCAGTCTTCGCTGGTCAGTCCGGAGGAGAACTCCCGTTTCACGGACCAGCCTCCTGTCGTGGTGGCGAATCCTCTCAGCCAGGAGGCCTCCGTATTGCGCTCGTCAGCCGGACCGAGCATGGTGAACGCTCTGCGCTGGAATCTCGACCGGGATCAGAATGACGTGCGCCTGTTCGAAATCGGCAAGGTCTATACGGCGTTGCCGGGAGGGACGCCGGAGGAACGCCGCATACTGGCCTTGGGCCTCACGGGGCAAAGGCGCCCGGCATCGGTTTATGACAGCGAAAGAGCGCTCGACTTCTTCGATCTGAAAGGCGACATCGAAGCCTTGCTGGCCGCCTTTGATCTCCCTGAAATCGAATTCAGCGCCGGGGGGGGGCCTCACCTCGATGCCGGACAGAGCGGCCGGATCATGCTCGGCGGGGAGACCCTTGCGGTCTTTGGGCGGCTCAGCCGCGAACTTGAACGCGACTATAAATTGCGCCAGCCCGCATGGCTTGCGGAAGTGAACCTTGAGCGCCTTTTGACTTTTTCCCTCCGCACCCGTGCGTTCCGCCCTTTTCCCAAATTCCCCGCCGTGGAACGGGATTTTTCACTGGTGATTCCCGAGTCGGTTACGTTCGCGCGGATCGGCGCTACCCTCAAGCGCCTCACGCTGGATGAAATTCGAGCTTTCCGTCCGGTGGATCTCTTCTGCGGTGGTTCGATTCCCGCTGGCCATTACAGCCTACTTTTGCGCGTCACCTTGCAGAACCCGGCGCATACGATGACGAGTGAGGAAATCTCGGAGGCCGGCAGGAAGGTCATGGCGGCGCTCGAACCGCTGGGCGTGCGTCTGCGAGGCTGATGAGCAAACGAGGCTTGGCTGCCGGCTGCAATTCTTGCAACGAGGATGCCCTTGAGTGACCCTGAAGACCGGCTGCAAGAACTTGAGGACAGACTGCTGAAGGCCTTGGAGCTCTTCAAGCAAGCCCAGGCAGAAAAGCTCGCCTTGAAACGGGATGCCGAAAAGTTCCGAGGGGAATCCAGAGAACGCGCCAAGGCGATTGACGCGCGCGAACGGGAACTCGTAGCGCTTCGCAAAGAACGGGAAGAAGCGCGCACGCGCATCGAGAAACTCCTTCGAAGGATCGATGCATTGACAACCCCCCGATCCGGCGGATAATGGGTTCGCAATTCCACCGTGCGCACGCAGGGGCGTTCAAACGTAGCGAAGGAGGTATTTCGCCAACGTGGCTAATGATGCCGGAGAGATCCGGGTCGTCATATACGATCAGGAATACTGCATGCGAGGCGACCTTGACGTGGAGTATATCCAGAACCTGGCCCAATTTCTGGATGCCAGGATGCGCGCCATCGCCGGTCGCACGCGGACGGTGGATTCGCTGCGCGTCGCGGTGCTGGCGGCGCTTAACATTGCCGACGAATACCACCAATTGAAAGCGAAATACGAGGAAACGACCAAACGCGTGGACCAGAAGGTGGAGGAGTGCACCCGGGTGCTCGACCGGATTCTGAAGGAAGCGGAGTGAGATCAGGCGGGCGGCTGCGACAAGAGACTGAGGGCGTCCGGAATGCTCACCGAAGGTCATGCGGCCGGCGGCCCCCGTGGCGTCTTTATCCCCGCGTGCTCATAGAACCATGAAGATACTGTTCATCGGTGACATCATTGGCCATCCCGGGCGGCGCATTGTCAAGGATTTGCTGCCGGGGCTGGTTGAGGAGCATCATCCTGACCTGATCCTGGCCAATGGAGAAAATGCCGCCGCCGGCTTTGGAATCACTCCCCCCCTTGTTGAAGAGTTGCTGGATACCGGGATTGCGGTTCTGACCTCGGGGAACCACATCTGGGACAAGAAAGATATCTACTCTTATCTGGATGATCATTCCGATAGCCGCCTGCTGAGGCCGGCCAACTACCCGCAGGGGGCTCCCGGCCGCGGATTATACGTGGGCAAGAGCCGGACCGGGATTCGCTATGCTGTCATGAATCTTCAAGGGCGGGTTTTTATCAGCCCCACGGATTGCCCATTTCGAACGGCGGACAACCTGCTCGCCGGCCTTCCCGCTGACGTGAAAATCCGAATCGTGGATTTCCATGCGGAGGCCACTTCCGAAAAGGTGGCCTTGGGATGGTATCTCGATGGGCGCGTCACCGGTGTGATCGGCACTCACACGCATATCCCGACGGCTGATGAGACGATCCTTCCTCAAGGCGCCGCTTACATTACCGACCTCGGGATGACAGGGCCGTACGATTCCGTGATTGGAATCGACAAGCAATCCGTGATCGAGAAGTTTCTCAGCCAGATGCCGGCACGGTTTGAAGTGGCGAAAGGCGATGTCCGCTTGAACGGTGTGCTCATTGAAGCTGATCCCTCGACCGGCCGCGCCACATCGATCCGGCGGATCATGTGCAAGTAGGCCTCGGTTCCCCCTCAGCAGATTTCTGACTGTTCCGCGGCATTCGGGTTCCAATCCAACTTTGGAATTCAGGATGAGGAAAGCGGTTTCCCCTTGGTTGTATTGAAATCAGGATCGATCTTCCCGGAGAGGGGGATCTCGGCACCGAGTTCATCTTGGAACCGATCTACTGTCCGATATTCATGTTGTAGAGGAAGATGAACTGCAAAACGAGATGCTCGCCGGTGAACTCTTCCGGCAATGGAGGAAAGGGAATCGAAGCGTGGATGCCGGCCATGGCGGCACGGTCGAGCGGGTCGGAGCCCGATGATGCGACCAAGCGCAGTTGCGGCACTTCGCCGTTCTTGAGGATCTCGAAGATGATGCCCACTCTGCCTTTTTCCCCCAGGCGGGCGGATTCCGGAATCACCGAATACCAGTTCCGGCGGACGATGAAGAGAACGCGCGAGAGGTAGGGACCGAAATCCACGCCGCGCGTGTCCGAAAGGATGAGGGGTCCTTCCGTGGAGAAGGCCGGGTTCAGGTTTTGAAACTGCGAAGAGCCGCTTCCGTAGCCTCCCGGACCGCTTCCGACGCCGCTCGGATAGCGCCCGCCGTGCGCCATGGACTGCATGGACTGCTGGATCGCCTGGCCCGGCGTCAAATTCGGCAGGTTCAAGCGCCGGCCTCCGCCCCCGCCTGCAGGCTTGACGTCTTCAAGCCGCAACCCGCTGTTGTCCTTGGATTGAGCCGGAGCCTGGGGTGCTGGCTGGCCGGGGGGAGCGGGTGCGCCACCTCCAGCCGGTGGCGGGGTAGGAGCAGCGGCGGGTGGTTTGCCGCCGGCGATCTCCGGCAGTTTTGTATTGCCAACGGAATACGGCATGCGCAAGCCGTCCGGCTTGATGATGGGTGAGCGCCCCTGAGCACGGCGGTTCTTGTCTGACGGCGGGGAGCTCTCCGGTGGCTGCTCTCGCATTCGGCGCAAGACGTCCGGCGGCAGAAAGAGGTACGAGAACTCACGCTTCTGCGCCATGCCGACGGGAAGGCCCATCATCCGCCTTCCGCGCATCATCAGGTCCGGGCTGAAGACAATGATCAGCACCAGGATGCCGTGCAGGATCACCGAAAGCAGGAACATCGTACGGCGCCGCCACTTCACGGCTTCCGTATCCAGTTCCTCCAGAAGATATATTTGATCCGGGTCTTTCATCAAATTTAGATGTTACAGACAACAAACCGCGAATTCCGAGATGCGCGTTCGATTCTCCGGGTTTGTTCGAACGGTCATCGGCTAGCGCCGGAGCATACCACGCGCTGGCTCCGGGACAACAGTGAAGGTGGTTTGCGTTCCCACCAGCCTTCTAAGCTTCTCCACTTTGGCCGGCAGGCCGCCCTAAGCGGATGTTGACCTTAGCTGCATGTTGTTCGATGCAAGTCATCACTGTCTCGGCTAACGCGAGCGCCCGCTGCCCCTCCGGTCCGCCCACCAGAGGCGCGCACCGGGTTCGGACCGACTCGGCAAATGCTTCAAGTTCCGCCTGAAGGGGATCCGCAGGCTTGGTTTCGAGCTTCCGAAAGCCAATTCGCCGCGAAGGCTCACTGCTGTCCACGCTCAAGACTGAGGCATCGCGCCGCGTAAAGTCAATGGAAACATACTCGTAGGGTTGAAAGAAGCGGAATTTGCGTATTCGTTCCGTGCTGACTCGGCTGGCGGTAAGGTTCGCCACCGTGCCATTTTCGAATTCCACTCGGGCATTTGCAATGTCCACCTTATCGGACAATACAGGCAACCCGACCGCACGCACATCACGCACCGTGGAATCGACCATCCATAGCACCAAGTCGAGGTCGTGAATCATCAAATCGAACACGACATCAACGTCCAGGCTGCGCGCGCTGAAAACCCCCATCCGATGGACTTCAAAAAACAACGGCTGGCGGGTCATCGCCTTGGCGGCCACGACGCCGGGGTTGAACCGCTCAAGGTGCCCGACCTGCAGGATCCGCCCCTGGGCCTTGGCGAGGGTCGTGATTTCTTCCGCTTCCTCGACCGTGCGCGTAATCGGTTTCTCGACCAGGACATCCACACCGTGGGCAAATGCCTGTCGGACCACGTCCGCGTGGCCGGTGGTCGGAATAACCACACTTACGGCGCGAACTGCACCCCACACCTCGTCCAGATTCGCGAAGGCGCGAATTCCAAGTTCAGCCGCCAGTTCCGTGGCTCGTTCCGGGCGAAGGTCGTAGACTCCCGCCAGTTCCACTCCGGGAACCTTCAGGAACGCATGCACGTGCTTCTTGCCGTGCTCACCAACTCCGATGACGGCGACCGGAAGTCTTTCGTTCAAATCCACCCTCAAGCAGTTTGCGGGAGCCTGCTCAGCCCCAGCAATCCCCGCGCGTTCACTCGATGTCTCAATCCTTCAATCCCACGATGGCGATCCCTGCACGATCGGCTTCCTCGACCATGATCCGGCGCTCAAACAGCAGGGTTTTGCCCGCGTCCACGGCCAGCACGCCAGCGTTTGACCGTTGCATTACCTGAATCGTCTTCAGCCCCACGACGGGGACGTCAAACCGCATGTCCTGACGGGGCTTACTTACTTTGACGACGGCGAGCCTCTTTCCGTTGCACAGGCTGGCTGCGCGTTCGATGGTTGCGTCGGTTCCTTCCATTGCCTCCACCGCCACGCACGCGCGGTCAGACACCACGATTGTTTGTCCGATGTCGAGGCCGCCGAGTTTCTTGGCGATCTCGCGGCCGTACATAATATCAGCTTGTTCTTCGCCGTCCGGGGCACGCCGCGTCAGCACGCCGGCCTCCGGCAGCAGCGGCTTCAGGAAAAGAGTCGAATCCACAACATGGATTCCCCGGCCCTCGATCATCCGGACAAATGCCCCAATTAGCGCGTCCGTATTCTTCTGCCGCAGGTTTTTCAGGGCGCGGCTCACCAATCCGTCTTTCGCGATGCGGCTGAAGATCTGTGTGTGCTTTACCTGTCCGGCCAGCACAACTTTGCTGACCCGCTCAGCCACCAGAAGATCCAGGAGCTTTGATACTTCACCCAGGCTCAGCCAGTGGATTGAGCTCGTCAGTCCGCCAAGTTCCGGCGCCGCTTCTTCCTTGATGCCCACGATCAATGGATCGATACCCTGGTCCCGCGCGGCATCCAGCACCAAAAAGGGAAATCGACCGTTCCCCGCGATAATCGCGTATCGGTCCGGAGATGTGGATGTTTGAGTCATTACCTTCCGGAAATTGAAATCCGAGATTCAGAAGACCAGCAATGGAAACCCCTAATCAGGGAACCCACCCCCGAAGCTCATCCATTCCGGCAAGGACTGATTCCGGGTCGTGCAATACAGCGGATACCGGACCAGTGACGACCCTCCGGGAAATGATCGGTCTTCACTTACTTCGCCACGCCGCGCGCGGAACTCTTGATGAAGTCCACAAGCGTCCGGACATGGCTGGACTTAAACCCGCGAGATTCGATTGCTTCCAGCGCCTGGGTGGTGTTCAGCTTGGATCGGGTCAGCAGGCGGAAAGCGCTTTCCAGTTCCTTCATGTCGTCAGGGCTCAGGCCGCGCCGGTCGAGGCCAAGGCGGTTGGTCCCCAAAACGCTC
>Ga0326728_10016642_pt1 | contig 14945 bp, 13 predicted proteins | sample MB3enrmetagenome_FD_207602 | JGI IMG/M metagenome (GOLD analysis project Ga0326728, IMG submission 207602) | Lab enriched peat soil microbial communities from McLean, Ithaca, NY, United States - MB31MN | ecosystem: Environmental > Terrestrial > Soil > Wetlands > Peat | place: USA: New York...
CACATGTCTCATAGAATGTCTAGATTTATCAACATCAAACGGGAATTAATTTTGAGAAACGCTCTAGACTCAGCAAGTGGGTTTGCTTAAGGGTCGCACATAGAAGAAGCTCCCCGGGCAGGACTCGAACCTGCAACCTACTGGTTAACAGCCAGCCGCTACTGCCGATTGAGCTACCGGGGAACAAACTAGCAGTAGTAAACACGAATTCCCTATCTCTGTCAAGCCTAGCCTTCGAATACGACCGTTTTGAACTTCTTTTTGCCCACCTTGAAGGTGAGCTCGCTTGCCTCGACAGAGAGGGACTCGCCGACCATCTTTCTCAAACCGTCCTTTCCCGAGACGTAGACTCCTCCTTGCTCGATAACCCTCCGCCCCTCGGAGGTGGAAGAGACCATGCCGATTTCCTTGAGGAGCCCGGGGAGCCACACAGGACCGCTCGCTCGCTTGATTCGAACCCTCTCTATGTCGACGGGTATTTCCCGCTCCCTGTGGATCTTCTTCCACTGATTCTCAGCTCCGGCGGCCTCTTGCGCACTGTGGAACCTCTCCACCATCTCATGGGCAAACCGCATCTTCGCGTCCATCGGGTGGACGCTCCCCCTCTTCATGCCAGCTTTCAGCTCCTGCAGCTCCTCGATGGATATGTCGCTGAGGAGCTCGTAATACTTGAGCATGAGATTGTCCGAGACGGCCATGAGCTTTCCGAAAATGACGTCCGGCGGCTCATCTATCCCGACAAAGTTGCCGTAGGTCTTGCTCATCTTGTTCACTCCATCGGTGCCTTCGAGGAGCGGCACGGTGAGCACGCACTGGGATTCCTGGCCGTAGGCCTTCTGAAGGTCCCTGCCCACGAGGAGATTGAATATCTGGTCGTGGCCGCCAAGCTCCACATCCGCCCTCAGGGCCACCGAGTCGTACCCCTGAACGAGAGGATAGAGGAATTCGTGGACGCTGATCGGTAGATTGTTCTGGTAGCGGTGCCGGAAATCCTCGCGCTCGAGCATGCGGGCAATTGTGTAGTGGGAGCACATCCTGACCATGTCCGCGGCGTTCATCGTTTCGAACCACTCGCTGTTGAAGCGTATCTCCGTCTTGTCCGGGTCGAGGATCTTGAATACCTGTCTCTTGTAAGTCTCGGCGTTCTCGAGCAGCTGCTCCCGCGTGAGCACCGGCCTGGTCTCGATCCTCCCACTGGGGTCGCCGATCATGCCTGTGAAGTCGCCGATGAGAAAGACTGCGGTATGGCCGATCTCCTGGAACTGCTTGAGCTTCTGGAGCACCACCGTATGGCCCAGGTGCAAATCCGGGGCTGTGGGGTCCATGCCCAGCTTCACTCGCAGAGGCCTCTTCTCTGCCTCCGCCAATGCCAGCTTCCTCTTCATCTCGTCGGCGCTGATGAGGTCGACTGCCCCGCGTTCGACGATCTCCATCTGCTTATCTATGTCCATACTCTAGGCTACCCTTTCCCGTATTCTCTTGATGCTCACGCACCGCTTGCTCTGCGCATTGATGGTGATCATCACGCCCTGCACCTGGAGGCCGGCCCTCGCCACCTCGTATTTCTGGGGCAGCTGCGTGAGAAACCTCTCGATAACGGCGTCCTTCTCCATGCCGATCACGGAATCGGTGGGGCCCGTCATCCCCATGTCCGTGATATACCCTGTCCCGTTGGGCAAGATCGTTTCGTCAGCGGTCTGTACATGGGTGTGCGTCCCTACTAAGCAGGAGGCCCTCCCGTCGAGGAACCAGCCCATGGCGATCTTTTCCGATGTCGCTTCGGCATGGAAGTCGACGATCACCGGTGGGGCATCATCTGCCCTCGTTGAGAAGAACCCTTCCATGGCGCGAAATGGACAGTCGAGAGGGCCCATGAAGGTCCGGCCCTCGATGTTGGCGATACAGATGGCCTTGCCGTTCTTTTTGAGCACCGTGGAGCCGAACCCCGGTGTTCCGGGCGGGTAATTCATAGGCCTGATCACCCGGCTCTCGGCCATGAGATAGGGAATGACCTCTTTCTTCCTCCATACGTGGTTCCCGGTCGTGATGCCATCAGCGCCCGACTCCAGCATCTCGATGGCCACCCTGGGCGTGATACCCAGCCCGCCGGCAAGATTCTCCCCGTTGATCAGCTTGAAGTCGGCCCGCGTCTCCTGGAGGTATTCCGCTGCTGCTTGTCTTCCAGGCTTCCCGATAACGTCGCCGAGGAATAGGACGGTAATAAGGTCATCGGGCATATTCTACCGCTCTCGTTTCCCTGATCACGACTACCTTGATCTGCCCCGGGTAGGAGAGCTCAGTCTCCACCTTTTTTGCGATATCTTTCGAAAGGAGATAGATGGCGTCATCATTCATTTTCTCGCTGCTCACCACTATCCTGATCTCTCTGCCCGCCTGGATGGCGTACGATTTCTCGACGCCGCTGAAGCTTGATGCGATGCGCTCCAACTCCTCCAGCCTTTTGATGTATGTTTCGAGCATCTCTCTGCGGGCGCCCGGCCGCGCCCCCGACAACGCGTCAGCGGCCTGGACGATAACGTCGAGCAGGTTCGATACCGGAACTTCCTCATGGTGCGCGAGGATCGAGTGCACAATCCCCTCGGCTTCTCCGTATTTCTTGGCGAGGTCCGCGCCAATCGCAGAGTGCGAGCCTTCCACCTCGTGGTCAACGGCCTTTCCTATGTCATGGAGGAGCCCTGCCCTCTTTGCCTCCTGAACGTTGAGCTTCAGCTCGGAAGCGATGATGCCGGAAATGAAAGCGACTTCGAGGGAATGCTGATAGACATTCTGAGAATAGCTGCTCCGGAACTTCAATCTCCCCAGGAGCCTGACTACCTCTGGATGAATGTTGTGGACGCCGGCATCAAATACCGCCTGCTCCCCCGCGGACTTCAGCTTTTCTTCCAGCTCCTCCGCCACCTTCGAGACGATCTCTTCGATCCTGGCAGGGTGGATCCTTCCGTCGCTGATGAGCCGCTCTATGGCGATCCTCGCCACTTCTCTCCTGATGGGATTGAAGCACGAGAGGATAACGGCCTCGGGAGTGTCATCGATGATAATATCGACGCCGGTCGCGCCCTCCAGGGCCCTGATGTTCCGCCCTTCCCTCCCGATAATGCGTCCCTTCATCTCTTCATTGGGAAGAGAAACGACGGAAACAGCGTCCTCGGCCACGTACTCGCCCGCGTAGCGCTGAATCGACAAGGCGAGAATCTCTTTCGCCTTCTTGTCCGCCCTTTCCCTCGCTTCCTCTTCTATCTTCCGGGCGGTCTTCGTACCCTCATACCTGGCCTCGTCTTCCATGGCCTGCATGAGCATCCTCTTCGCTTCCTCGCTCGTCACCCCGGAGATTTTCTCGAGTCTCTCCCTCTCTTCCTTCAGGATCCGGTCATATTCCCCGATCTTGCCGTCGAGCTGAGTCTCCCGGCTGCCTATCTGTCTTTCTCTCTTCGACAGATCGTCTTCCTTTCTGTCGAGCATCTCCATCTTCTTGTCGAGGTTTGACTCCTTCTGGGAGAGGCGCTTTTCCGTGTTCTGGAGCTCGTTCTTCCTGCTCCGTACTTCCTGTTCCAGCTCATTTCTCGCCTGGATCACCGTGTCCTTGGCCTGGATCGAGGCCTCCTTTTTCGCGACATCGGCTTCCTTCTTCGCGTCATCCAGTATTTTCTTGCCGATCGTTTGGTATTCGCCTATCCGCTTATTCTGGATGTACCTGGCGAGAGCGTACCCCACGGCGATCCCTGCGAGGCAGATCAATATGTAAAGTATTGTATTCAAGGTCCCCCCTTAAACAGCCTGGGGGTAGGTCGAGGAGAACGAGTTTCTTAGGTTATTGGAGACAAGCTTCGTCTAAACCTCCGAAAAATCGAGAAGCTATTTATATTGAACACTGTTTCCTCTACGCTACCCCTTCAAAAAAAGACCCCACGATGCCGTGTAAACAATAAATCTCGAACCTCTGTAGGCACGTGGGCGCCTTTTTGTTGCTTTAAGCGTCTCGCTCAAAGGCGAGCATGCACTCCGCAACATAGTAAAGCCCCCCGCAAAGAGGTGTTGGTTCTAAGTTTACCATTTATCACGCACACCGCAGGGAATCTCAACGTCTCTCACTTTTCTCAAAAGTCTCAGAGTCTTATCGTCGACTTTCTCGAACCTCTCCCTCATGCTTACGTAGTCATCGGCGATCTTCATCGTCGCCATCACGACCGCATTGAGCGTGTTAACGATACCGTGCTCCTCCACTACTCCCCTTATTTCTTCGTCCACGAGTTGAGCGACCCTTCTGATCCTCTCCTCGTCCTCCCCCACGAAGGTAAACAACTGATTGATGATGGTGACTTCGACCTTGCCCACCTTAGACTTCTATCTTTTCGATCTTGTCAAGAATGCCCTTCACTTTGCCCATGATGGTGCCCTTCTCGCTCTCCGCGCGTGCCACGAGCGCTTTGAGCTCCCGATTCTCCGCCTCGAGCGACGCGATCTTGCCGCTAAGGCCTTCTTTCTCCCCCTTCACCGCTCTATATATCTTGAGGAGATAATCGATCTTCTCCTCCAATTCGCCGAGCCTATTATCACCAAATACCTCTTCCATATCCAATACTTAATCTTTTTTCTTCTCAAAAGTCAAGTGCAAAAGGCAGGCTTTGACGAAGGGGTCGAGGTCCCCGTCGAGCACGCTTTCAGCGCGCGGCTCCTCAAGTTTCGTTCGGTGGTCTTTGATCAGTTTGTAGGGGTGCAGGGTGTACGATCGGATCTGGCTCCCCCACGCGATCTCCTTCTTCTCCTTGTTGATGGCCGAGGCTTTTTCTTCCTGTTTCCTCTTCTCCAGCTCGTAGATCCTCGACTTGAGGATCGCCATGGCGATGGCCCTGTTCTTGTGCTGCGAGCGCTCATTCTGGCACTGAACGACGATGCCCGTGGGAAGGTGGGTGATTCGTATGGCGGACTCCGTCCTGTTCACGTGCTGTCCACCGGGGCCGCTCGACCTGAACGTGTCGACTCTCAGGTCCTCTTCCCGGATGTCCACCTGGATGTCTTCGGGCAGCTCCGGGTAGGAGTAGACCGAGGCGAAGGAGGTGTGCCTCCTCGCATTCGCGTCAAATGGTGAGATGCGCACCAGTCTGTGTATTCCGCTCTCGCACTTCATGTAGCCGTAGGCATAGGCTCCCTTCAGGAGGAACGTCACATTCTTCACCCCCGCTTCGTCGCCCGGCAGGAGGTCAACGACTTCTGATTCGAAACCCTTCTTCTCTGCCCACTTGAGATACATGCGGAGGAGCATTTCTGCCCAGTCCTGCGCCTCGGTGCCGCCCGCTCCGGCGTTTATGTAGACGATGGCGTTCTCTTTGTCGTTCTCCGCCCCGAGCATGCGCTCTATCTCATAGGCGTCCAGCTCCTTGTCGAGGGCCTCCACTCGGCGCCCCAACTCGTCCGCATCCTCCGGGTCCTCGCCTTCCCGTGCGATGTCGGTCAGGATAAGGATCTCCTCCAGTTCCTTCTCCTTGTCCTGCCAACGCTTCAACTCGTCCTCCAGACGAGCCCTCTCCTTGAGGAGCCTCTGGGCCCGCTCCTGGTCTTCCCAAAAATCCTTTTGTGACAGGGTCTGGTCGTACTGGCGTATCTGTTGGTCCAGGGCACCTAAGTCAAAGATACCCCCGCAGCGTCTCTATTCGGTGAGTAAGCGTATCGATGCGGCTCTTGATATCCTCTATCATGCCATCCTCATTTTGGGGTTAGAGCCGGCCTAGCTGCCGACCCTCAGCTGTTTGTACTTCTTGATGTACGGCACAAGGCCGCCTTCTCCCAGGATGCTCGACATCATCGGCGAGAGGGGATTGAAAAGCTTCTCCGTGCCCTTCGTCAGGTCGCGGAGCAGGCCCTCTTCGACGCGCAGCTCCAGATCGTCCCCCTCATCGATCCCGCCGACGTCACAGATAATGGCGGCAAGTCCGACGTTTATCGCATTCCTGTAGAATATACGCGCGAATGAAGCCGCAACGACCGCGTCTATCCCGGCGAGCTTGATGACGAGGGGCGCATGCTCCCTGCTCGAGCCGAGGCCGAAATTGTGGCCCCCCACGATGATATCACCCTTGTGCACCTTCTTGTGGAAATCGGGCGCTATGTCCTCAAAGACGTGCTTGGCAAGCTCGTTCAGATCGGACCTCAGGTGGTAGAATCTGCCCGGTATGATGTGGTCCGTCGAGATGCTATCGCCGAATTTCCAGGCCTTCCCTGAAATCAGCATTTACATTACCTCCCTTGGATCGGTGAGACGGCCGAACAGGGCGGTTGCTGCGGCGGTCGCCGGCGAGGCCAGGATGATCTGCGATTCGGGGTTACCCATCCTCCCGAGGAAATTCCTGTTTGCCGTCGAGACCGTTACCTCACCGTTTCCCGGGACCCCGGAATGAACACCTATGCACGGCCCGCAACCGGGAGAGAGGATGGTAGCCCCCGCTTCGAGGAGCGTCTCGAATAAGCCTTCTTTGAGCGCAGCCGCGTAAGTTGATCTCGAAGCCGGTCCCACGAGGAGCCTTACGTCTCCGCTCTTCTTCCTCCCTTTCAGGATATTGGCCGCGATCCGGAGGTCGCCTACCCTTCCGTTCGTGCACGTGCCTATGAACACCTGCTGCACGGCCATGCCCCTTATTCCCTCGTCGTCCACGGCACGCACGTTGTCGACAAGGTGTGGCATGCTCACCACAGGAGTCAGGAGAGCCAGATCGATGGCAAAGGTCTTCTCGTAGACGGCGTCGCGATCGGCGGCAAGGTCCCTGAAGTGCTTCTCCCTGCCAGTTTGCCTCAGATATTCCAGGGTCCTGCCGTCAGACGGGAAGAGACCGGCCTTCGCGCCCGCTTCGACAGCCATGTTCGACACGGTCAGTCTCTCTTCTGCCGAGAGGCGCTCTATTGCCTCGCCCGTGAACTCCATGGACTTGTACGTTGCTCCGTCTGCCCCGATGTCGCCGATAATCTTGAGGATCAAATCCTTCGCAAAGACACCGCGGCTGAAAGCTCCCTTAAGCTCGAACCGGAAACTCTCGGGTACCCTGAACCACGTGCTGCCGAGGCCCATGGCCACGGCAATGTCCGTGGAGCCCATGCCTGTCGAGAAGGCTGCCAGGGCGCCGCCCGTGCACGTGTGGGAATCTGAGCCCACGAGCACCTCGCCGGGCAAGAGCATCGACTCGGCCGTCACCTGATGGCAGATACCGTCCCCCACGTCGCATATCCTCGTCCCATGCTCCCTGGCAAACTCGCGGATGAGCATGTGATCGTTGGAAAGCTCCATTCTCGGGCTCGGAGACGCATGGTCTATGAAGAAACAGACCCCGGCGGGATCGAAGACCCCGGCGAACCCCATTTCCCTGAATTTCCTTATGGCAAGTGGTGCCGTTCCGTCCTGAAGCAATACCCTGTCCACTTTAACTACGGCGGACTCACCCTGCTTCACCGCATGATCCGCCTTCAGACTCAATATTTTTTCCGCAAGCGTCTGACCCATGCTTCTCGTTCCTTTATTCCTCTGCCTTTGTGAGATCCTCAAACCTTATATCGAGGCCGAGGACCGCGACGATCTCTCCCACTTCGTTCCGGATGGGCCCGGAGACGGTGATGCAGAGGGCACCCGTGATCCTCGATGTGTAGAGGCTCGTGACCGCCACCTTGCCGGTCCTTAAGGGCTCATTGAACCAGTCCCTGTCGGAGAAGTCCTCGTGCAGGTCTATCTTGGCATACTTGGCCTTGTCGACGATCTGCGTGATGTTGTGGGTGATCTTCACGCCCTCCCCGTTCACCACGTAAGCGAACTGGACATACGGGTACTCCTCCACGAGGCCTTTCAGCACCTCTTCCTGCTTCTTGGGCACCATGCTCTTGAGGGCGCTCTCCTCGATGTACCTGTCCACGAGGTGGGCCGCCAGATCGAAGGCCCTCTTCTTCAGCATCTCGAATTCCGAAGGGAAAACCTCCGGAATGTAGCGCCGCGCCAGGTGCTCCATCTCCTCATCGGACATGGAGGTCACCCTCCCCTCTTCATACTGCCTCATGATGCGCTTGTTCAGGCGCGCCACGCCGGGATGGGTCTTCTCGATCCTGTCCCGGCCGATAAGGGCGAAGTGGGAGTTGATCCAGTGGGATATGCCGGATAAGCCCGACTTGTCCGTGATGTTGATCGTCAACTCCCTGTTGAGGAGCCTCTTCGTATCGAAAGACGAATATACCTCCTCGTTTTTCGAGATCCCGTCGATGTGCACGCCCGCGGATGTGGCGTTGAAATCGGAGCCCACAAAGGGTTGATTCCGCGGAACGTGGTGGGCCAGCTCCTTCTCGAAGTAGTTCCTTACCTCCGTAATCACGGTGGTGTCGATCCCGCACGAGTCGCCCATGAGGGAGATGTATTCCATAAGGAGGCCTTCGATCGGCGAATTGCCCGTCCGTTCGCCGATCCCCAGAAGGGTGCCGTTTGCGAAGGCGCACCCATAGAGCCAGGCGCTCACCGCGCAGACAATGCCCCTGTAGAAATCATTATGGCCGTGCCATTCGAGGCATTCCGGGGGCACGCCGGCATCGTCTATCATGGCCCTGATCACCTTGCCCACGGAGCGGGGCAGGGCAGCTCCCGGGTAGGTGACGCCGAGGCCCAGGGTGTCGCAGAGACGGATCTTTATGGGTATCTTCGCCTCCTCCGACAGGGACATGAGGGCCTGGGCAAAGGGCACGCAAAACCCGTAGATGTCCGCCCTGGTGACGTCCTCGAAATGGCACCGGGGGAGGATGCCGTGCTCGAGCGCCGCTTCCACGACCTTGAGGTAATCTTTGAATACCTGCGACCTCGATTTCTTAAACTTATAGAAGATGTGATAGTCGGATACGCTCGTAAGCATGCCCGTCTCTCTGAGCCCGAATTCTTTGACGAGCTGCAGATCGTCCCTGTTCGCCCTTATCCATCCAGTGACCTCAGGGTAGCGGTACCCCTTCTCGAGGCACCTCGTGACTGCCTCCTTGTCCTTCTCCGTATAGAGGAAGAACTCCGACTGCCTTATTACGCCGTTGGGGCCGCTCAACCTGTGGAGAAAGTCGAAAAGGCTGTCGATCTGCTCGACGGTGAAGGGAGGCCTCGACTGTTGCCCGTCCCTAAATGTGGTGTCCGTGACGAAGATCTCGTCGGGAGGGTCTATCGATTCGATCTTGTGGTCGAAAGTGACTCTCACCATCTCATGGTAGGGGAAAACGTCTCTGAACAGCTTCGGATCCTCGACTTCTACAAGGGGATACCTCGCACCCCTCGACATATTCTTGAAAATGAAACCCTTCCTCTTTCGCACTGCCATCCCCTACTCCTTGACGATTCGTATCTTCAGTTCATTGAGCTGCTTCTGTTTCACGGGGGCCGGCGCGCCCGAGAGGAGGCATGTCCCTTTCTGCGTCTTGGGGAAGGGGATCACGTCCCGTATACTCTCGAGGCCCAAAAGCATCATCAGTATGCGGTCGAAGCCGAAGGCGATGCCCCCGTGGGGTGGAGCACCCATTTCCAGGGCTTCGAGGAGAAAGCCGAACTGCTGAGTCGCCTCCTCTTCACTGAGACCGAGGAGCCTGAACATCTCCATCTGGTCTTCTTTCCGGTGGTTCCTGATGCTGCCGCCGCCGAGCTCCACGCCGTTGAGCACCAGGTCATATGCCTTAGCCTTAAACGAAGCGAGGTCCCCTGACGCCCCTTTCAGGCTTCCTTCAGCCGAGGTGAAAGGGTGATGGAGGGCCACGTACCTTCTCTCCTCTTCGCTGTATTCGAACAAGGGAAAGTTCACCACCCAGAGGAAGCAATACTCGTCCCTTCTCACGAGGTCGTATCTATCTCCCAGGTAGAGACGGAGCCTGCCCATGATGTCGTTCGCCTTCGCCCTGGCGTCTGCCATGATAAAGACCACGTCCCCATCCGCGAGGCTGAATTGATTGTCGATGGACGAGGTCTCGGCCTCCTTAAGGTACTTGACGATGGGGGACACCAGCTTTCCCCCCTCTTTGCGCATCCATATGAGTCCTCCGGCGCCAAAGGACTTAGCCATGTCCACCGCTGTATCGAGGTCTTTCCTGGAAAGGCTTTTCCCCCTGAGGGCAAGGCCCTTGATGGCCCCTCCGGTTTCAGCCGCTTTCTTGAACACCCCGAACTCAGTGGCCTGGAACAGAGGGGTAAGCTCCTCGATGGGCAGATCGAACCGGAGGTCGGGTTTGTCCGACCCGAATCTCTCCATGGCTTCCGTATAATCCATTCTCCGCACCGGCAGCGTCAGAGAGGTCCCCTTGATCGATGTGAAAAGCGTGTTGATGAGGCCTTCGCTCAAGGCAAGGACAGCATCCACGTCGACGAAGCTCATCTCCAGATCGACCTGGGTGAACTCGGGCTGCCTATCGGCCCTGAGATCCTCGTCTCTAAAACAGCGGGCTATTTGGAAATACTTGTCGAAGCCGGCCACCATGAGAATCTGCTTGAAAAGTTGAGGGGACTGGGGGAGGGCGTAGAATTGCCCCTGGTTCAGCCTGCTTGGAATGATGAAGTCCCTCGCCCCTTCCGGCGTGCTCTTGCCGAGGAAGGGCGTATCTATCTCGAGGAAACCCTGGGCAATCAGATACGAACGGATTACCTGGGCGGCCCTACTCCGCTCTATGAACGTCTCCTGGACCTTGGGCCGCCTCATGTCGAGGTAGCGATACTTGAGTCTCAGCGATTCGTTCGGCTCTTCCTCATCCTCAAGCTGAAAAGGCAGGGGCTTGCACGTGTTGAGGACCTCGAGCGAGGAGACGAGGACTTCCACGGCGCCCGTCGGGATATTGGGGTTCTCGGTGCCGGCCGGCCGTATGCTGACTTCGCCCTCTATGCGGATCACGTACTCCTGTTTGATGTCGTGCGCAGACCCGTGGACCTCGGGCGCTATCTCCGGAGAGAAAACCACCTGCACGACCCCGCTCACGTCGCGCAGGTCTACGAAGATGAGACCTCCGTGATCCCGCCTGCGAAACACCCACCCCGCAAGCTCGATGCGCTTGCCGGCATCTTCGGTTCTTATCGACCCGCAATATTGGCTCCTCAAATTCGACCTCCTTGGAAAGCCCACTATTATAGCCGGCAAAAGGCCCTATAGTCAAGGCCGTGTCCGCCTTAAGGGAGGGATGGGACGACACGGCGAGACCCGCGCTTAATGTCCTTATTTTTATACAATGATCCGGCAAAGGGCCTGAATCTTGCGCCATTCGGTGGGAATGACCCCTTTCTCGCGAGCGAGGGGAAGGACGCCTTAGGTTAGCCGTATCGGCGGTGATTATGTTATAGTAACAGGTAGTGACATGGGGTGTGCCCCTTAAGACAGGCGAGCAAAAACCCAAGGAAGGACGAACATGGCAACGCTCTTTGAAGCGACAGAGCTGAACGGGATGAAACTACGGAATAGGACCGTCAGATCGGCAACCTGGGAAGGATTGGCCGCTCCCAATGGATACCCCACTGACAGGCTCACCCGGGTCCTCGTGGACCTCGCCGAGGGTGGCGTAGGCATGATCATCTCGGGTCATGCCTATGTGAGCCCGGAAGGACAGGCGGGCTCCCGGCAGCTTGCCGTCCTTGACGATGGATACATCGGGCCCCTTGCGGAGATGGCATCCGCCGTGCACAGCGCGGGCAGCACGATCATCCTGCAGCTTGCCCATTCAGGGTGCAGGGCCCCCTCGGAGCTGACGGGAAAGCCTGCCATCGGCCCGTCCGCACTTTCCGACAAGAAACGCCAGTACTGCCGCGAAATGAGAAACGATGACATACGAGGGCTTCAGGCTGCGTTTGCCGGTGCCGCAAAGAGGGCGCAGGATGCCGGATTCGATGGTGTCCAATTGCACGCGGCCCACGGCTATCTTCTTTCACAGTTCCTTTCGCCCCTCTGGAATAAGCGAAGCGACAAGTATGGTGGACCGGTGGAGGGAAGGGCGCGAATGCTCCTGGAGACGACAAGGGCCATACGTGAGGCCGTGGGCAGGGACTTCGTCGTCATGGCGAAGATAAACTGCGAAGACTTCCTGGACGGAGGATTCACCGTGGGCGACATGGTGGCGGTCTGCTCGATGGTGGAGCAGGAGGGCATGGACGCCGTCGAAATGAGTGGCGGGACCTTCTATTCGGGTGCCTACCAGCCCTCGAGAACCGGTTCTGCGGCCTGCCTGCCGGAAGAGGCCTACTATGTGGCGGCGGCAGAGCAATACAAGAAGACGGTCGGTCTACCGCTCATCCTCGTCGGGGGAATTCGCTCCTTTGATGTGGCCGAAAGCCTCATCAAGGACGGAAAGGCGGACTACGTCGCCTTCTGCCGTCCCCTCATCGCAGAGCCGGGCCTCATCAGGCGCTGGGAATCGGGCAGCGGGGAGCGCGCCGACTGCAAATCGGACAACCTTTGCTTCAAGCCGGCATTTGCCGGGCAAGGCGCCTATTGCGTCATGAAGGAGAGGCGGAAACAGCGAGAAGCCGCTTCGAAGCAATGACGAGGACGCTACGGCGTCCGGGTCTGCCCTGGGGCATTTCGCGGACCCATTGGGGGTCGAAAAGGCCTCAACATATCCTTTGAAGTTGTGGCGAGATACTGGTAAGAATTAGGACGTCCGGTACGCCAGTGAGAAAAAGCCTTCTTTTCATTGCCCTTCTTCCGCTCACGGCCTTCGCCTGCGCCGGTACTCATGTTGCCCGGCCTCCTGCAGCCGTGACCCAGCCCGCAGAAAAGAACACCGAGTTTCTCAATAAGCTCGAAGAAAGGATGCACCAGGAAGAAGAGGCTTTCAAGGTGCTCTCGGACAAGATGGACGAATACCAGATCCTCACGAACGCGTGCGAGAGCCTTGCGGACACTGAGGAAAACAAAGACCTCAGGGCCTCGTGTAAAGAGAGGCTCACTACACTCCGGGAGGAGATGACCAACCTCACCCGCTTTCTTCAAGACCAGTCGGAATAGGCCTCCATGGTAAGGAGGCCTATTTTCTTCCTGTCTCTGGTTCTCATCCTTCTTACGACGGGTGCCTGCTCGTCCCTCCCCGATATCCTCGGCTACATAGATGACTTTCCCAATTCCGGGGGCTATCTCACGGTTGTAGGGAGCAAAGGCAGGATGGGGCCGGAGGAAAGCGAAGCGGCGGTGGCATTGCAGGGGCCGCGCGGCGGCCTCCGGAGCGGCCTCTCGAGGAACCTCGCCGTCATGGAAAGTCTGGGCGGCAGCCCCGTGTTCGCCGGAAACAGGGTAACCCTGCTCAACGATGGAGACGCGACTTTTCAGGCGATGCTCACGGCCATCGGCAGCGCCAAGGACCACGTGAACCTGGAAACATATATCATCGACGATGATGACGTGGGGCGCCGGTTCGCAGACCTGCTCATCGAGAAGCGGGCTCATGGGGTCACCGTAAACCTCATCTACGACAGGCTTGGCTCCAGGCGAACGCCCCGCTCTTTCTTCGATCGTCTTAAAGAGGGTGGCGTGAACATAGTGGAATTCAACCCGCTCAACCCTCTGAGGCTGCCTGCCCATGAGGTCCTCTACCATAGGACCCACAGGAAGATGCTCATTGTCGATGGAAGATCAGCCTTTGTGGGCGGCGTCAACATCGGCAGTGCCTACCTGCGAAGGCGCATCCCCGGTGAAGGAGGGGCCGCCCCTTCGCAGCTCTGGCGCGACACGCACCTGATGGTGGAAGGGCCGGCGGTCACGGCCTTTCAGGAGCTTTTCTTTCGCACCTGGGCAAAGCAAAACGCTCCGCTGCCTGGAACCGGCCATTACTTTCCGGAGGTGCATGAGACTGGTGATCAGATGGTGCAGGTGGTCGCGAGCACGAGAGGCCCGGAGAGCAGAATCTGTTACATGATGTACGTTTCGGCGATTGTCCACGCCCGGCGGTCCGTCCATCTGACCCAGTCCTATTTCGCCCCGGATGAGCAGATGATGCGCGCCCTTAAAGACGCGGCGAGAAGGGGGGTGGACGTCAAGATAGTTCTTCCGGAGTATAGCGACCACGCCATTGTGCGCCACGCCGGCAGATGGCACTATGGGGAGCTGCTCGACGCGGGGGTCAAGCTATACGAGCGGTCCGGGGTCGTGCTCCACGCCAAGACCGCCGTGATCGACGGTTGCTGGTCGACGATCGGCTCCACGAACCTTGAGCTTTGGAGTCTCGTGACCAACGACGAGGTAAACGCCGTTGTCATCGGACCTGCGTTTGCCGAAGAGATGGAGGCAAGCTTTCAGAGGGACCTCCTGGAGTCGAAAGAGCTCGTGGCCAGCGAGTGGCAACACCGCCCTCTACCGGAGCGGGCCAGACAGTTCTTTGCCCATCTTTTCGAATACTGGCTGTAAGGAAGTGGGGGTGACAAAATTACACACTTTTTTGCACTCTGAATTCATGTTCAATCTCCAGATCATGGCGCAAATAGATCGGAAAGAGAAAAAACGGAGATCCTTTCGTCTTTTCGAAAGAAACGGGTCTTTCCCCCCTTTTCCTACAGCACCAACAGGTAGGGTCCTCACGGAGACTTTCATGGAAACGTCACACCAGGCGTCCTTTGTGAGCTTTACGCGGTCACCATTGAGCCCTATACTGGCGAACGAGGGTCTATTCACAAACCTTCGTCTAATCGTGCGACCCTGGAGGACTCCTGAAAATATGCCTATATTATGCCTTACATGACCAAAACATAGCTGCGTCTCATCCCTTGTCGTTGGGTGAATAACCATCCCCTATATGATAGCATCAAACTAATAGTCTGTCAAGAAAAAGGACGACACCCACCGACGAGATTCCAGGCAGTCCCCGCAGGACTCATTAACCGAGCGTCAGCGAGGTGTGAGCGGGGAGGCTCCGGCGGCTTAGCTGCCGGAGGGGGTGCCAGCGGCAAAACCGAGCGTCAGCGAGGTGTGAGCGGG
>Ga0326728_10016643_pt1 | contig 14945 bp, 12 predicted proteins | sample MB3enrmetagenome_FD_207602 | JGI IMG/M metagenome (GOLD analysis project Ga0326728, IMG submission 207602) | Lab enriched peat soil microbial communities from McLean, Ithaca, NY, United States - MB31MN | ecosystem: Environmental > Terrestrial > Soil > Wetlands > Peat | place: USA: New York...
CGAGTCCGCCCGCCAGTTCATTAGCCGGATTGTCATCGGCTTTCACACCAACGACTTTATCATCGCCAGCACGGAAATGAGGTTCGCCGACGGTTCGACCTTGATGAACACCTTCACCAACATTGTGCTGAACCAGCCCCTGCCGCCCGGGTTGTTCGACGCCGCAGTGCCGCCGGATTACACCGTTGCCGAACCGCTGAAACAATGAGCGCCTCCCCGGAAATTCTGCAACTGGCCATGCGCTCGCTGCCGCACGGGCCGGAGTTTCGGTTTGTGGACCGCATGGTGAGCCTGACGCCGGGCGTCGAGGGCGTGGGCGAATACCATGTGCGCGGGGACGAATACTATCTTCGCGGCCATCTTCCGGGCGAACCCATACTGCCGGGCGTGTTGCTGGTGGAATCCGCCGCCCAGGTGGCCGGCATGGTGGCGCAGGAGGACCCGGCAAATCCGCGCTGGCCCAAGATGAAGCTTACCGCCCTCCGCGCGGTGAAAATTCTTGGCTCGGCCAGGCCCGGTGACACGTTGCGCATCGAGGCCGTCATCACCGCCCGGCTGGGACCCATGATTCAGGCCGAAGTCTCCGCCTTTGTTTCGGATGCCAAAGTCCTGGCCGCCCAGCTCGCCTTGTGCGGGATCGAGCCGCCCGCGACGCCATGACCGTTCCAAGTTCCAGTCCGCCGCGGCGCTTTCAATTCGAGCGCGACACCTTTGCGTTTCGCCACGAACTGGTCTGGAACTACAAATTCGACCCGGTGACCGGCGCCATGACGACGCACAAGGCCGACCCGCCGCCGACGTATTACCATCGTTGCTTCGTCATTGTCCGGGCGGCGCGGCTGTTCTTTGACCATGCGCGATTCGCGCCCGAACAGCCGGCGGTGGATGCGGAGACGTATCGCGCGCTGGTCCGCCAGGTCATGGCCCGCAGCCCGCGCCGCGCCTGTCCGGAGGCCGGCCGCATCGTCATTCCGGGCTACGACAGCCTCCGCGCCTTCAGCCGGGAGCATGAGCCGCTGCTGAAAGCGGAATGCGGCGCGCCTTGGGAATCCTATTTTTTGCGCAGCCATTGGCGGATGATTTTTCCCGTGTCGGGCCGGTTCGAGCGGCAAATGGCGGAGAAATTGAAGCGCGCCATCGTCCGCCGCGGCGTCTCGCTGGCGCATCTGTTCCGGTTTCCCCAGCTCACCATCAACCACGGCATCCTGCTTTATCGCTTTGGGGACTCGGAGGAACGCACCGAGTTTGACGCCTACGATCCCAATCTGCCGGAACATCCCGTGACGTTGGTTTACGAAAAGAAGCGCCGCGTTTTTACGTTTGCGCCCAACCTCTATTGGGGCGGCGGCATTCTGAGCGTGATGGAAATCTACTGCGAATTCCCATATTAAAGCGGAGGCGCCAAAATTTCTCAATTTTTGCCGGATTTTTAAGCGTGCGCGATACAATCAATCACTGTTCGACTTTGGTTATTTCTCGCTCCTCCGGAACCACGGGATCACGGCGCGCTCGCCATGACAAAGCGCAGAACGCGACCGGCAGACACAACAGCAACGCCCGACCACCTCGATACCAAAAAGGGCTGGGCGCGCTCCGGGAAAGAGCACGCTCGATTCTTATTTTCCATGCATAGTGTACAATTTCGTCACTGGTCATATTGGAACCAAGGGCCGGTATTGGCGGAGTGGTAATTTTCTCAGGAGGCAAACAAGAAATTGAACAGGCCACCAAAATGACACAGAAAAGCAGCGCCGTGATGCGGCTCGTCTTATCGCGGCTCGCCTTTGCCAGAAACCAAGTCGCGGTCAAAGCAACACAGATGCCCGTCATCGCCGGGACCAATTGCATATTCCACCGTGGTGAAAAATGAATGAAATTCCAGTCAAACTGCCAACCGAGCATGCTGTAACACAACATGCAACTGGTCAGCGACCAACCGATCACCAACAGGATCGCCCGGATTATCGCATGGCCCTTTTCCACTTTCTTGAATTCTTTTTGGATTTGGCCAGCCTGCCCGATTCTCTTGACGGCCGCTTGGAAGGCTTCCTCCTCATTCAAGCCCGATATGACATGCTGGTCGATTTCCTCGCGCAAATGGATTTCCAGTTCCTCCAACGGCACGGGCGTTTTGATACCAGCAGCCAGCATCTGCCTCCGCCATTCCGAAATGTTTTGATCAAGATTAAACATAATGTTCCTTCCACAATTGCTTAAATACTCCAGAGACCATCAACCACTGTTCGCGCTGTTTCTCCAATGCCTTTTTCCCATCTTTTTTGAGCGAATAGTATTTGCGCTTGCGCCCATTCTCCGCCTTTCCCCAACGCGACGTAATCCAGCCCTCGTCTTCCATGCGATGCAGCACAGGATAAATCATCCCGTCAGTCCATTCGATTTTGTCCCCGGAAAGCCGTTTCACCTCCTGAATCAGGGCATACCCATAACTCTCACCCTCGACGAGGAGGGACAAAATCACCGGCTCGGTCGAGGCGGCAACAAGTTCTTTGCTTAACATTGTGTTAATATGCATTGCATGGCTATGTATGTCAAGGCAAAACGGCGGGGCGGAAGAAATAGTTGTGATAACGGTCTATACATATTACTTTTGAACCATGAAGATAAGCTATGATGCCGAAGTGGATGCGTTGAGCATCACGTTCCGCGAAACCACGGTCACGACGAAACATCTGGCCGAGGGCATCGCCGCGGATTATGACAGTGAAGGGCATCTCGCCGGGCTGGAAATCCTCGATGTGCAAAAGCGTTTCGGCGGCAAGGAAACCATGCGACAGGTGGAGGTGGAAGGTGTCGGCGCGTGAGCCATGAAGCCGGTGATTGACCGCAATGTCCTCCCGGGCGCATCTCATTTTTTGCACCCTCTGGTCTGGAATTCTGAAAGGATTCGCATCAAAAGCGTTCTAAACCTTCGGGGAGCGATTGACAAACGGTGTGGAAAATGGCTTAATGCCTGTCCTCGCGTCGGATGGTAGGTTACCCAAGTGGCCAACGGGGGCAGACTGTAAATATGGCTTATAATTAACGACTTACGAAGAACCATTCGGCCTGACAAGGACTTTAACGGACATCTAGATTTTTCTCAAAACCCCCATTCGGACTGTTTCGACCTCATTTTTTACTGCGCCGTATACAAAATGGTATCCAAAGCAACAGGTGGAGATTTCAGTCTAATAAAGTCGATGAACCATCTCTACCGATTGAACATTTCCGGCCACCTTGACATCTTTGGAATGAGGACGATGTTGCCTTGGCTGGTGTGGACGTGAGTGCAGTTGACGGTCCCAGACGGCTCGAAAACCGTGAGATCGTCGTTGGAGAATGAAAGACAGTCAGTAGTAGATACGCCCACGCCAGCCATTCTCACTTCGATCTGCCACGTTCACCGGCATCAAAAACTCGGGCAAATAATTTGGTTCGTCCCAGGCTAGCTTCAACTGGTTTTGCTTCCGGTTCGCTCTCCTTTTCAGCTTTAACGGGACCGCCTTCAGACAACGGCCAGATGTGAAAACCTCCTTTGCCAGCACCGACCACCCAATTGCCCCAGATGCCTTTGCCTTCACGATATCCCTTGTAGTCCACCGCATGACGACCGACGTATTGTTTGACCCAGGTGCATTCCCCTTCCGAATAGGCCCCGGAAATGACGAAGAGGCCAATCCCATCCGCCCCTTCACCAGTCATTTTGCCACCCTTGAATTCCAGGATCAGATCCATCAAATATTTCCGGGTTCTGCCGGCGTAGGTGTAAAATCCAACCCACTGGCCTGATGGAAACTGATGGTTGCTCATTCCGGCAACTGATTTAGAACCGACTTAAACGTCATGACATTGGTATTGTTGTAGGCCGCATTGTTTTTCCAGCCATGCACAAACAACACCATGATGACAGGAACTGGATTTGATTGACCGATGCCCGCTTCGCTTCGGATCATCTGCTCAATGACGTTCTTTTGACGGGGATTCCAAAACCAGCCTTGATCGTCAAATTCCACATACCCCAGCTTGAAATGGGACGCCTGCTCAATTACGGCGTTGGTGATGTCGAGACCTGGGAGCGATGTATTGGTGGGATTGTAGCTTGTTCTGTAGGAACCGTTGGACGCGCAGCCAGCCATGATGACAATCAATACCGTCGCAGCCAGACCAGCAGTGATTCGGAATATTGTCTTCATAATCGCGCATTTCTTTCTGTTTTCAGCATTAGAGGCGTTCTGCGCCTCTTCGATATTATTTTAGAACATGACCGGCCCAAAACAACCGCAGACTCAGGAAATGTCGCTGCCAATATTCGGCCAAAACCAGTTCATTTTACCAAGTTTCTTAAAATCCCGGAATGAACAACGCCCTGGACCTTATCCTGGCCGGCTCCTTCACCAAGTCAGAAATCGTCATCCGACGGCTTGATCACTTTTGGTTGCGAAATTGGAGAATTTAAGGAATCTTGGTTGTATTCCATGAGCGACATTACGCTGGTTCTCGATGTTATCAACCGTGGCGAAACCCAGGCTGCGGAAAAATTGCTGCCGTTGGTTTATGAGGAGTTGCGAAAACTGGCGACCGCGCGCATGGCGCATGAGTCTGCCGGCCACACCCTCCAACCCACGGCTTTGGTGCATGAAGCGTGGCTGGAATTAGTCGGCGACGGCGATAAAAATTGGAAGAGTCGGGCCTATTTTTTTGCAGCGGCGGCGGAGGCGATGCGGCGGATTCTGGTCTGGCGCGCCCGCGGGAAGGCGCGAATCAAACACGGTGGCGGACAGCGGCGGTTAAACATTGAAGACGTGGATCTGGCGGATGCCACCCCGGATGACAAGATCCTGTTGGTCAATGAAGCATTGGAAAATCTTGAACGCAGCAACCCGGAACGCGCGCGGGTCGTCGTCATGAAGTTTTTTGGCGGCATGACCAACCAGGAGGTGGCGGAAACGCTGGGCATCGGCGAGCGTTCGGTGGAGCGCCATTGGATGTTCGCCCGGTCGTGGTTGTTTCAAAACATCAAGGATGAATTGTGACGGCGGAAGTTTTTTGGCGGAACCCGCCGGTTCACGCCACATTGCTCTTGAGACGCACATGACGGAAGGATCAACAGAACGGGTCGAGCTGATCTTTTTCTCCGCGCTCGAAATCCAGTCGCTTGAAGAACGGAAAAAATTTCTGGAACGGGCTTGCGGGGAGGATGCCGGGCTTCGTTCAACGATGGATAAAATGTTGTCGTCTTTGCCGGACGCAAAAAAGTTTTTCGGAGATGACGGCATGGCGCGCCTTCCGCTGGAGGAGCTTTCAAAATGCCTTGATGAGGCGCCCGGACTGCCCGGGAACGTTGGTGCCCTGGCGGATCGGGATGAGTTCATCGGACAGAGCCTCGGGAACTACAAATTGCTGCAAAAAATCGGCGAGGGCGGCTGCGGCACGGTTTACCTGGCCGAACAGGAAAAACCGGTGCGCCGGAAGGTGGCCTTCAAGGTCATCAAACTGGGCATGGACACCAGGAATGTCATTGCCCGATTCGAGGCCGAACGTCAGGCGCTGGCCCTGATGAATCATCCCAACATCGCCCGCGTGCTGGACGCGGGGGCAACGGACACGGGCCGTCCTTACTTCGTGATGGAACTGGTGAGCGGCGTGAAGATCACCGAATACTGTGATCGGAACGAACTGGATACCCACCATCGGCTGGAGCTCTTTATCCAGGTTTGCCAGGCCATTCAGCACGCTCATCAAAAAGGGGTGATTCATCGCGACATCAAACCATCCAATATCCTGGTCACGAACATTGATGGGAAGCCCGCGCCAAAAGTTATTGATTTCGGCATTGCCAAGGCGGTGGAGGGAAGATTGATGGATGATACGATTTTTACTCCTTCCGAGCATTTCGTCGGCACGCCGGCTTACATGAGCCCGGAACAGTCGGACATCAGCGGGATGGACGTGGATACACGGAGCGACATCTACAGTCTGGGCGTGTTGCTGTATGAACTGTTGACTGGGAGAACGCCGTTTGAAACCAAGGAGTTGATGGAGAAGGGCATTGATTACATGCGTCGCACGTTGCAGGAGCGCGAGCCGCAACGGCCATCCGTCATGGTGACGACCCTGCAGGCGACGGCGTTGACGCAGCTTGCTCATTTGCGGCACGCCGAGCCGCTGAAATTCATCTCGCTGCTGCGGGGCGATCTGGATTGGATTGTCATTCGCTGTCTGGAAAAGGACCGGGCGCGGCGTTATGAAACCGCCAATGGGCTGGCGTTGGACATTCAACGCTATTTGGACGACGAGCCGGTCATTGCCCGGCCTCCCAGCCGGTGGTATCGGTTGCAGAAGCTGGTTTTGCGGAATAAGACGACTTTTGCCGCCATCGCGGCGGTGGGAGTTACGCTGGTTGCGGGCTTGGGGGCTTCTACCTGGCTTTTTTTCAAGGAACGCGAGGCCCGGCATGAATCCGACCACTTGCGCAGCGAAGCGGAGGCGCGGGCAACGATTGCACAGGCTGCGCTGTTATTGAGCCGCAACAAATCAGCCGAAGCCGGCCAGTTGGTCGGCAAGATACAAATTCCCGTGATTGAGCCATCCCTGGAGGCGGCGAGCGTATTTCGCAGCATTGGGGAATGGAATGGCTTGCAAGGACGATGGCAAGCAGCGGCGGACTACTTTTTGAAGACATTGCAGGCGAACCGGGTGGACAAAACGGATAAAACAGAGGAGGCGACGTGGGATTTGTTGCGAGCCGCCCCGGCATTGATCGCCGCGGGTGATTTGGACGGGTATCACCGCTTCATCCAAGAATCGCTGGCGCATTTTTCCGGCACCGAAGACCCGGTGGCCGCCGAGCAGATCGTCAAAATTAGTCTGCTGATGCCAGCGGATGCGGCAACTCTACAACGAGTGCAGCCCTTTGCCAGGACGGTGGAGGAGTCCATGTCGGGAAAAGATCCGAACCAAAATGCTTACGTGTTCGCGTGGCGTGACTTTTCATTGTGCCTGTTTTGTTATCGCTCTGGAGACTATGCCAATGCGGTTGTCTGGGGGGGGCGAAGTTTGAATTCCCCGTCCCAAACGCCTTCGCGCAATGCAATGACTCATGCAGTTCTGGCGATGGCTTATGCCAAACTCGACCTGTCTGACCAAGCCCGCCAGGAACTGGAAGCCGCGCGTAAATCCATCAATGAAAAATTGCCGGATGGCTTGAAAAAAATCGCGGAACTGGGGACGTTTAACACCGGTTTTTGGCACGATTGGGTCATTGGGTATCTGCTGCTTCACGAGGCCGTGGAAATTGTCAGGTAACTCGCTGGAAAGGCCGCCGGCGCAAGAATTTGTTGGTTAAAGTGTTGGAATGTCGCCCCCCGCCGGTGCTCTCCCGGGTCAAACCTCGCTTTGTCGGTTTCATCTTGGAATTAGATGGCGGGAATTCTCCCTCCAAAAGCACAGTGTTCTTTGAGTCCAGCAAAGGAATGCCTTGATTGCGCCTGGTTCGACCGAAATTGAATTGATGAACACATTGGATTGCCACTGCCTGACGCCCAAAGCGCCTATTAAAACGCTTATTCCAGCCGCCTTGGTTGCGGCCCTTTTCTTCAATTTCAACGCATGGGGGACGGTGGTCACCTGGATCAGCAGTGACGAAGGGCAATGCTGGAAGACGATGCCATCGCCCGAATTGAAGGCAAAAGATTCAGCATCGCCTCCGGAAGTGCGAGTGGCGCCCGGCAAGACTTTTCAAACGATTGATGGCTTTGGCGGATGCTTTAACGAGCTGGGGTGGGTGGCCTTGGGCAAGGCATCCGAAGCCGGACGAAGGCAGGTTTTGTCAGCCTTGTTTGGCAACGATGGCTGTGCGTTCACCCTGGGGCGGCTGCCGATTGGCGCCAGTGATTTCGCCCTGGGATGGTATTCGCTGGATGAAACTCCGGATGATTTGGCGCTGACGAACTTTTCCATCGCCCGTGACAAAAAATTTCTCATTCCCTATGTCAAGGCGGCCATGGAAATCCGGCCCGATTTGCGTTGCTGGGGTTCGCCCTGGAGCCCGCCCGCATGGATGAAGCTGAACAACAGTTACAGCCGGGGCTCCCTCCGCTGGGAGCCGGAAATTCTCCTGGGTTATGCGACCTATCTGGCGCGCTGGGTGGAGGATTATCGCCAGGCCGGGATTCACATATATGCCTTCACCCCGCAGAATGAACCGAACATTTTAAGCGAGTATCCCTCCTGCCAGTGGACCGGCACTCAATTGCGCGACTTCATTGCCGATTACCTGGGGCCGACGCTCCGCAACCGGCAAACAAATGTGCAACTCTGGCTCGGCCTGAATGGCGACCCGCCCGACAATGGCGACAACATCAACGACCGTCTGATTACGGTCATGGGAAATATGAGGGCCAGTTCCTTCATCACCGGCATCGGGTTTCAGTATGACAGCAGAACCCAGATCGGTGACGCGAGCCGGTTGTATCCGGACAAAAAGCTGATGCAATCAGAAACCGAGTGCAACAGCGGCGCGGATTCCTGGGCTGACGCCCAGCACTTGTATGGCTTGATGAAGCGCTATTTGGAGAACAACGCCAACAGTTATTTTATGTGGAACATGGTGCTGGATGACACCGGGTTGAGCACATGGAACTGGCGGCAAAATGCGATGATCACGGTCAACCGAAACACAGGAAAAGTGACCTATAACGGGGAATACTATGTCATGCGGCATTTCAGCCAGTTTGTGAAGCCAGGAGCGAGGCGCATTCCCACCACCGGCATTTGGGGCGACAAGATTGCATTTGTCAATCCGGACGATTCGGTCGTGCTCGTGATTGGCAATTCGCAAGACCGTCCGCTTCCCATAAATGTTGCTGTTGGCGGGCGATCCGACGGCGGCACTATCAGTGTGACGCTTCCTTCCCGGTCGGTGAACACGTTCGTGGTTCCAGCGGAATTGCCGGACATGAAAACCGCGATGATCCCTGACAAACAAGAAGCCCGGTGATGGCGGTAATTTCATAGGATGTTTTATATGCATTCAGATTTTGGGATTATCTCCCGCGCTTGTTCGGTCTTGAGTTCCACGGTGGCCGGGCTGCTGCTGCTTACGAGCGCAGCCATGGCCCAGGATTTGTCGCCATCAAACTGGCACCTGTGGCCGGACACCAACGCTGCCTGGCAAAGCGATACAATCTACCTGCCGGAAGACGTGGTGCTGACCAATCTGCCGGTCAATCCGCCAACCGGCGGCTGGGGTGTGTTGAGTCAATCGAATGGCATACCCGTGACGTTGCCGGCGACCGTTGAACAGTATTATTGGAATCAGCTTCCCGGCGAGACGGATGCCACTGGCAGTTATCACGGCGTCTCGTGGTGGTGGTGCGCCTTTACTGCCCCGGTTTTGCATCCGGGCCAGCATTTGATCGTCCATTTCCGCGCCGCCCGGATGCGCGCCGAGGTTTACTGCAACCAGCAACTCTGCGGCTACAATCTTATCACGGAAATACCGTTCGACGCGGACATTACGGGGGCCGTCCAGCTAGGCGCCACCAATTTGCTGGCGGTGCGCATCACCAATCCCGGCGGCTCGCCGGACTGGCGGGATATTGAAGTTTCGAGCCCCAGCGGGGTGGATAACAACTTGTCGCTGTCGTGGGGCACAACTTCAATGCCGCTCTCGCATGATTTTGGCGGTTTGGATGCCGGAATTATTCTGCAAGTCCGCGACCCGGTGAACGTGAATGATTTTGCCGCGCTCAACCGGCCCAATCCGCAGGAGGTGTGGGTGATTGGCGCGGTCACCAATTCCAGCGGCACCGTTTACAACGGCCCAATGACCCTGGGCATTATGGACAGCAATTCAGTTGCTCAATGGCAGGCAACCAACACCATTTCAGTGCCCGCCGGCGGGCAAATTACTTTCACCAACGATGTGGTTTTGCCCGGCGCGACACTGTGGAACCTGACCAATCCGGCGCTTTACACGGCCAACGCGATGATTTCCGGCAGCACGAACAGCGGACAGTCCGTGAATTTCGGATTTCGTTGGTTCACGCCGGAGAGCATCGGCACCAATGCATTGCTCCGGCTGAACGGCAAGCGCATTGTCTTGCGCTCGGCGATTTCCTGGGGCTTCTGGGAACCCGATGGATTGTTTCCAACCGACGCCGCCGCGCAAAAAGAAGTGACCGCCGCCAAGACGTTGGGCCTCAACTGCCTGCATTTCCACCGCAATATCGGGCATCCGAACGTTTTCGATGCCCAGGACCGCATGGGCTTGCTGCGTTACGAAGAGCCCGGCGCCGGCTTCAATGCCTGGTCTGACACATGGTGGGACAATCCCGGCATTGTTCCGCCGACCGCGTCCAGCTTGAGCGGAACGGGCGGCACGCCGGACGATTTCCGCCGCAAATATGAAACCGATAAAATCCTCGCCATGGTCAAGCGCGACCGGAGCCATCCGTCGCTCGTCGTTTATGGCCTTCAAAATGAAAACACGGAAGGCCTGAACAACCCGCATATTTTTTGGCTGCTGAATCAAATGCAGCAGATTGACCCAAGCCGCACCGTGGTATTGCATTCCGGCATTCCCACTTACAATCAGGTGCTCATGCTGCCTTACACCACGAATCTGCTTTATGAAAATGGCACCGGTTATTCCGGCTGGGCGGATAACCACACGGTGGGCGGCCCGGGCAACTATCAAGATAGCCTTTATCTGAGCACCAACAATTACTCGCATTATTCTACCGACCAGCAGGAGATCGTCACCTGGGGCGAGATGTTGGGGGTTGGCGTGCCGGACGACCATGAAGCCATTGTCGCATCCTACGCGACAAACCACGCCACCGGTTACGATCTGTCGCTGCACCAGGAGGTCCTTGCCGCCTACAATCAGTTTATGAACCGCTGGAATTTTCGTCCGGCGTTTCCCACGGCCTCCTCGTTGTTTCAAGCCATCGGCGTGAAAAGTTATTTCATGTGGGACAAAGTCATCGAAGCCGCCCGCGCCTGCGACCAGAACGACAATCTGGTCATTAGCGGCTGGGAATCCACCTCGCTGGAAAACCATAGCGCCCTGGTGGACACCGCCCGGGATTTCCGCGCCGACCCGACGGTCTTGAGCCAGGCCATGGCGCCCGAGGTGTTGGTGATCCGGCCCAAGCGGCTTGTGCTCAAGCCCGGCGACCAAGCCAATGTGGACGTGCTGCTGGTGAACGAAACCGGACGCAGCGGCCCGCAAACCCTTGCGCTCACGGCAAGGAATCCCGATGGCAGCACGATTTTTTCCACCAATGTGCCGGTCACGGTGGCGGGCGGCGACGTGTATGGCCAACCGCTGGCCGCCAACTTTACATTCACGCCCAACACCAACGGCACGGTGCTGCTGACGGGAGTGTTGCAGCCCAGTGGAGGCACGGGAGACATCCTGACAAACACCGTGCAGTTGCTGGTTATTGATCCCACTGTGGGAGCCCCGTTGATGCCGCGCATCGCGGTTTGCGAGGTGGGCAACCAGATCAAATCAATTTTGTCGAATTTGTTCGGTATCGCTCCCCTGGGCACCACGAATCTATCGGACCCGCTTGATGCCATCGTGATGGGATACAACGGTGCGTCGTCCTGGTCTTATGCCGCTTACAATGTGTCGAGCAGCATTGCCAACACCGCGGACCCGGGACTTTACCAGAAGCAATTTTATGGAGGGGCGGGTGTGGTGCAAAGCTGGTTTGGTTTTGCGCCCGGGAATGTCACCGTTCAACTGTGTTTCGCGGAAACCTATTGGACTGCGGCCAATTCAAGGTTGTTTGACGTCGCTATCAATGGCAACACGGTGCTTACTAATTTTGATATATACGCGCAGGCCGGCGGTGAAAACATGGCCCTGGTGAAAACCTTCACCGTCAACGCCGGCGACGGCACCGTTTCCTTAAGCTTCCCGACGGTGGAAAAAGACAACGCCACCATTGCCGGCGTCAAAATTACGGATGCCAGCAACAACGTGGTCGCGGTGGCCTTCTCAACTTCTTCCTACACCGACCATGCCGGTGTGGTGTGGCAGCCGCTATCCAGCTTTCCCACCTCTTCGCTGCCTGTAACGGGCACGCAATGGCAAACCATTTTGAATCGTGTGAGCAGCGACGGCGTCCGGTTGGTGCTCTGGCCAAATAATATCACGGAAACCATGACCTACGCGAACCTGTTGGCAACGTCGAATCTGCTGCAAATTGGAACCTACAATGACCTGGAGGGAAACTATACGGGGTACCTGCCGGACAGCACGCCTTCGTGGATGGGTTCCTGGTATTTTTCACGGCAACATTGGCTGATGAATGGACTGCCGACAAACTCGGTCCTCGGCTGGCAATACCAAATTCCGCACAACTCGGGCGTGGGCGGTGGTGTGCTGATCAATCCCGCGCCGGGGTGTCCAATGGACGTTATGATTGGCTATGGCCGCGACCATCAGGCGGTCGTCGCCATCGGCGAGTGCATCATTCAATCCCGCAAGGGACAAATCATATTGCCTTCGATTCCGCGTTTGCGCGACGCGCTGTCGTATTATGATGGCACCTTTTTGACCCAGCCGACAGCCCTGCAATTATTGGGCAATGCGTTGCGGGCGGCACCGGCGTCGGTGCCCTTGGCGCCTCTGTCACTTACGGGCACGCCGTTGATTGGACAGGCGGCCTTGGACTGGTCGGATGCCTTTGGGGCCGTGAGCTACAACCTCAAGCGGGCGTTGGTCAGCGGCGGGCCTTACACGGTCATTGCCAGCAATCTCGCTTCCACGGCCTGCACCGACACCGGTTTGGCGAACGGCACGACTTACTATTATGTTGTGTCTGGCGTCAACACCAACGGCGAAGGTTCAAATTCAACCGAGGCAGCCGTTATGCCGCTGGCCTTCATCCCGCCCCAGACCATCTTGATGAACATCAGCGATTCAACATTTCCCACGGCCTGCACCGTGGCGAATTATCAATACGCCGGCGTCATCGGCCTGACCGGCAGCGAGACAATTGATCAAACCTCTCCGTCTTACAATTCCGCCCTTGCGTCGTCTTACACCCTCTCAAATGGCGGCGAGGTGATGTCCCTGAGTTCCACGGCCAACGGCGGCACGTACGCCAAAGACAGTGGCGCTGGTGGCAGCGGGCTGTTGGATTTGTATCTCTACACCACCACGAGCACCGCCAGGACCATGACGGTGAGCAATCTCAATCTCTCTCCCGGCGTCACTTACGCCCTGTATTTGATCGGATACATTCCCAACAATACCCCGGCGGAGGACGGACTTTTTGCTCCGGTGAATACTCCGGGCATCACCTTTGCCAGCATGGCGTCAGGCAGCAAGGTGCTCTCCGTCCAATTCACCACGTCGGCGTCGTATGTGGGCACGAATACGTTGCAGTTTACCTGGGCGCGGGCGGCGGCTTCCGGTGACGGTGTCTTTAGCGGCCTGGCCATTGTTCCGGTGCCGTCCGCGGCCAACGTTACAAACCTCGTTTATAGCGTGAGGGGGGACATGCTGACGCTTGCCTGGCCGGCGGACCATGTCGGCTGGAAATTGCAGGCGCAGACCAACGGTTTGGCGGCAGGTTTGGGCGCAAGCTGGTTTGACGTTGCGGGTTCGACCCTGACCAACAGCTTAAGCTTGCCGCTGAATTCGACGAATGCCAGTGTCTTCTATCGGCTGGCATATCCGTACCCCTGAAACGGTTAGTTGTTGAAGTGCGGGTTGTGATGACGTTCCGCACAAGGGCGATTGCAGGTTTCCGGTTGTTCAAGCATCAGATTATTAGTCGGTTGCGACAATGTTTCCGGTTTTGAAGAAAGCGGCAACTTTCTTGGCGGTTTTCGTTTCAAAAAAGCCCATTATTCAGTGACGCCACCTGTGCTTTTCCTTTACCGGAAAGGAGCGCCGGCAGAAAAACAAATAAAATCAATCAAGCCGCAGACATAAAACCTGAACCATGAAAACAACCAATCCACGCTTGGCAATCATCTCGGTTGCGCTTTCGAGTGCTGTGCTGATTCCGCTTGCTGGGCAGGCGCAGCAATTATTGTTGAATATCGGTGACAGCACCTATCCAACCCCGGCCTCCGCTCAAAATTACATCTCGGATGCGGGTTTATTCGGCTATAATAACACGGGAATCAGCCTGAGTGATGCCGCCAGCACTTTTGCGCCGGGTTATGGCCAGGGAGGAATTACAACGGGCACATTCAGCGGCGGGCAGACGATAGCTTTAAGCTACGCCGTGGGTGCTTGGGCCAAACCCATGCCCACACCAACTCCCACCCAGCCTGACGGCCTTTCCGATTTATATTTGTATAATAATTCCAGTCCTTCCACGCCATGCACAGTGAGTCTTGGCGATTTAAGTCTGTCGGCCAGCTCCACCTATACGCTGTATGTGTATGGGTGGATCAATGGCGGGAATGAGAATTCCATGCTGCAACCGCTCAACAATAATGCCGATATCGTTTATGATAGCACAACAGCAACAACGGACGGCTTCCTGGCCGTACAGTTCTCCACCACGGCCAGTTATGTGAATTCCGACACCTTGGATTTTACCTGGGCCAATCAGACGGGGAACTCCGGCGATGGTGTGCTTAATGGCTTCGCGATTGTTCCGGCCCCCGAACCTTCGAGCATGGCGTTGAGCGGTATCGGTGGATTGGCTCTTCTCCTGATACGTCAGCGTGCCAGGCGCTGATTTGCGGTGGCATAATTATGCGCGAATCAGCGGCGGCTGGAGGAAGACTCCGGCCGTTTTGTTTTCTGCCAAGTGAAGAAAATCCTATTTTGCTTGCAACGGTGTTTGGAAAAGGGTTGTTTTCAGTTCGGTTCGCCACGTCGGGGTTTTTTCGACAGGTAATTCATCCAAATAAAATTTCGGGGGCGCGAGACCGACCATGAAGCGTTGCCAGCAGCAGCGCGA
>Ga0326728_10016644_pt1 | contig 14944 bp, 9 predicted proteins | sample MB3enrmetagenome_FD_207602 | JGI IMG/M metagenome (GOLD analysis project Ga0326728, IMG submission 207602) | Lab enriched peat soil microbial communities from McLean, Ithaca, NY, United States - MB31MN | ecosystem: Environmental > Terrestrial > Soil > Wetlands > Peat | place: USA: New York...
GCTGGCCGAGTGGGACCCCTACACCTACGCCATTCTCACCGAGATCGGCGGCACGGTGCAGTTCAAGGATCTGCAGGAAGGCATCACCCTGAACGAAGAGGTGGACGAAGTGACCGGCCTCTCGCGCTGGGTGGTGGCCGACTCACCCGACGAGAAGCGGCAGCCGGCCTTCATCGTGAAGAACTCCAAGGGTCACAAGCGCTACCTGCTGCCCCGCGGCGCTCACCTGATGATTCAGGACGGCGACGAGGTTGGTCCCGGCGACGTGCTGGCGAAGATTCCCAAGGAGAGCACGCGGACCAAGGACATTACCGGCGGTCTGCCGCGGGTGGTGGAGCTGTTCGAGGCGCGCAAGCCGCGCGAGACGGCGATCATTTCTGAAATCGACGGCGTGGTTCGCTTCGGCGAAGTCAGCAAGGGCCAGCGCAAGATTTACGTGACCGCGGACAACGGCGACGAGAAGGAATACTCGGTGCCGCGCGGCATCCACGTAAATGTGCAGGAAGGCGAGCGGCTGCGCGCCGGCGATCCGCTGATGGATGGCCCCTTGAACCCGCACGACATTCTCGCCGTGCTGGGCGAAAAGGAACTGCAGTCCTACCTGGTGAACGAAATCCAGGAAGTGTACCGGCTGCAGGGCGTGGCCATCAGCGACAAGCACATCGAAGTGATCGTGCGGCAGATGCTGCGCTGGGTGAGAATCGACGAAGTGGGCGATTCCAACTTCCTGCTGGAACAGCAGGTGGACCGCTTCCGCTTCCGCGAGGAGATCGAGCGGGTTGCGGCCAATGGAGGCCGTCCGCCTATCGGGCGTCCGCTGCTGCTGGGCATTACCAAGGCCTCGCTCTCGACCGACAGCTTCATCTCCGCGGCCAGCTTCCAGGAGACGACGCGGGTGTTGACCGAAGCCAGCATCAACGGGGCGGTGGACAACCTGCGCGGACTCAAGGAGAACGTGATCGTGGGACGGCTGATTCCCGCGGGCACGGGCCTGGAGTACTATCGCAACGTCCAGCTCTCACCGGAGCTGGAAGAAGCGGCAGCCCGCGTGCAGCAGGAAGTGACGGCGGAGATCGAAGCCGCCGAGCGCGAACTGGAACTCATGCGCCAGGAAGGCGAAGCCGAAGAGATGGCCGCCGAGTAGGACGCGCCTTCCAGGGCAAGTCCTTTTCATTAACCAGGAGGCCCGGCGCAAGCCGGGCCTCTTCTTATTTGCGGCTCTCCCGTGTGAGTTCGGCGTGAGGCAGGAGGATCTGCATTACTCCCTGTGACTTCTTCGCATTTTTTGCCGCATACATGGCGGCGTCGGCGGCATGAAGAAGAAGGTCCCTTGTGGATGCGTCCTCGGGGTAGAGGGCGATCCCCACGCTGGCGGAGCCATGCAGGACGTAACCCTCCTCGGTAAAGTGCTCATCGAAGCACCGTTCCAGGCGCAATGCAATCTCCTCGACATCGGAGCGGCTTCGCACGGTTGGAACCAGTGCGGCAAACTCATCTCCGCCGAGCCGTGCGAGGATGTCGCCGGGCCGTAGCTGGCGCTTCATGCGCGAGGCGGCTTCCTGCAGGTACAGGTCTCCAATATGGTGGCCGTATCGGTCGTTCACCTGCTTGAAGCCGTCGAGGTCGATGTAGATGAGGCCGAAGATGCCGGCCGTCAGGCGAACTTCATCGATGAGCGAGTCGAGATGCTTTTCCATCGAGAAGCGATTTTGAATGTCGGTGAGCAGATCGAACTCGGAGCGGTGCAAGAGATCGGAGTAGAGGCGGCGGGTTTCGATGGCCAGGGTAGCCAGTCCCGCAGCGGAGGCGAGGGCTTCGGACTCGATGGGGGAGGGTTTGGCAAGGGGATCGAAGGCGGCAAAGAGTTCGCCGAGCGGGAAACCGGAGCGGGCGGTGATCTGGTGGTGGGCGATGCGCATGCCGGCGGGCTTGGAGGGGCAGTGCCCAAGCAGTGCTCCACCGGCGATCTGGCACCAACAGGGGGCGCCCTTCAGCCTGAACGAGACCAATTCGGTGATCTGTTCGACGATCTCGGCAAGGGGACGCGCGCCGTTGATGTCCTCGAGGATGCGGCTGCGGCGGCGCTCGATGTAGGCGCCAGCCGCAGTCTGGAGGCGGACCCTGCGTTCGATGAACCAGCTCCTGTAGCCCCCGGCGATGACGATGAGGAGCAGCAGGCTGACGACGACGATGAGATTGCGCACGTTGAGCAAGGAGGGGCTGCCAATGACGGCGACGTCTTGCGGCGAGCGCATGAGGATGTCGAACGGGACATCGCCATGGTAAGGATTGGAGCTTTCGGGAATGCAGATTCCGACAACGCGGGCTGTGGAGCCGAGCGGTATTCGATTCATGGGCAGCGGGATCATGCCAGACACACTCGGGTGGCGATAGATGGCGGAGAACAACTGTCCATCTGAGATCAGGACGTACTCATCCTGGGAACTCTCGCGAACTTCCATGACGACCTGGCCCTCGACGGAGACGAGGTCATAGAGATACTTGCTTGAGGCGAGCTGGCTGCGAGTGGCCGCCAGGGGCGAGATGGGATCGTAGACCTGAGTCTCCTGGATTTCGGCGTTGGTGAGCACGAGGAAGTCGTCGCGGTTTTTCGGGAAGCCGGTGACGTCGGCCTGGTCGCCGATACGCAGGGGTCTCTCATACCGGGTCATGACCCAGAGGCTCCTGGGGCCGCTTTGGAGCACAAGAGCGGAACCAGGCTGATAGTAGGTAATGGTGCCGTGGACCCGGACCCGTTGGGTGAGGTCTTTCACGTGAGAGCCGCCGAGGATGTCGTCCATTGGCGTGACGGGGAGCGACCAGGGACTTGCGTTGGCGCGCTTCAGGATTTTTACGTCGTTCAAGGCCGGAACCGCGATTGCGACACCGACTTTCTGCATCTTGCCATCGAATTTGGCCGAGGCGACGCCCGATAATTCAACCTCGGCGTCGAGCAGCGCTTCGGCGATTCCGGGATCCGATTCATTGAGGTAGACCTGAATGAGGCCCCCGTCAGCAAGGAACTGGATGTGGGTGGTAAGGTCCTGCCCGCTCACTACCTGGTCGGCGCTCTGGACCACTCCGCGAATGGAGACGAATGTGCAGTCGAGCTGGGAGCGAACGAGCTGATCGAAGGTGGCCGGCAGCGGGCGAGGGAGAGAGCCGTGATGGAGCACGACGACCTTGCCGGCGATCACAATGGGGCGGAAGCTGTCCTGCGTCTTTCCCCGGACGAGGACGCGGTCGCCGGCGGCCAGCTTATTCTCAGCGCCGGCCGAGACGTAAATGCCCTCGTTCCCATCCTGGACAAAGAGCGTGGTTTCACCTGCACGCCTGTAAGTCACAGTGGCCTCGAAGGCCACGGGAAGCTCCCTGGCGGCTTCGGCATGGGTGAGGGCGTGAGCGGCATGCAGGGAGGTCAGCGTGGCGGGCGGGCCGGCCCAGACGGCCGAGGCGCATCCGAGAAAAAGCGCGATAGCGGGAATGGATCTCTTCATCGAGATTAGCCGGTAGAGCTGGTACCGGCTTTTCCCTCCCTGATCGTCTGTATCGGCAGAAAGCCGCGCGGGAATCAGCCCGGGACAAAAAACGCAGTGTCCCAAATCCCAATCTTCAGAAGGGGATGCCGGGGTGGGGGATTTTCCATGTGCGGCCTTCAGATGTGGGTTTGCAGTTCGGCTAGGCTGCTGGAATTGCGGCTTGGGCCTTCCGGGCATTTTTTGCCGCGTACATGGCGGCGTCGGCGGCGCTCAACAGGCTGTCTCTGGTGGCTGCGTCCTCGGGGTAGAGGGCGATGCCGACGCTTGCCGAACCATGCACTACGCAACTCTCCACCGCAAAGGGCTCGTCGAAGCTGCGCTCCAGGCGCAATGCGATCTCCTCGGCGTCGGAGCGGCTGTGGACGGCGGGAACCAGCGCGCCAAACTCATCTCCACCCAAGCGCGCCAGAATGTCGCCGGGCCGCAATTGCCGCTTCATGCGTACTGCCACCTGCTGCAGATACAAATCTCCGACCTGGTGCCCATAAAGGTCGTTTACCTGTTTGAAGCCGTCGAGGTCGATATAGATCAGGCCGAAGATGCCGGCGGTCCTGCGTGCCTGATCAATGAGATCGTCGAGATGCTTTTCCAGCGAGAATCGATTTTGGATGTCGGTGAGCATATCGAACTCGGAGCGACGCAGCAGATCGGAGTAAAGACGGCGCGTCTCGATAGCCAGCTCGGCCAGTCCGGATCCCATGGAGAGCGCCTCAGGCTGGTCAGCGCCGGGCCTGGCGAGCCGATCGAAGGCGGCAAAGATGGTCCCGAGCGTGGTTCCGGAACGGGATGGGATTTTGTTCTCAATCACCCGCAGGGCGCTGAGATTCGGCGGATAGTTTCCCAGCCGCGCGCCATCGGCGACCTCGCACCAGCAAGGAGCGCCTTGCAGCCTGAGGGAGACCACTTCAGTGATCTGCTCGATGACTTCAGCCAGCGGACGGGCGCCGTTGATGTCCTCGAGAATGCGCCTGCGCCGCTTCTCGAGGTAAGCAACCACCGCTGTTTGGCGGCGGACTTTGCGCTCCAGACTCCATTCCCTGACGCCCGCCAGGATTACCACGACCAGCAGCAGGCCGATGACGATCATCATGTTGCGGACCGTCAGCAGCGAGGGCCTGGCCACCACCTGGATGTCGTCGAAGGAGCGCAAGAGAATATCGAAGGGCGCCTCACTGTTGAATGGATTGGCGTCAAGGGGCGAGCAGATGCCGGTCACCCGGATTGTAGAGCCCAGAGGAACCTGCAACATGCTGGGAAGCGGCCGGGGCGCGGGCGGATGGCGGTAAATCGCCGTAAACTCCTGCCCATCGGCAACCAGAACATATTCATCCTGGGTTGCCTCGCGAAGCTCGGTCACAACGCGGCCTTCGATTGAGACCAGATCGTACTGGTGGCCGCCAAGCTGGCTTCTTCCCCAGAAAGCGAGTTGGCGCCAGTTGGCCGGCAGGGGCGGAATTGGCGCCTGTATCTGGCTGTCCTGGATCTCCGCGTGGGCCAGGGTCAATCGGCCGTCGTGGGCATCGGGAAAGCCGGTTGCGTCGGCAACATCGCCGATCTGCAGAAGCTCACTGGTCTGGGTAGAGACCCACAGGCTGCTGGCGCCGCTTTGCAGCACGACGGCCGTGCCTGGCTGGCAATAGGTGATGGTCCCATGAACCCGGAGCCTTTGGGTGAGATCGCGCACATGATAGCCGGTGATGATGCCGCCCAACGGCGTTACCGGCACGGACCAGGGACTGGCAGCGGCGCGCTTGAGAACCTCGATGTCCGCAATCCTGGAAACCTTGATTTTGGCTCCGGTCTGCTGCATCTTACCGTCGAACGATCTTCCGGTCACTCCATTGACTTCCACCTCCGCGTCGAGCAGGCTTTTGAGCGCGCCCGCATCCTGGCTGTCCACCTCAAGATCGACGTAGCCGCCTTCCATGAGCAATTGCAGGTGGCCGTTGGGGTCTATTGCGCTGAACTGGAGATCGGCGGCGCGGACTACGCCGCGAACACGCACCAACCTGCAATTGACCCCGGTGCGGAGCAGGTCGTCAAAGCCTACAGCGATGGGCTCGGGCAACGCGCCGTGCCCGAGCACGGTAACTTTATTGGCGAGCACGTAGGGCAGGAAGCTGGGCTGCATCGTGCCCTGCACCAGGACGCGATCTCCGGGAACGAGCACGGCATCGTTGGTCGTCTTCACATAGATGCCGATATCGCCGTCCTGCACATCGAGGTTTTTGAGAGTGCGCACGTAGTAGGTGACGGTGGCTTCAAAGGCGACAGGCTGCCGCCGGCTCGCCTGGTCGTTGGTCAAGGCGGCAACGGCGCGCAGCGTGGTGAGCGGGGCGGACGCCGCGGCCCAGCAGGCCGGGGCACAGCCGAAAATGAGCGCGATAGCGGGAATGAATCTCTTCATCGAGATTAGCCGGCAGAGCCGGTACCGGCTTTTCCCTCCCTGGTGATCTGTATCGACAGAAAGCGGCGCCGGAATCAGCCCGGCACCGAAAACGCAGCATCCCAAATCCGAATTCTTAAAAGGGAACGCCGAGGTGAGGAATTTCCTATGCGCGGCCATTGGATGTGAGCTCGCAGTCCGGCTGTCCCGCGGGGATCCTGGCTTTAGCCTTGCGGGCATTTTTTGCCGCGTACATGGCAGCGTCGGCAGCGCTCAGCAGAGCATCGTTGTTGGCGGCATCCTCGGGGTAAAGAGCGATGCCGAAGCTGGCCGAACCATGCAGAACATTACCCTGCACCACAAAAGGCTCGTCGAAGCTGCGTTCCAGCCGCAGGGCGATCTCCTCGACATCGGAGCGGTTGTGGACTACGGAAACCAGGACGCCGAATTCGTCGCCGCCTAACCGCGCCAACAGGTCGCCGGGGCGCACCTGGCGCATCATGCGTTCCGCCATTTGCTGTAAATACAGATCTCCGACCAGGTGCCCATAGTGGTCGTTCACCTGCTTGAAGTCGTCGACGTCGATATAGATAAGCCCGAAGATGCCGGCCGTCTGGCGGGATTCAACGATGAGCGAGTTAAGATGTTTTTCGAAGGAGAAGCGATTCTGGATATCGGTGAGCAAATCGAACTCGGAGCGGTGCACCAGATCGGCGTGCAGCCGCGAAGTCTCGATGGCCAGCGTGGCCAGTCCGGCGGCGGCCGACAGCGTCTTCTTCTCCTCGGCCTGGGGAGAGGTGTGCGCGTCGAAGGCGGCGAAGATGGAGCCCAATGCCGGTCCTGAGCGGGCGGCAATGGTATGCTCGGCGATGCGCAGGCCAGAGGCGCTCAGTTGCGGCGGGCAGTTCCCCAGCCTGGCTCCATCCGCAATCTGGCACCAGCAGGGCGCGCCCTTGAGGCTGAAGGAGGCGAGCTCGGTGATGCGCTCCAGAATCCCGGCGAGCGGACGCGCGTTGTTGATGTCTTCAAGGATGAGTCCGCGCCGCTGCACCAGGTAGCCCAACGTAGCCACATGCGCGCGCATCGTGCGGTCGATGTACCATGCCCTGGCGCCCACCACCAGCATGGCCAGGAGCAGAAAGATCACCAGGGCGCCGAGATTGCGAACCGTCAGCAACGAAGGTTTGGCAACCACGGCAATGTCGTCGGGGGTACGCATCAGGATATTGAAGGGCACATTGCGGTTGAACGGATTGGAGTCATCGAGAACGCATATTCCCGTGACACGGATTCTGGAGCCCACCGGAACCTGTCTCATGGGCGCAAGAGAAGTTGCCCCCGCGGCGACCGGATGACGATAAATGGCAGAGAACAGATAACCGTTCGACTCCAGAACGTACTCGTCCTGCGAGCCCTCCCGGGCCTCCATCACCACCTCTCCTTCAGTGGAGACCAGGTCGAATAAGTGCTTGCTGGAGGACAGCTCTCGCCACCCCAAAGGCTGTGGAACGATGGGCGCCTGCGTCTGATCGTCCTGAATCTCGCTTCCGATCAGGGTGAGAAAGCCCTCGTTCACACTTGGAAAGCCGGTTGCGTCGGCCAGGTCTCCGATGCGCATAGGCGCCGAGCTCAGGGTCCTGATCCATAGGCTTTTTGTGCCGCTCTGGAGTACGATCGCGGAGCCCGGCACATAGTAGGTCATGGTTCCTTGAACCCGGACCCTGGGGGTGAGATCCCGCACATGATATGTCTTCAGGACGTCATCCATCGGCGTCACCGGGATGGCCCAGGGACTGGCGGCGGCGGGCTTCAGAATCCTGATATTGGCAGGACTTGCAGCATGGAGCGAAATCCCGGTCAATTGCATCTTGCCGTCGAATTTGCCGCCCGCGACTCCGGTGATCTCAACGTCGGCGTCCAACAGACCACTGAGCGCATTTGCATCGTCGCCGTCCACCTCCACATCCGCATCCCCGCCGTCCAGGAGAACCCTGAGGGTTGTGTCGGCCTCATGGGCCGCCGTGGGCAAATTCATGTCCGCGGACCGCACCACGCCGCGCGTGGTCACCAGCATCGCATCATACCGGCCGCGGATCAGATCGTTGAACGTCGCCGGCACGGGCTTGGGCAAAGCGCCGTGACCCAGCAGAGTGATGTCGTTGCTGAGGACGATGTTGCGGAAACTGGCCAGCGTCGTTCCTTTCACCAGAACGCGGTCCCCTGGGACCAGCTTCGCGCCGGTCGTGGCCTGCACATAGATGGCGTCCTTGCCGTCCTGCACAAACAGGTTGTTCCGTTCGCCGCGGAAGAACGTAACCGTGGCCTCAAAGGCGACCGGGAGCCCCTGGGCGGCCTCGGCACTTGTCAGGGACCGTATGGTGCGCACCGAGTTCAGGGGAGCGGGAACGCTCGCCCGGGCAATCGAGATCGATGCGAGGGCGATGGCAACCGGAACAAGGAGGTTCTTCATCGCAATTGGCCCCGGGGGACTTAAGCTGAGCTCCCCAATTCTTGAAAGCCTCTTTCGGCATCGTCCGGAGCAATCAACAAGCAGCCGAATTCAAAGGGTGCGAACCCATCGCACGCGGCAAAAACGTCGTCAACTGGCACGGTTTTATCTTACGCTGAAGAAAATCTGGTTAAATAGCACTTTTGGAGTGTGCCTGCCACTTTTGGACCGCAATGGAACGCTGCCGGGCTGGGCGTTGAACCAGCCTCCCCGGCAAGCGGCAAGAGACTTCAGTGAGGGGTTCTACACTGAAGGAGTTGCAGCTTGCGAACTCTGGGCGGCGATTGAAGAACGAAATGGCGAAAAAACTTCGTGTAGGCATTCTTTTTGGCGGGCGCAGCGGCGAGCATGAGGTTTCGCTGCTGTCGGCGGCTTCGGTTCTGAAATCCATCGATCGCGAGAAGTTCGAGGTGGTGCCTATCGGCATTACCAGGGAGGGCCGCTGGCTGGCGGCCGGGGACGCGCACCAGCTGCTGGAGGGCAACGACAGTGCGGTTGCGCGGCGATTGCGGGCCGGCGACCCGGAGACCACCCCCGGCGCCAAGCTGCTCCACGAAGGCATCCCCACGCTGCTGGCGCCCATGCCCGGTCCTCAAGGCCCGGGAGGGAAGGCTATCGATGTGGTCTTTCCGGTGCTGCATGGGACCTTCGGCGAGGACGGGACGATTCAGGGGCTGTTTGAGCTGGCCGGGATTGCCTATGTCGGCTCCGGGGTGCTGGGCTCATCGGCGGGCATGGACAAGGACGTAATGAAGCGGCTTTTTGCGCAGGCCCGGCTGCCGATCGTGAAACAAGTGACGCTGCTGCGCGCCGACTGGGAGAAATCTCCGCGCAAGGCTCAGGCGCAGGTTGAAGCGGCGCTGAAATACCCGGTCTTTGTGAAGCCGGCGAACCTGGGATCTTCGGTGGGCATCAGCAAGGTCCATGATCGCGGGGAGCTGGGTCCGGCGCTGGAGCTGGCCGCCCGCTACGACCGCAAGTTGGTGGTGGAGCAGGGGGTTGGCGGCAAAAAGGGCAGGGCTCGCGAGTTCGAAGTCGCGGTGCTCGGCAACGACTCGCCCCAGGCCAGCGTGGTGGGCGAGATCATTCCCGGCAAGGAGTTCTACGACTACGAGGCAAAATACCTTTCCGAAGGCTCGGTACCGGTGATTCCCGCCCGGCTGACCCGTGCCCAGTCAAAGCAGATTCGCGAGATGGCCGTGGATGCCTTCCGCGCCTGCGACCTTTCCGGGCTGGCGCGGGTGGATTTTCTCATGGAGCCGGAGGGTAAACAGCGCATCTTCCTGAATGAAGTGAACACCATGCCGGGGTTCACCCGCATCAGCATGTACCCCAAGTTGTGGGAGGCAACGGGGCTGAGTTACAGGAGCCTGATTACGCGGCTGATCGAACTGGCTCTGGAGCGGCAGGAGGAGAAGAGCAAGACGACGTACAGCAGGGAATAGGGAATAGGGAACAGGAAGCCTGATGGCGGTGTCTAACTTAGGAGAGAACTACAGATGCGCGAAGATCAGGCGGTTTTGGCGCTTCCGAGGATCGAGCCGTCTATTGCCTATTCCCTATTCTTTGTCTTGCCGTATTCTAACCCTAGAGGACTGAGCCCCATGACCCTGCTCGACGCTCCCAAGTTTGACGAAGTTCGCGACCGCCGCAACCGCGTGATGTTTTGGGGCACGGCGGGGTTGTTGTTGGTTCTATTCGTGTCCTGGTGGCTGGTGGCGGGGCGGCCGGTGGACTGGCCCTGGAACTGGAACGCCCATCTCTTTGGCCGCATGGCGGTGAACAACTTCCTTGGCGCCGTTGAGCAGAACGACCTGAACAAAGCCTATGGCATCTGGCTGCACGACAAGGACTGGCAGCAGCATCCGGCGCAGTATGGCTCCTATCCATTTACGCGCTTCCAGCAGGACTGGAGCCGGACCAGCCCGGACAATGAGTATGGCGTCATCCAGAGCCACAAGATTGCGGCGGCGCGCGTTTACGGGAATGTGCTGCTGGTGGCAGTGCTCATCAACGGACGCAAGAGCGGGGCGCTCAATTTGACCTACGACCCCAAGACGCACACGCTGAACTATTCGCCGCCGGGCGAGGAACTTTACCTGGGACCGTAGTCTGCGGAGTTAGCTTGGTTAGCCGCGCTTCGCGCGTGTTGGCGGAGCTTGCGGGTTGGCGGCGCTGTTTTGAAAAGGCACGGCTTCAGCCGTGCCGCAAATGCCTCAAAAAATGAACCTAAGAGCTCCAGCTCCGGAGGTATGCTTTTCGGGCGCTCCGACCAGGCGTAGCCCATTCGCTTCTCAATCCGCAGGTGGCGCGCCGGCCAGATCCGCCAGCGTCTTCTCCAGACTGGCCACATCTTCTACATTCAACGACTTGAGGGCGGGATCGATCTGCTTGAGCAGGCCGCAGAGCACTTTTCCGGGACCGACTTCAATAAACAGATCCGCGCCCGCATCCTTGAGCGACTGCATGCAGTCTACCCAGCGCACCGCGCCGGTTACCTGGTGAATGAGCGCGTTTCGTGCGCCCGCGGCAGAGGTCACCAGCCCGCCAGCCGCGTTGGAGGCCACCGGGAAGCGCGGATCGGCAAAAGGAATCGCGGCCAGCACATGGCGGACCTCCTCCTGAGCAGGCTGCATCAGCGCGCAATGGAAGGGAGCGCTCACCGGGAGCATGACGGCTCGTCGCGCGCCTTTGACCTTGGCCAACGCCGAGGCCTTTTCGACGGCCGCAAGCGCGCCGGAGATCACGGTCTGGCCGGGCGAGTTCAGATTGGCCGCGGCCACGGTCAGTCCGGTTTCTGCCTCCGCTTGGCGGCAGGCCTCGGCCACCTGGGCGGCGTCGAGCGACAGCACCGCTGCCATGGCGCCCTGTCCCGCCGGAACCGCCAGTTGCATGGCCCGTCCGCGAGCCTTTACGGCCCGCGCCGCATCGGCAAACTGGAGCGTTCCAGCGATAACGTGCGCCGACCATTCGCCGAGAGAGTGGCCGGCGGCCAGCGCCGGTTCCACGCCATGCTGGGCCAGCACCCGCGCGGCTGCCACGCTCACAGTGAGAATTGCCGGCTGGGTGTTCTCGGTGAGCCGGAGATCCTCTTCGGGTCCTTCAAAACAAAGCTTTGTGAGCGGGAATCCGAGCGCCTCGTCGGCTTCGGCAAAGGTCTGTGCGGCAATGGGAAAGCGCTCGGCGAGCTCGCGGCCCATGCCAACGGCCTGCGAACCCTGTCCCGGAAAGAGAAAAGCGATCTTGGGTGTCATTCCAGAGAAGATTTTATCGTGTTGGGGTGCCGGGGAGGATCCGCCGGCAGAGCCGCGCGGCCACTATGCGAGATTCAGTTCCAGCGCTTCTTGTCGTCCGGGTCTTCGTCGATGCGGCGGCCGCTGCCGTCGAAGCGCACGGTGCGGCCCTGGGAGTGCATGTACACCTCGAACTTGCGCGCGGCGCGGCGGCGCTTCCAGCGATAGTAGCTGTTGCGCAGGCCGTACCATCTTTCGCTGAGCACGAACGAAATCCCGCGCCGCGGCGCCATGCGCACGTAAAACCAGCCGGCCAGCGCCCCGCCCAGTTGAGCAAAGGCGTACATCCGCTCCTGCCCGAAGAGCATGGCGATGGAGATGAGCGCGTAGATGGCCACCATGTACCGGGCCTTGATGCCGATGGCGAAGAAGAGCAGGAACTCCGTATCGCCGTAGAGCGTGCCGATGGCTGCCAGCAGGCCAAAGATGCCTCCGAAGCAGCCGAAGAGCGCCACCAACGGCAGTGCATAGCCGAGAGTGCCGCTGCAGGCGTAGATCGCTGTTGCGGCTGCCGCGGTTCCCAGCACGGATACGGCATAAAGGCCGTTCACCCAGGCTGAGCTGTGCAACTGCTCAAGAAATCCGGCCAGAAACCACAGCGAAAGCAGTTCGAACAGGGTGCCTATGATGCCGACGTGGATGAAGCTGTAGGTGAAAGGCTGCCAGAGCCGGCCGTGGAAGAATGAGTAAGGATCGAACGCGAGCAGCCTGAAAAGGGTGTCAGCCGTGGCCGCCGACATCAATTGCGCGAGAAGAAGCGCAAAGTACGCGCCCAGGTTCACGAACACCAGGCTGCGCGTGGCGCCCCGGAATTCAGGGAAGGAAAACGGGCTGGAGCCAATCCTGCGCATGGTTGTGATCAGGGTAAACGGTCCGGCATCCCGGTGTCATGGGAGAGCGAGGGAAGCAACGCCAGTGCGCAATGATTTGCCGGGCCGGCGGCGTGGCGCGGCCGGCAAAGCGAGTTTGCGCATGGCAATCCGGCGGCGCCGGCACCAACGCGCAAAACAGCATCGCGTGAGGAAACCTTTTGGTGTATTCTCCGCCGTGGGGGGGTAGGTTGCCGGCTCTTGACCTGAGGGCGGGTGGTCACTAAAACTAGCGTTGTTGAACCAAAATATGCCTTGATCTTACAATGCGAAATACTCCGGAAAGGGGGGGGCCATGCCCAGTTGCCCTGAATGCGAGAATGAACTAGACGTCGAATTGGACGAAGTGGAAGAAGGCGATGTGATCGCCTGCGACGAGTGTGGAACCGAGTACGAGGTGGTCGGCGTGGAGCCGCTGGAGTTGGCGCGCGTGGACAGCGAACTCGATGAGGAAGAAGAATCGTATGACGAGGAAGAGGAGGAAGAGTGAGGATTGACCGCACAATTCTGGCGGTATCGGTAGTATTTGCCGCACTGGCGGCAGGGTTGGTTTCCGTGGGGCCGCAGGGCGCGCTGATTGCGCCGCCCAGCGCCCAGGCCCAGAACATAGGCGAGCGCGTGGTGTCGGGCGCCGTGCTCAACGAAGATTCCAGCCCCGTTTTGGGCGCCACAGTGTTCCTGAAGAACGAGAAGACCAAGGCTATTCGCAGCTATACCACTACCAACATGGGCCACTATTACTTTGCCCAGGTCAATATGGCGGAAGACTACGACCTGTGGGCGGAGAAGGGCGGCAAGAAAAGCGCGACCAAGACGGTGAGCTCCTGGGACTCGCGCAAAGCATTCGTCAGCGACCTGAAACTGAAGTAAGTCCTCGAGGCACGAGGCCAGCGGTCCGCCGGCCTCAGCCTTCCAGCTTCTGCACCACCAGTTCATTCAGCAGCGCGGGGTTGGCCTGTCCCTTTGAGGCCCTCATCACCTGGCCCACAAAGAAGCCGGCCACGGTCTTCTTGCCGGCGCGGTACTGCTCCACCTGTTTGGGGTTGGCCGCGATCACCTCGTCGATCAGCTTCTCGATGGCCGAAGCGTCGGTGATCTGCTCGGGCTTTTCGCGCTCATAGACGGCCCCGAAGTCCTCGCCCTTCTCAAAGCACAGATCGAAGAGCTGCTTCATTTGCCTGGAGCTGATCTTGCCCTTATCGAGCAGATCGGCGGCCTGCACAATGCCGGCCATCGACACCGGCGACTGCTCCTGTTCCAGGCCCAGCGCTTTCAGCCGTCCGCCCACTTCGCTGATCAACACATTCGCAACGCGGCGCGGGTTCTTCGCTCCTTTGGCGGCGGCCTCAAAGCGGTCGGCAAACTCGCGCGAAGCGGTCAGGGTATGCGCGTCCTGCGTGCTGAGGTCGTACTCGGAAATCATGCGCGCGCGGCGAGCCTCGGGAAGCTCGGGCAGTTTTTTCTTCGTTTCTGCCAGGAATTCCGGCGAAACAATCAGCGGCGGCAGATCCGGTTCCGGGAAATAGCGGTAATCGTGGGCCTGCTCCTTGGATCGCATCGAGTAAGTGCGTCCCTCGTTCGAGTTCCACAGCCGTGTCTCCTGAGTAACGCGCCCGCCGGATTCGATGAGCTCGATCTGGCGTTCGATCTCGTACTCCAATGCCGCGCGGATAAAGCGGAAGCTGTTCACGTTCTTTACTTCGGCCTTGGTGCCGAGTTTCTCCTGACCTTTGGGACGAACGCTGACGTTGGCATCGCAACGGAGCGAACCCTCCTCCATGTTGCAATCGGAGACGCCGGTGTAGAGCAGAATTTCCTTGAGGCGGGTGAGGTATTCGAAGGCTTCGTCGGGGGTGCGGATGTCGGGCTCGCTGACGATCTCAATCAGCGGCGTGCCGCAACGGTTCAGGTCAACATAGGTGCGCGTGGCGGAGTCGGCAAAGCCATCATGCAGGCTCTTGCCCGCGTCTTCTTCCATGTGCAGGCGGGTGATGCCGATAGGTTTCGTTGATCCGTCCGCGGTGGGGACTTCGATCCAGCCGTGTTCGGCGATGGGCTTATCGAACTGCGAAATCTGGTAGCCCTTGGGCAGGTCGGGATAGAAGTAATTCTTGCGCGCGAAGATGGAGCGCTCGCGCACCTCGCAGTGCAGAGCGAGGGCGGCCAGCGTAGCAAACTCGACGGCCTTGGCGTTGAGCACCGGGAGCGAGCCGGGCAGCCCCAGGCAGACCGGGCAGATATTGGTGTTCGGCGCCGAGCCGAATCGATTGGCGCAGCCGCAGAAGGCCTTGGTAGCGGTGAGCAGTTGCACATGGACTTCGAGTCCGATGACGGGCTCGTACTTGGCC
>Ga0326728_10016645_pt1 | contig 14943 bp, 17 predicted proteins | sample MB3enrmetagenome_FD_207602 | JGI IMG/M metagenome (GOLD analysis project Ga0326728, IMG submission 207602) | Lab enriched peat soil microbial communities from McLean, Ithaca, NY, United States - MB31MN | ecosystem: Environmental > Terrestrial > Soil > Wetlands > Peat | place: USA: New York...
CCAAGGATGCGAACAGATCTTCGGAGAGGTTGACCCTGCCTTCTCCGACTACTTCAGGAGGATGATGCAACTCCGCCTTCTTGACCTCGAAAGCCGGCCCGGGAAGGCCCACGGTGGATATGAGACCGAGCTTCTCGAGCTCAGGCTTCCCTTCATATTCATGAACTCCGTTGGGAGGGACCAGGACATGCGGACCCTGCTGCACGAGTCCGGCCACGCCTTCCACTCCTTCGAAACGAGGAATGCGAACCTGCACTACCTCTACAGGGGCGAGAACATCCCGGCGGAGATAGCCGAGGTCGCCTCCATGAGCATGGAACTCCTGGGAGGCGAGCACATCAAGGGAATCTTCTACGACGAGACAGACGCGGCCAGGTCGCGTTACGATCACATGCTCTCGATAGCGAGACTGCTCCCCTGGATCTCCACGATAGATGCCTTCCAGCACTGGCTGTACACGAACCCGGGGCACACCAGGGAGGAACGCGGGGACGCCTGGGAGAGGACCTATGACCGGTTCTCACCTGAGATTGAATGGGGCGGTCTGGAGGAGGCGAAGCGCTACCAGTGGCACCGGCAGACCCATCTCTTCCAGACTCCCTTCTACTACTTCGAGTACGGCATAGCACAGCTCGGCGCTCTTGGAGTGTGGATGAGGTACGAGCGAAACCCGAGGGAAGCGGTCGCCTCATTCAGGGCCGCGCTGGCGCTCGGGGGGTCCAGACCTCTGCCCGAGCTCTTCAAGAGGGCCGGACTGCCCTGGGGCTTTGGGGCGGATGTCGTGGGAGAATACGCCACGAAGCTCCGGAGAGTCCTGCTTCCCTGATTGCCTCCGGACCGCAATCGAAGAACGCGGTTTATTACCTGCGAGGCCCTATTGCTGTGCCATGGAGATTCTGGACGGCGCCTCGGTCTCGGAGACGATCTTCAGGAGGTACTCCCAGAACCCCAACGGATGGAGCTACACCATCTATCCCTCGAAGTCGAACGACTTCTACGACGCCATAGTCGCGAGCCCCGATGAGTCCTGGCAGCTGAAGCTCGACACAGTCTTCAAACCGAACCCTCTGGTGCTAGGTTCGAAGAGCGAGCTCGACCTCCGGCGGTACGCGGTCTCGCTTCCCCTCTCGTTCGGCTACAGGGAGATGAGCCCTGCCGCCGTCAGAGACCTCGGAGGGCAAGGAATGGAAGCCCCCGGTCTCGCCGCCTTGTTGGCTAGTCTTGCGCCGGTCGTGCCAGAGGCCGGCAGAGCCTACGCGCACGGCCCGTTCGTGCTGACCGGAGGCGAGCGTCCGATACACGACCAGGCGCAGGCCAGGCTGGACGAGAGGCTCACTTCCGACATGCTGAAGCTGATGAGGACCAGATACTCGAGCTACGGCTAGGCTTCTCCCCGTATCGCTACGAGAATCGTTCCCCCGACGACGAAGACCAGGACGAGGATGAGCATCCCTGCCCAGATTCCAGTGAGGAGAAGGCTGGCGATGACGTCCCTGAAGAAAGAAACGGCGAGCAGCCCGATGAGCAGAAGCAGGACCCCGAAAGCTCTGGACCCCTTCATGACCTCGGCCCGGCCTCCAGGGCTATCTAAACTGTGACCCTCAGTAGTGCTAGGAGTGCGCCGAACTCACAGACCGTTATCGCCACAAGGACCGGGTGGAGCTGGTTGCTGTAGAGCCCTCCCATCTCTGCGTAGCCGAACAGGGTGACCACGTTGTGGAGAAGCAGGAGCACGGCGAAGACCAGCAACCCCGCGGAGTAGCCGGCGCGGGTCTTCATCGCGATTCGTGCGTAGAGGTAGATGAGCCCAACGAGCAGGATCACGTTGAAGGTCGAGAAGAGCGTCGCGACGAGGATCAGCAGATCCATGCCTTCTCTCGGTGGAGCGCCGGATTGTTTAACTCTTTGTACCAATTGCAGGTTCTCAACCGATAAATACCGACCGATGGAATTCAGGGCGAATGTCCGACGATCCGGATTTTCGTAGGCTGCTGCTCTTCCTGCTCGGGGGGAGCCGCGGTGGCGAGAACCGGGCGCGGATAATCCGCAGACTGCGGTCAAGGCCGAGCAACATGAATCAGCTTGCCGGCGACCTCGGACTGCAGTACAAAGCCATCCAGCACCACGTCAGAATACTCGTGAGCAACTCGCTCCTGGTGTCTTCGGGAGAGAAGTACGGGAACGTCTACTCCCTCAACCCGTGGTTCGAGGCGCACATAGACGTCTTCGAGCAGATCTGCGAGAAGCTGGGGTTCAGGGAATGAGCAAAGTTTACAATCTTGCGCTCTTGCGTCTTCGGGTCGTAGCACTTGAGCCGCACCTACGGTAAGAGTCCGACGAAGAAAGGGTTTGTCTCAGGAGGGTTCGATTCTGTGCCGCCGGGAGCGCAGCTGCTGCCAACTGCGGCGAGGTACGACTACGAAATCATCCCCTTCCTGGTCTACTATCCCGGTCCGCACGACACGATAACAATACTGCGCAGCAAGAGCCGCCCCCATGACTGGCTCGTCTGCGGGTGGTATCTGGGCACCTACCGGGAGGGAGCAGATGTGAAAGGTCTGCTATACAAGCGGGTGCTACTTGAGGCAGACAGGGAAGTGGTCCTCGTCGAGCTCAAGAAGCACGACAAGGAAGCCTCTCCTCGCTTCGGTCTCTAGTGGAGAGTTGCCCCGGGCCCAGCATGTGCGCGGAGGGGTCGTGGCGGTGGATGCCCGGTCCGGAGAACGGGAAGATTGCCCGCAGGCTGCGGGTGATCTGGGATGAAGACCACTTATCTGGAATCTCGGCACTGCATCACAGGTGAGGATGGACGCAGCGCCGGGCTGGCCTCGCCGACCACGGAAGGATGAGCTCCTCTATCGGACCGAGCGCCCTGAAGCAGGAACCTTCTTGGCGAGGATCACTTCTGTGGACTTGACGAGGGCGATGGCATCGTCGCCCTCCTTGAGGCCGAGGTCATTCACGGCCTCTGTCGATATTATCGATGTGAGTGTCGCGGGCGCTTCCACCTTCATCTTGATTGACGCCGTCACGTCACCCTTCTGGATCTTGGTTATCCTGACCCTGAGCCTGTTCCTCACGCTCAGCTTGTAGCTCGCATGCGCCATGAACTCCTTCTCGTCCAGCGCGTTGAAGAGATACTTCCTGACCTTCCTGAAGTTCTTCAGGAGGGCGACACCCTCCGAGGTCAGGGTCGCTCCGCCTCCGGATGCTCCCCCGACCTTCGTTTCGACTATCTTCACCCCGATGCTCGACTCCATCGCCCTTATCCTGTCCCATGCGTTCCTGTAGGAAATGCCCGTGAGCTTCGCGCCTTCCTTGAGAGAGGATGTCTCGGATATCCCACGAAGCAGTAGAGCATCCGTCTGGTCGAGCACCACGTGCTTGCCTTCTTCGAGGGAGAGTCGAAACGAGGGTTGCAGGTCCTCCCTATCAACGGAATCCAAAGCAGTTGAATCCGCTCGGATGCCTCACTTTAAGTCTTGTCCGGGTTGAAGACCCTACGGACGCGCCCTCCCCTGGTCCGATGAGCCGCTCCGGCGCTCCGTGGCCCGACGACCAGAGCCAGGTGAGGCTTCCCTGCTCCAGGCAGGATTTGGCTCGTATGACAATGGTTATAAGGTCTGGCAAAGCGCTCGGCACCAATGAAACTCAGCGCACGGAACACAATAACCGGAACAGTTACCGAAGTTGACAAGGGAGCGGTGGCGGCAGTGGTCAAGGTAAGCGTCAAGGATCCATTCACCATAACCTCACTGATCACCAAGGAAGCCACAGAGGACCTGAAACTCAAGAAGGGCGACAAGGTCTCTGTGGTCATAAAGTCCACGGAAGTCATAATCGCCAAAGACTGAGCCGCCGCATCAACCTGATGAAATCAAGGGGGTTCCTCCCCCTTCCACACATCGGGCACGGGCCGCCTCTCATTTTCTATTCTGTAGTGTGTCCCGTGCATCTTCGATTTTTCCCAGTTTCAACTTCAGAGGGACAAGAGTTAGACTCCTGCTCCATAGATGAAACTCCCCCACTCGGCGCGCCTTGGTTTCTGAGGTAATCGAGCGTGCTTACGCAACCTATAAATAACGTTATGCAACGACCTGCATAACGTAAATGAATCTCAAGAAGCAGAGTGGAGTGTCTACTGCGGTCGCCATTGCCGCAGTTGTAGTTGCGCTTGTGTTGGTCCTGTCTGCCTACGAAGTCATCACGGTGTCCAACAAGGTGGTGACATCTGATGTCTTCAGCACCGAGACCGTGCCCACGACAGTAACGACTACCGTGCCCACGACAGTAACGACTACCACACCCACGACAGTAACCACGACGTCCACGTCCACCTCGATCGCTCTCGCTCCCGTGATCTCCTACTCGGCGGACGCCTATGCGACTGAGACGACGGCGCTCCTCACTGCCTTCTCGAAGGCTACGGGCATTCCAGTCGCCCCTGTCATTTCAGGAGGCTCGAACGCCGACGCAAGCGCCATTGCAGCCGGCGCACCAGATGACATATTCATCTCTGCATCTTTGTCCGCAACCGCACCGGCACACCTCGGGACCCTCTCCTCCAACTGGGCCATAGGATTCGCATCGGACCAGATGGTGGTCGCCTACTCTAACGCAACCCTAACCAACTCCGCAGCGTCCACCATGATCACTCAAGCCCAGACGGCTTTGAAGTCGAACGCGACTTCCGACTGGAACACCTTCTTCACTTCGTTGACCTCGGGCAACGTGAAGGTCGGAATCTCCAACCCAACCTCTGACCCAGCAGGATACAGAGGCTGGCTGGTCCTCGAGGCCGCAGGTTACCTCTACTCCGGCGGCAACCAGCAGGCATATGTCGCGCCGCTCCTGAAGTCGGCTGGCAACGTCACGGCGAGCAGCGCGGCGAACCTCGTCGCTCCTCTCCAGTCCGGGCAGATCCAGTTCCTCTTCATCTACAAGTCCGCGGCGATATCAGACGGCATCGGCTATCTCACGCTGAACTCACACGTGAACCTGTCCAGTGCCTCCCTGAACTCCTTCTATGGCAACTTCTCGTACACGGCTGGTGGAACGAAGAACGTCGCCTCGGCCATAGTCCTATGCATCACCATACCTCAGAGCAGCGTGAACACCGCGGAAGCACTTCAGTTCGTCCAATACGTGGTGAAGAATGCGGCGGGCCTCTCTTCCTACGGGCTGGTGATTCCCACGACACTACTCCTGTACAACAGCGTCGCTGCGCCGCAGACACTACCGCCTGCGATTCAGGCCTTGCTCTCGCAAGGGACACTAGTGACGGCCGGGCCTATATAGCCAGGGCCGATCACTAGGCGCCGGCGCACTCGTAGATGAACTGGCTAAGGGCCATCTCCATCGCCGCTCTAGTCCTTCTTCTCGTCCCCATCATCGTTCTTCTTTACTACGGACTTGGTCCGTTCCGAAACCCGGCCGGCTACAGCGTCGCCGTATTTCGCTCAATCGAACTCTCGCTCTTTTCTTCCGCGGTGGCGGTGGCCGTCGATGTCCTGCTCTTCACACCGCTCGCCTACTACCTCGCAAGGGGGCAGGACCGGCTAGCGGAATCCCTCGTCGACATACCGATAAGCGTACCTCACCCCATAATCGGGGTTGCCTTGCTGATTCTGGACAGCCCCATCAGTCCGACGGGTAAGTTCCTGCTCGGCCTCCATATCAACTTCTACAACACGATTCTGGGGCTGGTGATCGCCCTCGTCATCATGTCTGCCCCGATTTACATCAAATCCATGCAACCCTACTTCGAATCCAGGGAGGCCTCCGCCGAGGACTTCGCCATGGGACTTGGTGCCTCCCGGCTCCGCACTCTGTTCTCAGTGGTCCTTCCCGACTCTTTTGACGGTCTCACGAGTGCTTCGCTGATCTCGATGAGTAGGGCGCTGAGCGAGTTCGGGTCCATCTCGATAATCGCCTACTATGTGCTCCAGTACCCGTTCTACGGCGTGAGCCCTGCGTCGGTGACAATCTGGGAGTTCTTCAGCGGCAACATGAGCGGAGGTCTGGAGGCCGCCGTGACCGCATCGGCGGCGATGATACTTGTGGCTCTCCCAATCGCCCTCGCGGGCCACTTCGTGAGGAGGAGGGAGCGCCTGCAATGATCGAGGCGAGCGTAAGGAAGAAGCTCGGAACCTTCTCACTCGCTGCGGACCTGAACGATGGTGGCTTCATCTGCCTGGCGGGGAGGAACGGTTCGGGCAAATCCTGCTTCATGAAGGCGATGGCCGGCCAGCTTCCGATCGAAGAAGGTTTCGTGCGTGTGGGCGGGACGGACGTCACCCGGTTGCCAATCGAGAAGAGGGGCGTGGTCATGGTCATTCCCGGCTCCGCCATCCCTCATCTGAAGGTGGACGCTCACCTCAGGTGGGGTGCCCGGCTCAGGAAGATCCCCCTGGACGAAGAACGCGTGGCGAAGGTCAAGGCGGATCTCGGCATCGACTACGGCGGCCGCGTCAGAACGCTGAGCCTTGGCATGAGGGAACGGGTCTCCCTCGCCACGGCCATCCTTTCGTCCCCCAGGGCGATACTTGTCGACGAGGCGTTCTCCAACCTCCACGAGAAGGAGGCATTCATCACGGCCTACCGGAAGCTGGCAGGCGAGGCGGGAATCGACGTCGTCTTCTCAACGCAGGACGAGTCAGACGCGAAGCTCGCCGACCACCTCTATGTCATCAGCGAGGGCAAGACCCAGAAGCGGGCCTGATGACCTCAGGGATGATTCCGGCATCCGGATAGGGAGCGCTGAGCTTATTACCAGTCATCTGAAACGCTAGGATGGAATGCGCTCGCTGTCTACTGCGCGGACGTTCGGGGGCATCGGCTCGATCCTGGTCCTGCTCTTCATAGTGCCGGCCGTGGGAGTGCTCCTTTCGATAGTCGGTTGGATCCTGATTCTCGTCGCCGTGGACAACATCGCCGGCGCCGTGGGAGACAGGTCGATCTTCAAGGAGACGCTCATCGCCGGAATCTTGGCTATCGTTGGCATTGCGGCCGGCGCCGTCGTTGCGCTAGCGAGTCTTCTGAGGTTCACCAGGCTCAACGGGCTGACCCTGCTTTCGGGGACCCATTCCCTGAGGAGCCTCAACGCCACATCGTTCACTTCGGGTCAGGTCACTGGCGCGGGTGGTCTCATAGTCGGTGTTCTGGTCGGGCTCGTGCTCATCTGGGCCTTCTTCCTCGTGTCGGCGGTGTTCCTTAGGAGAGCGTTCACGAAGATAGCCACGCGGCTCAACGTCAAGATGTTCGCCACGGCCGCGCTCCTCTACCTCATCGGGGCGGCCCTGACGATTGTCGCGGTGGGGCTGATTGTCATCTTCATAGCGGACATCCTCATGGTGGTGGCCTTCTTCTCCATGCCCGACGACACCACGGTGGGGCCTCCGCCGAGACCTGATGTGATTCCGCCGCCACCGCCGCAGGTGAATGCAGTCTAGGGATGCGTGCGCCTGGGTTCCTAGGAGACGGCGGGTCCGCGCCCTTTCAGCAACGGGCGTCCGCCAGCAGCGTATCAGCTAGGCCGACAGGCAGTACTCTCTGTCGCCCTCGGCTGGCGTCTCCTTCTTCCCGATGCTGCAGAGGATGAACTTCTTCCCTGTCTCTGCAGGCCAGTCGGCTGGATTGATCTCCCCGCGGTGAATCCGCTCGTACTCGTCGATGCTTAGCTTCCTCCTGGACGCGAGCCTCTGCATGAAGTCCAGCTTCTTCGAAATCTCCCTGTAGCCTTCGGGAACCCTGTTCCCCTGGATGACCGCATGGCTTCCACTGCCGTAGCCACAGAGGACCACCGACTTCCCGGTCAGGTCCTCCTTGTCGTTCTCGAGGACGCTGTCGAGCCCCACGAAGACCGAGACGGAGTAGGAGTTGCCGACCAGGTCGGGCGCGTAAAGGGAGCTCCCTATCCTGCCCTCGAAGTCGCTCAGGAACTGTGGGGCCCTCATGAACTTCCTCCGGAAGTCCTTGTAACCCTCGCTCATGTAGTAGGCGAGGTCGTCCATCCCCGCCCGGGATGGTTCGGGCCCGATCTCCTCCTCGACCTTCTTCCACCTGGGGAGGCTCCTCCACTCGTGCATCAGGAGAGAGGCGTAGGCCGATATCACCATCTTCTTGTGCGGGTTGTGGTAGATCGCCCTGTCGATGTAGTCGAGGGTCGACTCCCCCGGCCCTGGCCTGATTCTGCCTGAAGCTCTCACCGCCGACTGGAAGTTCAGCCAGGCCTCCTTCATCTCGCTCAGGTAGGAGGCGTAGGACACTGCTCCGTCCACCATGGCGATGGTCCTTGCCCCTGGCTTCTTGAAATCCCTCTTCTCATGTCTGAGAGCTGAGCCCAGCTCTCCAGGGATGATCTCGAGCACCTTCGCCTCGTTGCTGATCAGCAGGGCCGCCGAGGCCGCACCCTGAGTGGGTTCCTCTCCGCTGTTCAGGTTGTACTTGGCGATGTCCGTTGCAAGGATAAGGGCGTACCTTCTCGGGTTCCATCCGGCAGCGAACCAGGCTCCGGTGTCGAGGAACCTCTCCATCCCGCTGACACAGGCGAACTTCTGCTCGTATCCCAGGACGTGGGAGAGACTTCCCTTCCCGTAGACCTGCTCGAGCATCCCGATGACGTCGGATACCAGAGGCCGCGAGGCGTCCAGACCGCTCTCCGTCGGCGTGTCTATCCTGAATATGTCTGACGGGGAGATACCCTGGGTCTCCATCAGCCTCAGGGCGGCAGTCGCAGCCATGCTCGCCTGATCCTCGTTCGGGGGTGCCATGGCGAAGGCCTTGATTCCCACCCCCTCCGTGAAGTGCCTCGGCTCCTTGCCCCTGGCCACGGCCAGCTCAGCGTTGTCCACGAAGTATCCCGGCGAGTAAACGTAAAGTGCCTCCAGTCCGACTCTTGACATAGGTGATTCGCTGCCGGACCATCGTCAACTATTAAGGTCTTCTTCGACGGTATCGTAATTAGCCTCATGACGAAAGGGAGATGGGGGTCCGTCTCTTCGCAGGGGGGACATGCCCGCGGAGGCCTGCCTCCCCTCGGGGTGCGCCCCTGCTCCTGCCTACCTGTCCTTCAGGTAGTCGGCGACGGCCTTCTCGTTGTCCTCGGTCCTGAGGAAGACCGGGACGTTCTTCCGCTTGGTCGCCTTGTAGGAGACGAAGATCCATTCGCCGGTGTCCAGCTGCGCCGTCCTCTCGAGCACCTCCAGAGGCAGGGCGAACGACTCCGAGATCACCATCCTGTCGTAGAACCTCGGAAGGGTGCTGACGAAGTAGCTGTGCAGCTGTTGCAGCGCTGATACGTTGAGACGCGCCACCCTCTGCGTCGCCAGCCAGCAGTGGATTCTGTACTTCCTGCCCTGCCTGAGCAGAGCCTCGACGGCCAGGTTCGACTGCACGGTATTGTCCTTGTCCCGGGGCTCGCCGGGGATGTACTCCTGCGCCTCGTCCAGGACGATCAGGATCTTCCGGTGGCTGCCCTGCTTCTTCCGGAGGTAGAGGAGCCTGTTGATGAGACGGCTGGCCACCATCCTGGCCTCCCTCGGGTCGGGGAGGTAGAGCACGTTCAGCCTTGGCGCCTCCTCCTTGACGACCTCCCAGGCCAGTCGTTCTGGCGTAAGCTCTCCATCGTCCTCCTCCCCTGCTTCGGCTCCCGCCTGCGCCTCGATGTACTCGGCGATGGCGTTGAGTTCGGACCAGAGCGAGGTGCGGTCGTTCACCTTGTCCTTTATGCCGTCGATGAGGGTCAGAAGCTCGCCCCTGACTGTTTCGTCCAGCTCTGACAGCTTGGAGTTCTTCTGGAGCCTGAGCTCTCTGAAGAACCTGTTCGTCAGCCTCTCCAGCCCGATCTTGGCCGCTACGGCTCCTGACTTGCCCTCCTCGGCCGTATTCACGAGCAGCTCCTCAAGTGTGGCGAGGTCGAGGGCCGAGGTGCCGCTTCCCAGGGACAGCTTCTGGACCAGCTTCTTGGAGAGCAGCCCCGAGAATATGCTCCTTATCGCCTCGTCGCTCACCGTCCCCTCCAGGCTCTCGGGAATAACCTGCGAGTTGTAGAGCTGCTGGGCGTCCTCGAGAGTCTCGTAGGAGAGTATCCTGCCATCCTCCTCCAGCAGGTCGATCAGGTGCGTGGCGTACTCGCCGGAGACGTCGAGGACGATGGTCGTCACGTCGGGGGCGGATCGCATCATCTTCCTCAGCAGGACGCTCGTGAGGTTGGACTTGCCTGAGCCGGTGAATCCGAACAGGCCCGTGTGGTATCTTATGAGGTTCTCCATGCTTATGGTGAGGGGGAGCTCGAAGCCGAGCATCGTCCCCACGATCTCCCCCTTCGGGACACACAGGAACTCCTCGACAGTCTTCTTTGAGAGCAGGTAGACCTTGGCGCCTGCGAGGGGCAGGATCCTCGACCTCTCGAAGGTGACCTTCCCCCCGTCAACGGTCATGGAATACCATGTCGGGATGGCGCCCATGTCGATCCAGGTCTCCTGTGACTTGCCCCAGCTCTCGCTTATGGTGTCAAGATACTCTCTCCTCAGGACCGTTGGCATGGACACGTCCATCCCCAGCATCTGGAAGTGTATCGGGTTCACCCCGACAACTTCGAAGATGAGGTAGCTCGCCTCGCTCCCTCCCTGCCGCTCTATGGCCACGAAGTTGGGCGAGTACAGCCTCTCAAGCGTGCGGAAGTCGAACTTCGCCTCCACCGTGGCCACAATGTTGGTGACCACGATTTCCTGGTCCCCGTTCCTCGCGGTCCTGGTGGTCGGGAAGACCCTCCTGAGCCTCGCGTCGAACTTCCCGTCCATGTCATCAAACACGCCTTCTCCGGTCATGGTCAACTTCTCGATGCCTCTCTAACTCGCGATGCCTCCGCCTCAGACCTCTGGTCTCTATAAGGTGTCATGATTCCGTAGACCTGCTCCCGCTTCGAGATTGCGCCCAGTCGCAGGTCGGCGACGCCCCTGAGGGAGCTCCGCATCAGCCGTATCTCTGCCTTCACGGCCTTGTCGGCAAGATACAGGAGCTGGTTGTGGCCGAATGCCTCGTAGACCTCAGGGTTGTGGGTGAGCGAGAAGACGTGAAGTATCAGGTTGGAGACCGGGCTCTGGGCACCGCTCTCGAAGTACGGCGTGACGACGGTGGCGCCGCTGGACTCCTCGACTTCCAGACTTCTCAGAGAGCCGGTGTCTGAAGCCGGGTCGAACACCCTGTCGAAGAGGAAGACCTGGGACCTGATCCTTCCTCTGTTGCCTAGGCTCCCCGACTGGAAGTAGCCCCGCACGAAGAGCTCCTCGCGGGAGACGACCTTCTTGGCCGGCCTGAACATCCCGCCTCCCCTGGGCGCGAAGATGGTCGAGAAGGCCGAGTCGTAGCCAGCGGTCCTCCATGGTATCTTGAACTCATGGTTCATGGCGCTGAGGACGCTCAGAAAGGCCCGGTCGTTGTTGAGCCCGGGGGACTTCGACTTCAGGTGTACGAAGCCCTTCTCCGCCGCGAAGGGCAGGACCGCCCTGCCGATGTCCGTCGCAGTCGTGTCCTTTGCTATGCCCACGAGAATCACCTTCCGTTGAACCGCGAGTTCGCTGAGCCGCTGGAGCATGATGAAAGATATCGTGTTCACGTCCAGGATGGTGAGCCAGTCGTCACCTCCGAGGTTGAGGGGCGGGTCGCCCCTCTCGTAGACCCGAAGGGCGTAGCCCTCTGCCAGCGCAACCGCGTTCTCCCAGTAGTCCCGCACGCCCTCCCTGAGTTTGATCGCCCCTGAGTCGATGTTCTCCAGCAGGCGACCCCCGTGTCTCTGGTCGAACCTCTTCAGCGCCCTCAACGTGCTGGAAAGCTGCCTTTCGTCGAGGGCCAGCCTGCTCGCGAGCTCTCCGCGGGTCAGCTCTCCCTTCATGAGCTCCCGGATTGCCCTGAGGGTCGCGAACCTCCTCCTGCCTGGGAGGACATAGGTCGGAGGACCGATGATGCTCGCCAGGTTGAGGTCGAGCAGTGTGTCTCTGCCCTCCTGTCCTGGTAGCTTGGAGAGGTTGATCGACCCGGTCTTCACCAGCAGCCTCGCGTCCCTCCCCAGGGTCGAGTAGGTCCCTGAGAGCGGCCTGTCCATGAAGATGATTCTCGCCCGCTGGGTCGCCTTTGTGCCGAGGTAGAGCTCGGCCAGCGTCATGAAGGCGTTGGGGATTCTCTCCATCGAGTACTGCAGTTCCAACTCGACCTCGGGCAGGTCAGGCAGGACGTCGGAGAAGTCCTCGGCCCAAAGGGGGATTGCTGCCGAGGCTGACAGCCGGCCGTCTCTGGATGCCCTGGCCAGGTCGAAGCTGACTTGCCTCCCAACGCTGAACGGGCACGAGTAGCCGGTGGCGTTGGCGTAGAAGAGCATCATCTGGAGCCTCTCGTCGAAGTCTCTCGAGCCGTCGATGCCCGTCGCAAGGTGCTCGCCCTCGCCGAAATACTCGCGGGCAAACTCCTCTGCCGCATCTCTGTCAAGCGGCCTCAGAAGCTCGAGGAGGTCCCCCCTGCCTGCGAATCCGGACACCCTCCCTTCGAACCTCGACACCAGGCCCTTTGTCTGCTCCGAGAGCTTGTTGGCTATCTCGCTGGACAACGTCACACTTGGTAACGTGGTCGTCATATAAAACAAGGCCGGCAACACGAGTGCCACACACCAGCAGAGATGCAGGAAGCAATCATCAAGCGCTTGCCAGACGCTCCCCAGGGCCCGGGGGCCTGCTGTCTCTTCGACCCGGGCCTAGGATGTGAGGATCTGGCCCAGGAGTTTCTGCGAGACGTTCCCGCCAGACACGACGAGCACCACCTTCTTCCCGAGCCTGTCCACGTCTCTGCCGGCCAGCAGGGCGGCCAGGGGCGCGCACGCGGACGGTTCTGGGAAGATTCTCGCTTCCCTAACCATGACCTTCATGGCCTCGAGTATCTCGTCGTCGGTGACGGTGAAGACCCCGCTGACGTTCTCCGAGCAGGCCCTGAAGGTGAGGTCGCCCACCGACGGCGGTATCAGTCCGTCCGCTATCGAGTGCGGGTTCTCGATGCTCACCACCCTGCCCGCGCTCATGGACGCGCTCAGCTTGGCGGCGGTCGCAGGCTCGGCCCCGAAGATCTTCGTCCTTGGGCTCTTCGCTCTGAGCGCTATCGATATCCCCGAGATCAGCCCGCCCCCTCCAACGGGCACCACAACAGAGTCGGCTTCGGGCAACTGCGAAGCAATCTCCAGGCCGCAGGTCCCCTGTCCTGCGATTACGTCAGGGTCGTTGAACGGATGCACGAGGGCGGCACCGGTCTCCCTGACCAGCTGCATCGCCTTCTCCTCTCGCTCGTTGTGATACTTGCCGAACTTCACGACCTCTGCGCCGTACTCCGCTATGGCGTCGGCCTTCTCCTTGACCGGGTTCTCGGGCAGGAACACGGTGCACTTCTTGCCGAAGGCCCTCGCAGAGTAGGCGACGGCCATGCCGTGATTCCCCGAGCTGACCGCAACCACGCTGTCCTCCCTGACCTGGGCCAGCTTGTTGTAGGCTCCCCTGATCTTGAAGACTCGTATCGGCTGGAAGCACTCCAGTTTCAGGTACACCTCTCGACCCAGCCGCTTAGAGAGCGCAGGCGAGTCCACTAGCGGGGTCCGCACGGCCACGCCCTCGATTCTCTTGCTTGCGGCTTCGATGTCAGCTATTCCGGGAAGTTCGCGTCTCTCCAAACTCTGGTCGCTCGATCATGTTGAATCCGGACATGATTTTAGCTTATGGGAAGGTACCCGGCTTCTTCCGTGTCCGGCTCACTCTTCATCTTCCGCTTCGTCCGAGCCTTCTGGGGCCTCTTCACTGATCTCGACGGCGATCTCTTCCTCCACTAGCTTCTCGCCCTTCTCCGTCTCCAGCTGGTCAATGGGGTACCAGTGCTTGCCGCCCTCCAGCGCCTCCATCTCGGCCTCTGCATAGCCCACGAGCGTCCTCCCCGTCAAGGTTCCCGCCGCCTTCTTCCCCGCCAGCGCCGCGACCCTCTTCACCTCCACTCCGTCCTCTCCGAAGACGGCCTCCCTAGTTGCGTTGACCTTCACCTTCAGCCCCTTGCTTGGCTTGACGTCCATGGGCGACTGCCCCGCAATCAGATTCGGGCTGTTTATGAATTGTTCGCAGCTTCAGAGAAACGACTGAAGCTCGCGGATGGTCCGCACGCACATAGCGGTCTCCTTTGCAAGGGTCTCCAGGCTGGCTGCTTCTCTGCTCCTGATGGCGTAGGAGGCGCCCAGGAGTGCTGCCCCGGGGACCAAGGTGAACGGGTCGGGGGAGACCAGCAGCACCGCGCCCACGTTCCTCGTCACTCGAGAGATGCTGGGGGGGTTCACCGCCATCTTGAGGGCATCTCTGGACGCCGAACTGGCGATGCTCGCCGCCGTCCCAATCTGGTCATCAGACGTTCTAGCAAAGGCGCTGACCCGGGCCTTCGCTAGCCTTACCTCTTCCTTCACAGGAGAACAAGCCGGACGACCCTCGTTAATCATGGCTGGTCAATACTGGTTGCCCATCCGCTCAAAAAGTGCCTTATGGATGCCCGATTGCGTGGCGACCTTCGAGTGGGTCCAGTCAGTGGGTCGCTCGTGGCCAATCCGAATTTTTTATATACAACTCGAAGTTGTATAGTTGACGTGGTGTTATAGGAAAATATGTCAACAACGGCTATTCCTGCAATGACTTCCGGCGGCACTCCCGTTCTCATCCTGAAGGAAGGGAGCAACGATGTCAAGGGCAAGGAGGCTCAGAGGAACAACATACAGGCTGCGAAGCTGATCGCTGAGATCGTGAAGAGCTCGATAGGACCCCGCGGCATGGACAAGATGCTCGTGGACTCGCTGGGCGACGTCACGATCACCAACGACGGGGCGACCATGCTCAAGGAGATCGACGTCCAGCACCCCGCTGCCAAGATGCTCGTGGA
>Ga0326728_10016647_pt1 | contig 14942 bp, 11 predicted proteins | sample MB3enrmetagenome_FD_207602 | JGI IMG/M metagenome (GOLD analysis project Ga0326728, IMG submission 207602) | Lab enriched peat soil microbial communities from McLean, Ithaca, NY, United States - MB31MN | ecosystem: Environmental > Terrestrial > Soil > Wetlands > Peat | place: USA: New York...
GTGCGCCGCCAGGATCTCGTTCTCCCGATAGTTCTGGCCGACCACATCCAGCAAATCGGCCAGCCCGTTGTCATAGTCGTGGCTGACGTTGGGCCGGAAGAGCGCCTGGGTGACCGGGCGCGTGGGATCGGCCTGGTGAAACGCCCCCACCAGTCCTTTGAGGATGCCGTAAGCGAGTTCGGCGTTGGGCGTATCGTGAATCTCATTGCCGGCGCTGTAGACCACGATGCTGGGGTGGTTGCGGTCCCGTAGGACGGTGTCGCGCGAGTCGGTCAGCGACCAGTCGCGGAAGTAGAGATGGTAGTCGTAGGGGTTCTTGGCCACCGTCCAGCAGTCGAACATTTCGTCCATAACCAGGAAGCCCATGCGGTCGCAGAGATCCAGAAATTCCGGCGCGGGCGGGTTGTGGGCCGTGCGGATGGCATTCACGCCCAGCCGCTTCAATTGTTCGAGGCGCCGTTCCCAGATGCGCAGCGGGACGGCCGCGCCCACCGCACCGCCGTCATGGTGCAGGCAGACGCCCTTGAGCTTGAAATTCCTGCCGTTCAGCCAGAAGCCGGTGGCGGCATCGAAGTGAAACTCGCGAATGCCGAATGCAACCACCTCGTCATCCAAAGTGGTCTGGCCGGCGCGAACGCTGGCCACGGCGCGGTAGAGCGCCGGGTGGTCGAGGTTCCAAATGTCGGGGGACTTGACGGCGAGCTCCTGCTCGAAGTCCGCCGATTTCCCGGCGGCCACCGCTTCGGGCGCGGTCTCGGCGGTCTTCACTGTCTTGCCGTCGGGGCCGAGGATGGCGACCTCGAGCGTCACCGTGCGGGCCGCATCCGACTGGTTCACGATGGTGGTTTGGACGCGCACCGTGGCTTCGCCGGCGGCCACCTGGGGAGTGGTCACGAAGGTGGCCCATTGATCCAGGTGGACGGGGCCCAAGACCAGCAGGCGCACGTGCCGGTAAATGCCCGCGCCGGCATACCAGCGCGACGCCGGCTGGCCGGAGTTATCGGCGCGCACCGCCAGCACGTTGGCGTTCTGGGCGCCGAAGTTCGCGTGCCCGGTCAGCTCGTAGCGGAAACTGACGTAGCCATAGGGCCGCTTTCCGAGGCGGAAGCCATTGATCCAGACCTCGCTGTTGGCCATGACGCCGTCGAATTCGACGAAGACGCGCCGCTTGGCGTAATCCGCGGGAAGGGTGAAATGTTTCCGGTACCAGCCGATGCCGGCGGGAAGAAAGCCGCCCGCGCCGCCAGCGGGATTCTTCTGGTCGAACGGACCTTCGATGCTCCAGTCGTGGGGCACGTTCAACGCGCGCCATTGGGCGTCCGCGAACTCGGGCTTTTCGGCGCCCGGCGCGTCGGCTTTGAGGAAGCGCCAATCGGAGTCGAACGGAATGGTGGTCCGGACCATCCCCTTTACCGGAGCCGCCGCCAGCACGAGTGTAATCAACCACGGAGCAACATGCGCCACAAAACCTCCTTCGTCATTGCAGGGCCCTGGCAATCGCCGCTTCGGCCAGAGGGGCCATGAGTTCGTAGCCTTTGGCGTTCGGATGCAGCCCGTCGCCCGAATACCCATCCTTCAACATGCCCTTATCGTCCACCAGGGCCGAGTAGTAATCCACGTACTCGGCATGGACTTTGGCGGCATACTCGCGCAGCCACGCGTTCAGCTTCAAAACGTCCGCCGGGGGACGCTGTTCACTCTGTTTCCGGGCGGTGTAATCGCTGATCGGTGTCACGGAACAGAAGATCGCCTTGACACCGTGCGCGCGGGCCAGGTCCGTCATCGCCTGAATGTTCTCCTCGACCATGGCGAGCGTTTCCGGCCCGGTATTGCGGGCGATATCGTTGGTGCCGGCCAGGAGGATGAATGCCGCGGGCTCGAGATCGATGACGTCCGGGAACATCCGGACCAGTATCTGCGGAGTGGTCTGCCCGCTAATGCCGCGATTCACGTACGGCTTGCCGGGGAACGACTCCGCCAGCTTCCAAATGTCGGTAATGGAGTCGCCGAAGAACACGACGCGCTTCGGCTCCGGCGGCTGCTTCTTCAACGCTTCATTGGCGGCGTGATAGCGGCCAAGCTGGTTCCAGTCCTGGAGCTGATCGGCGAGAGCCTGGGCCGTCGCGGGCAGGCAGCAGTTTGCCCTGGCAGGCCGGTATTCCTCCACCAACTGGCACTGGACGGCGCCGGACACCATAAGACCCGCGAAGATCAAACGAAACGTGCTTCGGTGCATGGATGTTCTCCTTAATAGTGCGTGTGATTGGCTATCGAGTTTCTCCGGTATTCGGAATCCCGCTTCACGGTCCTGGGCTTCACGTGGCGGTACCCGTAAACGCGCAGCACTGTGCGGTCCTGGGTGATCACCTGCTCGGCGCCGTTTCCCAGAAAATCGAACATGTGGTAGACCGGCTCCTTGAAGTACAGCGTGCCCTTGCCGTCGTCCTCCAGCTTGAACTTGTACCAGAAGAATTCCTTTTTCCCGTCGCCGTACCAGTCGCCCCGGACAAAATTCGGGTTGCCGTTCAGCGGATTGCGCGGCCACTTCGATAGCAGGTTGCCCAGGTTATCGAACCAGTAGAGCTGCGCACCCAGGCCGCCTCGCCCGCCGTAAGTGCGGCCGTTGGCCACAACCTGCGGGGTCTTCATGCCCTTGAGGATGTAGCCGGCGGTGATCTGCTGGGTGTGGTCGGCCAGGTTCTGCCACAGCAGCTCCCCGGTCATCCCACGGTAGGCCAGCGCGCCCACGTCGCTCTGCCCCGTGATCAGCTCCAGCTTTCCGTCGCCATTGATGTCGAAGAACTCCATCGCGTCCATGTGATCGTGGTTGTCGTCGAAGAGGCGATAGTTGTTCCAGATGGTGTTCCCCTTGGAGTCCAGGCACAGGTGGCTGAGCACCACCTCGTCGATTCCGTCACCGTTGAGATCGATGGGGTAAATGTAGTGTCCGAAGAAATCTTTCTTGCGCTGCTCGGAGTGCTGCCAGATCTCGTTCAGCTCGCGGTCGTAGGCGGTCAGGCTGATGGTCCCGCCGGAATCGGTGAAGACCAGCAGGTTGTCGGCGTAGCCCGGATGAAACTTGGCGATGGCGGTGCGGAAATTGTTATACACGTGCGGCAGGGGCGGCGTGGGCCACTCCACTTTGTGCTTGATGGCGCCGGTGCGGCCGTCCGCCATTACCAGCCATTCCTTGCCATCGATCATCCGCCAGTGCACCACCTCGGCGTAACCGTCCTGATCGAAATCCCAAATCGAGCCCGGCGCTTCGAACTCGCCCCGCAATCGAGCGCCTTCCGCGGGCGCATCCCAGTGCCACAGCTCCTGGCCGTCGTGGTTGTACATGTAGGCCGAGTAATTCGAGGTAATCACCAGGAAGTCGGGCTTGCCGTCGCCGTCCACGTCTCCGAATTTCACGATATTGGCCGCGGGGATGGTGTAGTCCTTCAACAGCTCGACCTCTTCGGGAAGCTCCAGCGGCTTCAGGTCGTTCTCCTCGAAGTTGGCGTTCTTCGAAAGCACCATCACGTTCAGCGTGGGCCGCGGGCTGATGGCGGTGAGGCGAACTTCCACCGTGCCCTTCTTCAGTTGGAAAGTGCCGCTGCCCTTCCAGGCGAGCGGCCCATTGCCAAACACGTCCGCGCCTGTCTTGCCGTCCACCGAAACTTTGAACCCGCTCGCCGTGGTGCCCTGGCTGCGCACGAACAGGCGATAGGCGCCGGCTTCCGGGATAGTCACCTTGGCCACCGCGTCTTCCTTCGAAACCAGGTCGATGACGCTGTTGTTGAACAGCCACGCGGTGCTGGTATTTCCGAAGCCGCCGCCGATGGTGTCGCCGGCGGGGATCTGGTCGTAGAATTCCGACGCGTCCACCACCACCGCGCCGCGCGGCTGGTGCGCGGGCGAGCCCGGCCCCGCCAGCATGGCCGAAGCGCAGGCCGCCAGCAAGATCAGCAATACACGGGGATGGCGACTTGGAATTTGCATGGCCGATCCGTCATTTATCCGGGAAAGAGAAGGTGGGTCGAATGTCGACGGGGATGTCCGCAGTCGCGGCCAGAGCGCTCTTCAGCTCCGCCGGCATCTTGTCGTACCTGGCGAACCAGGCTTCCGCGCGGTCGCGGTCGCCGGTGGCTTCCGTCTCGAGCAGTTCTCTCGAAAGCTGCGCCAGCGCTGCGGGCATGCGCGCGTAGTCGATCACGTACCGCCCGTCCACGCGAGCCAGCGCCCGCTGCTCCAGCAGGTAGTTGAACTCCATCATCTCCGCCCTGCCGTGCGCTTCGCCGGTCCCGAACCGCAGCGCGCGGAAAAAATCCGCCACGTAGGAGGCGTAATATTCCTCGAGCCGGTCTTTGGGCAGCGCGCCATGATCCGCCAGCCACGCCAGGCCGAACATTCCCACAGCGTCGGCTTTGGCCTCCTCGAGTCCCGAAGAAACCGGGCCAAGGGCTTCGCGGATGTCCACCTGCCTGCCGTTTCTGCGGGCAAACGACGGCCCCAGGCCGTGCGCGATCTCATGCAGAACCGTGCCCGTCAGGTATCCCTCGGCCGAGACCTTTTCGGCCTGGCGCGGCGGCATCATTTTCTTTGCCATCGGCAGGATGATATTCGCGACGCGCGCGTCCATGAAATTCTTGAAAAAGATTTTCTTGCTGCCCTTCTCCTGGTGAACACGTGGATCGTTGGGCAGGTTGTCGGCCACCGCCTGGTAGCCATAGCGCAGATCGCCCGCGCGGTACGGCGCGTCCATCACCTCCATGGGCGTGGCCCGCCCGCGCTCGGAGGGACGGTCGGCCGCACCGAGCGGCAGCGCATCCTGAATGTCCGGCACGTACTTCTGGTAGAGGGCCAGCTTGCGGCTCTCCGCTTCATTGCGGATCAGAATAGCAGCGCCGTAGGAAGTCTTCACGCCCAGCAAGTCGTCCAGGTAGGTTTCGTAGGGTGCGAAAATGACGTCGAACTTGGGGTCCTTCAGGTCCAGCCAGGCGAGGTCGCTCTGGTAATAGTCGTCGGTGAGCAGCGCGGCGGCGCGCATCCGCAGGAAGCCAGCGAAGGCAGCATCTCCGCTCAGGGCGGCGGCATCGCCGAGGGCTTTGGCCATCGGCTGGAGGAGCTGCTTGTATTCCTCGCGGTAGGGCACGGCCACGAGGCGGTCGCCCCGCCATTTCACCACCGTGTACGGATTGTAGATGGCGGCCCGGTCTTCGGGATGCTTCTGGAGGTACTGCTCGAGGCGGGGGCGCGTGAGGTCGTCGGGATACAGCTCGCGCCCCGGCGGCATCAACGCTTCCCCAATGAACGGCCGATTCTGATCGACCAGGTCCCAGCGGCTGCCCATGATGCCGAGCAGGTCTTTCAGCGTCTGGCTTCGAGTGCCCTGGTAGAGCGCCAGCCCGCCCAGGTCGCTCTGCCGCCAGAAAACGCCGTCGAGGAGCCGGCAGGCCTCCACCAGCTTCTCCACCATCTGGCGCTCGCGCGCGGAAAGGCCGGAGAAATGGAACGGCATCTCGACGGCCTTCCACCTGGCGAGCCGCTCCGCTTCGTTATGGAACGGCCGCCCGCCGGCGTTCTGCGCGGATATCGCCGTGGTATTCGCCAAAAAAGCAATGAGTATCAGAACTGCGCGCACGCCCTCTATTATGGCAGGCAGGGCGCACATGGTACGCTGGAAAACTCGCCTCTTATGCCGGAATTCGATGCCATCCTGTTCGATTTCGATGGGGTCCTTCTGGACAGCGAGCCGGTCCACTGCGCCTGCTGGGCGGAAGTGCTGGCGCCCGTTGGAGTCACCGTGGACTGGGAGTTCTATCGCCAGCACGGCGTTGGGGTGCAAGATCGCGAAATGCTGCGCATGATCGCCGCCGGCTCCGATCCTCCGCGAAAGTGGGAAGAGCTTTGGGCGCTGTATCCCGCGAAGAAGAGATTGTTCCGGGCGCGCATGGCGCAGTTGCCGCCGTTCGATCCGTCGCTGGCCGAGTTTCTCAGCGGGCTGCACGCCTTGTACAAGCTGGCGGTGGTGAGTTCCAGTTCGACCACGGAGATTGCGCCTATACTGGTGGCCGGCGGCATCCGGCAATACTTTGACACGCTGGTCGGCGGCGAAGACGTCACGCGCCACAAACCGGCCCCGGAACCCTATCTGCTGGCTGCCCAACGCCTGGGGGCGCGCGCGGCGCTGGTGGTGGAAGACTCCCCGGTCGGCATGGCCAGCGGACGCGCGGCGGGGTTCGAGGTGCTGGCGGTGAATGGGCCCGCCGGTCTGCGGGAACGGGTGCTGGGCAGGCTCGCGAACAAGTAGCGTCAATAGTGTGTAATCTGACATAAGGGGCATCTGGTGGCGCCATCCAAAACGAAGGGGGAAAGTTCCAAGCACTTGCGCAGCGTGCTTCCTTTATTGAAGGAATTGGTGCGCCCGCGCCGCGGGAAACTCGCGTTGGGCTTCCTGCTGATGCTGATCAACCGGCCGGCCGGCCTGGTTCTGCCGGGTTCGACCAAGTTCCTGGTGGACAGCGTCATCATGAAGCACCAGACCTGGATGTTGCGGCCGCTGGTTCTGTTGGTGCTGGCGGCCACCATCGTTCAGGGTGTCACTTCCTTCATCCTCACGCAGTTGCTTTCGAAAGAGGCGCAGCGCCTGATCGCGGAATTGCGGCGCAAGGTGCAGGAACACGTGGGCCGCCTGCCGGTGGCGTACTACGATTCCAACAAGACCGGGGTGCTGGTTTCCCGCATCATGACCGACGTGGAGGGCGTTCGCAATCTCATCGGCACGGGCTTGATCGAGTTCGTAGGCGGGCTTCTGACCGCCTTGATTGCCTTCGTCCTGCTGCTGCGCATCAGCCCTCTGCTCACGGGACTGGCCCTGCTATTTATCGCGGCGTTCGCGCTGGGGCTGCGCCAGGCGTTCGGGCGCATCCGGCCGATCTTCCGCGAGCGCGGCAAGATCAACGCCGAGGTGACCGGGCGGCTCACCGAGTCGCTGGCCGGTGTGCGGGTGGTGAAGGGATACCACGCCGAGGCCCAGGAGGCGGGCGTCTTCGCGGGCGGCGTCAAGCGCCTGCTCGATAACGTGCTGCGCAGCTTGACCGCCATCTCGCTGATGAGCCTTTCGGCCACGGTGCTGATGGGGTTGGTGGGCGCCACCGTGATGTACCTGGGGGCGCGCCAGATCCTCGCCGGCACGCTGACCCTGGGCGGGTTCATGGCTTTTACGGCGTACCTGGCGTTCCTGGTGGCGCCCATGTTCCAGGTGGTGGGGATCGGCACGCAGATAACCGAGGCGCTGGCGGGTCTGGACCGCACGCAGGAAGTGCTGCATGAGAAGCCTGAAGACGAGGACGCGCGCCGCACCCAGGCCATCGGCACGATCGAGGGCTACGTCTCCTTCGAGCATGTGACCTTCGAGTACGACGCCGCCAAACCGGTGTTGCACGACGTCAGCTTCGACTCGCCGCCGGGAACGGTGACGGCGCTGGTGGGGCCGTCGGGATCGGGCAAATCGACCATCATCAGCCTGATCGCGGCGTTTCACGAGCCCATCCAGGGAGCGGTTCGCGTGGATGGAACGGACCTCTCCACGGTCCGGTTGGACGCCTATCGCACGCAGCTTGGCGTGGTGCTCCAGGACACCTTCCTCTTCGACGGAACCATTCGCGAGAACGTGGCGTTCGCGCGGCCGGCCGCAAGCCAAGAGCAGTTGCTAGCGGCCTGCCGCATCGCGCGCGTGGACGAGTTCGCCGAAAAGCTCGACAAGAAGTACGACACCATCGTCGGCGAGCGCGGCGTGAAGCTCTCCGGCGGCCAGCGGCAGCGCGTCTCGATCGCCCGCGCGATTCTGGCGGACCCGCGGATTCTGATCCTCGACGAGGCCACCTCCAGCCTGGACTCGGAATCCGAGCAGGCGATCCAAGAAGGCCTGGCGTACCTCATGAAAGGACGGACGACGTTTGTGATTGCGCACCGTCTCTCGACGATTCGCCGCGCGGACCAGATCCTGGTGGTGGAAGAGGGCCGGATCGTGGAGCGCGGCACCCACCAGTCGCTCTACGAGGCGCAGGGCCGCTACTACGATCTGTACACGCGGCAGCACGGCATCGATGCCAACCTGTTCCTGGCGCCTGGCGAGGGCGGGAAGGAACCGGAAGCGGAGGAGAGGCCGCGAATGCCGGCCGGCGCGGGTGTGGCTGCGCCTACGGCGGCCTCACTGCTGCGCGGCGGGATGGCGTAGTTACCTTCCCGCGGCTTCCCAGATAGGAAGGGTGTTATCGGGGCATCTGGCGAGCGGTGTCAGGCAATTGCCCTACTCGGCGCGAAGAGCCCGTGCCGGATCGATCTGCACAGCCCCCGACTCTGAACCCTCTCGCCCCGCCAGCAAGTCCATGGGTGAGACGCTGGAAGCCGAAAGGCGGCCTGGGGCCGATTTCTGGCGGAGAACGTCTACGCCGGCTTCACCAGGTCGCCGAGCCATTCCAACTGTTCACCGGCAGTCTGGTGCAGGCGGAAGGTCTTCTTCACCGACTCGGGCTTCTCTCCTCGAATATCGATCTTCGACAAGTCGTACTGGCCCACCCCCAACTCCGCCGCGTATTGCAGGTAGCCGACCGCGTACGACGGGATGCCCATGATCTCCATCTCCACCCGATCCACGGCCAGGAAGTCTGGTCCGGCCAGTGCGACCTGCATCGGCACAGGAGTCCCGCTCACGGGGCCGTTGCCCTCCATGCCCTCGAACCCGTCGAGCACCGCCACGCCCCAACTGGGCCGCAGATGCTTGGCGGTGATGGCGAGGTTGTAGTTCATGGCATGGTGGTTCATTTTCATGCCAGGCGCAATGGGGCCGGGCATGGCATGGAGCTTCCCCTTGTCGCTCCACCTGGGTGTTTCGCCGGGAATACTGTGAATCGGAGAGCCCATCACCATGTTCTTCACGGACCCGGTGGCTACGACGGAATCGTGAGTCTTCAGCATGGCCGCGGAGATGATGAAAGCGTCGGGGTCCTGTAGCCGCGTCGCCAGCCTCACCGCGACGGGGCGGATGTTGCCGTCCACAATCACGAAGATCTCGTATTTCTTTTCCCGATTGAGGTCCACCAGTGTGATGTTCAAGCGCTTGTACTCAGGGACGACTTGCGCATACTTGTAATTGGAGAAGCCTTCCAGGGTGTCCCCGCTGCTGGATTCCGCGATCACCACCGGCCCCTTGAACCGCGGGGCAACATAGTCCAGGATGCCGCGGATCGCATCCACATGGGTGGCGGCGAGTTGCCTGCCCGTGTTGACGTTATTTACCTTGAGCACAATGTACTTCTTCCGGGCCATGGCGGGCCGGATCTCGCGGTCCACGGCCACCAGCGCGTCCAGCACGTTCTGGCGGCGGTTATCGCCCTTCACCAGGCTGACTGGCGCGCGGTCTGCGTACGGAAAAATGGGAGTCGCGGGTACTGGCGCGGGATACTGCTGCTGAGCATCAAGGCGAAACTCACCCGCGGCGATCCCAGCGAGCGCACCCGCGCCCGCCAGGTGGAAAAAATTCCTGCGCGAAAAGTCCTTCATGACCTAGCCTCCTGATATACAATCTTCTTACCACCCTGCCCCTTGGCTTCCAGGTGATTCCACCATCGTACAACAAACACCCGTCCTGAATTCTCGTAGAAGAAAGGGGCGGTAGCGTTTGGCCGGGCCGGCCGCAACCAAGCGGATGACCGTGACATCATCAGGTTATGAACGTCGCTTTTTACGGCCATGTCCGTCAGTATCACAACCTTAAATCGGAGATCGACCGAAACATTCAGACCGTTCTGGAATCCGGCCAGTATGTAATGGGCCCCATGCTCGAGCGGTTCGAGAAAGAGCTGGCCGAGTATCACGGAATGAAGTTCGCCATCGGCGTCGCCAACGGAACAGACGCACTGTGGCTTTCCTTCCTGGCGCTGGGGATTGGCCCCGGCGATGAGTGTATCACCACTACCAACACCTTCTTCGCCACCGCGGAGGCCATCTGGATCGCCGGTGCCACGGCCGTATTCGTGGACTCAGCCCCGAGGACCAACTGTCTCGATCCTTCCAAAGTCGAAGCGGCCATAACGCCCCGCACCAAGGCCCTGGTGCCCGTTCATCTATATGGCCAATGCGCCGACATGAAGGCGCTCCGCAAGATCGCCGACCGACACGGCCTGCTGGTCGTGGAAGACAACGCGCAGGGGATCGGCGCCCGCGGAGACGGATTCGCCATCGGCGAATTGAGCGACACGGCGTGCACCAGCTTCATCATCCAGAAAAACCTCGGCTGTTTTGGCGACGGCGGAGCGGTCCTCACCAACCGCGAGCATGTGGCCCGTGAAATCCGCAAGCTGCGCAACCACGGGTCCGGCAAAAGGTCCTGCCACAGCATGGGCTACAACAGCCGGCTGGACGATTTGCAAGCCGGAGTGCTCAGCGCCAAGCTGAAGCATATCGACGAATGGAACGCCCTGCGGCGGAAGTGGGCCGCGCGCTACTCCGTGGGCCTCGGTGACGCCGCCAACATCCATCTTCCCTGCGAAGCGCCCGGTAACTACCACGTCTATCATCTGTATGTCATCGAGACGAGGAAGCCGGAGCATCGCGACTCACTGCTGAATTTCCTGACCGCCAACGGAATCGACGCCAAGTGTCACTATCCCATCGCCATTCACCAGCAGGAAGGCTATCCTTGGGGCAAACCGGCCCGCATCGCCGGCCCCATTCCCAACTCCGAGCGCAATGCCGCCTGCTGCGTCTCGCTGCCCATGTTCCCCGAACTGACTGCGGCGGAGGTCGATAGCGTCGTCGAGAAAGTCCTGGAATGGGACCGGGCGGCGAAGTGAACATTTCTCCGGCTCGCGTAGGCCGCCTCGCGCCGGGGCGAATTGCATTCCTGCCGTTACTCCGATTACTCTATTAAGCAGGACGGAAAGACGGAAGATCGATCCCCGTTTCCCGCTCCACTTCGAAGCTGCTGGCGTAGCTCAGTTGGTAGAGCATCTGATTTGTAATCAGAGGGTCGGGGGTTCAAATCCCTCCGCCAGCTCCAAAGAATCAATGACTTACGTGTCAATTCAGACCCTGGAAACTCGGTTTGGTAGCAACGCTGGTAGCAACGGGTTCCGCGGGCTTCAAAATCGCATCCATCTGCTCGGCGGCTTCCTTGCGGAGCGCCGGCACCACATGCGAGTACAAGTTCATGGTGATGGCGATCTGGCTATGGCCGAGCAGATCCATCACCACCCGCTGGTGAACGCCCTGGGTGAGTAGGAGCGTTGCGGCTGTGTGCCTGAGGTCGTGAATCCGAATGTGATGCAGGCCAGCAATCGCAAGAATCTGGCCGTACGCGCGTTCCAGGTTTCGGGGTTCGAGCGGCGTACCGATCCCGGTGGTGAACACGTAGTCTGATTCCTTCCATCGGGTCCCCGCCAAGCGGCGCTCCTGTTCCTGCATGGCGCGATGCTGTAGCAGAGCGGAGACGCACACCTGGGGAAGATTGATGGTCCGCCGGCTGGAGCGCTTCGGCTCCTTGAGGATCAGGCGCCCTTTTTTCTCTCCCGGCATTTTGACGCGTTGCAGCGCCAGCCGCACGGCGAGGGTGCCGCGTTGCCGAGTATCCAAGAAGTGCGCTGAAGGATCGGGCCTACTTCTTCCGTGGCTTACAGGTCAGCCAGGAGGATCTGTTGACGGGAATGAATGTCGTTGACGACCCGCTCGTTACGGAATGGTTCCACCCGAGATCGCTCCCGACTGCGAGATTGGAACTGGAAATTCTCGACGAGATCGATGAATCCAAGCGCTCGGACCGTGCCAAATGCGAACTTATTCTGTCTCTGCTTCATCGCCTCCGACGGCTCGACGAGATCCAGATCGCGGCGGCCGGGAAGGCGGATTCGGACCAGAAGGCGGGAGAACAGCTAGGTCACATCTAGGTCCGATCATGTAACCATCCTCGATGTGCCAAGCACGTGGTCGCGGCCCGGCGCGCGAGCGGCCCGGCGGTCACGCCGTGCCCGCCAAACTCCCGTGCACGAGCATGGGGGCCTCGCCGGCGGTAGACGTGGCCCGCGCCGCCCGCGCTCCATCTCGCCGGCCCGGCGCCATGCGGTGGCGTGCGCGGGTTGGCGCGGTTTCGAAAGAGGCGCTGGCACGGAGACAACGAGGCGCTCAGGCTTCGCTGCCAAGGAGGGCAGCGAAGCCCGTAAAGCGGCGGTTTCTGATTGATCGCCACACGCCGCGCCGTCCTCTCCCTGCTCGGCGTAACTGCGCGAGTGTACGACTCTAAGCACGCCGTGAGAGTCGGACCGGAAGCGTGAGCGTCCCGGCCCCTCTTCCTCGGTGGGTTCTTCGAGCCCTTGCTTTGCGAAGTGCTGGGCGCCGACCGGGTCGTTGGAGCAGAGGCGACCAAAGCTGATTGCTCTGCTGCCATGCGCCGTCCTGGTCGCAGGAGACGCGCCGGAGTCAGCCGCCCTGAACGCCTACGAAGATATTGCGACCGCTGAACGCCATCGCAAGGAGTGGCTGGCCACCACCGCCCGACGCCCGGACAGCCCCGCCGCCTGGAACGGCTCTGCCTTTTACAAGCGGGGTCACCGGCCAGAAGTGCAGCGTGGCGAACAAGAATAACGGCGGTAACGGAACGGGTGGGCTTGGGCCAGGATTTCAGTTCGCTCGACGCCCAACGGGACGCTGGCACGGCCTACATTCGCAGCCAGGCCGGCGAGGGATGGACTCTGCTGCCGGAACTCTTATGATGACGGCGGATACACCGGCGCCAATATGGAGCGACCGGCGCTCCGGCGCCTGCTCGCCGACATCCAGACTAAGAAGGTCGACTGCGTGGTGGTCTACAAGGTGGACCGGCTGAGCCGCTCGGTCTACGACTTCGCCAAGATCATGGAGATCCTGGAGAAGCACGGCGCGACGTTCGTCTCGGTCACGCAGCAGTTCAACACCGCCACATCGCGGGCGGCTTGCCGTACTGGCCTGTTTCCGCAAAACTACCCTATTTGCCGGATATTCGCCGCACCACTCCTGGCCGTAACCTGAACTTGAAGCCGCACTACCGGAAAGGGGGGGCATGATGTCTGGACAATCTCAGGCTGCCGCGCCGCAGAAACGGGTTGAACCGACGGGGGCCACAAAGCACGGTATCGATTGTGTATTCCTCACGTGTTTCGATTCGGACTTCTACTTCCTGGCCAATGTCTTGCTGGGATCCATCCGGATGCATCGCGCCGAAACATTAGAACAGGCAGACTTCCTGCTGACGGTGACAGAAGGAACCGTACTGCTCACGGATGTCTCATTCCTGGACGGCTTTTGGCACGAGGCTGCCGATATGCTCGCGCAGTTCCACCCAATGGTGGCTTTCCTTGTGCTTGCCGATGAGATGGACCGGCAGTTTGTCTCGGAAGCGCTCAACCGCGGCGCGTGCGGAGTTCTCTGGAAGCCGCTGGAATTCATTGAGGTGCGCCGGTCCATCCGGACGGCACATGAAGCCTCCGGGGAGCGAGTGATTTGGCAGCAGGAGCGCTGCGCCGGCGATAGGATAGGAGAAGCGGTCTCCCTTGACGCGACACTTAAATGAACGGTTCCAATAAAGCCCCGGTCATGAGCAGCCGGCTGGTATTGGCGGCAGGTTTCGGCGGACTGCTTCTTCTGGTGGTGTTCGCAGGATTCGATGGACTTCAGGCTTTACAGCAGATTCAGGCGTCGGACAACAACATTCGCGAAGACTTCTTGCTGCGCACACGGTTGCTGGAGCGGATTCGCGCGGATGTGTATGTTTCGGGCACCTACGTGAGAGACTATCTGCTCGAGCCGGAGAGCGGCAAGGCCGAAGGCCACCGGTATAGTCTTCGCGAAACCCGCGGCGACATGGACGCGGCACTACGGCAATACAGCGCGCTGTTGAATGCCCAGGAAGCCAAGCCGTTCCAAGTGCTCACGCAGGAATTGGCCGCATACTGGACCGTGCTGGAGCCGGTATTCCAATGGACCACCGGTCAGCGGCGGCGTGGCGGTTATGCTTTCCTGCGCGACGAAGTTTTCCCGCGCCGCACGGCTATGCTGGGCATCGCCGACCAGATAGGCGCCATCAACGAGTCCCAGTTGAATAGCGGCAAGGCGAGGGTGGAGGATCTCTTTTCACGGTTTCGGCGCCGAGTGACGATAGCCATCGGATTGACCATTGTTCTGGGCCTCCTTCTGGCCGGTTTCAGTATGCGCAATATTCTGGGTCTGGAGGCCGAGACGGCGCAGCACTACAAAGAGATTTCGAATGCCAGAGCGGAGTTGAAACAGCTATCGGCGCGCTTGGTGGAAGCCCAGGAAAACGAGCGCCGGTCCATTTCCCGCGAACTGCACGACGAAGTGGGTCAGGCGCTGACCGGAGTGCTGGTGGAGATGGCCAACCTCTCCACGCTGATTCGCGCCAAGGACGCGGACGCCGTGGCGGCCAAGGCAGACGGAATCAAGAAGCTGGTGGAGAACTCGATCGGCGTGGTGCGCAGCATGGCGCTATTGTTGCGGCCCTCGATGCTGGACGATCTCGGCCTGGTGCCCGCCCTGCAATGGCAGGCGCGTGAAGTTTCGAAGCGCAACGGCGTGCGGGTAAAGGTGGCGGCCGAGCAGGTTTCCGAAGAACTTCCCGAAGAGCACAAGACCTGCGTGTACCGGATCGTCCAGGAAGCGCTGCACAACTGCGTGCAACACTCGGGGGCCTCGAGCGTGAGAGTCACGGTTCGTCAGGAGCCAGGCCGCCTGCTGCTCTCCGTCCAGGATGATGGGAAGGGATTCGACACCCAGCAGGAGCGCGGAATGGGGCTATTGGGCATTGAGGAAAGAGTCAGCCACCTGGGCGGCAGCTTCGCGGTGGATTCCGAGCCTGGGCACGGCGCCGTACTGCGTGTCATGTTCCCCTTGCCCGAGCCGGGGAATGC
>Ga0326728_10016651_pt1 | contig 14939 bp, 9 predicted proteins | sample MB3enrmetagenome_FD_207602 | JGI IMG/M metagenome (GOLD analysis project Ga0326728, IMG submission 207602) | Lab enriched peat soil microbial communities from McLean, Ithaca, NY, United States - MB31MN | ecosystem: Environmental > Terrestrial > Soil > Wetlands > Peat | place: USA: New York...
AATACCGGGTCCTGATGAAGAGGGCGGGTTTCGCCCCCGGCCGGGTCGAGCTGATCCCGAAGGCCATGTCCCATAAGGGAAGAGAAGGTCTCTCCGGCTGGATCCGTACCACATGGCTCCCCTATACACAGAGGCTGCCCGAGGAGATGCGGGATCGGTTCGTGGAGGAAGTGGTCGCCCTTTATGAGAGGGAGCACCCTGCCGATGACAAAGGGTGCTTCCACCTCATGATGATGAGGCTCGAAGTCGAGGCCGCGCGCCTGCCTTCACCGCGAAGATGACCTCACCCCGGTTGGGCAGACAGCCCCGTTTTCCTTGCAAAGGGGCGGATAGGGCGACTTCCCGGCCGTCGTCAAGGACGGAAACGACGAAGCCGGTCCGCTGCCGCCTCGAGGGTCTCTATTTTTTTGGGAAAACAGAAGCGCACCTTCCCGGCTCCCAGCTCGGGGCGGCTGTAGAAGGCACTGCCCGGTACCACCGCTACCCCTGCCTCCTTCACGAGCTTGAGGGCGAAGGCCACGTCATCGGTATAACCCCAGTGGCCCACCTCGGTCATGAGGTAATAGGCCCCGCCGGGCTTGAAGACCTTGAATCCGGTATCTTCGAGCGCCGAGGAGAGCAGGTCCCTCCTCTGCCTGTACTCCGACGCGAGGCGGGCATAATAGGACCCTTCCATCTTCAATGCCAGCGCGGCTGCGTGCTGGAGGGGATGGGGCGCGCCGACGGTGAGAAAATCATGGACCTTGCGTATGGACGCGGTGAGAGCCGACGGCGCGATGGCCCAGCCCACACGCCACCCCGTCAGGCTGTAGGTCTTGGAGATGGAGTTGACCGTCACCGTCCGGTCCTCCATGCCGGAAAGCGATGCCATGCTCACATGCTCCGCCCCGTCGTAGAGGATGTGCTCATAAATCTCGTCGGTGACGGCAACGGCTCCCCATTGTTGGCAAAGCCGGCCGATCGCCTCCAGCTCCTCCCGCGAGAATACCTTGCCCGTGGGGTTGTTGGGCGTATTGATGACCACCGCCTTCGTCCTGTTGTTGAAGGCCCTCGCGAGCTCCTCCCCGTCGAACCGCCAGTCGGGCTCGCGCAGGGTGATGAAGCGGGGAACGGCACCGCAGAGGATCGAGTCGGGACCGTAGTTCTCGTAGAACGGTTCGAACACGATCACTTCCTCGCCCTCGGTCGAGCCGCAGCAGACGGTGATCTCCCGCTCAGGGTCGACGCGCACGCCGTTGTACACGGCGAACTTCCCGGCAATCGACCGGCGCAGCTCCGGCGTTCCCCACGTGATGGAATACTGGTTGAAGTCGTCCCGTATCGCCCGGACAGCCGCTTCCTTTATCTCTTCAGGCGCGGGGAAATCGGGGAATCCCTGGGCAAGATTGATACCCTGGTGAGCAAGACAGATCCGTGTCATCTCCCTGATCACCGACTCGGTGAAGCTGAGCGCCTTCTTCGAGCTGAAACCGTCCATTGCCCCTTCCCGTGCGCGATGCAAAGCAATGATGGAGATTCTACCCGGAGCCTGCGGATCAGTCAATAGAGCATTTTGCAAAATTGAGTATCGATTCAAGAGGCGCAACCATATCCTGAGCGCAGCATCGCGGGAGTCTCTCGGTGCCACCCGCGGCTCATTTCGGGATCACGCGGGGCTATCCAGTCGGCCACGGGTTCCCGGCTGATACGTATGGGTAACACGGCCATGGGGCCGGGGGGAGCGGTGCGCGGGCCGCGCAGACCGCGGATGTCTGAGGGCCAGCCCTGCCGGCAGCACCGGGTACCCGGCCGAAGGCTGGGTGGCCGAGTTCCGCGGTCAGCGGAAGGAGGCGTTAGGCGGGTGAGAGACGTGAGCCGGGGCACCCACGTCCTTCTCAGGACGTGGGTCGCAGCGAAGGAGGTGGTTGCGCCTCTGGCCCGAAACGCTAATTATTTCTGCAAAATGCTCCAGATTCCAGCGGGTCTGGTCCTCCACCGGCGCCGCATGCAGCGAGAAGGCGGACAGGCGCTCCTTTGCAACAATGAAACGGTTTTTCGCCGAGACGGAAGCCGGTCAGGTGAGGTGAGGCTACTTTTTGCCCTTCTTCGGTCCTGCTTCACAAACCGCCATATAATACCGCGCGCCGAGCGACTGGAGGCTGACCGAGGCGAGGAAATCGGGGTACGCGGATTTTTTCCCTGTGAGGCTTAAGAAGATAGGCAGCTCGAGCTGGTGGTCGCAGGAGCGGATCGCGACACTCCCCACGGGGCTGTCGAGCCTCATCCCCTCCAGGGCCGAGATCAGCTTCTCTCTGTCGACCCCACCCGCCTTCCGGTAGCCTTCGGCGATAAACCTGGCCGTCATGGAGCCGTAGAAGGCGCCGCTCCCGGGGTACCGGTGAAAGTTCTTCCGGAACTCGTCGCTGAATGCCTTGTTCGCCACCGTGGAAGGATTGTAGAAGAGATAGGAGGTGGTGCCGTAGACGCCCTCCACGGCATCATTGCCCTGTTCCGCAAGCATGGACTGCTCGTTTGCCCCATGCTGGTAGAAGGGGATCTTCTCGCCGAGACCCATGGTCTTTGCGGCCCTCTGAAAGCGGGCATTATTCGACGGCCCGGTTGCCACGATCACGAAATCCGGCTTTGCCGCCATGATTTGGGCTATGAAAGGGCTGAAGTCCCTCTCGTCCGCCTTCCACCACGTCTGGCCGAGGAGGCGGAAGCCGGGCTCGAGCACCCTCAGAGAACCCCACAGGCTGTCGGCGAGGCCGTGGCCGTAGTCGTCGTCATCACCCGCGATCCAGTAATTCTCGTACGGCTTCTCGTGGAGCATGACCGCGGCGGCCGCCCCTGCCATGCGAGGGCTTTCGCCCATGTTAAAGATGTAGCGGTTCCTCCCCTCACCGCCTGCCACGGGGCGCTCTGAAAAGGCGACGAAGAGGGGTATCCGCTCTTTTGCCGCGAAATCGGCGAGGTCGAGGCCATTGCTCCGGTCCATCGTGGCGACGAGGATATCTACCTTCGCCTCGGCCACCAGGGCCCGGGCCGCTGCCAAAGCACTTGCCGACCCCGGTTTCCCAACTCTCGTCGCGTAAGTGATCTTCCTGCCGAGGACACCGCCCTCGCCGTTGATCTTTTCGACGGCCAAGGAGAACCCGTCGAGCACATCCGCAGGCAAGCGGGCGGGAGATCCCGAATAGGCATCGATGATGCCGACCTTAATCGGCTCCGCCCCGTCAGAGAATGCCGGGCAAAGGAAGGGCGCCGCCGCCGCACAGACAAGCAAAAAAACCATGGCCGTTCTTCTCATGATAACCTCTCGTTGTCTCCCTTTTATTCCGACCGGAAATCTATCGAGGCCGGCTCCCGGCATGGGCCGCACGTACCCCGCACGTACCCCGAGATGCTAAGCTACCATTCGAAAGTTAACGCTCCGTGAAGGTAGTGTGAAAAAACGTGCTCTTCCCCCGGGGCCGGAGCGAGGACCTCCCCGTCCTCCCGAAATTCACGCGCTTTTAACCGTTCTTTTACAATCCCTACATATCGCCCCGTTATCCTGTGGGAAGAAGGGGCTCAGGCAGGGCCGGAGAAGGCCCGCATCGGCGGCCCCGCCAACCAAACCTCTATGCGTCCGGCTGACGAATGAAGGGGATCGATTCCGACGGAACCGATCACGAAAGGAGGTGATGCGAGGGGAACGGCACTATCGCGAGGGGTACGTACGTCAAGGAAAGGTTTCTCAACGATCGAATGGAGGGATAACCATGAAGAAGGCACTGTTTTTTGCACTGCTTTGCACCATGGCATCGGCCCTTGTCTTCGCCTCGACCACATGGGCCGACCAGTGGAAGTTCGGCATCATCTCTGATACGCAGTGGGTAACGGCGGACGACGGCAAGAACCCGTATCAGTGTGCAACCGACATCATCAACCAGGCCAACGCGGCCTTCATCGCCAACAAGGTCAAGTTTGTGATCGCCCTCGGGGACCTGGCGGACACCAGCACCTACACGACCCCGATTACTTCAACGAGCCCGGATGGCACGACGTACACAGGCCTGAACGCCTTGAGCATTGCCACGAGCTGCCAGAACTCGCCCCTTTGCAGCGGCACCTTTACCCCCGCCCCTTACACGCCCGGCTATTTCCCTGCCGGCACCTCCTTCGCCTCCGGCGCCACCTATAACAGCGGCCCGACGTGGAGCGTGGGCGTGGCGAGCCAGGCTGTCAGGGCCATTTCCGCCCAGGCCCTCTACAACGCGGGCATCGGCTTCTTCCCCTTCCGCGGCAACCACGACGACTCCCAGGGCGTGGCGGGATGGTTTCAGTATGTCTACCCACAGACGCAGAACGGCCTGAACAATGCGACGCCGGCCGATGTGTACACCGTCCCGAACCCCGAGCCTTCGACCTTTACCCTCCCAACGAAATCAGGGTGGCCGTTCAAGGTCGGGCACGACTTCAGCAGCCCCAGCTTAGACCTTACGGGCTTGAGCTACGGGTTTACCTACGATAACGCGACCTTCGTGCTCATCGACCAGTTTACCCCTTTAGACGGCGCCGGGGCTGAGTTAAACCCGGGCGGCGGTAGCGTAATTGACGGCCAGCAGGCCTGGATCAACCGTGTCCTCGCGGGGAGGCCCGAGGGAACGCATGCCTTCGTCATGAGCCACAAAGGATTGATCACCGAGCACCATGTCGATGTGCTCTTCGGCAGCGACCCCTCGCAGGATCCGACCGGCACGAACGACTTTATCACGAGCCTTGCGGAGAACGGCGTGCGCTTCTACATCAACGGCCACGACCATATGCACGACCACTCGAGGGTGTACACGACGGACGGCACTTCCCACTACGTGACCGAGCTCACCTGCGCTTCCGACAGCAACAAGTTCTACACGCCCAGTATTCCCGCGAACGATGTCACCTATGACGTGCCGGCCTTCGGTCACACGAGGCAGACGGAAATCTCGCAGGATCTCTACTATATCCCTTACTACATCGTGACCGTAGACGGTCCGAAGGTCACCATCGATTACTACGCCGTCAATTCAAACGGAAACGGGTCCAATATTTCGACCACGCCGACCCTCACCGGCAACTGGCAGAAGCGTGACAGCTTCGGCTACAGCCTCAACGGCAAGGAATTCCTCATTGCTCAGGGCCAGGCCTACACGAGCGTGCAGGATGCGATCCGGGCAGGGTCGGGCTTTTTCGGCACCAGCGCCCAGATACTGGGCGGCACGAACGGGAGCACCGTGAAGGACCACAGCGGCCGGCCACTCACCAAGGCCGTGGACACGGGCTGGGCTCCGAGGGACGGCTGGGACCGGAGGGATTGGGACGGAGGAAATAAGCTGAGCGACATCTTGACCCTCTGGGGCATGACCGACGTGGGCCAGACCACCACGGACACGTACGCCCTCTCCATGACCTACGATCCGAGCGTCATCGTGAGCAAAGAGGCGCTCAACAGGGGCAAGCTCGTGTTCCTGGCTACCAAGGATGCGAGCGGCAAATGGGTCAAGGCAGGCACCAATTTCGTCCTCGGCCCGTGGAACGCGGTCTATCCCCTCGGCACCTATGGGGTCGACCCGAAGACGCACACTGCATGGGCAGTGGTCAACCTCACCGGTGATTTTGCCGTGATGCAGACCCCATGATGGTGAAGAGCGCTCCAACTTCACCGGAGTGAAGCCGTTCCTCCACCCGGGGCGGGAGCTTTTCACGGGACCCGGACTCCTGGGCCTCAGAGGGGTCAGGAGGAGACTCACGAAGGAGACAATCTCATTCCCCTGAGGGGCGGGGCTGTGATAAGACCCCGCTCCTCCTGCGGAGGGCGGCCGCCCGGTTATCTTCCGTGATGGCCTCCACCGCCTCGCCCTCCCCGGAAACCCCCGCCGCCTCGGGAAGGTGCGCCGGCCGCGCCCCGTGACGAGGGGGCGAAGGCCCTGCCGGCCGGTGCCACGGGCGCCGCTCGCGCCCGAGGGGCATTGAAAACCGTTCTATCGCTTCTCGGGACCCCGGTAGAGATAAAGGCCCTTGACCGGGGCGCCCCTATGCCCGCAAAGGTACGCCCGCTCAATCTCCTCGCCGGATCGATGCGGAACACGCGGTGGGCCGTGACGTCGTTGAAATGGTTCGAGATAATAACGGGTCTGTTGTGGATGCGAATGACTCTGTGGAAGTCGTGGAGGATAAAATATCCGGGAAACCAGTAGCCGTAACACCAGAACGGATAGGGAACCCAGGCATACAGGCCGTAGTAATCGGGCGGCGGGTTAAAGTAGGTGACGATGGGGGGACCTTCGGTCGCATAGTAATCATCGACCATCCCGGAATCGGGATAATTCTCGGGTGCCACCGACTGGGGCTGGGGCGCGCCGCCGGCATAGGGAATCACGCTCGTGCCCATTTGGGCTGCCGTCTCATTGAGCTTGTTCACGGCCTCGTCCCTGCCCATGGACAATTTTCCGGAATCGGCAGCATTGCCCACCGCCTTCTGCAGTTCGCCCATAATATCGGGCGTCACCGGGTAGTCGGCGATCCAGCCATTTCTCGGGGCAATCCCGAGCTCTCCCAGGCGGCTCTCGGCCTGAACCTCATCCTGGGTCATTCCCAGGCCCAATGCACCTTGCAGGCCGATTGCCAAGTCCCCTTCGCGGATCAATGGCGGGCCTACAGTCGGCGGGCCCGATGGGGGCTGTCCATAGACCAGCGAGGCCGCGAGCAGCAGAGGCAGGCTCATCACGCATAGCTTCAACGCTCTCAAGGACGGGGGTTTCATGGTATGCTTCCTCCTCTTCGGGTTTCTCGCAGGAGCTTATCCTTCCGCTCCCCTAGGAGCAATCTAATCACCGCCGCTAGGCTTGTAAAGACGCGACAGGGGCGTACGTAGCAGGGCGGGCGCGCCGTCGGCCCCATTTTCAGACTGACCCACTACCCAGGGCAAACGCATTTGGAAATCCCAACTTGAGTGCGACCGCATGGCACTCTTCCTGAGCACGTATGCGGAACGACCGCTTGCGACCCGGGAAGGGGAGTGTGGGAGCACCCGGGTACCCCGCTACAACGGGCGGTGCTATGCGCGGTCCCCCTCGGGGGGATGAGGTGCGTGCTCGATCAACTCCACCCGTGCCACACCGCGCACCTCAAGCGATGGGACGCCCGGGCGACCCAGCAAAGCAATATTGAGCTGGGTACCCCGCCGATGGTCGGGAGTGGAGCCTTAACGCGCGAAGGAACGGGTGCCATGCCGTCTCGCGGGTAGAAAACTTCCCAATGCGCTTGCCCTCCCCACTACCCCCTTTCATTGATAATTCCCTTCTAAAAGAGTAGTATTGTCTCACGTGAGGGAATCACAGGGGCAGCCGCAATCGGTGAGTCCGGGGCGGGCTCCAGGGAGAAGAAGGAGAGACCAAGGAGGCCACGGTGGCACATCCGATGCACAGGGGTAACGGAGACTCAGACGATGCAGGCGACACGCGCATGCCGGGCTCAAGGGCACGGAGGTTGGTTCTGGTCCTCGGCCTCGTGCTGGTCGGGCTGATTATCATTTCCAAGGCTTCAGGGTGGTTGGTCGACTGGTTCTGGATGAAGGAGGTAGGATACACCCCGCTCTTCCTGCGCCTCCTCTCCATAAAGCTCCTTCTCTTCGTCTCTGCAACTCTCCTGTCTTTTTTCGCCCTGTGGATCAATCTCAGGATCGCCACATTTGAGCAGCCCAATACGGTCATGCTGCTGCGCATGCCCCATACGCCGAACCTGTACGAATTCCAGGCAAGCCCGCGGCTGATCAGCGTCCTTGCCTTCCTCATCTCCCTGGTGCCCGCGCTCATCTTCGGCCTCGCCTTCTCCTCGGCCTGGGACACCTTCACCAGATACTTCTGGGGCGGCTCTTTCGGCCGGCCGGACCCTCTCTTCGGAATGGACATAGGCTTCTACCTCTTTCGCCTGCCCTTCTACCAGATGCTCCAGGGGGCCGTCTCCGTCCTCATGTTTCTTACCCTGCCCCTCACGTTCCTCGGCTACCTGCTGAGCCGGCAGGTCAGACTCACCCCTGCCTACTTCATGAGCAGGCGGATGGGGATCCACCTGTCAATCCTGTTCATCCTTTTCCTCGCCGCATGGGGCAGCGGCTACTACCTCAACATCTTCTCCCTCCTGTACGAAAGACGCGGCGCGGTTTACGGCGCGGGCTACACTGAATACCATGTAGTGCGCGTCGGCCTTTGGATCATGCTAGGCGCCACCGCGCTCCTTGCCGCCTTCCTTCTGGCCAACCTCAAACAAATGAGGCTCGGGCGCGTCCTCGGAGGGATCGCTGCCTATCTGGCCCTCATGCTGGCGACCCTCGGGGTCGTTCCGGCGTTGGTCCAATCTTACGTGGTGCAGCCCAACGAATTGGGCCTCGAAAGGCCCTACCTTGAGCACAACATCGCCCTGACGCGGCAGGCGTACCAGCTAGACCGGGTTGAGGAGCGGGTCTTCGCCGGGGCGAACGACCTCTCCGCCGCCGCCGTATCCCAGAACCAGGATACGTTGAAGAATATCCGGCTCTGGGACTGGAGACCCATCCTTCAGACCTTCAAACAGACTCAGGAGATGCGGCTCTACTACCGCTTCTACCAGGTTGACGTGGATCGGTACCTCTTCCCCGGGGAAGGGTACCGGCAGGTGATGGTCTCGGCCCGCGAGCTGAATGAGCAGGTCTTTCAGCAGGCCCAGACCTGGGTCAACGAGTACCTCGAATACACCCACGGCTACGGCCTGGCCATGAGCTACGTGTCGGAGATCGCGGAAGGAGGGCTTCCCCGCATGGTGGTCAAGGACCTCCCGCCTGAATCCCCCCTGCTGAAGATAAACCAGCCGGCCATCTATTATGGTGAGAATATGGCCGGCTACTCCATCGTGAGAACGGGGGTGGAGGAGTTCGACTACCCCCGGGGGGACCAAAACGTCTACACCAGGTACCACGGGACCGGGGGCATCCCTGTGGGCGGCTTCTGGAAGAGGCTCTTCTTCGCCTGGCACCTCGTGGACTCGAACATCCTCATCTCGAACTATATCAAGCCTGAAAGCCGCATCCAGCTCTACCGGATGGTGAGGGAGCGGGTCGGCCGCATCGCCCCCTTTCTCTCCCTCGACCCGGACCCCTATCTGGTGGTGAGCGGAGGGAGACTTTTCTGGATCCAGGACGCCTACACCACCTCGTCCCGCTACCCCTATTCCGATCCTTACAACAGCAGGGTCAATTACATCCGCAATTCGGTCAAGGCGGTGGTCGACGCCTACGACGGCTCGGTCTCCCTCTACGTGAACGACCCCCAGGATCCGGTCCTGCTCGCCTACCAGCGCGCCTTCCCCGCCACGTTCAAGCCGCTCGCGGAGCTCTCCCCCGACCTCAAGGCCCATCTGAGATACCCGGAGGACCTGTTCCAGATCCAGGCAGACAGGCTGATGACCTATCACATGACCGACCCCAGGGTCTTCTACAACAAAGAAGATGTCTGGGCCACACCCTCACAGAAGTATGGGGGAAAAGCAGCGGACATGGAGCCCTATTACGCGCTTATCAGGCTGCCCGGCGAGGAGAAGCTCCAATTCCTGCTCATGTTCCCCATGACACCTTTCAAGAGGGAGAATATGGTCGCATGGATGGCCGCCATCTGCGACTTTCCCGACTATGGAAAGCTTTTGGTCTATCGGCTGCCGAAAGACCGGCTTATTTACGGCCCTACGCAGATCGAGGCCATGATCGACCAGGAGCCGACGATCTCGCAGCAGCTCTCCCTGTGGGACCAGAGGGGTTCCCGGGTCATCCGGGGGAATCTCCTCGTCATCCCCATAGAAAACTCCTTCCTCTACGTGGAACCCGTCTACCTCATCGCGGAGCAGGTCAATATTCCCCAGCTCATTCGGGTCATCGTGGCATACGGGAACCGGGTGGTCATGCAGTCGAACCTGAACGATGCGATCAGGGCCGCCTTCAGCAACCTCCCCGCCGGCATGCCCGCCGGTATGCCCGCTGCCGCAGCAGCCCAGGGACCGGCAAAGCCCTCTGAGGAGACGCTCGTACGGGTACGCAAGGAGTTCGAACGGGCAGAGGAAGCCATGAAGCACGGACAGTGGTCCGAATTCGGGCAGGCCATGGAATCGCTCAGGGGGCTTCTGGGAAAATAGCGCTAAGCCTTGATCTTTCCGATCATCCTCCGGGCACGCCTCCGGATTGAATGCCTTTACAAGACCGGCGACGGAGGCGGGGTTGGGTTTGTCTAGGTTACCGTTATATCGGTGCTGCCTTCCCAGTAGCCGTGGAGATTGCAGCGCTCATGCGCAATAAGCGTGACTTTGCCTTGGGGGGCCGATTCTTTTGTCAAAGTGAGCGTGAACGTTGCCTTGGGACTCAGGTATCCCTTAGGCTCAAAAGCGACTCTGCCGGCTGGCTCGTTGCCTATGTCGAGCTCGATAAACTCGATCCAGTGAGACGGCCCCATAGGATGAATCACCTCCCCTATGCTCACCTCAACGGCAAAGGGTTCGCCGCTCCTGACCGTTCGGGGAGCAGTGATCACCGGGGCATGCGACTTCTCCAGGGGGGTCTTGTTCAAGGGATTTTTGACTCTGTTGATCGTCTCGAAGAGGCCTTGGTCCACCTTCACAGGAAAATACTTTTCCGCGGCAAACACTTCTGCGGCAGCACCGGCCGCCACGGTTCCCATGACTGCACTCTTTAAAAAGCTTCTTCTATCCATAGCTCCTCCTTCTTTTCGATAGCCCGGTAAAAAGGGATACCCCGTCGAAACTTCTTCCTTCCCGCTACCCGTAATTATAGTATCCCGGCCACACATTTGCCCGCTGCCGGGCGAGCCGGGGCTACTCGCCCGGCTTCTACGCGCAGGGAGAGACCCTTCTCTCGGGGGCACGAGGCTTTTTTGCCACTTCCGAGGTGGATGAAGATCGGGGAAAGCAACCATACTATTACTCGGTGGGGTAGCGCGCAAAAAATTTACCCCATTCCGTATTGCTCTCCAGGGCTTCCATGTAGCGCTTTCCCACGAAAGGCCACCACATATAGTCGTGATAGAGGTAAGATCCGAGAATGAAAAGATAGACCAGGGGGGTCTGGAAAAAGAGCTTTTGAAATCTTTTCAAGGGGCCGTACCAGATCAGATCTCCCACACGGCTTGCCAGATTATCTCCAACGGCGAACTCGAAATTCATGGCGGAGATATCCTCACCCCGCACCTCGATTTCGTCGACCCTCCCCGCGCCGAGCCCGTCTTCGTGGGCAAGCCTTATGAAGTCGATCTTCATGGGATCAAAACCCATGATCCTGGCCGCCACCGCATCAACCGCCACCGAATCGGCGCTCGCGAGGACCAGCCCTTTTTCGACGGGCATCATGGTGCGGGGTCCTGGCCCGTTGCCGCAGAAGGTTGCATCCATCACGGTGAATATCCCCGGATGGATCTCCTTCTGTATGGCCAGAAGGTCCACGAGGGTCTCGTGGATCACGCTGTGCGTGCGGTGACGACGGGTGGTGAGGAGCCCACCGAAGGCATTTTTCATCGACCCGGTGATCGTGGTGTAGATGTGGCACTTCGCAGTGGGCAGATGGACGATGTTTTTCCCCCGGAAAAAGCTCGGCGCGTGGATACCCTTCGGATAGATCCCGTTCAACACCCTCATGCGCGCCCGGGGATGGATGACCTCCCAGGTTATGTGGGCGGGCAGGAAGTTGTATTTTTCCGGGATGTTGTATCGCCGATAAATCGGTTCCAGCTTGTTGAGCCGGGCCCCCTTGAAAGGATCGGTGACCACCGTTCTGTTGTGGACAGCCACGAGGTCGGAGAGCCCGGCCTCTTTCAAGCCCCTGATGGTGCCTTCCAGCTGCCATGGAGTCGTGTTGGCGGAAAGGAAGGGGAAATGCCAGGAAATATTATCTTTCAGGATCGTCGTGGTCCGGGCCTTCAGGGCCTCTCTCACCCCGGCCATCTCCATGAGTCGGGGGATATCTTCAAAAATCCTCTCCGGTGTGGTCTTCAGGACTGCAACAACGGACCTGCCCAATTCCTCTTGCTACCCCTCGCCGATAGTATTTTCCTCACTTTTTTTTGCGTCCCATGAGCGACGCCCTGAACGAAAATTAAGGCCCGGGAGCCTCGAAAGCAAGACGGACCGAGCGGTCCGCGTCCGGGTTCCCGCGCCTTCCGCGCACGAACGCCCCCGGGGCGGAAGCGGAGGCTTTCAGCTGTCTGCCTACTTCTTTTTGTCTCCGCCATGGCCGGTACGATCGAGGAACTGTTTCTTTACGCTTCGCTTCAGAATCTTGCCTGCGGGGCTCTTGGGCAGCTCGTCCACGATGATATAGTCCTTGGGCACCTTGAACGAGGAGAGGCGGGACTTAAGGAAAAGCTTCAGCTCCACGGGCACCACGCTCCGCGCCTCCCTCGGCACGATGAAAGCCGCGACGCGCTCACCCCACTCCCTGTCCGGGAGCCCGAGGACGGCACACTCCAGGACTTCGGGCCGGGTATAGAGCTGTTCCTCGATCTCCCGGGGGTACACATTCTCTCCGCCGGTAATGATCATGTCTTTGACGCGATCGACGATGTAGACGTAGCCCTCGTTGTCGATGTAGCCCAGATCGCCGGAGCGGAACCAGCCGTTCTCCCAGAAGGCAGCCGCAGTATCCTCAGGGTTGTTCAGGTAGCCCTTCATAATGTTCGGCCCCCTGATGCAGATCTCACCTTCACCCTTATCCAGCAGATTTCCCTCCAGGTCTCTTATCTGCACTTCCACGAGGTGCACCTGGGTCCCCACGGACCCCACGACGTGCCGATAGTAGTGATTGTAGGTGACGGCTGAGGCCGATTCCGTCATCCCGTATCCCTCCGCGATGGTGAGCCCCGTCTGCTCTTTCCACTGCCTTACCACTTCGACGGCCATACTGGCGGCCGCCGAGAAACAGTAACGTACGTTTCCCAGCTTTGCTTTGAGCCCGTCGACGGTGAGGAGGCGCGTGTATACCGTAGGTACCGCGAAGAGCTTCGTTATCCGTCCTGCCTGCGTGGCCTCCAGCATGCGGTCCAGGTCGAAGGTCGGCAATATCTCGAGGCAGCCGGCGCTCAGAATAGTTGCGTTCATGATGTGCATCTGACCGAACACATGGTTGAAAGGCAAGAAGCAGAGCGCCCGGTCCCCCGGGGTCGATCGCTCGCTGTACGCAACGTTGTGGGCCGACACATTGATGTTTTCATGGCTCAGCATGACCCCTTTGGGGATACCCGTCGTGCCGCCCGTGTAGAGGATTGCCGCCGTATCGTTGCGATCCCTGGCCACTGCCTTGATCGATCCCGAACCCCGTTCCAGAAGGTACGGCATGTCCACGTCACCGCCGGCGGAGACAATTTTCTCGAGGCCCGCAGAATCCCTTAAACCATCCAGTTCCTCCAGCCTTGCATCGAAGGTAAACATGACCCTCGGTTTCGAGTGGTTCACCAGGAGCGTCAGCTCCTCCGCAGCGAGGAGCGCGGAGTACGTGACCGCAACGGCCCCGGCCTTCAGCGCACCGAAGTAGAAAATGAGCCAATCCGACGAGTTGGGGGCGCAGAGGCCGACGAAATCACCCGGCTTCACCCCCATCCCGGCGAGGGCTGAGCCGACGCGGCTTGCTCCCTCGTCGAGCTGGGCATACGTCATCTCCTGCCCGCCGAAAGTGACCGCGGGGTTATCCGGAAAAAAGAGGGCAGACGCGGCAAGGTTGGCAGCAACATTCATGAGGCTTCTCCAGGGCAAAGATTGTGTTATATCCGGTCGTAATGATTACCGGTCAATGGTATAATCATTAGCATCGTGCAATGTTAAATGTCAATGAATATTTGAGCGCAATTAACCATTGAAACGCTGCTGTTTTTGGCATATCATGAGGGTGAAGAAACGTGGAAACGCGCAGGTTCAAACCCATAAGGCGGTACCGGGTCTCTGAGGATGTGTCCGAACAGCTCAAAGAGGCAATCCTCCTTGGTCAGTTCAAGACCGGAGACAAATTGCCTTCGGAGCGAGACCTTGCCGAAGAGTTCGAAGCCAGCCGGGTGGCGATCCGCGAGGCCCTGCGGACGCTCGAGAACTCAGGTTTTATCGCTATCCGTCAGGGACCGGCGGGGGGCGCATTTGTGACCGACCTGACCTTCGAGCATTTGGCCGATACCTATCTGGATCTTTTTCTCGCGAACAAGATTTCGATTCCGGAGTTATATCAGCTGAGACTGCTCGTCGAACCGGAGGTGGCTCGCGCGGCGGCGCAGAATACCTCGCCTAAGTACGCCGCCCGTCTTCAAGCGGCATTGGATGCGGAGGAGCTTCCCCTCCTCAACCTGCTCGACGATATCGACAGGAAAATGGCTCTCCATTTCATTCTGGCGGAGATGTGCGGAAACCGGTTTTTCGAGGGCCTGGTCCGGTCCATGATGAGGCTGACCAGACGGGTGGTCGAGGCGGTAAGCCCCGATCCACGGGATATGCATCCCGGCGGATGGCATGGACCCGTGGTCGAGGCCGTCCTCAGGAAGGACGCCGAAGCAGCCTTCGTCGCAATGCGACACCATACCATGCAGTTCGGTGAGCGTCTCATGAAGATGGAAAGGTCGTTCCGCGAAAAGCATTCCTTACCGGCCCTTGAAAATCAGCCCGGACCTCAAGGCATACGCGGACAGGCAGTCTCACCGAAGAAGCGAAAGAGGAGCCGGGGCTTGCCATCCGAGAGGTGACTTCAGTACCGATGAACCTTCACCCCCCGCTCCTTCTCCGCAGTGCAGCCCCGGCCTGAAAACAGAGGCCCCGCACCTCGATGCGGAGAAGACCCTCCGTTCATCGAAGGCCCCCATCCCGCAAGGGCCCCCTCGTATGAACCTCACGAAAACCTGTATCTTCCTTACCCGGAGGCGATCGCCTCTAGG
>Ga0326728_10016652_pt1 | contig 14937 bp, 18 predicted proteins | sample MB3enrmetagenome_FD_207602 | JGI IMG/M metagenome (GOLD analysis project Ga0326728, IMG submission 207602) | Lab enriched peat soil microbial communities from McLean, Ithaca, NY, United States - MB31MN | ecosystem: Environmental > Terrestrial > Soil > Wetlands > Peat | place: USA: New York...
CGGCGAAAGTTATGTGAGGCCGGCGGTGTGGCTGGGGGTGGTGCTGTTGGTTATTATGCTGCTGTATCCGGTGACGGGATTGCAAATGGATGCGGGAAGGAGCGGCGCGTCTGCGCACGCAATGGCACAGGGCGCGAAGGAGGGGAGCACACGGCTTACGTATGGGCATCCGTGGCAGAGTGGCGGCGACACGCGGTCGGGTTGGCGAGCGCGGGGAGATTTGGTGGGGCACAGCTTGGTAACTACGTTGTATGTTGCGGCCTTTCAGAAAGATTTGACTTATCAACCGAGTTATCCTTGGGGACGGCTGCTGGCGCTGGCCGAGGTGCTGCTGACTTCGACGCTGGGCGCGCTGTTTTTACTGGCGGTGCGGCGGCAGTTCAAAAGATGAGCAGGAGCATGGGTGGAGTCGAAGCCCACGTCTCGAAAAGCGCGAGACGTGGGGCACCCGATTGAACTTTGTGCTCCTCCACGGTGATCCACAAATTCGTGATTGCGAGCTAGGTCGTCCCTCCGGGACTTGAATCATTCTCTTCCAGTTTTCCCAGTGCTGAAACGCTGGGCTACAGCATTATCACTATTGATATACCCCGCACCGCCGACCGTCCCCCAGGGGCTAAAGAGATTGTGTGAGAACTCGTCTTTCGCCCCGCTGGGGCTTGTTTCTTTTTCACTTGAACCCACGGCTTACGCCGTGGGCTGCATTCTTACGCTGCTTCGCGGCTGAAAACCGTGAGGTCCCTTTCACCGCAACTCTGAAATCGTAGTTCTCACACAGTCTCTAAAGCCCGCATTTTTTGAAGTCGTCAGCGGCACGACTGAAGTCGTGCCCTTCCCAAAACCAAGAAACGGGGTACAGTAACTCTGAAAATGCGCTAAGCTCGGATGCCCCTCCGGGGCTGGGTTCCGGGGTACTTTCGGGGTGAATTTTGGACTTGTCCGGCTTTCCACACCTTGTCTTGTATGCAGTTTGTCCCACTTGTTACTTTGCGGATTCTCCCTGGAGATATAGCGCCCACGTCTCGAAAAGCGCGAGACGTGGGGCACCCACTTGGGTACCGAGTCATGCGTACGTTCCAGCGTTAGATCAAGTGTTAAATCAAACTCTCCAATAGTCGGGACGCCAATTTTGGATGGCTTTTTTGATTTCGAGTGGGGGCAGGTGTTGGTTAAGGGCGCGGGCGGCCAGGGCGGGGAGTTCGGCGTCGGAGGCGAAACGCAAGGCGACGAGCTGGGCTTCGGTGAGTTCCGGGATGCGGGGACGAAGAGCGGGATCGAGGAGGGTGGCGAGGCGCAGGCGTTCTTCGAGGCGGATGACGCGATCTTGCACCTTGAGAGCGTAAAGGCGGATTTTGAAGATGGCGACGATGGCCGCGATGGTGAGGACAATGAGCCATGCGGAATGCAGGCTGGGGCGGTAGACGATGTGGACGATGGTGGCGATCAGGGTGATGGCGAAAACGGGCAGGACGAAAAAGTGGAAGAAGGGATCGAGACGAGTGTGATGGGAAAAATTCTGCGGGGTCGCGGGCATGGGGGCTCCTTTGATGAGGCGGGACTATGATCGCACGTTTTGGGAGGGGCTGGGGGAGAATTGATTCGCGAGAAAAGCCTTAACCACGGGGGACACAGAGCAACACGGGGGAAAACCTGGTACTGCGCGGTGGTGAATTATGAATTGCGAGGAGTGGTAGAGCGAATCCAGGATTGCTGTAACCACAGAAAATAAAGAATTACATCCGACGGAGAGGGGACAAGCTCCGTCTCTACACGAGCGGGGTACGGCAATGCTGGAACGGGTTTCAACGCGGTGTCAGATTGGGAGTGGGGATTGTAAAGTTTTGAAAAAGTAGGGGGAATTTTGGAGGAGGGCGCAACTTCCGGGGCACAATACGGTTCATAGAGGGAAACAGATCGTCTTGAAAGGAGATCTACATGATTAAGCAGTGGCTTGTCGTTGTACTGGCGGCTGGGCTCATCACGATCACCGCGCCATTGGCGGCGGCGCAGGATAATCCGGCCAACAATCAGCAAACTCCGCCGCCGGAGAACGGGCGGCGGCACCATGGGATGCCCGATCCGGCAGAGCGTACTCGGGAACTGACGAAGAGACTGAATCTTAGTTCGGAGCAGCAGACGAAGGTGCAGGACATTTTGCAGACGGCGCACAAGCAGATGGAGAGCTTGCGGCAGGACAATTCTCTATCGGAGCAGGACCGGCACGCGAAGATGATGGAAATCCGGAAGGGCAGCGACACGCAGATCCGCGCGTTGCTGGACGGGAAACAGCAGAAGAAATTCGATGAGATGCAGGCTGAACACGAGCGCTGGGGAGAAGGACATCGGCACGGCGGTCCGCCGGAAGGTGGCGAGCCGCAGGGGCCACCGCCGCCGCAATAGCGAACTGGGACGGGCGAGGTCGCCTGTCCCCACACTACTGCTTGCTTGGCGGCTGGTTGTTGGCTAGGCCGATGCGGGCGGCGTGGTGGGCGATTTCGTCGAGGATCGCCAGGGCTAGTTGGAGGGCGCGGCGTCCATCGTCGAGTGAAACGACAGGACGGGAACGGGTGCGGACCGCTGCCAAGAAAGACTGGATCTCGGCGAGGAGCGGCTCTTCGGCAGTGACGGGCGGCTTCGACATTTGGATGCGCGGATTGACGGTGGGCGCGGCGGGCAATCGCGGCGTGCTTGCCAGCGCGGTTTTGTCCGCGGTTCCCGCCGCGGTTGCGGGCGCAGGTTCGACCGAGAAGACGAGGACATCCTGGCGTCCATAATCGAGGGAAATATACTGGCCGGGCTGGAAGAAACGGAGCTTGCGGACGCGCTCGGTGGAAACGCGGCTGGCGGTGAAGTTGGCGACGCATCCGGATTGGAACTCGACGCGGACGTTGGCGATGTCGACTTTGCCGGAAAGAACCGGGAGTCCGACGGCGCGGATTTCCTTGACTTCGGAGTTGACGAAGGTGAGGACGATGTCGAGGTCGTGGATCATGAGGTCGAGGACGACATCGACATCGAGGGCGCGGGGAGAGAAGACGCTGAGGCGGTGGACTTCAAAAAACATGGGGCGGTTGATGAGGGGTAGGGTGGCGCGGACGGCGGGATTGAAGCGCTCGAGATGACCGACCTGGGCGACGCACTGGCACTGGGCGGCGACGCGAAGGAGTTCGTCGACCTCGGCGAGCGAGGCGGCGATGGGTTTTTCGATGAGGACGTCAACGTCAGCTTCCATGAGGGTGCGGGCGACATGGAGATGGAGGACGGTGGGCACGGCGACGGAGGCGGCCTGCACCTCGCTGTGCGTAGTGAGAAGCTGCTCGACCGAGCCGAAGGATTTGCAGTCGAACTCGCGGGCCACGGCGTCGGCGCGGGATGTGTCCGCATCGACGACTCCTACTAAGCGGACGCTGCCGGTCTGCTGGAGTTGGCGATAGATGCGGGCGTGATTGTGGCCGAAAGCGCCGACGCCGATGACGGCTACGTTGATGGGAAGTTCTTGGCTCGGGAATTGTTGGCTCAGACGATTGCTCCGTAAGTAAGCAATAAACTCGCTATTGTCGCAGTTTCGGGGTGGATGGGAAAGCGGAAAACAAGAGTTCTGCGACCGCAGCATACCAGACGCTCTCAGCGCCTGCGTGGTCCTCTCGCGAACCGGCTGGAGAAGCTGCGAGGAGATCTCGCCAGTCATTACAGCGTTCGCGTGAACCAACAATACCGGATCGTCTTCCAGTTCGCGAATGGCAACTGTGAAGAGGTCCGCTGCACGGATTACCACTGAGGAGTCACCGCCATGCTGCCAGAATTTCGCGTTGCGACCCATCCGGGGCAGATTTTGCTTGAGGAGTTTCTCGAGCCGCTGCGGCTGACGCAGGCTGAACTTGCCCGCGCCCTGGAAATACCCCTCAACCGCGTCAATGAATTGGTCCGCGGCAAACGCGGCATTACGCCCGAGACGGCCTTTATGCTGGCCGAATATTTCGGGAATTCTCCCGAGTTTTGGATGAACCTGCAAACGACGCACGATCTTTCGCGTGTACGCCAGGGAGTGAGAAAAGGCATGCGAAGAAGCCCGAGCGCAATCGCCCGAACCAAGACCTCAGCGAAAGTCCGGCGGAGGGCGCAAGGCGCAGACTAGAGCGGTTCGCGTGATGGTGTAGAGTGCGCGCCCCCAGCGGCTAAACAGCTTGCAGAAAAAGTCGAATTTTGCGCCACAGCCCCTAAAGAGACTGTGTGTGAACTCATCTTTCGCCCCGCTGGGGCTTGTTCCTTTTCCACTTGAACCCACGGCTTGCGCCGTGGGCTGCATTCTTACGCCGCTTCGCAGCTAAAAACCGTTAGATCCATTCCACCGCGGTTCTGAAATCGTAGTTCACACACAGACTCTAAAGGGGCCTTTGATTACAAAGAGTTTATGTCATTGCTAAAGCGATGACCTGATACGAAACTGGGGTTTTTCCGCAGCCTCTAAAGCCACTATCCGTTATAGCACTAAGCGGCACGAGTAAACTCGTGCCCTTCCCGTTCGTGCCTTCCCTGGACAGCAAAGCGAGAAATGCTCTAATCCATAAGATCTAATCGGCGCCGAGGGCGATGGCGGCGGCGTTGGCGGCTTGGATGGTGGCGTCGCCATCGAGCAAGAGGCAGCGACCGGCGTCGATAGCCAGGCAAGTGGCTCCGGCGCGGGCCATGGTTTCGATCGTCTTTACGCCGATGACGGGAACGTCGAAGCGCAGGTCCTGGGCGGGCTTGGCGACTTTGACGACGGTCAGGGCGCGGCTGAGCGTCGAAGGCTCGCCATCCAATTCCGTTTCCGATCCTAGTTCCAACGACTGCATCAACAGACCAGCGCGCTCGATGGTTTGGTCGGTGCCTTCCATGGCTTCGACGGCGACGCAGGCGGCTTCGGCGATGACGACGGTTTGTCCAATGTCGTACTCGGCTAGGCGGCGGGCGACGAGGCGTCCGTAATCTATGTTCTTGCGCTCTTGCGCGTTGGGAGAGCGCTTGGTTAGGACGCCCGCTTTCGCGAGCAGAGGTTCCAGGAGTGCGGTCGAGCTTTTGAGGACGATGCCTTCGTCGGCCAGAACCTTGGCGATCGCGCCCAGCAACGAGTCGGTATTGCGCGTGCCGAGCGAGAGCAGGAGCTTGGCCAAACGCCAATCGGGTTTGATGGCGGAAAAAATCTGCTTGTGCTTGACCTGTCCGGCCATGACGGCGCGAGTGACGCCGGCGCGCTTGAAGGTGTCGATGAGCTTGGAGAGTTCGCCGAGAGAGAGCCAGTGGACGGCGGTCGCACCATGCGATTCGATCTCGGGGAAAGTTTCTTCTTTGATGGCGGCGACGATAACTTCGTAGCCTTGGGCGCGCGCGGCGTCGAGGACGAGGAGAGGGAAGTTTCCGTTTCCTGCAATGATGCCAATTTTGTTGGTGAAGGGCATGCAGGGGACAGTGTAAACGAGAATGTGGAGTTTGATCGGCGGGAGGGCGTTTTCCAAGGAGAATGTCGTCAGATTTGCCGCAGGGCGGATTGCGGCAACAGGGCAGAAGCTTGAACCACAGGGTACACAGAGGAACACAGGGGAAATTCTGCGGACACGAAGGACTGAATTAGGATTCGCGAGGCTTCTCCGGGGAGGTAGTAAATAATGTTAATATTGTAATTGACTTTATTTATATATTAACGTACTATGATTATATTTCGTAGGTACGTTATGGACATCTCTAAGGCAACTTGTTCAGATTGCAATCGTCCGTTGAGGGTGGCGAGGATGGCTTGCCCTTCATGCGCGCTAGTGGTGGAAGGCAATTTTGAGGTGTCGCCGCTGGCCAAGCTGGGGATTGACGATCAGGCGTTTGTTATCGCCTTCGTGCGCCACCATGGTTCGATCAAGAAGATGGAGAGCCTGTTCAACATCAGCTATCCGACGGTGAAGAATCGTTTGAACGCCATCGGGGCGGCGCTGGACCAGGATTTTACCGCGCCATCGCCCAATCTTTATGTTTTGGAGCAGCTATCTCGCGGCGAGCTGACGGTCGAGGAAGCCCTGGAAAAGTTGAGCTGAACCCGGGTTTTATGGTTTCAAGGTTTCAAAGTTCGACCCGGAAACAAACGAGCAGAAAGACAAGGAGGCAGTCATGATGGAAGAACGGAAGAAAGTGCTGGAAATGCTGGCGAAGGGCACGATTTCCGTGGCCGATGCCGAGAAGCTTCTGGAGAAAATTGGGGAGTCCAGTTCTGGTGAAGCAAAGGCGGAGGGGCATTCGCCATCCGAGCCGAGCAAGCCGCGCTTCATGAGAATCGTGGTGGACGAGCCGGGCAAAAACCAGGTCAACATTCGCATGCCATTGTCGTTCATGCGTGCCGGGACCCGCCTGCTGGCAATGCTTCCCCAGAAGATCGGCGAGAAATTGGCCGAGCATGGGGTGGACTTTGCAGCGCACGGCGCCATGAATGAAAAGGCGTGGGCAGACACTGTCGAGAACATGAACATCGACATCGAACAAAGCAACGGGGAAAAGGTAAAAATCTTCTGCGAGTAGTTGTTATCGTTTGAACTCGATGTAACGGACAATACCGTCGAGCCGCCAGTTATCGTCTGCCGAGGAATATTCATGGCACTCATATATAAGTATCTTTTCCCTGCAATGTGGCTTAGTTACATGGCCTATTGGAGGGCAATGTCGAGGAACGTCAAGGAAACCGAGCGCCGCGAGTCCGCGCCGTCGCGGTTTGGACGCCTGGTTTCGATGGTTTGCGCGGCGGCGCTTCTCGGGCTCCCAAGCATTCCGCTTCCATGGTTGAACGAGCGATTTCTCCCGCTTGGCGTCTTGTGCTTCTGGAGCGGCGCGGCAGTCACCGCAGGTGGGCTGCTCTTTTCCGTTTGGGCGCGTCGTCACCTCGGAAGAAACTGGAGCCAATCCGTCACCGTGAAGGAAGGCCACGAACTCATTACCAGTGGCCCTTATGCCCTGGTTCGTCACCCCATCTATACCGGGCTCCTGCTGGCATTTGTCGGTTGCGCAGTGGCCCGTGGCGAATGGCGCGGGTTACTTGCAGTAGTCCTTGTTTTCGACGCACTCTGGCGCAAACTAAGGCTTGAAGAGAAATGGATGGGTGAGCAATTCGGCGAGTCGTATGCAGCCTATTGTCGAGAGGTGGCGGCGTTGGTGCCATATGTCATTTAGGGCGGGTTTGATTAAGTCCATTGTGGCGACAAGAGCGTACACGATGGCGAGACGGATATTTCGCGCAACGCCGCTCGTGACGCAGGCGAAATGCATAAGTCCTTCGCTTCGCTCAGGATGACAGAGTAAAGTATTCCAACTTGATCAGAGATCCCCTACGCATGAAGCTTCGCTGGGCGGACGAGGGCGTCCGCCCCTACACGAACAGTGGAGGCCACTTCTCGAAAAGCGCGAGAAGTGGCGCACCCCTTCGAAATATTTTAATTTTTACTTAATGACGCCGCGCTCGGAGGATTCGATGAAGCGGATTAACATCTCTACGTCTTCGCCGATGTCCGACTCGGCTTTCAGCTTCTCGATAGCTTGCGAAGTGTTCAGCTTCGAGGCTAGGAGGACGCGGTAGGCGTGGTGGATTTTCTGGATGCGATCTTTGGTGAAGCCACGGCGCACCAGGCCGACGGCATTCAATCCATAGGCGTGGGTGCCGCGCTCGGAGGAAGTTTTGGAAAAGGGCAGGACGTCGCGGGTGATGGTGGTGCCTCCGCCAATAAAAGCGTAGGCGCCGATGCGGACGAAGTGGTGTACGGGGCAGAGCGCGCCGACGGTGGCCCAGTCTTCGACGACGACGTGGCCGCCGAGGGTGGCGGCGTTGGCCATGATGACGTGGCTGCCGACCTGGCAATCGTGGGCGATGTGGACATAGGCCATGATCAGGCTGTGGTTGCCGAGACGGGTGCAGCCGCCGCCCTTGACCGTGCCGCGGTTGATGGTGACAAACTCGCGGATCTGATTATGGCCGCCGATTTCGAGGCGCGTGGGTTCGCCGGCGTAGCCGATATCTTGTGGCGCCAGGCCGATGGATGTGAAAGGGTAGAAGCGGTTATCGGCGCCGATTTTGGTGGGGCCTTCGATGGCGACGTGCGAGGACAGGTGGCAACGCTCGCCGAGCTCGACGCCGGGGCCGATGACGCAATAGGGGCCGATGTGGCAGGAGGGATGGACCTTGCTGTTGGGATCGACGATGGCAGTGGGATGAGTGGGCATGGAAGTTAGTGGCCAGTGGGCAGTGGGCAGTGGCCAGTGAAAATAAAATCCGCAATCGGGAAACTCCGATTCAGTGTTCGACGAAAAGCGTAAACCACAGGGTACACGGGGATACACGGAGGACGCTGGGGCTTAATCAGACTTTCTTTAGGGCGTTGCTCGCTGACTGCGGAAGGACGGATTTTGGCCATTACTCAGCCTCCGCGCTTTCCGCGCCCGTCGCACGCGGCACCAGGCGGCAAGTCACGGTTGCTTCGGCGGCGACTTTGCCGTCCACGTAGGCCTTGCCCTGGAGACGAGCGGCCGTCTTGCGCCAGGCGCGGACTTCGACTTCAAACCGCAACTGGTCTCCGGGCACGACGGGACGGCGGAAGCGCGCCCTCTCGATGCCGGTAAAGACGGTGAGCATCTCGTCGCGGTTGGGGACCTCGGTGAGCAGGAGCAGGGCGCCGGCCTGGGCGATGGCTTCGACAATTAGGACGCCGGGCATGATGGGTTGGCCGGGGAAATGTCCCTGAAAAAAAGGCTCGGTAACGGTAACGTTTTTCAGCGCGACAATGCGCTTGGCGCGGTCGAGTTCTAGCACGCGGTCGATCAAGAGAAAGGGATAGCGATGGGGCAGGATCTTGAGAATATCGGCAATATCCATAGTGGTTTTCGCGGGCGCGGAGGCGGCAGGCGGCACGGCTTCGGTGGTCGGGGTCATGGTCGTCATCGAGTTTAGCTCAAGGCGAAGATTATACTGTAGCGTGCGGGTGGAGCGTGGGAAGGAATGGAGTAGAGGCCAATTTCGCGGCGCGGGGCCCGGAGCTTCGAGCCACGCCGCTAGACACTTTTTGTAATCGCCGATCGGTGACTTTGCGCTAAACTTTTCGGGGTTTGTGGCCGATGAGGAACGCAGGGGATCTTGCGGCGCGCTTTACCGAGCCCCGGAGCCTTCCGATGACTTTGAATTCGCCCGACACGCAGCCGTCCAAATCCGCAGTAACCGCAAGCGAACGGCGGCGGCATGGCCGCTACACCGTAAACGTCCAAATCGAAGTCCACCAGGAAGGCAGCGACGTCCCCATGCGGCTGGTAACCACCGACCTCAGCCGGGGGGGATGCTACATCCAGACGATGATACCGCTATCGGTCGGGAGACGGGTCCGGGCCACGCTGTGGCTCGATGGCTGCGCTGTGGTGTTCGGCGGACTCGTGGTCACGCGGCATCCGCAATTCGGCAACGGGATCATGTTCGTGGAAATCGAGGGCGAGGGCGAACAACTGCTGGCACGATACCTGGACGGGATTGTTAGCTAGAAACGACAGTTAGAACCGGACCTCCGCTGCGGCTTGGATTCAGGTAAGATGTTGGCTACATCCGTGCAGGTTTACAGGCTACGGGGAAAATCGCTTTTCGCCGATCAGCCCCTAAAGGGCATCCGATTTCAGAGGACCTACGGCATCGCTTAAGCGATGCCCTGATACGAAACTAAATTTTTTCTCAGCCGGTTAAACCGCAGCCAAAACCAATGATCACACTTAGCGATATCCAGCCGGCCTTGCGCCGGATTCGAAGTTCTATCTATTTATCGCCGTGCGCGCGGTCGGAAACGTTTTCGGAATCGACTGCGAACCAGGTGTATTTGAAGCTCGACAACCTGCAACGGACGGGGGCATTCAAGGAACGCGGGGCGCTGAACAAGCTGCTCACGCTGAACGCGGAAGAACGCGCCCAGGGCGTAATCGCGGCCTCGGCAGGAAACCACGCGCAGGGCGTGGCCTATCACGCGGGCAAACTGGGGATTCGGGCGCTGATCTGCATGCCGCTGACCACGCCGCTGATCAAGGTCTCGGCGACGCGGGGCTACGGCGCGGACGTGGTGCTGCACGGCGCGAACTACGACGAGGCTTACGAAGAGGCGGTGCGGCGCAGCGAGGCGGAGCGGCTGACGTTTGTTCATGCGTTCAACGACGACGCGGTGATCGCGGGGCAGGGGACGATCGGTCTGGAGCTGATGGAGCAGCATCCCGACCTGGAAGCGGTGGTCGTGCCGATTGGCGGCGGCGGGCTGATTGGCGGGATTGCGTGCGCGCTGAAAGAGACGAACCGGAAGATCCAAGTTTTCGGAGTGCAGCCGTCGCGGCTGCCGTCGATGAAAGTTGCGGTCGCGGAAGGCAAGCCGGTGACGCTGATGGCGGCCTCGACCATCGCCGATGGCATTGCCGTGCGGCGGGCCGGGGATCGCACGTTGCCGCTGGTGCAGAAGTACGTGGACGATATTGTTACGGTGGAAGAAGAAGAGATCGCCAACGCGATTCTGCTGCTGCTGGAGCGCGAAAAAACTTTGGCCGAAGGCGCGGGCGCGGCGGCGCTGGCGGCGCTGGTCAATCGCAAGCTGCCGCTGGTGGGAAAGAAAGTTGCGGTGCTGGTGGGCGGCGGAAATATCGACGTAACGCTGCTCTCACGCATCATCGAACGCGGCTTGGTGAAAGACGGGCGGCTGGTGAGGCTGAGAGTACATTTGCCGGATTATCCCGGCGCGCTGCATGGGCTGACGTTAATTCTGACGCAGCATCGCGCGAACATTGTCGAGACGGACTACGACCGCGCCTACCACGGCGTGAACCTGGGCGAGACCGCGATTGAAATCACGATGGAAACGCGCGGGCCCGACCACATTGCGGAAATTATTTCGGCGCTGGGGGCGGCGGGGTACACGCAGGAGCGGGTGCTGTAGGGGCCGTAGATTACTTCATGGCCTTGCCGCAAAAGTCGGCGGGTAGATTCCAACATAAGTATTAAAGTCTGTCCATCCACTTCTGCTCTATTTCACGACCGAGGCCATCAAGGTCGGGAAAGATGACCGATTCTGTAAGGCCCGCATCTCTCAACTCGTATTTGATAGCATGTATACTTTCTTTTGGAATATCGATTGCCCGCAAGCGTGACCCTCTTATACCTAAGAGATTTGATAACCACTCTGGTTCGCGACCAAATATCATGAAGTGACTCCGCTGGGCCGCCACTCTACGACTCACATGCGGTGAATCCCATAGCAGGGGTGCTTGGTAGAGGCAGTTTTCGGCGGTCGCTTTTATCGCAAGGAAGATATGTATCGTCCCAATCGTCCTTGCTGTATCCTTCTCCTTTGCGCTTCCGACGATATTGGTTCCAGTTAGTTTTGGCATGGTCATAAGATCGTGACTTGTCTAAATGATCCAATAGCCAATAGGGATCAAGCAGGTAGAGGGTTGCACCCGTTTCGGCGTTGGCAATCTTGTTTCGTACCGCAAAGTGGAGGGCAACTAGTGCACCATCAGACCAATCCAATAGGCGTGTCGGAGCCCCATGATGTTGTGATAGAAAGTACCAGTCCCATTCAGCATCATTCTCCGGTTTATTTTCACTAAGCTGATCGGCACATCGCCGAAACTCGTCATAGCATTCGTCTTCAATGCGCAAGAGTTGCGAAACTCGCTTTCTGGTCTTTCCCTCTCCGGGGCGATATAGTTTTGGCTGAAGCCTAGTAGCGAAATGCTTAACATCCTCAGCCCTAAACCATAATTCTCTGTATTCAGGAATACCCCATTCTTGCCGAGTCTTCCGGACGACTGCCAACAACTTGTCAGCTGAATTTACCGTGTACAGTCTCACAGGAAGCGCGTATCACGAAGCCCAGCTATGCTGGAGTTCACTTTACTCGGCAGTGCAACTCACTCGAACTGCCGCCGGAACCGCTCCAGTTGATCCTTCACGTCCGAGACATCGCGGCGCAGGTCGGCAACTTCTTCTTCCAGACGGGCGATGCGGCCGGCGTCGGCTGGATCGCGGCTGGCGGGGGTGGAGGCAGCGCAGGAGGATTCTGGAACGATCACGTCTCCGGCTAATAGATGGGCATAGCGAGATTCTTTGGTGCCGGGTTGGCGGGGCAGGACTTTGGCCAGGGGCGGATCGCGCTGCATCAATTTTTGCAAGGCGGATTGCACATCGTCGAGCGATTCGAAACGGTGCAGGCGCTCGGCGCGGCCGCGGAGTTCGCCGGGGGTTTGCGGGCCGCGCAGCAGCAGCACGCAAAGAACGGCAATCTCGGGACGGGTGAAGTTGAACACTTCTTGCAGCCGATGCTCATATTTGGCGACGCGGCTGTCGGCGCCGCGGGCGGGGCCGGCCATGCGCTGTTGCTGCAAATCTTCGAGTGCATCGCGGACGGATTGTTCGTCCAACTGCATCACAGGATCGCGATTGGTTTTCTGATTGCAGGCATTGACCAGCGCGTTCAGGGACAGGGGATAGTACTCGGGCGTGGCGATGTCCTTTTCGATCAGCGAGCCGAGCACGCGGACTTCGGTTTCCGTGAGGGTGATTTGCATGGATAAAGTTCAACCGTCTTCCAAAGATTCAATCTTGGCAAATTCCGCGTTGTTGAGCTACGAGCTTCGAGCTACGAGCTTCGAGCTTCGAGCTACGAGCTGCGAGCAAGACTTTTGCCCGGTCACTCGCAGCTTGCAGCTTATCTGCCCGGCAACATGGAATTTGCGAGCTACCGACGATTCTATCGAAGGCAATGTCTCGCACCGCACACGGTATACTCGATAGTTTACCGGAAGCATCCGATTAGGAGACATCCATGAACGAACTGCCAACACCGCCACGGGTCCCAATTCAGGAGCTGGCCGGGAAACTTCGCGAGTTGCCCGCATCGGCCTTTGATCGTATGGAAGAGATTGGTTCGTTGCTCGCGAAGATGCCGGTTGAAGAAGGCAGCCTAGCGCCGTATTTGAGCTGGGACGGGCAACACTACACGCGCAACTTGATCGACAAGACCGAGCTCTACGAACTGATCGCCATTTGCTGGGAGATTGGGCAGGGCAGCGCGGTGCACAATCATCACGGGCAGAATTGCTGGATGGCGGCGGCAATAGGAAAGCTGGTGGTGGAAAATTTTCGCGTTGAATATGAGGACATCGAGGCAGGCAAGTGCAGGTTGGCGGCATCTAACAGGGTGGAGTTGACGGCGGCCCAGGCGTGCGCGGTCGATCCGCGGGAGCCGGTGCACCGGGTGGAGAATCCGCGGGAAGCGAACCAGCGGGCGGTGTCGCTGCACCTCTATTCGCGGCCCTATGATCGCTGCGTGGTGTATTCGCCCGAGCAGGGAACGTGCGGGAACATCCAGCTTCACTACAATACAGTTTTCGGGAAGGCAATTGCCAACTAACAGCAGTCTATGGCCACTGACCACCGGCCACTGCATTTTCAAGGAGGAAGCGTGAGGAAATACCTGGGAGTATTGGCGAGCTTGGCTGCGCTGGGTGCGATGACGTGGGCGCAGGCTCCAGCACCGGCGCAGGCTCCGGCTGCGGCTACAGCGCAAGCTCCGGCGACGCCAGCTCCCGACCAAGTCGACATTCCAGCTCCAACACCAAGCGAAAAACTCGAGTTGCCGCAGCAACCGTTGCCGCGTGTCGAAATGTTTGTCGGCGGTTCGTACGCCAAGGCAGGCCTTTTCAACGCCGGATACTGGGCGGGGTTGCCCGGTTGGGACGTTTCTCTGGGCGCGAACGCGACCCGTTGGCTGGGGTTTGTCGTGGAAGGCGGGCAATACTATGGGACGTCAAGGATTCCGGTGGACGTACCGAAGCCATTTCCTTATCCGCCCTGTCAGGACACGTGCACAGCGGGTTCCACCTTCAACGTGGCGACGCGAGAGTACAACTTTATTTTTGGAGTGCAATTTGCCCGCCGCAAGTACGAACGCTGGACGCCGATTGGCGAAATCCTTTACGGACATCAGGGCGCCCGCGGGGTGGAGACCCCTTCATCAGGCCCTCTGGTCAAGGAAGTCGGCACGGGCCGTGCGCTGGTGGCTGGCGCCGGCCTCGACCGCAAAATCAATGAGCGTTTCGCCTTGCGGATCAAGGCGGATTATTTCCAGACCGGAACCGCGTTTCCGGGCGTTGGCAAGCAGAAGCAGGACAACTTCCGGTTCTCGATGGGCCTTGTGATCCGCAGTGTACACAAGAAGAAACGCAGGCTCGAGGACGAGACGCAACTGGAACCGTAGGGCGGCTGTTCGCTATTCGCTGTTCGTCGTTTGCTAATCGCGAATCGCGAACAGCGCACGACGAACAGCGAACAGCGAGTGCTCTACGAGCGGCGGAGCAGATCGGTGAGCGGCTGGGCTTTGGACTTCAGTTCGCTGGCGAAACTGGCGCCTTTTTCGACCGCTTCCTCGAAATGGTCTTTGGCTTCGTCGGCGAAGTCGGAGACGGTTTCGAGGGCGTCGTCGTAGGAGCGGCGCAGATCTTTCCGCAACTGGCGTCCAGTCTTGGGAGCGAGCAACAGACCGAGGGCGGCGCCCACGCCGAGCCCGATCAGCAGAAAAGTAACGGCTGTGCCGACAGTACCTTCCGAACTTTCGTATTTTCCGATGTGCATATCGACCTCCTGACCATCTCTATTCTAGACCGAATTGAATTGGTAATTTTGTAATCTGTAATCTGGTAATTTTGCCACTCTGCGAGTCGGTGGTTTAACAAATTGCCAAATTACACAATTACCAAATTCCCAGCAGGACCCGGTTCCCAGAACTGTCCCCGGCTGTGTAAAATGAAGTGTCGATCCGAAGTGCGGCGGAAGCACTGGCAATCCTCTACCCCAGCAAGCCAAAAGCGGGCTCGCTGGGGGCCCCGGGCCTGCCCCGCCGCTTTGAATTCCTAGCAGAA
>Ga0326728_10016655_pt1 | contig 14935 bp, 12 predicted proteins | sample MB3enrmetagenome_FD_207602 | JGI IMG/M metagenome (GOLD analysis project Ga0326728, IMG submission 207602) | Lab enriched peat soil microbial communities from McLean, Ithaca, NY, United States - MB31MN | ecosystem: Environmental > Terrestrial > Soil > Wetlands > Peat | place: USA: New York...
ACCGCAAGAACCCATCCCAAGGCTTCGAGCTCCTCTCGGTCCCCTTGGCCTCCCTAAATCTGTTCCACGTGGAACACTTTCAACCGCAGGGACCCATCCCAAGGCATTCAGCCCTTCCCGGTTCACCCTAACTGAACCATCTGTTCCACGTGGAACACTTTGGACCTCAGGGACCGATCCCAAGGCTTCCAGCTCCTCTCGGTCCGCCTTGGCCTCCCTCAATCTGTTCCACGTGGAACACTTTGGACCGAAAAGCCTCATCCTAAGGCTGCCATTCCCCTTCGGACCAGGACCACCTTCCCATTTTGTTCCACGTGGAACACTCCAACCAAAAACTCCCCAAAAGCCCTCCTGAATCGCAGAACACTTCCCCCGGAAAAATTCAACTTAGAGTAAAATAGAATTCTAAAACTTCCGAGAGGTCGGCTTGATCCTGACGTCCCTTCACTTGTATCAATTTAGGAATCTTGATCGTATCGAATGGACGCCTCATCCCAAGGCGAATCTCATCCTAGGGGCGAATGCCCAAGGAAAAACAAACTTATTGGAAGCTATCTTTTTTTTAGGAACCACCAAGACCTTACGCCCAACTTCAAATATCCAGGACTTGATTGGCCATGACCACGACGAAAGTCTTTTGCGTGCCCATTTCAGCCATAGCGAAGGTCAGATCAACAGAGATTTGGAAGCCCAACTCAAAAAAGGCCAACCCAAACGCTTTCTCTTTAATTCCAAAAAGCTTAGCCCCTTATCTAAAATCTTCGGGCAAATGCCGGTGGTCTTGTTTACACCCGAAGACCTCGAACTCGTGAAATCAGGGCCACAAGCCCGCAGACTTTACCTCGATCTCGAACTATCGCAAGCCAGCCAAGCCTATCTCCAAGATCTCAGCCGATACCATCGCGCGCTCAAACAACGCAACGGCGCCCTTCGATTGCTGACCGAAGGCAAATCCGGTCTTGAAAGCGTGCACGCCTTCGACGAAGAACTGATTCGATACGGAACTGCTGTCCTGACGTTTCGTCTGCAGACCGTTCGGGAACTCGAACAACTCGCCGCCGAAGCGCAGCAACGCCTCTCCGATGGACGCGAACGCCTCTCCTTGCGCTACCTTTGCCCCCTGACGGATCCCCCTTCTTCCGGCTCCACCGCCCTACCCGATGCGGAAACTTTGGCCCATCGCTTTCGACTTCAACTCCGGGAACGGGCCCGGGAAGAACAAGCGCGAGGAACGACATTGACCGGTCCCCATCGCGATGATTTGGACCTTTTACTCGACGGCAAACCCGCCCGTCTTTTCGCGTCCCAAGGCCAACAACGTTCCATTGCCTTAAGCTTAAAACTCGCTGAAGTCCAATTCCTCACGCGGGCCCTTAAGGAAAGTCCCCTCCTGCTCCTTGACGATGTGCTCAGCGAACTCGATCTCGAACGCCAAGCCCGACTGCTCGCCCTGCTCGACGAAAGAGTCCAAACCTTCGTCACCAGCACCCACGCGTTCGATCTCGCCTACCATCCCGGCCAAATACGGACGATGGAGCACGGCGTACTCAAAGGGGAAGTCTGATGGACCCGCTTGAACGCATCGGGTTCGATGCCCATTTCGCTTCGGCGATTCAAGCTTCCGAGTCTGGGCTCCTTCCCGGCCGTGCCGTCTTTGAAAGCCGCGGCATTTATCACGTGCTGGTCGCCGATGGACGCATTCTTTTCGCCGAACTGAAGGGCATCCTCCGCAAAGGCGCGCGAGCCGATCAAGGCGCCTACCCGGTCGTGGGCGATTGGGTCCTACTGGAACCCATGGATTCCCGCCGGGCACTCCTGGTGCGCGCGCTACCCCGAAAAAACTGCCTGATCCGCAGGGAACAATCCCGCCGTGAAGCGGGACGCCGCGCCAGCGTCCTTCAAATTTTAGCCGCGAATGTGGATTGGGGATTCATCACCACAAGTTTGAACGAAGAATGGAATCCCCGAAGGCTGGAACGCTACCTCGCGCTGGTGCGGGACGCTGAAATCCGTCCGGCGATTCTGCTGACCAAGGCCGACGTTTGCGACGATCCCCAACAAGTCCTCCAGGAAACCAAGGAACTGGCCGGTAATATCCCCGTGTTCCTCGTCAGTGGTTTCAACCGCCAGGGGTTGCCGGAACTGGTCTCGCTCATCGCCCAAGGACAAACCGCCGTCCTGATCGGGAGCTCCGGCGTCGGCAAAAGCACCTTGGTCAACGCCCTCTTAGGGGACGACGTCATGGCAACGGCGGAAATCCGGGAAAAAGACTCCCGCGGACGTCATACCACGGTCGCCCGACACCTTTTGCCGCTCCCCAACGGTGGATGCATCATCGACAGCCCCGGCCTCCGAGACTTAGGGTTGGTCGACACGGAATCCGTCGAAGCGAGCTTCGACGACATCGAAGAACGGGCGAATGCCTGTCGCTTTAGCGATTGCCGCCACCAAAGCGAACCCGGTTGCGCGGTCCGCACCGCGTTAGAAGACGGTACTTTGAATCCGGACCGCTGGGAAAATTACCAAAAACTCCTCCAAGAGACCCAACTCGCCCAACAAAAGATCAAAGGAAAAACAGAAAAAAACACAAAGTATTCCAAAAAAAGGTGAAATAAATGAAATCACACACGGAATACCTCGTATTTGAAACCAAAGAACGCAGTGAAATCCTCAATATCACTAAAAAAATTGAAAAAATATTAGATCTTTCAGGCATTCAGGAAGGACTGATGCTGGTGAATCCGATGCACATTACCGCCAGCGTCTATGTCAATGATGCGGAACCCGGTCTCATTCAAGACTTTCTGGACAAACTCGAGGAACTCGCTCCCGCCGGAAAACCCTACCACCACCATCAAACCGGCGAGGACAACGGGGACGCGCATCTCAAACGGCAATTACTGGGACAGCAGGTGGTTCTTCCCGTCACCCGTGGACGCCTGGACCTAGGACCCTGGGAACAAGTCCACTACGCCGAATTCGACGGACAAAGAAAAAAGCGGGTGATCGTGAAAATCATCGGCGCCTGAATATGCGGCCTGAAACCCTCATCCGCCGATTGGCGCTTGAATGCGGCTTTGACCTTTGCGGCATCGCCTCGCTCGCCTCTCCCCCCGAAAGCCTGCAAGGCCTGGACGCCTGGCTGGAGCAAGGCCATCACGCGGGTATGGAGTGGATGCGACGCCAAAAAGAACGCCGCCTGGACCCAACGAAAGTTTTGTCCAACGCGCACAGCTTCATTTGCCTCGGCTTGGTCTACAATACGTCGAAGCCCCTGAGCACCGATGTCTTTCCCCTGGCCGGGCGCCGACCGACGACGCCCGCCGGTAGCGAAAGCCGCGGATGGATCTCCCGCTACGCCTGGGGGACCGACTATCATCGAATCTTTGAAACCCGGCTCGCCGAACTCTCGCGGGCGATCCGTCTCAACCTCGACGCCTCGGCGACCTTCCTCCCCTTTTGCGACGCCGGTCCCATCGCGGAAAAAGCCTGGGCGGCGCGTTCGGGATTGGGTTGGCAGGGGAAACACACCAACCTGATCCACCGCGAAAAAGGCAGTTGGTTCTTCCTGGGCGAACTGCTCACGGACTTGGAGCTGGAACCGGACGAACCCGAACCCGACCGGTGCGGCGCGTGCACCCGCTGCCTCGACGCGTGCCCGACCAAAGCGCTGGTGCGTCCCTACGTCCTGGACGCGCGGCTCTGCCTCAGCTACCGTACCATCGAACACCGAGGGGATTTTCCGGAGGCTTGGTCCGGGGAATCGACTCCCAACGTTTTCGGGTGCGACATCTGCCAAGATGTTTGCCCGTGGAACCGCCGGCGCCTCCCCGGGTCCGTCGCGGAATTCGAACCCCGCGAAGGGCTCTTCGCTCCGGACCTCCAGGCGCTCTCCCGGATCACCGAAGACGAACTGTCCGGTCCGCTGCACGACTCTCCGCTGAAACGCGCGAAGGCCGCGGGACTCCGCCGCAACGCCGCCGCCGCCTTGAATCGTCCCCGTGCTTAAGCCCTAAGGCGTTATGGAAATCCTCTACGACAACGGCATCTTCCTCCCCGAGATCGATCTCTGGCTGGACCCGCAGGATCCCAAGGCGGACGGCACGGCTTTCGTGAGCCACGCCCACGGCGACCACGCGCGTTGGCACGGCACGACCATCGCCTCCGGGGCCACCCTGAAACTGATGCGGGCCCGCGAAAGCGCGTCCCCCGGGACGGAAGGCAAACCCCAGGCGTTCCGCCAGCGCTTCCGCCACGGCGGCGCCATGCTCACCCTTTTGCCCGCCGGTCATATCGCGGGCTCCTCGCAACTGCTGGTCGAATACAAAAAAGAGACCTTGCTCTACAGCGGAGACTTCAAGCTCCGCCCCGATCCGTCCTGCGAACCCATCGAAGTCCACGAGGCCGACGAACTGATCATGGAAACGACCTTCGGCCAAGCCCAGTACCTCTTTCCACCGGCCAGCAAAACCATTGAACGCATCGCCACCTTCGTACAAAAGGCGCACAAAGAAAAAAAAGTGCCGGCTCTGCTGGCTTACGGCCTGGGCAAGGCCCAGGAACTGATGCTCGCGCTCAAGCCCTGGAATTGGGAATACGTCCTCCATCCCTCCATCGCTGCGGTCGGCGAAACCTACAAGGCCCTCGGATATTCGCTACCGCCCAGCCATACCCCCGGCAACACCAACCTCGACGGCAAAATCCTGATCTGGCCCCCCAACGCTCGCTCCCACGCCTGGTACTCCGGCATCAGCGCCCGCTGCCGCACCGCCTTCATCAGCGGCTGGGCCATGGACCCGGCGACCCGCGTCCGCATGGGGGTCGACGAAACCTTCCCCCTGTCGGACCACGCCGATTTCAGCGAATTGCTGGCCTATGTCTGGCAGGTGCACCCCAAAAAAATCCATACCCATCACGGCTTCGCCGCGGAATTCGCCTCCCATCTACGCCTGACCGGTCACGACGCCACCGCCTTGGGAATGGAAGAACAGCTCCAATTGCTCTGACCGAATCCTGAGGAATCCCATGCAACCCCTGCGTCTCGGACTTCTCGGCACCGGCCTCGCCGCCCGTAAACTTTATTGGCCCGCGCTCGCCCCCCTGAAACGGGATATACGGCTCGTCGCCTGCGCCAACCGCAGCCCGGAAAAAGCCCAAGCCTTCGCCCGGGAAACAGGGATACCCACGGTCGTCCCCGATGCCGAATCCCTGTTCGCCCTACCCGAAGTCGAAGCCGTCCTCATCAGCCTTCCCATCCATGCCCAACCCGCCTACGTGCTCAAAGCGCTGGCGGCGGGTAAGGCGGTGCTCAGCGAAAAGCCCGTCGCCCCGAACTTGACTGCGGCGCGCGCGCTTTTGAAGCGCGCGAAACCCCTGGCCCGAAAAGTCCCCTGGATGGTGGCTGAAAACTACCGTTTCATGCCTCAGGTCGATTGGGCCTGGGAGCGCCTGGCTGAAGGCGCTCTGGGCGACGTCCGTCTCATCGAGATCCGCCAAACCGGGATCACCGACGAGTCCAACCCCTATTTCCATACCGCCTGGCGCACCCAGCCCGAATTCCTGGGCGGTTTCGTTTTTGACGCGGGCGTCCATCTCGCCCATATCCTCCGGCGCTTCTTCGGCGCCCCGGTCGAGATCCGTGGGCTCACCGCCCAATTCAACCCCTCGCTCCCGCCCATGGACACCGCCTTGGCGGCCTTCCGCACTTCCACCGGGATCGTCGGCACTTGGACCAGCTGTTTTTCGGCCGCGGCCGGAGGGCCCCTGTTCTCGGTCCACGGTTCCAAGGGGAGCCTGGAAATCCATTATGCCCACGCCCTTTTGCGTCCCCGTTCCGGAAAGGAACGAAGCTTCCGCACCCACGCCGACAGTTATGCGCTTCAGTTCTCCCACTTCGCCAAGGCGCTGCGCTGCGCCCAAACCCCGGCCTACACGGCCGAAGATGCCGTCGCTGATCTGGCCGTGATCGAGGGGATCATCCGAGGACGGGTCGTCCGGCCCTAAGCCCTCTCCCCTTCCGGCTCCTTCAGGAACTCCCTTTTAGCCACCCCCATCCGCTAAAAAAAAGCGGGGAGGCTTTTCGCCTCCCCGCCGTGTGCCTGCCCAACTTACCGAAGGACTAGGAGCAGCCGCTCGTAGTCCCGCAGCTGATGCACTTATGGCAGCTGCCGCTGCGCACCATGATATCGCCGCATTCCGGACAGGGCGGAGCGTCGCTCTCGACCTGGAACGCGACCTGCGTCTTGCGCAAGGACTTGGCCGAACCCGCCGCCTTGATGGCCTCCGCCGCCGGGGCGAAGGCAGGCACCGAAGCCTTGACCGTCGCCTTCGGCGCTTCCGCCGCGGGCGCATCCCCTTCGGCCGACTCTTTCGGCAGCACGAACTTCAATTCCAGCCACCGGAAGATATAGTCGAGGATGGACTTCGCCATCGGGATGTTCGGATTGTTGGTGAAACCGTTCGGTTCAAAGCGCGTATGGATGAACTTCTTGCAGAGCACCTCCATGGGCACCCCGTACTGCAGGGTGATGCTCGTGAGGGTGGCGACCGCGTCCACGAGGCCGGAAACCGCCGAGCCTTCCTTGGCCATGGTCACGAAAATCTCGCCCGGCTTTCCGTCCTCGTAAAGGCCGACGGTCAAGTAGCCCTCGTGGCCGGAAATGCTGAACTTATGCGTGATCGCCTGGCGTTCATCCGGCAGGCGGCGGCGCTGAAGGCGCGCCAATTCGGCCGCGTCCAGGGGCTTGCCGTTGCCGTCCTTGAGCTTGTCCAGGCTGGTGTTCAGGGGCTGGCTACGCTTGCTGCCGTCCCGATACACCGCCAAGGCCTTGATGCCCATCTTCCAGCTTTCGATATACGCGGTCATGATGTCCTCGACCGTGCACTCGTTGGGCATGTTGACCGTCTTGGACAGCGCCCCGCTGATGAAAGGCTGCACCGCCGCCATCATCTTGAGGTGCCCCATCCAATGGATGCTGCGTACGCCGCTGGTGGGCTTGAAGGCGCAATCAAAGACCGGAAGATGCTCATCCTTGAGGCTGGGCGCCCCTTCGATGGTCTCGTTTTCGTCGATATACCCGATGATCTCCTTGGCCTGGTCGGCGGTGTAACCCAGCCGCTCCAGGGCCTCGGGAACGGTCTGGTTGACGATCTTCAGCATGCCGCCGCCGACCAGCTTCTTGTACTTGACGAGACTGATGTCGGGTTCCACGCCGGTCGTGTCGCAGTCCATCATGAACCCGATCGTTCCCGTGGGGGCCAGAACCGAGATTTGGGCGTTCTTGAATCCGAACTGCTGGCCCAAAGCCAAGGTCTCGTCCCAGGTCCGCACCGCCTCGGTGATCATGTCGGCGGGCACGTAGGCGCGTTCGATGTCGCGCACCGCGGCGCGATGCTGTCCGATCACGCGCAGGAAGTCTTCGCGGTTGCGGACGTATTCCTTGAAAGGACCATGGTTCCGGGCGATCTGGGAGCTGAGACGGTAGCTGTTGCCCGTCAGCAAAGCCGTGATCGCGGCGGCATAGGCGCGGCCCTCGGGGCTGTCATAGGCCATACCGCGGCTCATCAGCAAGGCGCCGAGGTTGGCGTAACCGATCCCCAGGGGACGGTAGGCGACGCTGTTGGCGCCGATGGCCGGGGTCGGATAGCTGGCGTAGTCGACGATGATCTCCTGGGCCAGGATCACCGTTTCGCACACGTGACGGAACGCCGCCACGTCAAATTCACGGTCTTCGGCGCGCCGGAACTTCATCAAGTTCAGACTGGCCAAGTTGCAGGCCGAGTTGTCCAGGAACATGTACTCGCTGCACGGGTTGCTCGCGTTGATCCGGTCGGTCTGCGGGCAGGTGTGCCAGCGGTTGACGGTCGTGTCGAACTGGATGCCGGGATCGCCGCAAACCCAGGCGCTCTCCGCCATCATCCGCATGACATCGCGGCCCCGATAGGTGTCCATGACCCGACCGTCGACCACCGCGCGGGTCTTCCACTCGCGGTCATCGATCACCGAACGCATGAACTCGTCGGTGACCCGCACCGAATTGTTGCTGTTCTGGAAGAAAACGCTACCGTAGGCCTCGCCGGTGAAACTGCCGTCGTAGCCCGCGTCGATCAGGGCCCAGGCCTTCTTTTCTTCGCGTTCCTTGCACTGGATGAATTCGACGATGTCCGGGTGGTCGGCGTTGAGGATCACCATCTTGGCCGCGCGCCGCGTCTTGCCGCCGGACTTGATGACGCCCGCGAAGGCGTCAAAACCCTTCATAAAACTGACCGGGCCCGAGGCGATGCCGCCGCCGGCGAGATGCTCCTTGCTGCTACGCAGGGGGCTCAGGTTCGTGCCCGTGCCTGAACCGTGTTTGAAAAGCATCCCTTCCGTTTTGGCCAGGGTCAGGATGCTTTCCATGTTGTCTTCGACGCTATTGATGAAACACGCCGAGCACTGCGGCTTGGCTTCGATGCCGACATTGAACCAAACCGGGCTATTGAAAGCCGCATGCTGGTGTAAAAGGATATAGGTCAATTCGTCGCGAAAGGTTTCGCGATCCTCTTCTTCGGCGAAATAACCGCCGTCCCAACCCCAAGCGGTGAAGGTGTCCACCACCCGCCCGATCAGCTGCTTGACGCTGGTTTCCCGGTCCGGATCGCCCGGCTTGCCCCGAAAATATTTGCTCACCACGACATTCGTCGCCAACAAGGACCAACCGCTCGGAATTTCACAGTCCTTTTGCTCGAAAACTACCTTTCCGTTCTCATTGGTGATCGTGGCGCTGCGCTTTTCCCAGCTCGTCGTATCCCACACTGAAGCCCCGCTTTTAGTGTAAAAACGGGAAATCTTCAGTCCAGCCTTGGCCCCGCGGGGCGAGGCGGCTCCCACATCCTGGCGCTCCTGGGTTTCTGCGGCCTTGCTCGTCGTCATGCGCGCTCCCTTTGTGTTTAATTCCGTACTTGATATTTTGAGGACGCCTTTCGCGCGCGGCAAAACGCCTCCTCAAAACCCAAAGCTCACCTTGGGCACGAAGATTTTTGGAACCCTAGGGTTCCTCTTGAGAACTTACGGTACTCGGAGGATTAAGGAAGGTTTATTTCGCGAACTTGGGAGGCAAAACCTGGAAGTCTCGCTCCCTCGACGATTGGAATCGTTCCAGCCGCGTTTCCCCAAGATTTAGGGATCGGCGGATCATACCCCCACAAGATATAGGAGGTCAAACAACAAAAATCACTGAGAAAACCCTTGAAGCTAAGCCTTCAAAGGCATTGAAAACAAAGCAAAATCCGAATTCTTCCGCCCAGAGAAACGCTCAAATGGGCGCCGCCCCCCAAGGTCCCCGCAGAATCCTAGAAAAGCTCTCCTCCGCGGACCCGTTTCAAAAGGACTGGGGTATCCTGATAAACCCTTGAAATGTAATCTAAAACCAGCGCTATGCACGACACTCCATTGCGCCCGTTTACGAAGGACCAAATCTTAAAAATTGTCTCTACAAAAAAGTCAAATCTAATTTTTAGGGACGTAAAGATGAATGCTTTCAAACAATTCCATGGAAAACAAAATCTGACGTAAATTACGGTAAATGCATCTAATTTTCTCAATTGTTTTAAAAAAGAGGACAAAATCCATAGAAATCTCTCGAAAATTCCTGAAAAATATCAATGTTGAATTAGAATAACCAAAATAAGAAGATAAAATTTTAAGTTACAACATAATTGTAAATATAAAAGAATAAAAAAATATACACTAAATTAAAAACAAAACAATCAGAAAACTGACCTAAAATAAGGTCATTTCCCTATACAGAAACGTGCAAAAATTTGATGCAAAATTTCAGCTCGAGGAACTTCACCCACCACTTCCCCAAAAGCGTCCAAAGCCGCCCGTAAATCTACCGCCAAAAATTCCGGACCCCTACCCGCTTGCCAGCTGACGAGAGCTTCGTTCAAGGACAACTCCGCCCGCCGGACCGCTTCTTCATGCCGAACCTTATTCAATAACGCCTCTTCATCGATCGAAGGAGTGGCCCCCTGCAAAGCCGTCCCCAACAAAAGATCCTTAAAAGCATCTAATCCCATCCCCGATGTCGCACTCACGGATACAATTTTTGAAACAGGCACATCGAAAACCCCGAGGTCCTCCGGCTTCCATACAGACGGTCGATCGCATTTGCTTCGAACCACGATAAAAGATTCCGACCACTCCCGTAGCCAAGCCTGGAAAGCTTCCGGAATTTCCAGCGAACCCTCCACAACCAAGGCGACGACATCCGCTCCCAAGGCCGCCTTTCGGGCCCGGGACACTCCTTCTTGTTCCACCGCATCGCCGGTTTCACGCAAACCCGCGGTGTCCACAAACACCACCGCAAATCCTCCGACACTTACCCGCGCTTCAAGCCAGTCGCGGGTGGTGCCCGCGACCGGACTGACGATCGCGCGCTCTTCGCCGCAAAGCGCATTCAACAAGCTGCTTTTACCCGCATTGGGCGCGCCGACCAGAGCTACCCGAATCCCCTCCGTCAGGAGGCGACCTTTCAAAGCGGTGCCCAAAAGGCTTCGAGTCCCGCCGAGCAAAGCGTTCAAACGCGCCCCGAAAGCTTCCCTTCCCGGCAGTTGATCCTCCTCTTCGGGAAAATCGCAAGCGGCTTCGCACTCGGCCAATAATCCGGAACATTCCGAACATAAGGAACGGATCCGCTCCTCTAATCCCCCGGAGAGCTGCCGGGCAGCCGCATCGCGGGCAAGCGAAGTGCGGCTATGGATCAAATCGGCCACCGCTTCGGCGCGGGTAAGGTCGATCTTTCCGTTAAGAAAAGCCCGCCGGGTGAATTCCCCAGGTTCCGCTAGGCGCACGCTGCCTTGGCCCGCTTCGAGCACCGCCCGAAGGACTCCCTCAAGATGAACATTTCCGCCATGGCAATGGATCTCGACGACATCCTCGCCGGTGAAACTGGAAGGGCCCCTAAAATACACCGCCAACACTTCATCCAAAAATAAACCGTTCACCGTACTTAAGCGTCCGAACACCATTTCCCGGGGACGGCAGGCCTCGAAAGACCCGCCCTTCGCGGGACGGAAAAGCTTCGTCGCCGTAACCGCTGATTCGGGTCCGCTGAGCCGTAGAACTCCGACCCCAGCGACCCCCGGACCCGTGGCCACGGCGACGATCGTTTCCGCCATCATCCCTTTTTCTGGATCACCAGTTTCTTGACGCTGCCCTGCCCGACGCTGAAGCTTTCCACGCCTTCCATGGCCTTCAGGGTCAGATGGACCACCCGCCGTTCCGCGGAACTCAGCTGTCCCATGCTGACCTGCCCGCCTTCTTTCAATACCTGCTCGGCAAGGGCTTTGGCTTTCTCGATCAGCCGCATTTCCTGACGCCCATGGTAATCGGCGACATCGACGGCGACGAAAAGCTCCCCGTCCCCCTCGCGTCGGAACATGAATTCATTGACCAAAGTCTGCAAGGCTTCGGCGGTTTGACCCCGCCGACCAATCAACAGATTTTCGTGCTCCGGGGCAACGACATTGAGCACCACATTCCCGGCGCGTTCCTTGATCTCAACCGTTCCGGGCGTTCCCATCGCCTTGAGCAACTGCTCCAAATCACCCGCGGCCCGGGCCGCTTGTGTCGCGTCCGGCGCCTTGCGTTGGGAAACCACCGGAACATAATCCGACGGACGCTGCACCCGCTCCGCCGCTGGGGGTTCCACTGAAGGCGCCGCCGAGCGCGCCACGCCGGGGGCCGGAGCTGCGTTCTCGACCGGAGGCAATTCCACCCCTTTGGGCGCCACCCGCACCTTCACGCGGCGGGCTCCAGGCGCGGAAAGCACCTGCACCTGGGCGTCCTTTTCGTCGATACCCAGGGCCCGAGCCGCGGCGAAAACCGCCTCGGGGACCGATAGGCCTTCCTTTTCGATGAATTCCATACGACCTCTTTTCCGAAATGGGGCCCCCTTAGGGGAGCCCTCCCGAATGCTATGCGTCGACCATCTTGTTCACGACGACCTGCTGCAGGACGCCCATGAAATTGCTGGCTGTCCAATAAAGCAGGAGACCCACCGGCCAATGCATCACCAGCGCCATGCCCGTGAACATAATGGGCATCATCCAAAGCATCATCTTCTGCATCTGCTGCTGTTCATCGCTCATGGCCGCGGCGGTGGGGGCCATCTTTTGCTGGACGAACATGCTGATGCCCATGGCCAAGGGGAACAAATAGGTCGGATCCCCGGCCGTTAAGTCGTTCCATTTCCAGAAGAAATCCGCGCCTCTGAGCTCATAAGCCGCCGCCAGAGTCCCGTAAAGGGCGAAAAAGATGGGAATCTGCACGAGCATCGGAAGGCAACCCCCCAAAGGATTGACCCCGAACTCCTTGTACAGCTTCATGGTCTCTTCGTTCAGTTTCTGCGGGTTATCCTTATAGGTCTTTTTAAGGGTTTCCAAGCGCGGCTTCATCGCCGCCTGCTTGTTTTGCATGTGGCGCATGCTGATCATGCTCTTCATGCTCGGGTAGAACAGCGCCCCGCGCACAAGGATCGTCAGCAGGATGATGGCCACGCCCCAGTTCCCGGTCAAACCATGGAACCACTTGAGGATGTACAGCAATCCGACGCACAAGGGATTCAGCCATTCCAGGATCGACCAATACTGGAACTGCACCACCGCCTTGAAGTTGTCGCCGACCTCCTTCAACGCGGTGTATTCCTGCGTCCCGGCCCACACGTGCGCTTTGAGCGTGAGCGACTGCCCGGCCCCGAGGCTTAAATTCTCGGCCTGCAAGGCGGTGGCCAAATGCTGGGCCCCCAGCTTGCGAATCTCGGCGCGCGTCCAGCCCGAGCCGGCCTCGGGGAACAAGCCCACCACAAAATAGTGGTTCTTCAACGCGATCCAATGCGGCGCCGAATAGTCCAAGGTGGCCTGGTCCGAGCCCGCCTTTTCCCGCTCGACCTTGCCGTCCATCTGGACGACTCCCGCCGGCGGAACCTGGCCGATCCCGCCGCTGTCACCGCCGAGATCCGGCCCCCAGACCAGCGAAAGGGGAGCGAGCGTCACCGCAGCCCCGGTGTTATGGACCGTCACTTCCAGGCCGATTTCCGAACGCTCCGGATCGAAAATATACGTCTTGATAAAGCTAAGGTTCGTCCGGGGAACCTGAACCGAAAACCGCACAATCTTGCGACCCTGCTCCTCGAGCGGAACCGCCGTATCCAAGTTCCAGGCCATCGTCGAAAGGTCGGTACCGGCAAGCTCCAAGACCCCATGACGCGGAAAATTCGCTCCCGGAACCAGATCCAAATCCCCGGAAGGACCCGAGGTGACGGCGCGGACGCCTTTCAACTTCAAGGAAGCGAAACGCGCACCGACCGTCGACAATTCGACTTTATAGCGGGAAGTCTCGACTTCGACCCGCTTTTCGGCGGTCGCGCGCAGATCCGCTTCAGGCCGCGCCGGGGAGGCGGCAGCAAGCGCCGGGGAGGCCGCTAAAGTCGGACTTTGCGCGGAACTTGCGCTGGTCGCGGTGGCCACAGCGACCGGCTTGGCTGGGGCATAGTGTTCGGATAGGCGGGTCCAAAGGAACAAGGCTAAGGCCGACGCCAGGATAAAGATCACTGCGTTACGTGTCATGAAATCCTCTCAGGCCTTGGGAGCCGAACCGCCACCGGGGACCGGGTCATAACCGGATCCGCCCCAAGGGTGACAACGGAGAATGCGGCCAACCGCCAAACGGGACCCTTTCCACAATCCATGGGTCCGCAGGGCTTCCGCCGCAAAAAGGGAACATGATGGTTCAAACCGACATGCCGCCGGCAGTGCGGGAGAAATAGTCCTATGCCAAAACTCGAACATTTTGGCTAAAAAATTCGAAATAATGGGCACTAAGATTCCTTTTTCAGCAATTTCCCCCGACTAAGCACTCCAAAAATCTTCCTCTGAAGCTCCAAATAGCCCAAAGCAGTGGCTTCTTTACGAGGAACAAACACCAATTCTGCGCCTGGAACCAATTTTTCTTGATTCAGGCGGAATATTTCCCTCAAACGGCGCTTCAGCTTATTGCGCTGCACGGAACCGCCCGCTTTACGGGACACGGACAAACCCAGGCGCGGCGGGACGACCTGCCCCTCTTTCAAGGGCCGGACTCGATAAGCCAGAGTGAACTCAGGAACGCTCTGGCGCCGACCCTGTTGGAACACCCTCTTAAAATCCGACGACTTAAGCAGGCGTCGCCGCTTTGGAAAATCGCCTTTTCCCGGCGCGGACGCCGCCGTCTCGCTCGGGCCCTCGGGCCCGGGCAGCGCCGCCGCCATAGGATCAGTAGTCCGTGTTCAGCTTGTGGCGACCTTTGGCGCGACGACGGCTTAAAACGGCGCGACCGGCTGCGCTGGCCATGCGAGCGCGGAAACCATGCTTCTTCACGGCGCGACGGTTGTGGGGCTGATAAGTACGCTTCGGCATTGCTTCTCCTAATTCCTTCGGTGATCCAAGCCCTTCCCCACACCGAGGGAAGGTCTCTAAAAGCCGCAAATTTTAAGACCGGAAGCCCTCCAGGGTCAAGCGAAAACCTTCCCGACCGAAAACTTATTCACAGAAGCCACCTTCGCCTTGTGGGTTGAAAATATCCTGGAAGACAGCCTATAATTCCTTCGGCATCATCGTTGAAAATGGATGGTTTTCCCCAGAATCTGCAACCCTTGGATGTGCGTTTGTGGAAAAAACTGTGAATAAAAATTCCGAAGACCAAAGGAGCCACGGATGAGTGAACACCCGACTCCTTCGTCGTGGCCTCAATTACAAGCCAAACTCAGCCTTAGATTTTCCGATGGCGAATTCGAGACGTATTTTAAAACCGCCCGCTTGGTTTCATGGGAAAACGACACCGTTGTTTTGGAAGCGTCCGATCCTTTCCGACGCGATTGGATGACCCAACACCATGGGCGCATCACGGAAGTGCTTC
>Ga0326728_10016656_pt1 | contig 14935 bp, 12 predicted proteins | sample MB3enrmetagenome_FD_207602 | JGI IMG/M metagenome (GOLD analysis project Ga0326728, IMG submission 207602) | Lab enriched peat soil microbial communities from McLean, Ithaca, NY, United States - MB31MN | ecosystem: Environmental > Terrestrial > Soil > Wetlands > Peat | place: USA: New York...
TCCATCATGAACGAGACATTGGAAGAGATAAGGTAGAATCTGCCAAGAAAAAACTTGTTCCATGAATCCTGAAATAAAAGTAGATACGATCAAGGAAAAAATAAAGGATGAAAATATAGGCTCAATAATTTCTCCGCCTGGCCTGATCATAGATAAGCTGGACAATTTTGATACGAGGTATGTTTTAATAAGTTTGCAGTTGAACGAAAAATATCCCTTATCACGGCGTAGTCTCAGGGTATAGGGACCAAATGACAACAGTAATTCCAGGAAAAACGTCATGGCTCTGCTGTCTATTCCCTAGCTCATTTAAAAAAGAAGTATTTCCAGTACGGGAAAACCCCGGGGTAATTGGTGCAATTCAGGCAAATGAAGCAATTAAATATATAGCAGTACAGGAAAAGCTTCTGAAAAATCGCCTCTTGTTATTGGGCGGTTTTTGATGCTCTTTTAGCGAACTAACTGTTAATAAAATAGAGAAGTGCCCAGTATGTGGTATTACTAGAAGAAGATGAAAATTAAAAGCGGATTTCTGTATTTTTATTTCGGCAGTTTGAGAACAGGATATAATGGAAAACTGGGAAGTGCAGAAAGAAGAAAAAATTTAAAAAATAATGAAAGTAATGATCTTTGCACATTTTTACACACGTGAGGAAGTTCATAGAGTTGCGGATTTTCTTCCAGTTTCTCCTTCGCCGTGTAAAGTAGCATTGAGCTAAAAAGCTGAGGTTATATTTTTGGCAAGCACCTATTTAATGGCGGACTCGATATCAATTATTTTCCTTGCAAAAGTAGTCCTTTTACGGGTTCTAGATAAAATATGCCAATGGCAAAATAATAATTGTGAAGTCTATTAAGAAGTGAGAAGGGAAATATCCTAAAACAATTTTAATATTCTATTTAAATTGATCAGCCGCAGTAACAGTGAAATTTGTATCTGCTGCAAATCTGAGAACGTAATAAATATAGTAAATTTTATTGAAAACCGATAGAATATTTTTATTTCAGACAAAAATCTGGGAAAATTTGTAGCTCTTCATACCAACAAAACACATAACAGCACAACTTTTTTTCTCACATATTGGGCGCAGGCCTGAAGTTCTTAACCTTGCATATCATATTCTTAGAAGCACTGGAATTGTAAGAGCGTAGAAAGATCAAATTCTACGGAATTTATAATCGAAACCGGAAAAGAAATAGTTCAAATTCTGAAAAGAAAAATAGTCTAATAAAAAATTACATCCTGTTTCATAAAGGGTTTTTGCTATAATCTGGAGAAAATTGCTCTCAAATCAATATTAACAATCTTAAGAATATGAATATAAATATGATATACATGCTCACGAGCGTATAAAATTGAAAACAAAAAAGTGTATTATAGGATGCTTGAGATTAGTGAAATTAAATTTGAGGGAAGCACTATTGAATCCTTTCTTTGATTCTATTGGTAAAAATTTTCTTGAAGTATTCTCATCGGTACACTTTTTTCCAAGATTAAGAAATAGATATTTATACTAACATCACAAATGTCATAATGCTATCACAATTGTGAATATGTATAATTACTGAATGTATACTAGAATGATAGAGTGCTCTGCCTCTGGCTGCAATCCGGAATTAAGTGAGTTCTATTCTGCGCCTGACTTGAAAGAGAGCTTAAACAGGGATAGGACAAAAGGAAGTTGCGTGATATCAGGATTCAGAGACCATTTGAAGCCCTATTACCCTGGAATATATAAAATATAATCTCAGGAACTTTATCCATGGATCTTAATAATACTGAAAATATACTGTTCAATAAAGTAAATACATTTTTAGAGGTATGAACATGGAAATTTCACCCCATGTTCAAACAGTTAAAAATTTATTTCCAGGAAAAAAAAGCCAGAATTTAGGGATAGTTCATTCAATGAACTACAATATTCCTGGAATTTTAAGCTTGGAGAGCGGGAAAACTCTTTCCAATGTCAGGATAGAATATGAGATTTATGGAAAGATGAATGATGATAAGAGCAATGTAATTTTGATCTGCCACGCTTTAACAGGTGATGCCCATGCTACAGGTTTTCATAAGGGAGATAAAAAACCAGGCTGGTGGAACATTGTAATCGGCCCAAACAAAGCATTTGATACAGAGAAATACTGCGTCATCTGTTCAAACATACTCGGAGGCTGTAAGGGATCCACAGGTCCCTCTTCAATAGATCCTGAAACAGAGAAGCCCTATGGCATTTCATTTCCTGTAATTACTATAGCAGATATCGTGAACACCCAGAAGAAACTGATCGAATATCTGGGAGTTAGACAACTTTATGCAGTTGCAGGGGGGTCAATGGGTGGGATGCAGGTGCTTCAATGGACAGTAAGCTATCCAGATATGGTAACAAAAGCTATCGCAATAGCTACAACTGCATCCTCAACCCCGCAACAAATTGCATTTGGAGCAATTGGGAGAAAAGCAATAACTGATGACCCTAAATGGAATAGAGGAAATTACTATGGAAAAGAAATACCTGCACAAGGACTCGCACTTGCACGCATGGTAGGGCATATAACATACCTTAGTGATGCTTCGATGCAAAAGAAGTTTGGAAGAGTTCAGCAGGACGAAGAAGGTATAGATCGCTCCCCAAATTTTCAGGTCGAAAGCTACCTAAATCATCAGGGAGATACTTTTACAAAGCGTTTTGATGCAAATTCATATCTCTATATTACAAAATGCGTGGATTTTTTCGACCTTTCAAAGAATGGGTCACTCATAGATGGCTTTGCTGGAGTTACTGCAAAATACCTTGTAATTTCCATAACTTCAGATTGGCTTTATCCTCCGTATCAAGCCCAAGAAATCGTATCTGCTCTTACAGCAAATGGGGTTGATGCAAAATACGAAGAAATCAGGTCTCAATATGGTCATGATGCCTTCTTGCTTGAAGAAGGGCAGATGAATTACCTAATAAGGAGTTTTCTATCACAGATTCTTGTAAAGGATATCATGAATCAGAATTTTTGTTCAGTTTTCAGAGATGAAACAATAGAAAACGCATCAATACTCATGGTAAAAAAGAAGGTTAACCATCTACCTGTTATATCAGAAGAGGGAAAGCTTGAAGGTATTGTTACTTCCTGGGATATTACAAAAGCAGTTGCCTGTAAAATAACTGAATTAAATGAGATAATTACACGTGATGTCAGGTATGTTCATGGAGACGATAAAATTGAAACTGCATCGTCAATAATGGAAAACTACTCAATTTCCGCCCTTCCAGTCATCGACTTAGAAAACCGCATAATTGGTATGGTTACAAGTGATAGTATAAGCGCTCTTATCGGAAAATTTCGTTAATTCGGAAGAAGGCTCAAAAATCGAGTTATTTTTGTCCAAGTCGATTATTTAGAACACTATACCAAAAAGATTAGATATGTAGTATAGAAGCAGAATGATAGAATAAGATTATACGCTGAAAATATTAAATATGTTGTGAACCTACTATAACCCACGTTCTCATCTGTTACTACATAGTAAAGACCTATTCCACCAAAACTCCATTCAGTAAATACTCCTTAAAATATAGTCTATATAGTGAAGAGATAAAATCAAACGATGTAACTTGTGGGTCCAATATTAAATCTCTTCTATACAAGATCGTGCCTTTCGGAACTTCAATAATTTTTCAGGTGAGAACGAAATTTATCTCCAAAATATAACCTGGATTATGCTCTTTTTTTGATTGATTATAGTCGCAAATATAATCAAAGGATAGGCCACTGATAGGTTCAAGGTAAGGTTTTCTTCTCTAAAAAATAATAATTATTAGATCAGAACGACTTCACAAATAATAAAAAAGCATTATTAATATTGAATTGTTTTTCGACTGTGAAACATTTTATGTGGTATTATTTTTTGTTTAGAAACTATTTTTTGTATAATTAATTTAAAATAATTATGAGGATAATTGTATTTTGTAGAGTAAACAGAATAGACCAAAAAGCGATCAGAAACCTGCTAAGTAGAATTGCGTGGAAGATGTTGGTCTTATTTCGAATTAAATATACTACTAGGGTATATATTCGAAGTAATTGTCCTTGCTCCGACAGTATAGACAACTCTTCCAAGCTTTCATACAATCTTTTTTAATGCGCTTGTTTTGGTATAATGCATAATTTGAAACAATAAAAGCCTATGAAAAAGAACCGAAATTTTTCGAACCATAGGAGGAAAGGCATGAATAGTAAAGAAGAAAAAACTAAAGAAGAACAGAGATTGGTTGGAGTATGTCCAAGTTGCGGAAAGCCGCTCAAGATAGAGCAAACAGGCGGAGAAAAAGATTTTCTTCACTGTGCAGAGATCTGCTCAAATCCGGCAGCGATAACGATAGGGACGAGACTGATGGCGGATCAGGCTAAATTACTCTTCGTAGACAGTAATATGCACAGTATACTCGAGAAGATTATATCAAAAAGCATGGCATTGATCCTCTCCCCATTTGGAGAGCAATAGAGAAATGGCGTGAAGAGCAGATAAACAGGAAAAAAGAACCTACTGTTACAATAGAAAAAGTAACGAAAACAACGAAAAAAGTATTTGAACAAAAAACAGCAAATGATATACTTCTTTTTGTACAGAATTTGGATGATTTTGATGAAGCAGACATGTTCACAGCGCTGTACATTAAGGCAGTAAACAACACTCTTGAATCCAATAAGGAAAATTATAGAATAGACGAAACTGAGGTAAGAAAAATAATTGCCGAAACGGATGAAAGATTCGTATATGGGGAGGAAGTTTGCGAAGAATGTGAAGGATGTGAAGAAGATTAAAGAAATTAATAGAGGATTTATGCACTTGAGCATAAAATCAATAGCATTAAACTCACAACTTTCTAGAATTCAATTTTAACTATGAAGTTAATTATATTTGATTTTGCATAATAAGTATATAAGTTCGATAAAACTACCACTAAATATATTATGAATTTTATATATTGATCTATTCTTTAGTTCTCTCATCAATGATTTTTAACTCAACAGCATAATTCCTACCATTAAAGTAGGTCTCAGGCATGCGCTGAGCTATAATTTTATCTGTGTCCAGATATGTAATTTAGTTATATCTCTATATAATTCAAAATTATTGTAGTTGAGATGATTATCTTAGTTTTATTCGTGAGCTAGAATAGGTTTACTACTTATGATATTAACATAGCTATCAGTAAATCCTGTAACAAAATCCAGAAAAGGTGGCAAGAATGTTTCAATACAAAAAAACTATGTTGGATTTTTCAAATTTCTATTCTATTTATTCTTCTTTTAGGGTTTTTTTCTACCGCACTAACAACATATTCAAAATTCTTCTGTCATTCCGTGTTATGTTCGAGCAGTACCCGGAGAACTGTGCCCCGATCTTCCATTTCTGCTACTTTTGGCTCTATCGGAAGCTTTGCAAGGATAGAAATATTGAAATCTTTTGAGGCTTTTCTACACCACCAGTTCCAAGCAATTCTATTTGTTTGACACAGTGAGGGCAGGTCAGGCCATGCATATTGTCAACAAGTCCTATAACAGGCACCTTAAGTTTCTCAGAAAATCTGATTGATTTGCGGACGCTAATGAGAGCTACATCCTGAGGAGTTGTAACAAGTATTGCACCATCACAATTAGGGATCAGCTGAGCCACGCTCAGGGGTTGCCCGAAAAATTTCAATATGTTCAGCCACGTTTTTCATCTGTCTAACTTTTCACCGATGATATAAAATATTAATTTAAACTACAGTTCTTATTGTATTCTATTTTGTAGCTCAAAAGCGTGAGTCCTATAGTATAAAAATGCACAGTTTTTTGTCCTTGTAAATACCTTCTTCTTTCCATATATACAGAATTCCGTAAACACTTACATTATGCCCGTTTTTCAAAGGGAAAAGGGAAAGCAAATTCCACTGTTAATTCGGTAACATCTCTGATATTATCTATAACAATATTCCAAAAGCTTATTAATCTAAATACATTAATTTTTTCTTTTTAAAGATACTTAGAAAACAGAGAAAATGTGATATTATAGGCTTTATGATTGTTCATTCATATATACTTCTTATTGCAAGTATGTCTTCTGTGATTATATTCCCAATAGTTCCCAATTATTCCCGCTATTTTCCCATTATATTCCCATTAAAAATAATATAAAAACAATAACAATGGAACTTAAAATCATAAAAAAAGGGGAATTATTTTCCCAAAATAAAAAAATGATAGATGATTTTTTAAGTAATATTCAAAATATTAAAACATCAAAAAATATCTTTTTTCTATTTTCTTTCTTGCATTTTCGGGATTTTGGGAACAAAATGGCAACTGATTACGTTTAAATGGGAAAATAACGGGAATATTTTGGGATAAATGGGAATTTTAGGGGAATAAAAGGATCAGTTGACTTCGTACCCTGATTAGGCATCCTTAAGGAAGATAATTTCCTTGTCAAATAGTGACCAGATATTAAATTTCGATTTATCTATACTGAATTTGAAAGCCCTTCTTCCACTGCTGCTTATTAGCGTGTCACCATTTCTCTCATAATTTGTATCTGTTTTCTTCTTCCATTTTTAACTCTTTGATCTTGTCAAGAAGCCACCCCCTTCCCTATCTTTTCTTCCGAATAGGGCACTCGTAGACTTAAAGTAAGGTTCTCATTCGATAGCAATATTTTGAAACGCAGCCCATACAATATCAATCTTAGAGTCTCTAAAATGGTTTATGTGGAATGTGTGAGCCAAGGGTTTTGGATCGCATATTTAGTATATTGTTTTTGTGACCGTAATGACTATGTTAGATATCGTGTAGAGACTATTACATAGATAATGACGGTTTATCTTTATTTGTTGGCCATAGTGATTTATTTGATGATTTTTCGCTAATGATAGCTTTATTATACGAATTAATCTATTTAATTCGGTGTTATTTGGCATTTTAACTGATTAAATGGAATTAATTTTGGGATTTATTTGTCAATCTATATCTAAAATTGGTATTTATTTGAGAATTAATTTTGACTAAAAAGGTGAATAATACTGTTTAGATAATCAAAAAAAAATCTATTTGAGCTTTAAATCCTAAAAAAACCAGTTTAATGGAAAGAATTATAGCTCGATTGTAGTAAGTAAAGGAAAATATTTATTGCGCAAATAAATTATGCATGGATTTACCTACGTTGATCATTTAATGATTAAAATAAGAAAGACAGAAATTTTCTCAGCATAAATATGGACTCTGAATCATGTTATCTTTTACATAACTTCTGATACACTTCAAATCAGTTTAATCATTTACGTTCGTGTTAAATTAAAAAAGGAGTTTTTTAACTCCTTACTTTTTAGTTAATATTAGCAGTTTTATCCCCATTGGAAAGGAAGAAATGTACTGTACTCAGTCTGATGGAAGAAGCCGTGTTTTTCTGGGCATTCGTTTACATTAATATGAACAGTCTGTGATGCTGTAGTATAATTTGTAGAATCACCTTGTACGAATGTAACATTCAGAGATTGATTCTGACCTTCTCTTAATACAGTGCCTACGTCTGGATTATAATAGAAAGTTCCAGGTAATACGGCTCCAGATATTGGATTTGTAGCACTTGCATCTAACTGATCATAGCTCAATGGAATGCTCTGACATATGTCAGCAGGGTTACTCCAGGTAATTTTAGGAGTTGCCTGTGCTACAGTGATCTGAGCGGTGACTGTTACACCTGAATTATAGTTCGGATCATCCGTTGTAAAATTAGCAGTTACTGTATGCGTACCTGCAGGTAACACCTGGCCTTGAGTTAGTGAGTTGTTATTTTGATCTGTATATGCAAAAGCTCCCGCTATTGGATTCTCAGTTGTTGGATCTGTAGCAGTTGCATCTAGCTGACCACTGCTCAATGCTGTACCATAGACTATGCTCGTAGGTCTTGGTATCCAGCTAATATTCATAGGATTTATTGCTGCAGCAATACCCACAAGCATTAAAATCATAACTGTTGAGACTAAGGTTATAAAAAACAACTTTCTTTTATTTATCATATACTTTTCTCCTTTTCCTATATAGTGAAAATTAGAAAATTATTAGATGGTCAATTATATATATTTATCAATCTGCTCCTGAATATTGAGCACCATCATCTCTTGATATCAAATCGACTAGTATAGGTTATAGCAACAAAATTTGTTATCTTCATACTCATCCATTCATTTCTGATCAAAAATATCCAAATTTAGTGAAAGGCCAGCATAAATTGCATAAACGCCACAACTTTGAAAAATAATTAACTTTTTATATGTTTATAAGAAGACACTGTATATATTTTTTCCTATCTAATAATTTTTAAAAAGAAGTGTCTTTCTGATTATCCCGAGTTTATATTTTCAGGTTATTTACCCTAGTCATAGAGACAACTGATAAGTTAAGCTCTATTAATTTTCCCATATTGATACATGGACAGCTTTGAGTAGGATTACAGTATCAATGACTTTGATAGTATTCTCTACTTCTCACGCATGCACAATTTTTTTTGTGACTAAATCTATGCATTTTTGCCATTTTGGCCAAAAATTAAGGCATTAAAACCGAAATTCTAGGACATTTTCACCGAAACTTAAGGATCAATGCATATATTTCACTAAAACATATGTGATATTTGAAACCAATAAGTTGCTATATTTATATTCTTCGTATTTTACAAATACTAAATATAGCAGACGGCATCACTTTTGTACATTCCCAAGATTGAAGATCGGATATTTGAATGGGTTCTCAGTACTGAGAAATCTCCAAGTCTTTGATTTAGCTAATCATAGAATCAAATCTAATCAAATTATTTGGCTTTGATACATATAAAAAATTTTTACATGTTGCTTTTTTTGGGAAAAATATTTTGGAATCGCTGAATTTTTCAGATTAATTATTATTTATAAAATAAAGGTTGTCTGCCTGAAAGGTAAATAGAGATAATCTAATTTTAAATATTTATTGGTTATAATTTTTTTTAAAGTTATATGTATTGCATTCTTCTTTTAAATATGTTTAAACTTGATTATTTTTCAAAGCACTTATGTTTAGCCAGATTATGCTATACTTCCTCCAATGCTGATATTTTAGATTAGAAATTAATGGATCCTACTTACCATAGATATGCACAAAAATTCCATTCATCTTCCCAGTATGGTAATAGCTTAAAAATTAATCTAACTTTCAAAAGTAATAGTTGACAAATAGGCAAACAAATTCTACATCGGTGTACATCTGCAGAATATCTGTCATGTGCTTATTAATCGAATTTGATATGACTCATGAAAATCAGACGGTTATCGAAATCCTCGATATGTTATATGAGCGTAAAAAATACAAACACTATATGCAATAATAATAACAGTTAGTTACTTTAACTACATGTGTATATTATTAATAAAGTTGATGCTAGATGTATCGCATAATGTATTTAAAAAAATTGGATATGTAGACGTTATTATTATTGTTTACTGGTAGCGGTAAGCTCTAGAAACTTTCTATATTAAAATGAATATGGTGATAAACACGAAAACCGATCATAATATAAAAAATGATATAGACATAGTAAAAAAGTTAGTAATTTTCACTGAACTTCTGGTCTTGTTCTTGGTAATAGGTTCATCAATAGCAATGGCATATGCAGGCTTTTCAGAAAAAAACAAACCAATATCCGTACCTGCTGATCATAAATTTATTCATGAAGACTTTGTAAACCAAACTGAATTTTCTTCAGAGTTCGGACTTGCACCAGAAAATCCTAAATTTACCAAATACCAAACGACACTGCCCATCTCTGGCATGATACCCTCACCTGTAGACCTTAGTCATCTCAAACATACTTCAGTCGCAGACTTATATGCTTCAGCAAGCATATCTATTCCAACTTCCTATGACCTACGAACTCTGAACAGAGTAACACCTGTAGAAAACCAGGGTTCCTCAAATTGTTGCTGGGCATTTGCAACCTATGGATCTCTTGAGTCATATTTAATGCCTGGAGAAACCTGGAGCTTTTCAGAAAATAATATGAAAAATCTGCTTTCTTCTGCAGATGTACCGAACGGTTTCGATCGTGGTCCCAACGACGGAGGAAACTTTTTTATGTCAACTGCTTACCTAGCTCGCCAAAGTGGACCTGTGAACACCAGCGATGACCCTTATAGTGCTACATCAAGCTTCTCGTCCAAAGAGCTAGGTCTTCCTGTGCATAAACACGTACAAAATGTCACTTTTCTTCCGAATAGAAATGGTCCTACGGACAATCTGGACATAAAACAAGCAATTATGCAATATGGAGGAGTAGCTACTATGATGTATTTTAATCCATACAATACTAGTTTTTATTCCCAAAACAAATACGGTTATTACTATAATGGAACGGCACCTTTTGACCATGCAGTGACCATTGTAGGCTGGAACGACTCTTTTAGTAGGAATAATTTCTCCACAACTCCACCCGGAGATGGAGCGTTTATCATAAAAAATAGCTGGGGTACAACTGCAGCAAATTGGGGTAATGTAAAAAATGAGAATGGGTATTTCTATGTTTCCTATTATGATTCCGATATAGGATACGAAGAGAATGTACTCTCCACGGCTGAAACTCCTAATGATTATACAAACATCTACCAATACGATCCACTTGGATGGACCAACAGCTATGGATATGGTAACCCAACCGGCTGGGGTGCAAACATCTTTACTGCAAAATCTAAAGAAGTCCTACAGGCTGTAAGTTTTTATACGACAGATCAAAACTGTAATTATGTAATTAATATCTACAATAATACACTGGCTCAACCTAATCAAGGTACTCTTGCTATTACTCAGAGTGGAACAATTTCAACTGCAGGCTATAATACGGTTCCCCTGAATTCCGGAGTTCAGCTCAATGCCAGCCAAAAATTCTCCGTAGTATTGGAGCTTACGACCTCTGGATACAATTACCCAATAGCAATAGAAATGCCTGTATCGGGTTACAGTAGTCAAGCAAAAGCAAATGCATCCGAAAGTTTTGTAAGTTTGAATGGAAATACCTGGACCGATATAACAAAACAGTACCGCAATACGGATGTTTGCATCAAGGCATTTACTAATCCACGAGCATGACTACTATACAGACTCCTACAATTACCTAAAATAGCTCTGCTGCTCCACTCTATGATAAACAATTGAACAGCCCTCAGCTAGATACAAGTGCTTTAGATCCAGTATTTGAACCTTTGTCTATACTCCAGCAGCAGGAACCGTATTAGGCAAAGGTACACATACATTAAGTATTTTTTACACCAACTGATACTACAGACTACACTGGAGAGCAGCGAGTGTTCAGAATACTGTATTACGTGCAGGCCAACTTCAGCCATTGAATGTTACTTTCATACCAGGTGATTCTATAAATGATACTACAGCATCAAATACTGTTAATCTTAATACAAATAGTTCCCAGAAAAACATGGATTCTTCCATCAGACTGAGTACAGTACATTTCTTCCCTTCCAAGGGGATAAAACTGCTAATATTAACTAAAAAGTAAGGAGTCAAAAAACTCCATTATATTTTTAAAATACATGTAAATAAATCATGTTCTTAAGTAATCGATCGAACTCAACAAATATTGACTGTAAAAAATAATTGGGAATTCTCCAGCTCTAAAGATAATCAAACCGAAAAGCTGTCTGAGACTATCAAAGCCCAATACATGTTTAATCCTTAATTAATAAAAAGACAATAGAAGAAACTAGAAAAAAATCCGTGGTGGTGATTTTGGTAACTCCGACTACAATTGACCGTAGGATAAAATTAGTAGTGAAGAACTTTCTGTTAAAAATATCTCAGTTTCGGATGAAAAATATTGATCAGCTGATAACTCGTGACTTTCTCCAAACCGATCAAACTTTGCTAGAATTTGTTTCCTAATTCCATCCGCATCATTGATAATTATGTCAACATTCTCATTTTTGTTTTCGGATACTAAATTTGTTTTGCGATATTGTCGTCTGGCAAAGTCTTCGGGGAACCTTCTCTCCAAAATCCGCATGCAAACTTGACAGTTTCCTACATCAGCAGCGTCATTCAATCGCTCAAGAAGCTTCCTAGCTCCATCAACATTGCATTTTTTTATATGTTGTGCAAACTGGTAATATTTTCCAGATTTATCTGTCTTGCCCTTGTTCATATATTCATTGAATGTTTTATACGTGATTCCTGCAGTTTCGGCAGCCAAAGAATATGTGAGTCCCAGAGAAATATTTTCACCAATTCTCGGTTGTATTTCATCGGTTAGTTTACAAGGTCTAGCCATGGTCACACCGTTTTTTATTCCTTAGAATTAATATAAGTGGATCTTGTATTTAATATTTAGTTAGTTTTGTTTTGTACGCAGTCTGGGTTTATTCACATCAAATCTGAACCATTGTAGGGCTGTTAGAGACGTTTTCAAAGTAGGGCAATAAAGTTTAACATAGGACTCTCTATAAAAGTCCAATGAGAGGCTCTCGATAAAGTCATTTTTTGGCATAACCAATCCCCATGATTGAAATCCAGTAGAACGGTAAACACCTTTCATATATTTTTCATATACGTTTACTACTTTAAAATTATTTAAATTAAGTTATGAGTACTGGAAAAAACCTGATAAACCGTTACTTATGAGAATATATACAGGACAAATGATCGGTTGTGGGGCGATCTACAACATTTTCTTGAGTGGGTTAAGGTTTATTATACATTCTGTAAATTAGAATTCTGTTGGATAAGCTGAGATTAAGTCTTTCATTGATTGTCGGGGGAAAGTTCTCATCTATTATAATTCCTGAAAATAGGGACCAAATAATGTAAATACTAATTATCTTAGATTAGTAGATTATATTCTCAAAAGTATATATTTTAATAAATTTAATTGTAATTGCTGTATACTTCCCCGTATAATCAAGTAGATAAGTGACCGAGCTGAAGGTATTTCTACCCACAGTTTATAATATTACCTTTTTGACATCTAAGGTCAACATGACCATTCAAATTAATAAAAAAACCAAGTAATTGATGACTTTTGACCAGGAAGTAGTTATTATTTACATGTTTGATGACAAAATTAAGATGAAGCAAGCAGTATATTTTATAGTTAAGGTCGCTATTGGCATTGCATTTTTGAGTATCTTTGCAGGAATATTTGCTTTGTTTCTCTTCGTGAAACAGACTTAAAATAGGCATTTGAGAGATTAAACAAGTTCAAAGAATTGATAAAATAAAAGTCAGCCTACTGAAATTTGCTCAATTAATCTTAGTGAAGGTTACTATTAAGAATATTTTCCGCGGGTTGAATAATTGGCTCTTCTGAAATATAATTTCCAACCCATAAGCGTCTTTAAATTTGAGATTTCACAGAAAAAATGTGATATTCTAGGCTTCCATAATTGTTCATTCATTTACACTTCTTATTTTCAAGTATATCTTCCGTTATTTATATTCCCATTTATTCCCAATTATTCCCGCTATTTTCCCATTATATTCCCATTAAAAATTCCAAAATTAAAGGGATAATAGTATTTGAATACAGTTTAACAGAATAACTTATTAAATATTTTTCCGTATGCTTGACTATTCAATAGCCTAATTAAAAAATAATAAAAAATTCACTTATACCTTTAAAACCTTGAACCCTAAGTACGCTCATTTAACTTATTCAAAACATTCAACTTTATCTTTTTTTACATTGGCTATTAATATACCGATTTATATTACATATTACAAGTTGCTTGATTGGAATTAATAAAATTAATTCTGAATAAGCATTTCTTTTACTTTATATGGTTAATTTTGATTTGTATATTAATAAATGTATTAAATAACCAGAACTAAAACATAAAATTTTGCTCTTATATTTTAAGCTTGCTTGTTTAGGAGTTTTTTGACTTCGATGGCTATTTTTTCCAAAACTGTTGGGTCGATACTTGAAACTTCTAAGAATGACAAATCTAGTTTTTCTTTATCCTTTTCTAGTTTTAGAGAAGTTGCTTGATCAAGAACCAACGAGCATTGGCTACAAAATTTATCATTTGGTTTTAATACATTATTACACCGTGGGCATTTTTTAAGTGTAACGTGTCTTTTGTCTTCAGTTTTGAGCCCATATTTCTCAAAAATACTATTATTAATTTCGTGATCCGTGAAATTTGCATAAATTTTGAACATTTGAGTACTGCCCCGACTCCAGCCTGCTCTGTGCTTAATTTCCTGCTCATTAAGACCATCTAAAATCCAGTTTGTGATAGCCATATGTCGTAGCAAATGTGGATATACATTTTTCTTGATGCCTACTTTTTCGGCTGTAGTCTTTATCATTTTTCTGATATTTTTATAGCCTACAGCTTCTTTATTCAGTCGAATACCCCGCAGCTTGCTGCGGGGATGGAAAACTTCCCCGATAACCGTTGTTAAATAATAAATTTATATTTTTTGCTACATTTGTACTGTAAATGGAACTAAGACCTGCAAATTATTGTGTATATAAAATAAGATACCACATGGTTTTTTGTGTGAAGTACCGTAAAAATCTTTTTTTAGAGACAGAACTCATCAACTTTTTGAAAAACGTATGCTTTGAAATTAGTGAAAGATACTGTTTTGAGTTTGATGCAATTGGTAGTGATGGTGATCATGTACATCTTTTTGTTGGGGCTGAGCCAAAATATTCTCCTTCAAGAGTGATGCAGATTATTAAAAGCATAACAACCAGAAATATTTTCAAAGAATACCCTGAAATTAAAAAACAGCTTTGGGGTGGAGAACTATGGAGTGATGGAGGATACATTGGAACTATAGAAAATGGAACAACTTCAGATGTTATCAAAAACTATGTTGAAAATCAGGGAAACAAGGAAGAAAAAGAAGCATA
>Ga0326728_10016657_pt1 | contig 14933 bp, 16 predicted proteins | sample MB3enrmetagenome_FD_207602 | JGI IMG/M metagenome (GOLD analysis project Ga0326728, IMG submission 207602) | Lab enriched peat soil microbial communities from McLean, Ithaca, NY, United States - MB31MN | ecosystem: Environmental > Terrestrial > Soil > Wetlands > Peat | place: USA: New York...
AAGATAAATATTCCAATTACATGACTACAACTCGACCCCGAAAATCGCGCAACTCTCCTGCATACAACGGTCTCAGTTAATTACCATGAGGAAGATCCGTCAGAACAAGATACTGATTGGAATGGTACAGCCAGCGGTGTGCTGCAGCAGTCGGGTACAGCAGCGTACCAGGACCCACGGCAGGCAGCGTGGTGAAGCGACTCTCCGGATGTCCATTTCGAAATTCTTTGAATCCGTTGGAAAGAGAAGAGGTTAGTGGCGAATAGCCACCCTACCGTCTTCAGTGGATTTTGGCCTATTTTGGAGTAATCTGTAACAAGTTTCTTACCCAGCCGCGCTTAGATGCACGGTTCCTCGCCGGGTCGGGCGGTGCGGCGTTTACGTCCTCGCCGGTGAAGGCTATCGCAGTTTGGCAACGGTGGTTCCCTCCCCTGCGCCGCCTATACGAATACGCCGTTCATCACAGTGCTAATTCTTCCAAAGATCAGGATACGTGTAAATGAAAAGGAGATGAAAAGCTATGTCAGAGTTAGGAGTCAACAAGGTTGTGCTCCTCGGGCGCGCGGGCGGAGATGCGGAGCTGAAATTTACCTCCGGAGGAAAACCCGTTGCCAATTTTTCACTCGCGGTCAACGAGTCGTTCAAGACCCGTGAAAGCGATAAGGCTGACCACGTAGAATGGTTTCAATGTGTTTGCTGGAATAGGCTCGGTGAAATTGCCGGCCAATATGTGACAAGGGGGAAGCTCGTGTTTGTGGAAGGCCGCTTGCAGACACGGAAATACGACGACCGCGGCGGTAACGCGCGGAAGGTAACCGAAGTCGTCGTGAGGCAATTGAGGCTGCTCGGAGGGGCAGGCGCTGGAAACGGCAACGCGGATCCCACGAAAGCGACCGGACATGGAGCGGAAGCAGGTGACGCACAGGCACAGCAAACGCATGGCCCGATGGACGACAGTATCCCGTTCTGACCACCACAATGCTCTTATTTACGTCCCGGCTTGGACATCTTCTACTGAGAGCAGTCGAACGTAGTGAAATCACGGGATAGGAGATCGCAGAGAAAGGTTGATTTCGGGAGAGTTGGATCCTTCAGATACCGTCTGGAGATTTCCCGTCGTCAAGCCGCCCCCCCAATTCTCCAGACAGTGCCTGGAGTTTTTGCCGTCTTCGGTGCGGCAAGGTGGTCCCCGGTAATCGAGCGGCAACACAAACCATCCTCCGGACCCGGCCCTCCGACCGTCCCGAGATCAGTAAGACGGATTTTTGTATCGCGCACGACGGCGCCAGAACCCCGCCGCCGACCAGAGGCGCAAAGGCAACGGCCGTCGACACCAAGGATACGTGTTTCTTCCTGTATGTCCAGATTCGGAGAACCTCAAAGCCTGCGTTGGAGACCACTGGATGGACGGCGCTGCTATCAGCTCATCATCGATGAAATTGGACAGTAAACGTGCCCCCTACACAACGAGGCCATCGCGATAAGCGTGGCGTTTACACATCCGAGTGACACTGGTAGGTTGCCCTGCCGACTTCCCAGTACCCGGTTTCGGGCCAACTTCCGAGTCGTAATCGACAATTCGGGAGTTGATCGGTTCGGTGAACACTGCGGCGTTGCACAACGGTAGTCTGCAAGGTACGGTCCGCCGCGCCTCTGGATTACGATCCCGCGACTTCTGGCGTATTCTCCACCAGGAGTGTTGCTACCGGCTTCTTTGCTGGCGTCATGATGATCGCCAGAACGCTGATCAGCACACACGCTGTCCCCAGAATGGTTCGCAGGGCAAGTGCTTCGCCGCCCAGCAACCATCCAAGCAACACAGCCACAACCGGATTCACGTACGAGTAGGTCCCGACTTTCGTCGGCGATTCATGATGAATCAGCCACACGTAGGCGGTAAAGGCAATGATGGAGCCTGGGACGGTCAGGTAGAGCAACGAAAGCCAAGCTCCGCGTGAAACGATCGACGGATGAAAATTACGAAATTCGCCCAGCGAGGCTGCCGTGAGAGCCAGAAACACTCCGCCGGCGAGCATCTGCGCTCCGGAGCTCATGACCTCGGAAGGCGGAAGCGGTAACTTGCGCATGAGCACCGACGATGCTGACCAGCTCATCGATGCAATGATTAGTGCCACCGCCCCCACCGGGTCGATTGGCGCCCCGCTGAGGCTCAACCAAGGGCTCATCAGCACTGCCACGCCGGCAATCCCAATCAAGAGCGCCGTCCCCAAGCGGAGCGTCAGCCTCTGCGTTCCCAGGAAAATGATTTCCGACAGCGCCATAAAGGCCGGAGTCATGGCCATCATGACCGCGGCAATGCCCGAGGGCACACGCTGCTCAGCCCAGAACAATAATCCGTAGTCAAGAACGAAGATCAGGACCGCGAGTAAAGATGCCGAGATCCATTGGCGTCCGCTCGGAGAGCGCTCGCCCCGCGCGATCATCCAGCCATAAAGAACGAATCCCGCAACCAGGAAACGCATTGCCGCCAGGAGAAACGGCGGAACTTCGCGGACGCCGACGCGAATTGCGAGAAACGTAGCTCCCCACACAAAATAGATAATCGCGAAAGCCAACAGGGTCTTCCACGTAGCGCGCCGCCTTTGGGCTTCCATAGAAGATTCCTACCGACACTCTATTAATTATACATCCCGGATCACGGGATACCGGGAAAGAATTCGTCAATCTCCTTTGCGGAAGCGACGCTTGGTCGCTGGGCCGCAGCGCGGTCCAGAAGCCCCCTCCTTCTAGGACCCGGACGCCGTTTGAGGAAATTGGCCTGGCGAATTTCTCCAATTCTCCAAATAGTCGCTAGCCTTAATCGGAAACGTGAGGTGTTGCCCGCTTTCGGCGGAGCGACGCCGAAGGGTGAGCACCGGTCCCGGGTTCTGAACACGGAAACAGCACTCTCGGCGGGATATACCTCAAAGCATTGACAAATTCCAAGAACCCAACAAAGATCCTCGCCCGAGAATCCTTGTCGACTCGTGATAGACCCTTCTGGACGTTGTCCACTGGAAAATCTTCAGGTGCCTGGAACATGTGAAAAAATCGATTTTTGGCATGTTATTCACAATGTAACCTATTTAAAAACCATAATGGCAAAGTCGGCAAAGTCGATTTTTTCACACGTTCCTGTCCCCAATCTAGTCAACCCATCTTCCAAACAAATAACGTAGTCGGCGCTGGCGAGAGAAAGAACGCGCAAGCGCCACGATAAGGAGGTCCCATGTTCGTTGACCCCATGCCACTTCTCGCCGCCCGTACTGGGCTCAATACGGTGGCCAAAGTGAATGACAAGACGCTGCGAGTCAATGTCGTTCCCGCTCTGGCAAAGGCCGACGACAATCCCGCTCCCACTACACCGTTCACCTATACAGGCCCGCCCGAGGAACTCGATGCCGAACTCGGGAAGCATCTGGCCGGCGGCTAATCCCACCGAACTGAAGTTGAAGATCGAGCACGATGCAGACGTTCCCGCACCCCTAAAGAGGGTTTCTCAGCAAGATTTGTGGGGGTAATTCCTACAGTACGACTCGGCTTTTTTTCTGAGGCAGGCGGCGATCTGTCGCCATGACCTCAAATGGAGAGGGGCGACCCGAGGGTCGCCCCCTCCTTGTTGCGATGAGTCTCCCACCGGCTATCCCGGTGGCTTGCAAGTGAATTAGAACTCCAAGTGTGCCCCGAGTTCTACTACCCGGGGGTTGCCGGTCGATGTAATTTTGCCGAAGCTGCCATTCGACAAAGTTGTGTTGGGAGGGCCCAGAGCAGCGTGATTAAATATGTTATAAAATTCCCCACGGATCTGGAAACGCAAGCCCTCTCGGATGTTGAAAACCTTGAACATGGCAAAATCCGTGTCCCATAAGCCTGGTGCAGTTAAGATGCTGGCCCCAGCAGTTCCATAAGTTCCAGTTGCCGGTTGCGCGAATGCCGCCGTATTGAACCATTCACTGATTTGAGCAGCTTTGGAACGGCCACCGGGTAATTTGGGGCTTCCTACCAGATCAGCGTCCTCCAGGTTATCTCCGTTCAGCGCCGGGTCTTTACCGGATTTAACCGTGAGCGGAAGCCCACTGTAGACGGTATTAATTGCATTAACCTGCCAACCAGCCACCACCGTCTTGATAAAACGTGAGGGCGAGTGTTCACCAAAGGGCAGGTCCCAAATGAAAGAAGTCACCCAATTCTGCGCAACGTTGAAGGCGATTCGGCCATAGTCGAGTTCCGCATCGAACGGATCTCGTGTCCCCAACCCCCCTTCTCCCGTAGGTGCAGTTATCCCCAGTTCTTGCGACCACGTGTACGTCGCAAGCAACGTAAAATGCTTGGCGTACTTCTCTCTGAAAGTGACCTGAAGCGCTTCGTAATTGGAAGCCAACGAATTCCCATCGCTCTCTATTGCACCGATAAGGGGGTCGAGGCGTCGGCTTTGAATGTTCGCTGATGTTGCCCCAGCGGAATAAATGGCTACGTTTCCGTCGCTAGAAGTGAATTGATCGGCGGCGGCCGAACCAATATAGGCAACCTCCAGGCCACCGTTTTTCCCGATAGCTTGCTGGACCGACAAACTCCATTCCTGATTCACGGGTGTTTTGAAGGGCAACGCAAAAGCGGTAAAGGCAACGGTGGGCGGGAAAACCACGGTCTTAAGTTTGGCGACCCCGGAACTTCCACTAGGAAGGGGGAACGGAAATGGGTTGACCCCATTCCACGGGGGACCTGACCAGACGTTACCCAAGTAGGTATTTAATACACTGATATTTTCGTCAAAAGGCGGTATTTGGCAGAAACGATCCATATTTAAGGCTTCGGTATTCGGAATGAAGAACGTGCCAAAGCTCGCCCGGACCGCGGTTTTTCCGGTTCCGAAGACATCCCACGCAATCCCCAAGCGAGGCGCCACGTCGTCATAGCGACCCCCCACGATATTATTCGGCAAGCCGGCATCTCCCGGATAGAGCATGCCGGGCAGGGCAAGAGGATATGTAGTAGACTGCTTTCCTGGAATAAAGGTGGCTAACGCCCCATTCTGATCGTGCCACATGACGGTCGGATCCCACCTTAGCCCCAGGTTTAGCGTCAGCCGCCGGGTGACTCGATAGTCGTCCTGAACATAGAAACTCGGTATAGTCATACGCATTTGAGCGCCTGACACCATGGCCTGCTGAAATTGGGAAGCATATCCCAGCAGGAAATCGGCGCCCGCATTACCCGTTTCAAATCCGTTAAAGGTTAAATTGCCATTCACGAGGTAGTTCTGGGTCTGATTTATCCGGTTTCTATAGACGATTGCCCCCAGGCGCAACGTATGGGCGCCTTTTACCCAGGACAGCATATCATCGAATTCGGTCATCGGCATTCTATCTCGAGCTTCATTAAAAGTTTGCTCGTTCCAAAAGCCACTGACGTTCGTTCTAGGATTGCCCCCCGGACCCAAAGCGTTATTCACATCACCGTAATTGACGGGGAGGCCGAGTGCTTGGAAATTCGGGAAGGTCGCGGGATTGACAATCCCAAAAGCATCACGATTATAAGCAGCATGGAAGGTGTTCAAGATGGTGGGGGTGAAAATGTGCGTATAACCAAGTATCCAGAGTTGGTGCCGCGTGGGCTCGTTTGAGGCCTCGGCGGCGCTCAATGCCTCGGTTTGCCCTAACGCTGTACCGGGCCTCTCACCCACCTGGGGGTAATTGTCGAAAAGGTACAGGAAGGATATCCTGTCATTCGCTCGAAGTGAGTAATCGACATGGCCAAGAAGTTGGTTCTGATCCTCCGTGGCGACTTGCTGAAATATATAGTAGCCGCCGGTAGAATCGTTGGGGGGAGGCACGTACTGGGTCATGAAGTTTTTGGAAAAGGGATAGAAACTGGTCTGGGGAATGACATTACCCGTGATGGTCACTCCCGGGGGACTCTTTAAGGTTGTGGACAAGGCGGAGAAGTTCCCCTGTCGCTCTGCTTGGGTTAGGGTCGGATATGAGACCACCCCCGGACCGCCATTCTGCCTGGTTCCTTCGTAACTGAAAAAGAAAAAAGCTTTGTTTTTAATGATCGGTCCGCCAAAGGTTCCACCAAATTGGTTGCGTTTAAACATGGAAACCGTGGATCCGAAAAAGGAACGCGAATCCATATCCGAGTTTCGCACAAATTCAAACGCGCTACCGTGAACTTGGTTTCCACCCGACTTGGTTTGAGCTGCGACTTCGGCGGAGCCACGGCCCAACGTCGCGCTGACGCCCCGAGTGTTTACTGTAAACTCCTGGAGCGCATCGGGATTGGGATAGCTATCCGCGTCGTTGTAATAGGCGTTGTTGTTTGTACCGCCGTCCAAACTGAAGTTAATATCCTGGGGCCTCACGCCGGGCGCACTGAAGCTGAGTTGAATCATTCCGAATTGTCCCTGCGTGGTCGTCTGGGTGATCATTCCGGGAGTCAACGCTAACAACTGCACCGGGTTCCGACCGTTGAGGGGTAGGTTTACGAGCTGACTCGATTGAATAGTCTCCTCGATAGCCGCCGACGACGTGGTGACCACCGGGGCAAGTGCTGTCACCGCTACCGTCTGTGTGGTTGTGCCTAATTGGAGAACCGGCTGCACCGTCATCTGTTGCCCAACGTCCAAGGTGAGACCACTCATGCGGAGTGTCTCAAACCCTTTGGCGGTGATCCGAAGACTATACTGGGCGGCCGAAAGATCGGTGAAATTGAAGTAGCCTTGAGCGGATGAGAGTGCTTGTCTGGTTATCCCACTTCCGACGTTTGTCAAAACCAGTTCAGCGCCAGGGACACCCGCGCCCGAAGGGTCGGCAACGGTTCCGTTAATTGATGCCTGTTGCTGCGCCAACAGGTTTTGGCTTCCAATGGCTAAGAAGCCAAAGATAATTGCGAGTAGGATGAGACTAGGCCCCATCCTCCTTATATTGTCGCGAAGAATTTTGTACATTGTCTTTCATCCTCCTATAATGCTCTTTAGAAACGATTGGCAAATCTGAATATCAGCCAAGACCCACCCAGGGGCAAGTGACGCAAAGGCATGAACGCCTAGTGGTGCTGCTCGCTTTCAATCTATACTATTGCTATGTCAAGTATTTCCCATTCTTCTAGCTTGCCAAATAGGTGTACTTGCAATAACGCAGTACACTTAAGCGTGCCAGGGTCGCCGCCAATTCCACGAAGGCATCCGCAGAGGTATCAGAGGCAGCGCCTAAGGCCCCGACATAATGTCCGAGCCTAGCGGATAGTGGCGGCATACACTCGCACGCGAAAGATACATGAAATCTGACATTTGTCAATAGAGAATTTTCGCTGAACATCCGAGTGTCCCTCATGATGATGCTACCCGACTATGGCCAAGGCATCGGTGCAGAGTCTATATCCCATTTGAATCTGGACAAGGTAAAATGGGCTATACCGCTATGTTTTACCTCGTGAAACATTTCAGGAAAGCATCATCTATGCATATAACTGATTTCATTGGTATCTTCCTTCCGGTGGGTTATAAGGGCTCAAAAACAGCCAGAGGCTGTGTTTCGCATATCGAAACAAGGCGGCAGTTAACGAGAGCACGGCAAATTTATTCGCTTGTGGCCGTCTCCAAGGCATGTAGGATCTTGCAAGTCTTCCGCGACAAAAACTAAGCTCTGCGGCTTTGGGATTTAACCAGGATTTCCATTTTGGCATCCTAAACCCCAGTAGTATTCGCCCACCGACTCGTGCCGCAACAACCGCAATTCCGTACTCCAGGCGCCAGTGTGCCGTCCGGCAGCTAGGTGTGCGCCTTCGGGGGGGAGTCAACCGGTACCCTTGACCCGTTTCCCATACGATGCTTCGGACACGTCGCCATCCCCCTGCCTATTTCCCCAGGTTTTCTCCCGCCGGTTGCGGGCTCTACCCCGCGGTTAAGGGTATCAACTCAATCCGCCGTACCATGGCCCCGAAGAGTCGTCTGGTCAGATGACTCTCGGCCAACAGCAGCCAATAATAACGAGCGTGCTTGACCAATCGGCCGCCCGTTTTCACCAGCCGTTGCTGCAAGCTGGTCAGCGACCAGTTGCCCATCCTTTGCGGCAGCACCAACCGCCGCCACAGGTTCCCCAGGTTGTAAGCGATCACCTTCAGCCATAGCCGCACCTCATTCGACCGAAACCGGAGGCAACTCAGCTGCGTCATCTTCACCGCCTGCTTGACTTCCTTGATCCACTGCCCGGAGGTGCCTCGCTTGTTATAGAACTGCACCACCGCCCGACTCGGCAGGGTTAGGTTGGTCACGATGAACCCCACCCGTGGGAACAGCTCCCCGGCGTGATGCTTGCTCCACCTTCGCCACCACTCGGCGTACCGTCTTCCAGGGCCTCGTAGACCTCTGGCTTGGCAGGGCCGCGTCGGCCTGGAACGCGACTTCCTTGCCCCTCTCCTGTTGCCGCTCAATCTCCGGCAGGAGCACTTCTTCCCAGCCTTCGGCGCTGTGCACGTTGCCGGGCTGTAGCTGGGCCGCCAGACAGTCGCCATCGCCATTGAACAACAGCAGCGGGTGATAACACGTCGATTCGAAGTGCCCGTTGTAGGCGCTCTGTTCTTGCTCTCCGTGCACCGGAATCTCGGTCGAATCCAGGTCCAGAACCGTCCTCCAACCTGAATCCATCCTCTCCGCTCTCCCGATCAGTGCCCGGTTGAGTTCTGCCAGCCCGGCCAAGTTCTCCTCTCTGGCCAGGATCACGGTCTTGAAGCTTTGCACTCGCGAGGTCAAGGCGGCGCCTCGATCCCAAATCTTCTCAGAACCGATCAGCCGAAAGGTCGGGTCGTCGCACAGCCCCCCGCATCGTTGACGTCCTCATACCCGGCCAAGCGACTGTACACCGACTGCCGTAGCAAGTCGGCGAAACGAAATTGCGTATTCCTCCCTCGGCGGGAATCCGTCAGATGTTGTTGGATCAATTCTCCGAACCCGAGTCGCTCGTCGAGTTCGCGCACCAGGATCAACCCGCCGTCGGAAGTGACGCGGGAACCCTGGGAATCGACCTTGAGGGAGGCGTTGAAGGAGAGCTGGAAGGTTTGATTTTGTGTTTCACCCATTGGGTACTGACCTCCGGAGCGTCTTCATCGCGTTCAGACCCGCATAAATACCGATGATGGCGAAGATCCGAAGATTCAACATTATGGTTCAAACCGGAAATGTGGGTTTAACCCCGCTCCGGCCATTTCAAATCGGGAGGAATAGTCGGTCCAAAAACGAGGGTCGAAGGGCGTAAGCCGCAGCCACAGCCATGGTCTTTTCGGTCCTTTAGGCGCCCGGCACGGTGGGCCTTGCCGCAACTCGGAACCGGCGCTCGGCAGGGATTCCTTTGATCACATGGTCGCGCTTACGGAAGTCAGAAGTGACTCGGTTCTTCCTCCTAGGGGTTGAGAATCACCTTGTTGCGTTCGGGCGAGCTCATCGTTTCTATCGCCTTATAGATCTGCGATAGGGGGAACCGGTGAGAAATCACTTTTTCGGGATTCACTAAGTCCCGTTCCATGAGGCGGATGGCATTTACCATGGCCAACGGAGTCGTGCTGAAGCTGGAGTCCATCCGCGCCTCCATGAAGTGCATCAAGCCTCCGTCGAGCGCGAACTTTTCGTGGGTGGTGATTCCGAAAAGATTCCAGCGCGTGCCGCGGCGGAGGAGGCCGATCATAAGATCTACGGCCTCGATCGGCCCGGCCGCCTCAACGACGAGGTCGGGTCCCTTCGGAAGAATATCGTGAATGGCGCTCTTGGCATCGCACTTTCGCGGGTTGACGGTGTGGGTTGCGCCCAGCTTTTTTGCTGTTTCGAGCGCGAAATCACTCACGTCAACCGCGACCAACCGTCCTGCGCCTGACGCATGCGCAACCATCAGACAGTACATGCCAATCCCGCCCGTTCCGATGATCACCACATCGTCGCCCAGGCTCATCTGCGAATATTGGATCAGCCCCTTCCAGGCCCCGCTGACCGGCTCCGCCTGGCACGCCACATCGAAGCTAAGGTTCGCAGGTTTGGGGAAAGCTACGTTTGCGCCAGTAACCAAATACTCAGCGAAGCTGCCGGGACGCACCACGGCCCCGTCACCACCGGTTGAGTAAGAGTTTTCGCAGTAGTGCTCTCTCCCCCGGCGGCAGTTGTCGCAGAGTCCACAAAAACCTCGCGGCGAAATGATGACTTCGTCCCCTTCTTTCACGTTCGTAACATAGGGGCCAACCGCCGCGATAATTCCTGCGGGCTCGTGGCCGGGAGTGAGTGGGAAAGTCACGTTGCGGCGAATCCCCTTAATGGCCTTGTAATCGGTCGCGCAAATGCCACAGGCCTTAATCCTTACCAATACTTGACCCTGACCTGGTTCCGGTCGGGGGACATCCTCCACCACGAGCTGGTTAAAATCCTTCAATATTGCTGCTAGCATATTCGTTCCTCCTCGGTTAATAAGTGAGCCAGGATTTCCATTTCACTTTCCCAGCCGCGCGCGAGTATACTCCCGGCCGCCTCCGTTGGGGCAATTTTTTTCATCTGTCCATGCCGAGCGACTCCATGTCCGTGCGCCCACCTCGCCCGCGGTGGTTGGTAACGAATGGCATCCGCGTATCCTTGCCGATGGTACATCAACGTTCCCCGCACCTCGAGCTCACGGTGAGCCTTTTGCCGCAAATGGGATTGGAGAAACTCCAGATCGAAACGTTTTTGCTTGAGCAATTTCATTGTCGATTGAGCCAGAGCCGCGTTGCCGTCGCCAACGAAGTGATATACTGCACCGGTTCTGCGGGCGGGGAAGTTCGACGCGGGGCAAGTTGGCCGGACATCATCCCTTCGGCGGCACGTTCCAAGAAGGTCGGTTTGAAAGCGAGCGCGCTTCTATCTCCGCGGATCAATCCATGAGGGAGATCCAGCAATGAGAGCTATTGTTTTTGAACAACCCGGCAAAGTGAGCCTGGGGGAATTCCCCGATCCTGAGCCGCAGGCCGGTTGGGCGCGCGTTCATATTCAGGTGGCGGCGGTTTGCATGACGGATTTCGAGGTGTTGCGAGGCCGGCCCAGCCTGGTGTACCCACTTATCGCGGGGCACGAATACTGTGGTGTGGTTGACCGAGTCGGATCGACCTCCGACGAAGTATGGGTGGGGCGGAGGGTGGTGGCTGACAACGAGATTACCTGCCTGAAGTGCAAGTTTTGCCGACGGGGAGAATGGCGGCGTTGCCGGGAATACCGGCAGATCGGATTCGGCCCACCAGGAGGTTACGCTGAGTACGTCCTGGCGCCCGTTCAAAATTTGCATCAGCTTGCGGACACGATTTCCTATGAGCAGGGGGCGATTCTGGAACCGCTGGGTGTGGGCATCGCCTCGGCTTCCATCGCCCAAGCCCGTCTGGGCTCGACCGCGACGATTCTTGGCCTCGGTCCGATCGGGTTAAATTGTTTGGCGGTCTTGAAGGCTTCGGGAGTGCAGCGCATTCTGTGTCTGGACAAGCAGCCCAAGCGCTTGGCCTTGGCCAAATCCTGGGGAGCATGGGAGGTGACCGAGGACGCCGAGCACCTCAAGGAATTGGCCAAGACGCTGCACCCGGACGGGACGGACATCGTGATCGAGGCCAGCGGGTACCCTCCCTTGGTTCTGCTGGGGATCGGCCTCACGCGGTTCGGTGGCACCGTGCTCCTGGCGGGTTTTTGCAAGAATGAAATGGTGCCGTTTGCGCCGGATTGGGTTCAGATGCCCAATCGCCGCGTGCTGGGCGCCGGAAACAACAGCGGATTCATTGAACCTGCGGCCCTGGCGGTGGGCGACGGTGTGCTCAGCACGGAAGGAATGATCACCCACCGTTTTGGGCTGGATGATTTCCGCCAAGTATTTTCCGAGGATCAGGTAACCGCGAAGGATTACATCAAAGGGGTTTTCATTTTTTGAACGGGCCGGTGGAGGATCGGGATCGGCATGCGTGGGCGGTCCCCCACGTTTCGTGTCATGCCAGCGTGCATGCGGGCCAGCCTAGGGTGGCTCCGTGACTTTGACCCGTACGTGCGGCAGGTTCGTGTCGCCGTTCGCCCAGGGTGGCTTCGCCGCTCCTGCTTCTCCCCGCCGGGGTTTGCCATCCGCTGACCCTTTCCTGGCGGCGATGGCCCATCGCCTACTCCCGCTCCAAATGCTGCCGCTGTATCCCTTCCCGATCGAACGAGGCCGGGCTGGCCACCGCCTTCACCTTGGCCCCCCCTGGACCATCGGCCCGGAGATTGCTACTCCCCGGCTTTCTACTCGTACCGGTAAACGACTGCCTTTTGAACGCTGATTCGCTTCGAAGAGAATCTCCAGAATTTGCCCTGAGCGTTCTCGTCGCCGTTCAGCCGCCGACCGGGTACCCATACGCCGCCGGCAAAAGTTCCTTCCTCGACCCAACTGATCCCCACCTGCGCGGGTCCGGCCGCCTTGGGGCTGAAGGAAACACGGAAGTCGGTACCGGCGCCCAAGAACTCATCCGGGCCGACCGCGATGACCAGTCCATATCCGGTCTTCGCTTCCGCCCCGAAGGCCTTATCCAGGCTCACATCGAGCCGGTATCCATTCAACTCCACGGTAGTCTGCGGATGATCCTCGTCGAACATAAACCCTGCCATTTCCCCTTTGCCCTCATGCTGGAAAATGGTCGGCGCAAGCTTCATCAGCACGTCGTAGGTCTTTGCCAAATCGTTGCCCTCGTCCGGCAAGACACCCGTATCATCGCGCACCATTTCGCCGAAGGAATCAATTCCGAATGGGGAAAAACCAATCGCTTCAAGCTGGCCGATGGCGTAAAAAGCGTGAGCTCCTTCGGCTGCATGACTGGCTGCGTGGTGCGCTCCGCCGGTTTCCGGTATGAACAGGGGGTTACCGGCGCGGGCATACCGTTCGCACCATTCGGCAAAGTTGGGCGCATAGATATCCGGGGCGTAGATATCAAGAGCCGACCCCGCCGCCTTCCAGACGTCCATGACTTCCGGTAAGGGGCCCCCGCTGGAATAGTGACCGGGCGCGGGATGAGGGCCGATGAGCGCCGCGTTGGTGTACATGGGGAGAGGGTATTTGGCCTTTCCTGCCGCCGCGACAAATTGAATATAACGCCCGTAGTTCCAGGCCATGAAAATCTTATCCGTCTCCGCACCGGATCCGAAAACCTCTTCCCAGGTGCCCGAGGGCTTGGAACCCGCGGCTTCCCAGACCTTCCGAAACTCGGGAATGAGGGTGTCGTGGTGCTGCTGGAGATAGGTCATCAATTCCGTGGGAACCTGCCCATCAAATTCCCGGTTTGCGGCGGCAGAGCGGTCGCGCGTATCCCCCAAGACAGCCACCTCGTTTTCCACTTGCATCATCAGAACCGTGTGGGCCTCACCATCCACCTCGCGGATATGGCGCATGACGGCGGCGAAGGCGCGGGCGTCGGCCTCCATCGACTCCTTGCCCAGAGTGCTCAGTATTTCCACCGGGTTGCCGTCCTTTTCGATGACCCGCGGAAACCGTTGGGTATTCAGCTTCACCCAGATCGGAGCGTAGCTCGACATGCCATTCTTCCAACTGGCGAGCCATAAGAACACTATGTGGAGGTTGTTCCGCCTCGCGTCCTGGATCAACCCATCGACCAGAGTAAAGTCGAACTGTCCCTCCCGCGGTTCAATCAATTCCCACGACAGCGGTGTGAGCACGGTATTAAGTTGGATCGCCGCAAGATGCGGCCATATGGGGCGCATGTAATCCAGGCTGGACGAGCTGGAATTAAGTACTTCACCCGCCAGCATGAGTAAAGGCTTCCCATCCACGACCAACTGCGTGGCGGTGCCGTGTTTCTCGAGGTGGGGGATACCGGAGCTTTGCGCTTGAGCCAAGAGGACGGGAGAACAGATCATCATGAAGACTATTAGATTTCGATACCTCATATCGATAACCTCCATGGAGTAGTTTGTTGCTCACCTTCGCTGCCACCCCCAAACAAACTGGGGTTGGCCCCTGGGGTGAGACAAACAGTTAAGATACAGCTTGCCGTTCGCTGGAAATGCATTGTACTCCGAAGGCGCTTTCTTGCAAGTTGTGCACCGGCTGGTGAAGCGGCGGCAGGCTCCGCAGGAGTACAACTTCCGGTCCAATGAGGTGCGCCTGTGGCTGAGCGTGATCGCCTACAACTTGGGGAACCTGTGGCGGCGGCTGCTGCCGAAGAAGATCGAGAAGTGGCCGTTGACGAGCTTGTGGCAGCGACTTGTAAGAACCGGCGGTCGATTGGTCAAGCACGCTTGCTACTACTGTCTGCTGTTGTCAGAGAGCCATCTTACGTGGCGCCTGCCCGAGAAATCGCTTAGAAACGAGGCAATTTCTGGTTTCCCTGTGCCAGGAAGAAACTGGGCTGGCCCCTTCCTTGCCCGCCGGAGTCCCTCGGCATAGACAGATGAAAAAAAGAAGGGTCCCAACGGAGACGACCGGGAGTATACTGGCCCGCGGCCGGGAAGGTAAAATGGAAATCCTGGCTAAGAACACCCAAGTGTCATGGGAGGTGCAAAACCGATGCGCGTAGGAAAAGGATTCGCGGATCGTTATCTGACCCACGAGGAAACCAGCCAGGTCGTGCAGGAGGGGCTGGCCACGCTCGCCCTGGATGGCAAGCGCGTGCTCGTCATTATTCCCGATGGCACGCGCACCATGCCCATGCCGTTGATGTATGACCTGTTTGAGGCTCACCTTGCTCCGCGCGTGGCCGCCCTGGATTACCTGGTGGCGCTCGGCACGCATCCAATTATGAACGACGAGCACCTCAGTAAGCTGGTAGGGCGGGCGGTGACGAATGGGCAATGCGGCAAGAGTCGTATCTTCAATCATCACTGGGAAAACCCTCAGAATTTTGTGACCCTGGGTGTGATCCCCGCCGCCGAAATCGGCGAGCTGACGGGTGGATTGTTGGCGCAG
>Ga0326728_10016658_pt1 | contig 14933 bp, 18 predicted proteins | sample MB3enrmetagenome_FD_207602 | JGI IMG/M metagenome (GOLD analysis project Ga0326728, IMG submission 207602) | Lab enriched peat soil microbial communities from McLean, Ithaca, NY, United States - MB31MN | ecosystem: Environmental > Terrestrial > Soil > Wetlands > Peat | place: USA: New York...
CCTTGAGAGCTTGAGCGAACTCGACGGTGCCGATGTGGTGAGCCTGCGGTCGCATCTCGCGCCCGAGGCCCGCCGGGTCTTGTTCCGAGGCGCTGCCGCGGTGTTGGCCAACAGCGGCCGCGAGCCGTTCGGCCTGGTTGGACTCGAAGCGATGGCAGCAGAAGGGCTGGTGTGCACAGGCGGTACGGGCGAAGACTACGCCGTAGCCGGCTGGAACGCGCTCGTCTTGCAGAGCCAGGACCCGCGTGAGTTTGTGAGCTGCTTCCATCATTTACAGCGGCATCCCGCTGAGGAGCGCGCCGTGCGCCGCCGAGGGCGATCGACCGCGCAGCAGTATGCCTGGAACGAGATCATCCGGCGGAATTTCGCGCCGTGTCTGCAGTTTGCAAGCGGCAGCGATTTCTTAAGGTTGCCCGAGTACCTTCCACAGCGATCCATGGCACCGAGAACCGCGCAGGCGGTATGAGAAGTTCACGCCGCGGTCATCCGGGCGTAACACTCTTCTGCTGCGGCTGCTTCTTTACGGAACCGATGCGGCGCCGAGAGGGAAGGCACCGGCGTTTGTAATCCGAACAGCCTGGCGCCAGCCGACAGATCCTCTGGGATGCCAGCCACGTCGGCAACAGCGTCTCAGCGGCGCAGAAGCAGCGACCGCCGCACGCAGGTGCAGCCGCCCTTTGGGCGCGCTTGAGCGGGGCTCCTAAGGCTCCACATTCATGTGGCGCAGCCGGCGCGCCATCACCCGCATTACCTCAATGGCGAAAAATGGAGTTCGCTCTCTCCCCAATCGGAATTGTAGCCGAGTTGCTGAAATTCCCTGTTAATGGCCCCCGAGGAAGAAGGTGTGGCTGACCCACACCAAAAAACCTAGGGCGACTACCCCGATACCGATGCTCCAGGCGATGAGCTTTTTCTCCACCGGCAGGAGGGGCTCATACTCCATTTTTTGCAATTCGTCCGCTAGGGAGGCTTCTTGCTTCTTGGGCGCCTCAGGCCTCTGCTCGACGGGCACTTGCGGGTCTTGGGCCATGAGAACCTCCTCTTATCAGCCTGATACCAGTGGCGGCTTGACGCCGTGGAAGAAGATCCAGGAAATCAACAGACCGATCCAGATGATAAAGCCGAACAAGCACACGACGTACACCGCGGCCAGCCTGCCGATGCCCTCCTCCCAGAGCTTCTTGAAGTTGGAGACCACCCCGATAGTGAAAAAGGTCATGCAAAAGAATAAGACTCGGAAGGAGTTAGCCTCGCCGATGGAGGCCAGTGCGGTTTTCAGGGTGCCGGGCGCGACCAGGCAGACGATGAGCATAAGAAGAAAGGTCAGGACATAGCCGATGATAAACTTGGGGAAACGATCCCAGATCTCCCTGGGGCGGACGCGTTCCCCCGGCTTGCGCTCGATGACCGTGCACCAGATGATGGCGAGGATGAAGGCCCAGACGCCAATGAAGACGTCGATGAAGACCTTGACGGTAGTGGTCGTCATCAACATCCAGCCTTCCTTATAGTTCACCCCGGTCATGGCCAGGGCCTTGGCGCGGATAAGGCCGTCCACGATGGCCCCGCTGGCCACCGCGGCCCCGTCGGTCTTGACGGCCAGACCCATCCAGGCGCCGGCCACCAAGGGTTCCTGCCACAGGCCCATCTGGGCCACAAAGGGCAAGATGATTAGCTCCACCACCGAGAAGATGACCACCAGGGAGGAGACCATAATGGGCACCACGGGCCGGGCCCGGATGGCCCCGCCGGTGGCGATGGCCGCGGACACGCCGCAGATGGAGATGCCGCTCGCCAGGGGCGCCGCCCATTCCCGGCTGAACTTGAAGTACTTACGGGCGACGAAATAGACCAGGGCCCAGTAGATCAGATAGGCCTCCACGATGGCGCACAGCCCCCGGAAGAGCACGGCGGAGGCCAGGCTCACGGACTCCGCCGCCTTGACGCCCAAGGCCCCGCCCAAGATGACGATGGCGGTCTTGATATAGAGCTCCGGGCGGGTGGCTTCCTTGAGGGTGTTGGAAAATTTGGGGGAAAAATTCCCCACGATCAGGCCGGCCAGGAGGGCCAGTATGAAGCCCGCCTCACCGGTAAAGTTCATGGACCAGGTAATGCCGAACTTCTTCAACTGGTCCGGAGTGGCGGCAACGTACGCGTAATTCCCCAAATAAAGGCAGATGACGCTTAAGAAGAAAATGTAGGTGAATCCCAGGTAGAACTTGCGGGTCGCCGCGCCCAGGGCCTGAGCGCCCACGGCCATGAGAAACATGAAAAAGAGGTAGGTCAAAAACAGGCTGGCCAGGCCGGAGATGCCCTCGATGTTCTTGGAAACAGTCCCCATGCCCTTGGTAATGTCGGTCCACACACCGATGCTCAGCCCCCAGCCCAGAAAGTCGATGCCAACGAAGACCCCGAGGGAGAGAGCGAAAATCAGGAGGCCGAGCCACAGGGACAACCAATCTTCACTCATGCGTTGCTTCTGTTCGACCATATGGCAACTCCTCGGGATGAAACGGGTGAAAAAATGATGGATGAGTGCCTAATTCTTAGCGATTCCCCCCAACGAGGCGCTCTTACCGCTCGGCGCCACGGAGAGCAAGAGATAGGCCGCTCCCTGCTCTGTCAGGTCCTTCCCGATCCCGCCGGGGTGCTCCAGCTTGCCGGCGTGGCCGCCACGCGCGTGATCCACGGGCTGTCCAGCCAGAAAGCAGTGACGGCCACGGCGATGATCAGCAGCCCGAGCCAGATGGCCCAGTAGTCCTCGTCATTACGGAACCATTGCAGCGCCAGGAGAGAAGGCGCCAGCGCTCGTAACCCGAACGGCCTCGCGCCGGCCGACATCCTCTCGGATGCCGGCCACATCGGCGACAGCGCCTCAGTGACGCAGAAGTAGCGGCCGCCGCACGCAGGTGCAGCCGCCCGTTTGGGCGCGCTTGAGCGGAACTCCTAAGGCTCCATATTCATGTGGCGCAGCCGGCGCGCCATCACCCGCATTACTTCAATGGCGAAATATGGAGTTTGCTGGACCAGATACTTGAAGCGGGCCTCATCAATTGGAACGAGCTGGCAGTCCGTTTTCGCGAGGGCAGAGGCACTGCGCGGGTTGCGGTCGATCAACGCCATCTCCCCCAGGATTCCTCCGGGGCCGATCGTCTCGACTACACGATCGCGGACCAGCACCTCGACCTCGCCCTCTTTCACAACATACATCACGTCGCCAGGGGTACCCGCGGTAAAGATCACCTCCCCTGCCGCAAACGCGCGTTGCTCACCCGCAAACCGTACCAGATACGAACCGGCCTGGCTCGGCGCTGCCACTCGCGAGACCTCCTCTCCCTTTTGATCGCACCCGCACAGTTACGCAACGGCGTGCGCGTTCAACCCTAGCGCAGCGGATGTTACAGCTCTGTTGCCGCCGTGTGAAAATCTCGCGAACAGTAACAGTAATTGCCATCGTCCGGCCCGCGGAAACAGGCCATCTATGCCATAAGAAGGGTGGCACCGCAAAAGGCGAGAGTCAGGCGGAGGGTCAACGTCGCGCCACGGCGCGTAGCTGCTTCGCGGTGAGCAGCCACTGCAGCACTCCCGCACTACTCGGAGGAATCTTGGCGGCCGCGATAGCCGCGGCGCCACCCTTCTTGAGTTCCAGCGCGAGCAGCGCGGGCGAGCCGGTCAGCACCTGCGAAATGAGCTGGCCGAGGCCTGGCTGGTGGCCGACAAGCATGAGGTGCCGTGCGCTCCGGTAGCGCAGCAAGCCGCGCAGCACCTCGGCCGCCTCATGCCCCGGCGCCAAGCGATCGTACGTCTCCACCGCCAGTTCGTGGACCAGCACGGAGGCCACGATCGCCGCCGTTTCCTGGGCGCGTCGCAGCGGGCTCGACAGGATGACGTCCGGCGCGATGCCCAGCCGCTTGAGTCCTGCCGCGACGTGCTCCATCCGGCGCTTGCCCTCGGTCGTCAGGGCGCGGTCACTATCGCTCATGCCGGCCGGCACCGGGCCCGCAATCCCATGTCGCAGCACGTAAATGATTCGTTCCATCAGTTCTCCAGGAATCAGCTCGTCAGTCTGAGCAGAGGGCCAACGCCCGCAGCCGCTGCAGCACGATACGGAACTCGTCGCGCGTTCGCTTGCGCGTGAAGCGGCGCCAGGCGCTGCGAAAGCGGCTCTGTTGGCGCTCGGCGCGCCGGCGCTGAGCGGTAGCAAACGCCCGCAGGTTGCGCAGCGCGGCCGGATCAAGGCGTGCGCCCGGTCCCTCCAGGTACCGCTCGACGAATCCCGCCGCAACGACCGCGTCATGATAGGCGCCGAGCACGTCCTGCAAGACGACCAGACGCTTGACCAAACGCTGGCCCGTTTTGCCTGTGATGTCGTCAAGAAACTCGAGCTGGTAGCGCAAGCGTTTGGCGCGGATGCGGAGCACGTGTAGGTCCTCGGGACGCGGCGTGCCGTGAATCGTGTCGCCGCGCCGGCGCAACCGGCGCAGCGCCGCCTTGATTCCGCGGCGGCCGGCCAGGGCTACAGGCTCCCGCGTTTCCGGCCCGCCGCGGGCCTGCGGAAACTGTCCGGCAACATAACGCTCCATGCGCGCGAGCAGCGCGAGATACCGCCGCGACTCGAGTGCCGTCAGGAGTTTGCGGCGCCGACTCGCGTGCTCTGCGGCCAAGTATTCACCGAACTGGCTCAGCCCGCTGTCGTAAGTCGCCCGGCGGGTCCTGTATAGCCGCAGGTGCTCGACCTGCACGTCCAGGTCGCGCAGGTTGCCGGTCAATTGGCCGACCCACTGCAGTTCCGTGCGGAGAGAGCGTCTGAGATGCCACGGTAGGCTGGGACCGAAAGCACGCACCGCCGCGCGTAGTCGCCGGATAGCGACGCGCAAGTCGTGCAGCGCTTCGGGGTCTGTGCCCAGACGTGTGCCGGGTTCGCTCGAGCGCAGCCGGAGCAACTGACGGCCGATGACCTTGCGCACCGCCGTCGCAACCGGTTCGTCCGCACGCACAACTGAGTCACTCGCCGTGATTGTGCCGACGGCGCGGGCGAGCCGCGGCCCGTGCGCCAACTGCGATGCGGTCGACGAATCCACGGGGCGCCACGCCATCTCTAGCGATCGGGATCGCTTTGCGCCGCGGCCACCGCTGGTGACGGTCGGTTGTTCTTGCTGCGCAGGTACGCCGAGATGTGCTGGCGGAGGTTGACCTGAATCGTCTCGATGGGGCGGCGCGCGTCCACGGTGAGGAACTGAAACTCCTCCGCCAGGCGGTTGTACTCGCGAATCAGCCGCGACTGGTAGCGCCGGAACGAATCAAAGATGTCGCTCCCGAGCGCAAGGTGCATCCCCGACTCCCAGTAGTCCATGCCTTTCCCTTCGAGTACGCGCGGGATGAGATGATTGACGTCGATCTTGAGGTAGAGCACCAAGTCGGGGACGAGCGCACAGCCAAACAGTTGCCGCGTCCAGTGGCGGTCGGCGCCCATGACGGCGTTGCGGGCGAAAGCGGTGTACATGTACCGGTCCGCCACCACGATGAAGCCGGCGCGCAGGGCCGGGACGATCTCATTCTCCAAGCGGTCCGCGAAATCCGCGGCGTACAGCAGACTGAAGGTGGTGACCGTCAGCTCATGCCCGGCCTTGGCCTCGTCGATGGTTTCGGCAAGCAGCGGCGAGCGCGTCCATCCGGTCTGCGCCACCGCGTATCCCTCGACCTCGAGCCAGGGAACGAGCTGCTCGATCTGTGTCGAGCGCCCGACACTGTCGGTGCCTTCAAGGACGATGAGGCTGCCGCGCAAGCCGCTGAGGTTGAGGTACGGGATGCCGTAGCCATAGAACGATTTCTCCGCCTCATGCATGCGGCTCACGCCTCCTGCCGGGCCTTGGCGGCAGTATCGGCAACCGTCCCGGGATAGTCACGGATGCTGCGGGTCACCATGCGGCGGACGATGCGTTGCTGGCTGTCGATGTCCCCCACCGCGTTGATCACCGTGAGGTTGAACTGTTTCACCAGGGTCTCGTACAGCTCGAGCACCCGTCCCTGGAACAGCCGGAAGCTCTCCCGCGGTTCTCGACTCAGTCCGACGTCCATCCCAGCTTCGTGGTACTTGAGCTTGGCGCGGCCGGTCAACAAACGATCGAGCGCCAGGTCGATCGGCACGCGGAAGTACAAAGCGAGGTCGGGCCGGGGAGCGAAACTGTAGACGGCACGCACCCACTCCGGATGCACGCCGCGCGCCACGTCGCGCGCGAATGCGGTGTACGCATAGCGGTCGGCGAGGACGATCATGCCCGCCTTCAGCGGCGGCACAATTTTGTAGGTGAGCCGGTCGGCGAAATCGACGGCGTGCAGCAGGCTAAACGTAGTCGGCGTGAGCAGGTCTTTCTTCTTGCCCCGCCGCATTGCCCGGCGGACGAGCGCCGACGAGTTCCACTCGGTGAAGAACACTTTGTGCCCCTGGGAGATCAACCAGCGGTGGAGCAGACTGAGCTGGGTGGACTTGCCGGAACCGTCGATGCCTTCGACAACGATGAGCTTACCCGGATACGGATGCGGCTCGGTCAGCATGGCGGTTCTCGCTCCGTGGGACGATGCGGAAATCAATGACGCATTTGAGCAGCTCATGCAATAGCCCAACGCGCCGCCGGGCCTCCCAGGTTTCCAACTCGGCATCCTCGCCGTCGGTGTGCAATTCCAGGGTGAGACGGTGAGCGCGGCGCGTCACGTCGACATCACGGACGACGCCGTAGTGGCTGCGGTCGAGCCCGTCGGCGATCCGCAAGAGCGCACTGGCGGCACGCACGGTCCGCCGCTCGGGTTTGGACAAGGCCGCGAAGGGCTCGTCGGACTCTTTCGGCACCGCCTTGCGATGGTACCCGGCAATCCGCCCGATGATCTCCACCTCGTCGCGCCGGAAACCCAACAGATCACCGTGTGTGATCAGATAATACGAATGGCGCTGATGGTCTTTGTGCGCGATGTGATGCCCGACATCGTGCAGCAGCGCCGCGAACTCGAGCCACTCGCGCGCCGCGGCCGGGAGCGCGAGGACATCGGCGAGCTGATCGAACAGCTGCAGCGCGAGATGCGCGACGTGTTCGCCGTGGATGCCGATTTCGCCGAGATGGCGGGCGAGGCGCGCCACGCTGCGGCGCCGCGGGTCGGCGAAGCGCTGGATTTCCTCGATGCCTTTGCGGTGGCGGGCGATGAAGTCCAGCAACACGCCCTCGCGCAGCGCCCAGGTGCACGCGACCAACTCCGTCGCCGCAAGCCGGCGCATGATGAAGTCGGCGAGGCACGCGCCCGCCACGATCAGGTCGACGCGCTTGCCGTCGAGCCCCTTGATCCGCAGCCGCTCGGCGCGGTCGGCCTTGATCAGCAGGCGGCGGACGCGCGTCAACTCGTCCGCGGCGATGGTGAAGTTGTTGAGGTACCCGTTGGGCGGATCGCCGCGCTGGTAGCCGGCGATCGAGACGAGGTTGAGCATCGTACCAGACGTGCCGATGACGCGGCGCACGCCGTGACGACGAAGGCGGGCGAGGATGGGATCGAGCTGCTCCGCGAGGTACGCTTCCAACTTGGCGAGGTCCTTGCCCGAGGGACGGTCGCTCACGTCGAAGCGCTCGCTGAGCCGCGCGACGCCGAGCTTCAGACTGTGGAGCGCCGCGGCGCGCCCGCCTTCGGTCAAGATCAGCTCGACGCTGCCGCCGCCGACGTCGGCGATCACCGCCGGATGGTGCCGGAGATCGATCGCGTGCTGCACACCGATGTGTACCAGGCGGGCCTCCTCACGCCCGGGGATGACTTTCACCCGCAGCCCAACCTCGTCGTTCACGCGCTGAATGAAATCGCCGCCATTCTTCGCCTCGCGCACCGCACTGGTGGCCACGGCACTGAAGCGGATGACGCCTTGGCGCTCGGCCAGCGTGCGAAAAGCCGCCAGCGTGCGTACGCCGGCGTTCATCGCCTCCGCGGACAAGCGTCCCGTCGTCAGCGTGTGCCGTCCCAGCCGCACCATTTCCTTAGCGCGATCGAGGACGGTGAACCGCCCGTCGGCCTCCACTTGCGCAATCACCATGTGGATGGAGTTGCTGCCGACGTCAATGGCCGCAATGCGCATACCGCGTCTCGCCACGCTCACCTCCCCGCATCACCCACTGTACCACGTGCCGCTCGACCGCCAAACGTACCGCGACCGGCCACACGGGGCTTTCTTTCCACATCGAGCGAATCGCGCCAAGCAGCAGCACTGTTCTGGCGCTCGGCACCTGCGGCGCAGTCGATGGCGTCGGCTCGAGAGCACACTCCAAACCTGCATTCAGCTCGCGTCCGCCGTTTCCTGCTCGGCGGCGCGGCGCAACACAGCGCGCACGCGGACCACGAGGTCGCGCGGGCTGAACGGTTTGGTGACATACTCGTCGGCGCCTGCCCTCAAGCCCCGCATCCGGTCCGCCTCCGCTGCTCGGGCGGTCAGCATCACGATCGGCAGTGCCGCAGTTGTGGCATCGCTGCGGATGCGCTTGCAGACCTCAAGGCCGCTCATCCCCGGAAGCATCAGGTCGAGGATGACCAGGGCGGGAGGATCCTTCTCCACGACCGCCAGCGCGTGCTCGCCATCCGTAACGCTGGTCGCCGGCAGCCCTTGCTGCTCGAGGTTGAAGCACACGAGCTGGGCGATATCGGGATCGTCCTCGACGACCAGAATCCATTGTTTGCCGCTCGTCCGGAGGGGCCGTTGCCAGGGCTCGGCCCCGACGCGTTCGAATGTCATATAGAAACCGGCGACTTATCCAAGCGGCCCATGCTCCTGCGCTTCACTGTGAACACGACCATCTGCGCGATGTTGGCGTCATGATCCGTGTTCCGGGCAACTGCGCACGTCGGCCCTGACTTAGCCCTGATGTGACAATAGATGAGTCTGTTTCCGCGCTGCGTCAGGCGAACCTGTCATTCCCGCGCACGCGGGAATCCAGGCGGGGAGAGGCGGACGGGTGGACGGGCATGGATGCCCGCTTTCGCGGGCATGACGACTCGAGGGATTCGCTAAGGCCACAACCAATGACGTTGGGGAAACGCGGCGCCGAAGCCGGGGCGCCCGCACTGGCAAGGCCCGGGCGGCTATCTGTTCTGCAGCGTTTTGTCTCATCGGGGTTAGATGTACAAAAGGAACAGTCGTTGAAACCCGCGGCGGCGGAATCCGAGCGGTGCCTCCCTCCAGCAATGTCGTTCGCTGTAGGCTGGGTGCTCACACAAGCAGCGCTCACAGTTCGGGCAGATCTTCGAAGGCTCCGTTTGGTGCAGACACCAACGGGCGCCGAAAAGATCAAACCGATGAATGCAATACGGACATTGAACGGAATGGGAATTTTCGCGCCCCATCGCGCCTTCTCTCGTGGGCATACGTGCCCCGAGTCTATCGCTGCCGTGTGACGGCGGCATTGCAAGAACTTGAAGAATTGAAGACAATCCCGCCAGCGTACGCGCCGAGCAAAACGATGAATTCGCCAGCGCCGCGATATGGCGGATTCAGACACATTGACCGGCCGCAGCTGCCTGCGCTAGTGGGGTGAAGCGAAAAGTGAAGGTGGGTGTCGGGAACTTGGAAGGGAGTTGTATGTCCAGCAATCTCGAACGCGAAACAGAGGTCGACCTGGCAGCCGATGATCCGTTTCTGAAGAAGCTACGGGCGCTGCGCGAATCGCTGCCGACTGGGTCGCGAGAGATCCGATATCGGTTGGAAGAAATGGAGCGCCGCCTCCGTGACATGTGGGCCGACTCCCGCATCACCGCCACATGACACCCCCTCGCTACCGCTTGCGGGCGGGTTAGAGTTACTCGCTAGACATAGCCAGCCCGACGGCCGCCCGGCGGTTGAAACCGCGGGCTACAGAGGCACCAAGCCCACATGCACGGGCTCCCCACCCCTCGGGCTCTAGCCCTTGGCACCCGGCGCTTTTGCAGCTCACCGGTTCATCCAATCATCACGTCGCCGTCATCCTGTCGTAACTCGGCTACCGTATGCTGCTGTGTCTGGGATCGAACCGTGGAGTCAAAGGAGTGTAACCGGCATGGCGTGCGAACATCTTATCGGTGGAAAGCTTCCGCTGTGTGCCGTCGTAAAGGGGCTCATGATCCCCTCGCTGTCCGAGATGGGAGCATACTGCACAAGCGATGACCCTATCAGCTGCGCCCTCTACCAACAGTACGAGTCAAGAAAAGAGAAGGTACCGCTCGAAACCGCAGCAGTGCTGACTGGAAGCGCGCCATAATGCCGGCCGGCCACGCAAGAGCGTGGCGGCTCTTCTATAGCCACTCGAGGGACATCGCCACGCCAAGGATGATGAAGACCGCCCCGCCCAGGCGCCGCAAGTAGCTGACCGGCAAGACCTCGGAGAACAGGGTACCGACGAAGACGTTCAACACCGTCGCCACCACCAGCGCCGTGCTCGCTCCGGCAAAAACGCTGAGCGGCCGCTGCGATGATGCCGCGAAGGTGACGGCGGCGATCTGGGTCTTGTCGCCCATCTCTCCCAGGAACACCGCGAGGAAGGTCGATACCACCAGTCTCCAGTCCATGATCACTCCCACACCAACGTCCGTAATTCGGATCGTAGATTGATTGCCACATTCAGCACGGTGCCGGCCGGCCCCGCGTCACGCGCGATCGCCGCCGCGACTGCGCCACCGGCCGGAAATGAGAATGCGGCACGGCCCGCGGAAGCTCGGCGTACAACTCAATATCGCGCACCACCCGCAGGAGTTCCCGGCGTAGCGCCGCAAGCCGCTGCCTGCCTTCGGCCGTCAGTTCGTAATAGCGCACCATCCGCTTGCCAACCGGACGGGCAGCGCTGTGCATGAGACCGTTCGCTTCGAGACTGCGCATGAGCGGATAGAGCGTCCCTGAACTGATGCGGTACCCTACCGCATCGAGCGACTTCCGCAATGCCCAACCATACACCGGCCCCTTACTCGCCATGTGCAGCACGAAAACCTTCGCCAAGCCGTGCAGCAGGGCACGGTGGATGGCATCGCCCTGAATTGAGGTCTGTGAGGTCGGAGCAGGCATGTGTCCGGATTCGACGTATTGACTCCGCCCGCCACTCTGCCTATGTATCGTGACAGCTACGTTAAGGTTTGATGAATTTTGCATTAACCTTAGGTGCGAGGAGGTTTCCCGATGGCGCTGCTTGATGATGTCTTGAAAGTCGGTGCCCCAGCGATCCTGGTCGGAGTGGGCGCCGTTCTCGTTGCACCGTTTGTGCTGCCGGCGGTCGGCTCGGTCGCACGTCCCTTGGCGAAGGGCGCGGTGAAGGGGTACCTGGCGCTGGCCGACAGCGCGAAAGAGATGTTCGCCGAGGCCGGTGAGCAGTGGAGCGATCTGGTGGCCGAGGCGCGCGCAGAGCACTCGGAGGGGGCCCACTCCGCAACCGCGCACCGGGCCGCTGCTAAAGGCGCCGCCAAAGCGTGAGTTCAAGAGCGCGGCGAATGGCAGCTGAGGGGCCGACAGTCGTTCACGTGAGCCCCGGCCGCGTCCGGGTGAAGGTCCCACACGCGAAGCATAACCCGGCTGTCACGCAGGCCATCCACGAGCGGCTCGCCGCGACGCCGGGGATCAGTCGCGTTGAGACGAACCTGCTCACCGGCAGTATCCTCATTCTGTTCGAGGTGGCCGAGGTCGCCTTGGACGATGTCATGCCGGGGGTAGCCGAGGCGCTCGGTGCGGTGTTGCCGGGACTGGAAGAAGAAGTAATCGCCGGCCTATTACACCCATCGGCCAACGGTTCCGGATCATCTCAGCCCTTGGCACACCAGATCACCGGCCTCTTTGGTGGTCTCGACCGGCAGTTGGGATCAGCCTCGGGAGGGACCGTGGACTTGCGGGTTCTGTTGCCGTTGAGCCTCTTCTTTCTCGGCATGGGACGGCTTGTGATGGCAGAAACGGCGGTGTTCCCGACCTGGTCTGATCTGTTGTGGTTTTCGTTCGGGACCTTTGTGGCGCTGAATCCGGCGCCGGTCACGGCGACTAAATAGTGTCCGCAACGCGTGTGTGGTTTGCGGCCCGAGGAGTCGGCCGCGCAGAGGGAGATGAATGTCCTTGCAGTGTCGGGTTGTGCACGCCATAGCCGGCCGCCTGCGCGTTCGGATCGACGACTACGAATTGTGGCAGGACTTGCCCGCCGCCTTTGGCGGTTGGATGCGCGAGCAGGCGGGCGTCCAGGACGTTCGGCTGAACCCAGACTGCCGGAGCGCGGTGGTCGCTTATGACCCCGCGACGGTCAACAGCGAGCAGCTCTTGCGGCGGGTGGGCATGCTCTCGTTGACCGAACTGCGCACCTTGCAAGAGCCCGCGTCCAACGGGCAAGAGAACGAATCCAGTTCAACCATAACCCTGGCGCTGTCGAGCGTCGCCGCGGTGCTCAGCTTCCTGGGGGAGTCGGCGCTGGCGCCGTGGCTGCTGTTGGGTGCCGCGCTGCCGATCTTCAGCCGCGCCATCGACTCGGTCACCAAGAAAGGCCGGCTCAACGTCGATGTTCTCGATGCCACCGCCACGGGCGTACTCAGCCTGCAGGGGCAGTTTGCCACCGCGTCCATCATGGTTTGGCTGGTGTCGCTCGGCGACTTCATCCGCGACATCACCATGGAGCAATCCCACCGCGCCATCGGTGGTCTTCTCGGCGGCAAGATCCAAACCGCGTGGGTGGTCCGAGCGGGAAAGGTTTGCCAGGTTGACGCGAAAGCGGTCCAGAAAGGCGATGAAGTGGTGGTGTATCCGGGCGAATTCATCCCGGTCGACGGGCAGGTGGCCACCGGCAAGGCAACCGTGGATCAGGCCTTCCTCACCGGCGAGTCGATGCCGGTCGAGAAGGGTCCCGGCGACGACGTGTTTGCTGGCACCGTTGTGCGCGAAGGAAAGATTCACCTGCGTGCGCGACAGATTGGCGCCGACACCATGGCGCAGAAGATTGTCCGGCTCGTGGAGGAGGCACCCATTCGTGAAACCCGTATCCAGAACTACGCTGAACAGTTTGCCGACCGCGTCGTGCCGTGGACGTTGTTGGGTGCGGGCGCTTGCGTCGCGGCCGGCAACGCGAACGCCGCCGCCGCTGTCCTCATCCCGGATTACGGCACCGGCATCCGTGTCGCTGCCCCCACGACGATCTTGTCGTCGATGACCGAGGCCGCCCGCAACGGCATTCTGGTGAAGGGCGGGGGCCGCTATTTCGAAACCCTCACTGAAGTCGATGCCATCGTCTTCGACAAGACCGGTACCCTCACGCGTGGCGTCCTAGAGCTCGCCGACATCAGAGCATACGGCACCGCCAGCCAGGAGCGCATCCTGATCTTGGCCGCCGCGGCCGAGCAGCGCTTCACCCATCCGGTGGCCGAGGCCATTCAGCGTGCTGCCGCGTCGGACGGCCTGTCGGTGCCGGAACGCGAGACGTCGGACTACATGATCGGGCTCGGTGTCCAAGCGAACATCGGCGAGGCCACGGTGTGTGTAGGGTGCGAACGCTTCATGCGCTTGAAAGGTATATCGGTCGATCGGTCCGACAACGACGTGGCGGAACTGGAGCGGCAGGCGGCCTCACCACTCTTTGTCGCGGCGGATGGGGAGCTGATCGGACTGCTCGTCTTCGAGGACCCGCTGCACGCGGAGGCGCCCGGTGTCGTGCAGGCGCTGCGCGACCGTGGTATCCGCGAGGTCGTAATGCTGACCGGGGATCGGCCGCAAGTGGCCGCGCGCGTCGCTCGTCACCTGGGCATCGAACGCTACGTCGCCGAGGCGCTGCCCGAGGAGAAGGTGAGCTTCGTCAAGCGCCTGCAGGAAGAGGGCTGCACGGTGGCCGTGGTGGGAGATGGCATCAACGATTCGCCAGCGTTGGCGCAGGCCGACGTCGGCATTGCCGTCCATGGCGGCACCGATGTCGCGTGGGAGACAGCGCACGTGGTGCTGCTGGAAAAGAGCTTGTGGAAGATCCCGCATGCGATCGACATCGCCCGCGAATCGCTCCGGCTCATCCGGCAGAATTGGAATCTGAACTTCTATCCGAACACGGCCGCCATTGCGTTGTCGCTGGCGGGTGTGCTGGGTCCGGTGGGTGCAACGCTCATCAGCAACGGCTCGGCCGTGCTGGCGACACTGAACGGTCTGCGGCCGCTGCTGAACGGGCGACGGCTAGATCAACGCGGCCACGAGGTGGTGCATAGCGGTCTCGAGGACCGTGCTCATCACGGTTTCGGCCAGCCGCTGCGCAGGGCTGGGTCGGTCGTGCCCCGAACCGGCAGTCGCGCCGCTGCTTGAGTCGCTACGTGCCACGCCGAAAGGGCGCAGCTCCTCCATCAGCGTCGCTTGTTTGACCCGGGCGGGGTCGTAGATGATCAGCACGTTGCCGGTAATCGGGTTCGCCTTTACGTCTACAACCCCGCCGCAGCGGCCAAGGTGTCCTTCGACGAGCGACGCGGTGGCAGGTGAGCCCTTGACGCCGGCGAGCTTGATTCTGATCCGACCCTCAAGCGCGTGCAGATAGGCAGACGAAACACTCACATTTGCCTCCATCTCTGCCGCTAGGGTAACGGGCAAGTTTGTTCTCCACGTTAAGCCTGTGTTACAAAACGGTAAAATCTGATGCCTGTCACCTCAGCGGCGCACCGCTCACGCTGCTGTATGTCGTGCCTCCCATCGAGGACGTCATCGACAGTGGGGCAGAGCCGATCTTCATTGACGAGCAGTTCGCGGCTCGGAAGACACGGGCTTTGCGATATTTCGACAGCATCCGCAAGCGACCCGAATGCAAGGCCCTCTCGATTGATACCGCCGTCGCAATGGGTCCTGTGGCTGCGACGGTCGTCACCTATGCCGCGCAACATGGGGTCGATCTTATTGTCATGGCAACGCACGGGCGTTCCGGCCTGCAGCGCTGGCTGCTGGGTAGCGTCGCCGAGAA
>Ga0326728_10016659_pt1 | contig 14932 bp, 11 predicted proteins | sample MB3enrmetagenome_FD_207602 | JGI IMG/M metagenome (GOLD analysis project Ga0326728, IMG submission 207602) | Lab enriched peat soil microbial communities from McLean, Ithaca, NY, United States - MB31MN | ecosystem: Environmental > Terrestrial > Soil > Wetlands > Peat | place: USA: New York...
TCACGGTCGACCCCTTCGACCATGACCCGGATGACGGGCTCAGTCCCCGAAGGGCGAATCACCATGCGCCCGTGCTCTCCCAGTCGCTGTTCCATTGCACCCTGGAGCTTAACTATTTCCGGGACCTGGTCAATCGGTTTCTTTCGGCCGACCGGAACGTTAACGATCTTTTGAGGATAACGTTCCATGATCTTCTTCAGCTCCGAGAGCGGGCGCCCCTCTCGAAGCATGACCGCCAGCACTTGGAGCGCCGAAAGGATACCGTCTCCGGTGGTGGCATGATCCAGAAAAATCATGTGTCCTGACTGTTCGCCCCCTAAATTGTAGCCCTTCTGGCGCATCTGCTCCACTACGTACCTGTCGCCGACCGGGGTCCTTATAAGAGTTGCGCCCAGGCCCCGCAAAGCCACCTCGAACCCCAGATTACTCATAATCGTTGCTACAACGGTCTTATCTTTCAACTGATCACGTTCGATATAATGCTTCGCGCAAATGGCAAGCATGTGATCGCCGTCGAGTATTTCGCCCCGTTCATCGGCCAGGATTATTCTGTCTGCGTCTCCATCAAGGGCAAAACCGGCAGTTGCGCCACTTTCACGAGTAACCGAAGCCATGTGTTCGGGGTAAAGCGCGCCGCATTCCAGGTTTATGTTTTTTCCGTTAGGCTTGCCGCCTGTTAGCACCACCTCGGCGCCCAGTTCTTCGAGGACCGTGGGCGCAACGCGGTATGCGGCCCCATGCGCGCAGTCGATTACGATTTTGATCCCCTCCAGGGTAAGGTCTCGGGGGAAGGTATTCTTCAGATAGACTATATATCGTCCCTGGGCATCGTCGATTCGCCTCGCCCGGCCTATTTCCGATGCGGGAGGCTTGGGCAGCCTCTCTATCTCCCCGTCCAGAATGAGATCTTCGATATAATTTTCGGTTTCATCCGGGAGCTTGAAACCGTCACTGGCGAAAATTTTTATGCCGTTGTACTCGTAGGGATTATGCGAGGCGGAAATTACTATACCGGCATCGGCACGCATGCTGCTCGTAATATATGCAATGCCCGGGGTGGGCAGCGGCCCGACGAGCAGAACGTCGACTCCCATCGCGCAGATTCCCGACGTGATCGCATTCTCTATCATGTAGCCCGAAAGACGAGTGTCTTTTCCGATGATAATCTTCGGCCGGCGGTGTTTTCTTTTGAAAATATAGGCGGCGCTGAATCCGACCTTCATCGCAAGGTCCGTCGTCATTGGGAAGACGTTTGCAACTCCTCGAATTCCGTCCGTACCGAAAAGCTTTCCCATAAAACCTCCAAGTGCAGTTTTCAGTTTCCGGCTTTTAGTTCCAAACTCCGGCTTTGAGATTAATCACTAAAAACAGAAGACTCAAAACTCACAACTCATGATGGCATCCGCCATGCGAACGGCTTCCCGGTGAAAAGCGACGTCATGTACTCTGAGAATGTGGGCGCCTGCCAAAATGCCGAACGAGTTTGCCACGGCGGTCCCCAGTTCCCTTTCTCGCTCGTTGCGGTCAAGGATCGTGCCGATGAATCTTTTTCGCGAGACGCCGAGCAATATGGGACGGTCCATACACGAAAAAAAATCGAGGTCTCGTATTATGTTCAGATTATGAGTAATCGTCTTGCCAAAGCCTATGCCCGGGTCGACTATCATCTGATCGCGCTCTATCCCGTTTTGGACGGCGAATTTCATGCGCTCTTCCAGAAATGCCGTGATCTCCGAGATAACACTGTCATAGACGGGATTTACCTGCATCGTACGGGGGGTTCCCAGCATGTGCATCAAAATGACCGGTGCTCCCGATTCAGCAGCGACCCGCGCCATCGCGGCGTCGAACCCGAGGGAACTTATGTCGTTGATTATGTCCGCCCCGGCTTCAAGCGACCGCAGGGCCACTTCGGCCTTGTTGGTATCCACCGAGATAGGGATGTCACTGCTTTCACGAACCGCCCGTATGATCGGAACGACCCGCTCGAGCTCTACATCGAGTGGGACCGGCGCCGAGCCTGGCCTTGTAGATTCTCCTCCAACGTCCAGGATGTCCGCACCAGCCGAGATCAACTCAAATGCCCGGGTAAGCGCCCTATCATAGTCGGCGAATCGGCCTCCGTCCGAAAATGAATCGGGCGTTATATTGAGAATGCCCATGATGAGCGTGCGGCGGCCCAGTTCCAATGTTCCGCCCTTAAGTCTCAAGGTGTAGAGTTTTCGTTCACGCACCGCCGTCCGACGCCCCCTCCATAAGGATTGCTGCGAAATAACGCGATTTTGCCGCGTTTGGCAATAAATTTGCGGATGATTTCAGATTTTTTCGATGTCCGAAACCTGATACGCGGCGTCTGCCGTGAATTGCCGGAAATAAAGCGAGCTGCCCAAAATCAAAGCCGATCCCATTGTAAAGTAAACTACAGCGTCAATGTCCCGGGGAATGGGAAGATGCCGGATTGTATAGCCCATGGCCATCATTGCCAGGATAAGAAAATAGCTCCTGCGCCCCTGAAACGCGAAGACACAGACAGTTTCCGGCTTATCGCCAATGCGGGCAAGGTTTTTCCTGACAATTCTCGAAAATCCAAAAGAGTAAACGATCATCCCCAGGAGAAGACTCACTGCGCCTAGAACGAAGCTCCAAGGCCACGCCGAATGGTATAGCCAGTAGCATGCAGCCGCCGTCAACCCTAAGCCTACCGCGAGCCATACGACCCCCGCAGCGAAAATAAGCCAGTGCCGGCGGACGGCAGGTTTATAATTTTCGAGGATTTTTTTCATGCCTGTCATCATCCCCCGGCCGCTGCCACCATGTCATAATCCGCCAATCAATCTCACAAAACTTTAAGATAATACCCATGAGGTCGTCAAAAAGCAAAGTTTGCTTTGCTCTCAACTCAATTGGTAAGGCTTTGCGTCGGGGCGGGGATACGGCCGCCAAGGCCGATGAATTCACCGGAGCTATCCATGCCGGGCACAGCCATGATTATCGACTCTCCGAGCAAACCACCGAAACAGGCCTTTTCTCCGGCCTTTTTGCCAGGGACCGGGATAAGCCTGGCGGCAGTAGTCTTTCTGTTAACCACCCCTATTGCCATCTCATCGGCTATTATCGCTGCAAGGGTTTCGGCAGACGTATCTCCCGGCAGAGCCACCATATCGAGGCCGACAGAACACACGCTTGTCATCGCTTCGAGCTTTTCTATGGAAAGCAATCCGCGCCGTGCCGACTCGGCAATGTTTAAGTCTTCACTTACCGGAATGAAAGCGCCGCTGAGACCCCCTACGTAGGAACTTGCGAAGGCGCCTCCCTTTTTTACGGCGTCATTTATGAGCGCCAGGGCGGCGGTAGAACCCGGCACGCCGATACTGCCAAGACCCAGGCTTTGAAAGATCTCCCCCACGCTGTCTCCGGCGTTGGGAGTCGGGGCGAGCGAAAGGTCCACCACTCCAAATGGGACTCCGAGGCCGCCTGCCACACGTCTTCCTATTAGTTCGCCGACCTTTGTCACTTTGAAGGCGGTGTGCTTGATGATTTCCGAGAGCTGCCCAAGATCGAGGCGGGGATTTGCCTCGCGTGCCCTGTCCAGGGCTTTTTTGACAACACCCGGACCGCTTACGCCGACGTTTATAACCGTGTCCGGCTCGCCCACACCCAGCAAAGCGCCGGCCATGAAGGGCACGTCTTCAGGAATGTTTGCGAAAACGCACAGCTTTGCGCACCCGATAGCGTCCCTTTCACCGGTAAGTTCGGCGGTTCTCTTAATCGTTTTCCCCATGAGGTAGACGGCATCCATATTGATGCCCGCGCGGGTTGAGGCTGCGTTTATGGAAGAGCAGACGCGCCCGGTTGCCGAGAGCGCCTCCGGAATGGCTTCAATGAGTCCACGGTCGCCGGTGGTGAAACCTTTTTCGACGAGAGCGCTGAATCCACCGATGAAATCCACTCCAACCGCCTCCGCCGCGCGGTCCATTGCTCTTGCAACCTCTACAAACTGATGCGGCCCGCATGAGCATGCCGCGACTGCAATGGGGCTTACAGCGATCCGCTTGTTTACGATCGGGATTCCGTAACGTATGGCGACTTCGTCGCACACACTTACCAGGTTCTTGGCGACCGCACCGATCTTGGCGACCATCCGGTCAATGAATCTTGCCGGATCGTCGCTTGCGCAATCCAAAAGGCTTATACCAAGAGTGACGGTGCGGACGTCGAGATGTTCCTCTTTCAGCATTTCGAGTGTCGAAAGGATTTCAACGGGAGTAAGCATTGAAAGGATTCAGTTCTTTTTTGTAAGTTATGGGTTGCAGGTTAGGATCAAATTCTGTGGATTGCTTCAAAAACTTCCCTGTGTTGGAGGCTGACCTCGAGGCCCAGCTGTCCGCCCCGCTCATAAAGCGATTCCCGGAAGTAGTTCTTATCCACGACAACGGGGATGTCGACCTCATAGATCATCGTATTTTCGTTCGGATTGTCTCCGCCCCTGAAAACCGCTTTCAAATTGGAGATATTGACTTGGAAATCCGCCAGAAGGCCTGTTATGCCTGCGACAAGGCCGGGGCGGTCCGGTCCTCTCGTGGTTATGACGAAAGGCTCGCTTGCCGGAGGGTTCCATCTTTGGAGGGTGTCCATATCGCGCAGGAGGACTGAAAGTCCCATGGGATCGAGCACTTCACGCAGTCGGCTGCCAAGTTCTTCGATATCGAGCGTGTCGGGGTAAGAGGCGATAAATACGCCGGCGAATTCGGTCTGGAGAATAGTCTGGCTGACGTCTTCAATATTGCATCTGTTGAGGAAAAGAACTTTGGAGACAGCGGCAATGATGCCGGGCCGGTCGTGGCCGAGAACGGAGACGATCAACTTTCTCACACGGGTTCCTCTTCCGCAAAGGAGGCCAGTTCCTGTATGAGGCGAAGCGATTCCGCCGCTTCGGCGGGGTCGACCACATGAAGCGCAAATCCGGCATGGACTATCACATAATCCCCAACCCGGGGTTCATCCGGTAGAAGCAGAAGCGACGCTTTCCTGAGCGACTCCGCAATACGCACTGTTGCTACACCATCATTTATCTCTACAATTTCACCAGGAATAGCCAGGCACATGATAATCCTCTCTTCAGTAGCTAGGTCGGGTTGCTCAAACAACCCGCGAGGCTTTGACAGGGTGTTCGATCTTTTCCCATGAACCACCGGCTTTTTTAATTTCCGCCAGAACCGCCGCGACAATATCGTCCATACGGTTGCGGACAGGCTCGGTAAGGTCTGCGCTCCAAGATGTCCAGTCTCCAGGTTCGATTCCTATCACCACCGTCTCGGGCTTGTTCCCGAGTTCTTCGGCGTAGATGAGGGTTTCAACTATATTGAGTTCGTGCAGGGAACTCTTGTAGGGGATCTTCTTCGATAAATCCTTTTCCTCGATTCGGTATATGGAGCCAGGGACGCCTCCGGCGCGCACGATGTCAACCACTATGGCGAAGTCGGCCCGGCAGATGGGTTCAAGGAGCTTCAACCCCAAGGTCCCTCCATCGTAGAGTTCCACGTTTTCCGGAAAGACGTATTCGTCTTCGAGCTTCTGAATTACCCGGACACCAGTCCCCTCATCGCCGAGCAGGATGTTTCCGACCCCGAGCACCAGTATGTGTTTATCCGTCATATACCATTAACCGTGAATCGTGACCTGAAAGTATAACCCGCGAGTCACGAAAGAAGAATCAGTGAATCTGGAACCTTGAACAGAAACGCCTCGTCCATGGGTTCATAAAAACGAAAACTCGTGAACCGCGGGTCGTGGACGGAAAAAACCGTCATGAATCGCGATTCACGAGCTATAAGTATCCGAAAAACCAGTTTTAGACAACTTCAAACTTATAAACTTCGTTGTTCTCCATATCGATCACATGTACGCCGCACGCAATGCAGGGGTCGAAGGCGTGGACGGTGCGAATGATCTCCACGGGTCTTTTGGGATCGGCAACCGGCGTCCCTATAAGAGCCTCCTCCAGCGGACCCAATTTATCGGCTGCGTCACGCGGGCCGATATTCCAGGTCGAGGGGACTACCATCTGGTAGTTGGCGATTTTCTTGTCTTTGACGTTGATCCAGTGTCCCAGAGCGCCACGGGGGACATCGTTAAGGCCCGCGCCCATACCGTCAGCCGGCATCTGGTCCCAGGTCCGCTCATCGCATATGTTCAAGTCGCCTTTCTTAACGTTATCGACCAACTGACCGAGCATGGTCCCCATCGCGTCACCGATGATAACGGTCTCGATGGCCCTAGCCGCAACCCTTCCCAGTGTAGAGAAAAGCGCCTCGGGAGGAATGGCGAGTTTCTTGAGCACCGCGTCAACGTTTTCCTTCACCACAGGGACACCCTTGCCGTATGCTATCAGAACACGCGCAAGCGGCCCGACTTCCATCGGCTCGTTTTTGTAACGAGGCGCCTTCATCCAGCTATACCTGGCGGAGGTGTCATATTTGTCGAACTTGGGCTTTGTTTCGCCCTCGGCCGGGTTAAGGCCCTTCGGATCGCCCTCGTACCAGCTATGCTTGATCTGTTCTGCGATTTGGGTGACGTCGACCGGTTCGACCTTTGCCAGGTTGCGATTGAAAATCGCCCCACGCGGGAACAGGTAGCTGTCCGGTTCCTTCGGCCCCATCGGGAAATCGCCGTAGGCCATGAAGTTTTTCGTTCCGCCGATCTTGCCCCAATCCTTGTAGAAACTGGCTACCGCCAGAACGTCGGGAATATAGACGTTCTTGACGAAATCCATGGTCTCCTTCCACAGGTATTTGAACTCGGCAATCCTGTCAGGGGTCAGATCGGTGGCGCAGGTTACGCCGCCTATCGTCAGGCTCTGGATATGCGGATTTTTGCCGCCGAATATCGCCATCAACCTTGCCGTCCGGGCCTGTTGCCGCAAAGCTGCGAGATAGTGTGCAACCGCCATCAGGTTGGCTTCGGGCGGCAGTTTGTATGCCGGGTGGCCCCAGTAGCCGTTGGCAAAAATACCTAATTGACCGCTGTCGACAAACTTCTTGAGGCGATCCTGCACCGCTTTGAAGTCATTTACGCCGCCAGCGGGACTAGTGGGGGAAACCTTTGCTACAAGGTCCGCCGTTTTCTTCGGGTCGGCTTTCAGCGCACTTATAATGTCCACCCAGTCAAGCGCATGCAGGTGGTAGAAATGAACCGGGTGGTCATGTAGGTATTGGGAGCCGTGGAGCAGGTTGCGTATCAGCCTCCCGTTATCGGCGACTTTTGCCCCGACAGCGCTGTCGACCGATCTAATGGAGGCGAGGCCGTGAATATACGTGCAAACGCCGCAGGCGCGCTGCGTGAAGAGGTACGCATCCCTCGGGTCTCTGCCCTGGAGCATTATCTCGATTCCGCGAAAAAGGGTCGAACTGCTCCACGCATCCTTCACCTTGCCATTTTCCACTTCCACTTCTATCTTGAGGTGACCCTCAATCCTGGTGATCGGGTCTATTACCACTCGTGCCATAATGGTTTCTCCTTATTTGGAAATCGTTTCACTTGAATTTTCTTGTCACCAAAATGTTCCCAATCGATCAGGATGATTTAAAGAAGGGAGTAAATTTGTCCCAGAAATTGGGTTCGCTGCACCCGATGCAGGGATGTCCGGCCTGAACGGGCCAGCTCGTTCCGTCGTTCCATTTGACTATGGGGCAATTGTTGTAAGTCTCCGGACCTTTGCACCCCATCTGGTAGAGGCAGTAGCCTTTTCTGGCTTCCTCGGAATTGAAATTGGTCACGAATTCGCCGGCTTCGAAATGACTTCTCCTCGGACACTGGTCATGGATGAGTTGCCCGTAAGCGAAAAGAGGCCTTCCCTTGTCATCGAGCGAGGGCAGCTTGCCAAAGAGCAGGAAGTTTACTACCGTGCCGACAAAATTAATCGGGTTCGGTGGGCAGCCCGGGATATTGACAGTCTTGAGGCCGGTAACTTCGCTGACGCTCTTTGCCTGGGACGGGTTCGGAGCGGCCGCTGGAAGTCCGCCGTAGGACGCGCAGGTCCCGATACAGATGACGGCCATGGCTTTAGGGCTAATCTCCTTGGCCAATTCGAGCATCGTCTTGCCGGCCACTGTTCCGTAGTTCCCATTATCTGCGGTTGGAACGGCGCCGTCCACTACAAGAATGAACTTTCCGGCATTCTTGGTAATGGAGTCATGCAGGGATTTTTCCGCCGCTTCGCCGGACGGGGCCATAATTGTCTCATGATAGTCGAGTGAAATGATGTCGAGAACCAACTCGTCAATCCACGGATACATCGTTCGAAGAGTGCTTTCAGCGCAACCGGTGCATTCAGCCAGGGCCAGCCATATGACAGGAGGCCGTGGGGCGTTTGCCAACGCAGCTGCCACTTTGGGTACGTAAGCTGAGGACAGTCCCATTGTTGCGGTAAGGGTGGTACAGTACTTGATGAAATCTCTCCGTGAGATTCCCTTTCGTTCCAATCTTTCCAAAAGACCTTTTCCTTGACTCATGAGCGTCTCCTCCGCACCATCAAACCACCAGATAGTATGTTATGGTTCTTCCACATCCGCTAATAATGAATCGCGTCACTTTAGATGATGTAACCATGGAATGCAATGGTTTTGTCGTTTATTATGCAGGGATGAAGACGATATTCGAAAGTTTTGGAAAGCAGTCGCCGACAAGTTTTTTGCTTTCCCTTTCAAGAAACCCGGATTAAATAGCGTTGCGGGTAGCGGGCGCCGGGCGCCGGATGAAATGACTTTGGTCTTTTCGACCCGGAGCGTGCGTTGCGTTGCCTGTATCCGTTCACGCTTCACTGCCCACGGATTCATTTCCTGCTGGATGGCTGAGGAATTTTTCACTATGTCCAAAAAAATTCTCAAATATTTATGGCCTTACAGGTTTCCATTCCTGATAGCCCTCGCTCAGGTTTTTATCATAAGCGGCTGCGAATTGCTCAAACCCTGGCCGCTCAAGATAGTAATAGACAACGTACTCGGCGGAAAACCCACTCCGTGGGGGGTCGAATACCAATTCACTCGCTCCGCTCTTCTGATTCTGGCGGCAGTCGGCCTTGTCATCATTTATGTCGTTCTGGGCGGCATTACTCTTCTGAACAACTACACAACCATCAAGATAGGCCAGAAGATGGTAAATGACATGCGCCGGGATCTCTATTCGCACCTTCAGCGGCTCTCGCTTGCTTTTCACAGCCGACGCCAGGTGGGAGACCTCCTCTATCGAGTTACCGCCGACACTTATGCCATTCAGAGTCTGACTATGAACGGGATTTTCCCGATTGTCACCGCCGTGGTTTTGCTGGCTGGCATGTTCTACGTGATGGTAAAGATCGACTGGCAATTGACGCTGCTTTCTCTGGTCGTTTGTCCGGTGCTGCTCCTGTCCATCCTGGTGATGAGCCGCCGGATCACTGATGCCGCCATGCTTGCGCGCAGGGAGGAAAGCGAGGTCTACTCCGTTGTTCAGAGGGCTATGTCGGCCATACGCATTATCCAGGCCTTCACCAAAGAAGAGGACGAGCATCGCAAGTTTATGAGCGCCAGCAACCAGAGCCTTGGAGCGAGCCTCAGGCTTTACACCCTTCAGACGCTTTATTCGGGCACAGTCAACGTGGTGATGGCCATTGGGACCGCTCTGGTAGTCTGGGTGGGCGCCAGGCATGTCATGTCGGGCCGGATCACGGTGGGGGAAATAATTATCTTTACAACCTATCTCGCCTCTCTTTACGGTCCTATAAACTCAATATGCCAGACCTGGGGGCTGATCCAGGGCGCCAAAGTCGGAGTGGATCGTGTTTTCGAGATTCTCGAAATTGAAAAAGAGATCAAAGAAGGCAGCCAGGTGTTTCCCAAATCCGGCGCCAGGGGAGAAGTGATCCTTGAGAATATCTCCTTCCAATATGTAGCCGAGCAGCCGGTGCTAAAGAATATCGAGCTGAGAGTAAAACCAGGAGAGAAAATCGCGTTCGTGGGACCGACCGGGGTTGGAAAATCGACACTGGTCAGTTTGATCCCCCGATTCTACGATCCGTGCCAAGGAAGGGTGTTCTTAGACGGCGCAGACGTCCGCGATTACCAGTTGAAATCTCTTCGCAACCAGATCTCCATGGTGCTTCAGCCTCCCCTCGTGTTCCCGGTTTCGGTTCGGGATAACATAGCCTATGGAAGGCCGGAAGCCGGTATTGAAGAGGTCGTCTCAGCGGCTAAACTTGCCCGTATTCATGACTCGATAGAAAAACTTCCGGATAAGTATGACACCCTAGTGGGCGAGCAGGGTGCGACGCTTTCCGAAGGAGAGAGGCAGCGCATCACAATCGCTCGCGCTATTTTGCGAAACTCACCGATCCTTATTCTCGACGAGCCGACTTCCTCGGTGGATGCCGAGACAGAAGCCCTCATCATGGCCGGATTGGAACAGCTGACCACGGGTCGAACTACATTCATCATCGCCCACAGGCTGTCGACTGTCCGCAAGGCAGACAGGATCGTGGTGCTAAACGGGGGAGAGATTGTGGAGCAAGGTCCTTTCAACGATCTCATCAAAGGGCAAGGTCCCTTCTCCGCCCTCTACAGATCCCAATTCGGAACAAATCCTTAATCACCTGTGGAACGGATGACGAATGAAATGGAAGGGGAGACGGATGGCGGAAGCGCAAAGAGCGACCTTCCCGTTCCGTGTTCTCCGTTACAATAATGTATTTTATAATGGATGTTAAATCTCCTTTTTGCTATATTATTGGGGCCTTTGCCCATTGAATGAGATGTCCGATCCCATCAATTAAGGTATTTTCGTGAAATATGCGAGCGCGCTACTCTTCATTTTTGCCGTTATTTTCCGGCCGGTCCTTTGCTCGCCAGAAGAGCTCACAACCGAGACATACCTGCGGCAGGCGTCGGTTTTTTCTCCAGTAGCCGCAAACTCGGTCAAGGACGTACTCCAACAGGCCAATCATCCGGCGCTGGCGGCTGCGTCCGATTTCGACCCTTTCTCTTACATGCCTCATGGCCGACTTTCAGTCCCCCCGGGCACTCGATTGATGGTTTTCGTTCCACATCCTGACGACGAGTCGATCGCCGCTTCAGGTCTCATTCAACGTGTGATCGAAGGGGAGGGTAAGGTTCGCGTTGTATTTGTCACAAACGGTGACGGCTACACATATGCCGTTCGGCTCAGAGTGAAGAATGCCACGGTCACCGCTAAAGATTACATTGAATACGGCAAGAAGAGGCAGGAAGAAGCGATACAGGCCCTGTGCGAACTCGGCGCTCAGCCTGAAGACGCCGCGTTCCTGGGGTTTCCGGATGACGGCATAGACGATCTTTGGGAATCCTACTGGTCTAACGTTCAGCCCTTCATATCACCGCACACGCTTTTCGACCGGCCGCACAGAAAGGGTCTGAAGCGATGGGTAAAGTATTCGGGAGTGAGTCTCAGGGATGAAATCGAGCGGGTGATCAAGGAGTTTTCACCCGACTGGGTCGTGCTTCCGGACCCGCGAGACTACCATCCCGACCATGCCGCTGCGGGGGTCTTTGTCCTTGATGCCCTGGAGAGCCTCTATTCCAATGAGGATATCCTTCCCGCAAAAGTGCTGACGTATCTGGTGCATTACAAGGACTACCCACAAGCCCGGGAGTGGTCCACGGAAGTTTCCGGCACGGGTGTCGGCGGCTTCAGCAGGATTTCGGAGAAAACGCTTGCCGATACCAGCTGGCTGACATTGCCCTTAAGCCCGGAAGAGGTCGAAGGGAAGCGGCGGGCTTTACTCGCACACTCCTCTCAGCTCCAGATGTTGCAATGGTTCTTTCGAAACTTCCTGTTACCATCGGAAATCTTCGGCAGCCTCACTTTGACGCAGGTGATCACGGTCCCGGAGGAGTACGCCGCCTATTATAAGCACCTCGCCGTAGTCGACCAACCTGCAGGGAAGATCATCATAGGTCAGTAAGCTCTTGCTCATGATTCGACGCGTTTTCTTTTTGCTTGTAGTGATATCCTTCTTCCGGCCGGTCTTCGCCCAGGCGCCCGGCAAAGAAATCGTTTCGCCTTCCTCATCGGCAAGCATGAGTTTCAATGACAAAAAATGGGGCACGGCAGATATAAACGGCGTCCTGTGGCTGATCGATCCGGAAGGGAAGCCTTTCTATTCGAAAGGCGTAAACTTTGTCTCGCCAGGCAAAGACAGCGAGAAGAGCAGGTCCGGACTCGCTTTCTGCTGGTCGAACTTTTGTTCTTCGATCGGCGAATGGCGCGAAGAGGCGGCGAGCAGGCTCAAAGCGTGGGGATTCAATAGCCTTGGCGGATGGTCGGACTGCTCGCCCGATTATGGATTGCCGCTTATGGTGGATTTGGAACTAGGCAGAAACTCACGCTTCCATTGGTTTGATCCATTCGATCCTCAGATGGAACAAGAGGTCCTGGAAAAAGCCAAAGAGTTAACGGCGGCTTACAGGAACCTGCCTCAGATAATCGGATATTTCAGCGATAATGAAGTCGGCTGGTGGAATTCCTCACTCTTTATCTGGTTCTTAAAGTCGCCATGGGAAAACTACACTAAACGTTTTCTATGGCAAATGATCTACGACACCTATAATGGGAACTGGGATCTTTTGCTGGTCGATTGGTCCCCTCAGCAAGGCGCCCGGAACTTCGAGGATTTAAAAAGGCCTGGCGCAGGTCTCAAGCTCAGACCGGGTGGAAACGGCATCCGGTTGGTGGACCGGTTTATGAGCGCGTGCGCCGGGCGCTATTACGAACTCATGCGAAAGGCCATTCACGCTGCTGCGCCAGGCGCTCTTGTGCTCGGCGACAGGCTGCCGCTCTATTATCATCAGGACGCAGTCCTGGCGATGGGCGACAATGTGGATGTAATTTCGACCAACTACAACGTGGACGTTGCCGACGGCTGGGTCGCTCCCTATTTCTTCGAAGGTTTGCGTAAACTCAGCCGAAAGCCCGTACTTGTAACCGAATTCTTTTTTGCGGCGGCTGAAAACGGCAGCGGGAACCTGAACGAGACCGCAAGAAATATCCACTCGAAACCGGGCCATCTCATGACGGTCGCCACGCAGGATGAGAGAGCGTGGGGGGCGCGAACCGCCCTGATCGGTTTCGCCAGGTTTCCGAACGTTGTCGGTGCTCACTGGTTTCAGTATTGTGACGAACCGTTCGGCGGGCGTGAAGACGGTGAAGACTATAATATGGGCCTTGTTGACACATCCAACAGGCCGTATCTGGCATTGACCCGGGGTTTCATGGATCTCAATCCGAGCCTTGAGACGGTGCATGCAAAAAGTGACGGGGCGTCAAAAAAAGCAGGCGCCGATTGCGCGCAGGAGAGGCCGGGTTTTTCCGCCGGAGATGGGACGGTCAGGATAGCCATGGCTGACTATATGATCGATGTCTCCGATCAGACGCTCATAGAGTGGGAGAAGGAAAGGACGCTGCTTTCCGGCTTTGCGGCGCCGGCCCCCTATGTCCCTTTTGGCGACGTGCACCTGACCTGGAGACCGGAGGGCTTCTATCTGTTCAGCCTGTCAAACACTTACGTGGACCCGAATTTCCTCGATTACAAAGGCGGATTTCCCGAATCCGAGGCCTTTCAGCTTCATTTCACGGTCATGGCCGGAGACGAGCGGAACCATCTGGTGATTTTTCTTACGCCGCAAAACAATCCTTCTTACCCTGACGGTTTTGAGATAAAGGTAGAACTTGCCCGTCTGAAAAAGGGGGGGGCGGAACAGCGACTGCCACCGCGGGGATATGTGCAGAGAATAGAGAAATCTCTACCTCACATTGCGATCGAGGCCTTTTTCCCTGCGAACTGGTTCGGATTCGACGAATTAAAACCCGGGATGCGCCTCAGGGCAAATATCGGACTTTTGAGTTACTACCATGAATTTTCGATGAGCTGGGCGGGAAATCCCGGGATTAAGGAGATATTGGACCCTCAAGAGTTCAGGGAAATTGTGCTGGAATGAGCGCGCCGGGAAACTTATATGGACCGGGATCAAGTATAGTCGGCGCGCAGGAGTTATCTTACAGGGGTTGGTTGGTGAATTCGAGGATTAAAGATGTTCGATAGCCTCTCAGATAAGTTTCAGAAGATATTCAAAAATTTACGTGGCCAGGGAAAACTCACGGAGGCCAATATAAAAGAAGCGCTTCGCGAGGTGAGAATGGCGCTCCTCGAGGCTGACGTCCATTATAAAGTGGCGAAGGATTTCGTTGCCGGCATTGCTGAGAGGGCCGTCGGGCAGGAAGTGATGCAGAGTCTTACTCCCGGCCAGCAAGTCATAAAGATAGTGCATGAAGAACTCTCCGCACTGATGGGCGGAAGCGCCGAGCCTCTCAAACTCTCCGGACGCACGCCTGTTTCAGTGATGCTCGTAGGCTTGCAGGGTTCGGGCAAGACGACAACAGCGGGAAAGCTCGCCCGAAAGCTCACCGCTGAAGGCAGAAGACCTTGCCTCGTCCCGGCCGACGTTTACCGGCCTGCCGCGATCGAGCAATTGATTACGCTCGCCGGCCAGCTAAAGCTTCCCGTCTATTCTTCGACTTCCCGGCAGACCCCCGAGCAGATTGCAAAAGAAGCTCTAAACTATGCCCGCCTGGAGAACTGCGATACCCTTCTGGTGGATACGGCGGGGCGTCTGCACATTGACGCCGAACTGATGGAGGAGCTTTCGCGGTTGAAGAGCATCTTGGAGCCGGCCGAGATTCTTCTGGTGGCCGACTCAATGACGGGCCAGGATGCGGTGCAGGTTGCGGGTTCCTTCAATGAAAAGCTCGGCCTTACAGGGGTCATTCTCACAAAGCTGGATGGGGACGCGCGTGGCGGGGCTGCCTTATCCATCAGATCAGTCACAAGCTGCCCGATAAAGTTGATCGGTGTCGGTGAGAAACTCGA
>Ga0326728_10016661_pt1 | contig 14929 bp, 9 predicted proteins | sample MB3enrmetagenome_FD_207602 | JGI IMG/M metagenome (GOLD analysis project Ga0326728, IMG submission 207602) | Lab enriched peat soil microbial communities from McLean, Ithaca, NY, United States - MB31MN | ecosystem: Environmental > Terrestrial > Soil > Wetlands > Peat | place: USA: New York...
TCTATGCGGAAATTTACCTGCCGAGCGGGCATTTTCGTTCAAAATATTTGCTCAGGTGCGCGTAGACACCTCAAAGCCCTGGAACCTCTAAGAAACGTGCGACAAAATGTTACTTCCGTGCAATTTACAAAGAATTAGGTGACTCACTAGTTTACATACCACCCAACGGACGACTCTGTCAAGCGTTTTTGCCCGCCACAACGCCCCACCCTACGCCTCGGTTCAGGATGGCCGTTGCAATTGAACGCGCATATCCCGCAAAATACGAGGCTGAGTGACTCGTTTGGCGCGGGCCGTAGCCATGCCGGGTTGGGGCCGGGATCCTGCCTCTCCACTTGGCGAGCAGTCATCGCCAAGCATGTTACGGCTGTGTGAAAGGTGGTGTAACCTCTTGAAACGACGAACCTTTTTGAAGGGCGCGGCAACTGCTGCGTTAACCTCCAAAATGCTGAGGGCGGGAGAAGGCAAGCGAATCGCCTTTGGCGGTATTCAAATCGAGTGCAGCACTTACAGCGGTATTCGCACCCGGTTGGAAGACTTCACCGTCAAAAGGGGCCAGGAGTTGGCCGACGATCCGTTCTTCAGGCAGTTGAAGGAGTACCCGTACGCGTTTCACCCCGCGCTTCTGGCCACGGCCGTTCCCGGACCGCCAGTCGAGCCGGAAGCCTACAACCGGCTAAAGACGGAGTTCCTCCGCCGGTTGGCGGACTTGCTCCCGCTGGACGGACTCTACCTGGCCATGCACGGCGCGATGTACGTGGTGGACATGCAGGACGCCGATGGAGACTGGATTGCCGCGGCTCGCAAGGCCGTGGGCGAAGGTTGCCTGATCACCGCGAGCTTCGACTTGCATGGCAGCTTAAGCCGGCGCGCTATCGACAACCTGGATATGCTCTCTGCCTTCCGGACCGCTCCTCATATCGACCGAGAGGAGACTGCCAAACGAGCCTGTGACATGCTGGTCCACTGCCTGGATCATCGAATTCGACCCACGCTGGTCTGGTCTCCCATTCCCGTACTGATGCCGGGGGAGCGCACAAGCACGGTCTACGAACCGGCAAAGCACTTGTGGGCGCAATTGCCGGGAATGAACGCGGAGCCTGGGGTACTCGATGCTTCCTTACTGGTCGGTTACGTCTGGGCGGACGAACCTCGGGCCACCGCAAGCGCCGTGCTGACGGGCACCAAACCGGATTTGCTTGAGAAGGACGCGCTCTCGCTCGCACAGGAATATTGGGACGCGCGAAAGGAGTTTCAATTTAAAGTGCCCACCGGCAGTCTCGCCGATTGCATTGAACGGGCGGAGCGCTTGGCGACGAAACCGGTGGTAATCTCCGACTCGGGCGACAATCCAACCGGAGGGGGCGACGGCGACCGGGCCGACGTGCTGGCCGAACTCCTGAGGCAAAACGTCCGCGATGCCGTTATCGCAGGCATCGCGGATCCGCCTGCAACCGAGGCGTGCTACCGCGCCGGCGTGGGCCGTTCGCTTCACCTCAAGATCGGAGGTGCGCTCGACCCGCGAGCCAGCAAGCCCGTGGAAGTCTCGGCGAAAGTGGTCTTCCTATTGTCGACCGATAATTCGCGTGAAAGGCAAGCCGTGGTTGAAGTCCGCGGAGTGACGGTCGTCCTGACCGCCCGGCGCCGGCCTTTCCACGAGATTCGCGATTTCACCGTGCTCAGCCTGGACCCGAGTCGTTTCAAAATCGTCGTTGTCAAGGCGGGCTACCTGGTTCCGGAGATCGCAAAAATCGCCAATCCAAACCTCATGGCGCTCACCGACGGTGCGGTCAACCAGGATATCGAGCATCTGCCCAAGAGCAAGTGGCGCGTGCCTTCTTACCCGTTTGTGCCTGATCTGCACTGGACGCCGTCCACGATTGTAGGCGCGCGGTCTCCAAGGCATGCGGAAGCGTAGTGATCCCTGGGGCACGGGAACAGCCCATTACTAATCAGCCAATGGACTGTCATTCCGAGCGACGCGAGGAATCTACCTCCGAATGCCTGCAAGCCCGTGCGAGATTGCTCGTCGCCTGCGGCTTCTCGGAATGACTGGTCGAGTTACCACAGAGATTCTAACGGCCGGGAGGGAACGAGGATGCACTTCCGGCCTTCACCTTTTCGAGATCCCTCTCGATTTCCGCAGCCAGGGCGGTCTGGCCGCGCGCCACAGCCAATTCCTTGGCTTGTGTCAGATAGTGCAGCGCGTTCGCACTGTCGCCGGCGCGCCCGTAGGCGGCTCCAAGAGCGTAGAGGTACGTCGGTGTCTCCTCATCCTCCGGAGTTCGGGTCTGGAGAAACTGCTCGATTGCCTGCGCATACTCGTGCTGATTGATCAGCATCCGCCCCAGGTTGAAGTGACCGCGACGGAAGCTGGGATCGCCTTCGATCGCCTTTCGGTACTCCGCAGCCGCCTCCGCAAGCTTTCCCTGCCGTTCGAGAATATTGCCGAGATCATTGTGGGCGGCAGCGTAAGACGGAGAAATGGCCAGCGCATTCCGGAACGCCTGCTCCGCCCCATCAAGCTTGCCTTCCATGATCAAAAGCACACCGTAGTTGTAATAAGCGTCGGGAAACTGAGTTGGGTTCAGCTTCACTGCCGCCTGGAAGTGCTGCTCCGCTTTTTCCCGATTCCCCATCCGGCCGTAAAGAATGAGCAGGTTGATGTGGGCTTTAACCAGTTCGGGGTTGAGCCGCAAAGCCTCCTCGGTCTCCGCCACGGCATCCTTCAGGCGCCCCACCTGTTCGAGTTGGGTGCCTCTTTCCAGGTGGGCCGCCGCTCGCATGTCGAGTTTTCTGAGTTGATCGCGGAGGGGGTCGTCGACGGGAGGCACCACCGCCTCGTGGTGTGCATACAAGGCCAGCTCCTGCTCAGCCTCGTTGGTCTTGCCCAGTTTTCGGTCCACCTGCGCGAGAGCGTAGTGTGCAGCGCCATAGGTGGGGAAGAGCTCACAAGCTCTGCGGAAAGACTCTCGGGCGGCGGCAGGATTTCCCTTCAGAACGGCGATCCGCCCCAAGCCGAAGTACGCCTCCGCCGCACCCGGTATATCATCCACGATTTCAGAATACGCTTCCGTGCTCTCGTCGATCTCGCCCGAGTCGAGGAGGCTTTCGGCCAATTTCAGGCGCGCGGGAAGATAAGACGGATCCAGGCGCAGCGCTCGCTGGAAGGCCTGCACCGCCTCGGCGTATTTCTTCTGTTTCGCCAGCAGCGAGGCAAGATAGTAGAGCCACTGGAAGGATCGCTCATCGAGCTGGTTGGCCCGCCGGTAACACGCCACGGCTTGCTCGGGCCGGTCGTAAAGATCCAGAAGCATCCCGAACTTGCCGACGGCTTCGGCATTTCGCGGCTGCTGCCGGGCTGCGGTATAGGCTTGCTGAACCTGATCGCGCACTTCCGTGGGGAAATCGCCCAAACTGAGCGCCGGAAGTTTCGGCAAGTCTTCACTCCTGAGCGCACAGCAGGCGAGACAAACAGCAAGCGCGACTGCGCAAAGTTGCCGACGCATGGTGGCATTGTACGCCAGTTTGGGGATCCGCGGGGTCGCGCGGACGCCTGTAGCGCGAGCATTGCCGTTCATCTATGCGGCCTTGGCTCAGTCGGCCAAACCGTGGCGCATGCATACAGAGCAATGTGTGCGCCACCTAGGAAACTGTCGCAGCCCTTGATAACCCGCCGCCTCCCCAAGGCGCCGTGCCGGCTGACATTCCGTCCTAGCCGTCCTTACTAACCAATTGGCTGCCTAGGACGCCCCATTGGGGATCACGGGCACGCCTTCCAGAATTTTTTGCTTGACAGGAAGCGCAGTTTATGGTAGCCTATCGTGATTGTCGGATTGTGGACCTCTTGTCCCATTCAACCGCTTGGTCCGCGCCGACAGGAAGGAAAGGCGGGCTAACCCCGCCGGTCAGGGAAGAAAGAGTGATCCAGGAACACAAAAAAACGACGAACGAAGCCAGTATGTCTTTGAAAACACAGGGAGGCCATCGAAAGACGAAGCCAAAACGGACCAACTTCGAGCCCCCAGTGTCCATATTTGACCCCAAAACTGATCTTTCGAGCGTCACGCGTGTCCGAGCGGCAGCAAGTCGTAGCGGAGTGCGCCCAGGACAAAAATTGCCGCACGCGGCGAGACTCGAAGAACCGCGAGCAAATACAAAAAACAGTGGGAACGAAGCTAAGAAGTATTTGAAAACAAAGGACTTGACTTTTTGCAATGCTGCTAATTGAGCTGTTTTTGCGTGCAATTGTACCCAGATTGAACCCGAATAGTTCCAGGAAACGGTCTCATTTCAACGAAACGTCCCGCAACCCCTGCTCCGTTCGGCCCAGCCGGGCAATTGATAAGAAGGGGGGCTACAGAGGGCTGGCGCAGGGCAAAGCTCTGCGGGTACCGAAACCAATTTCCCTTTATCTCATCGTTCCTTTTGTCTTCTGCGCGCTGAGCTTGTGCAAGGCCGCAGGCCCCCAAACCACACAGGCCGGCTCACCTGCCCAACTCGCTACCGGCTCTTGGCAAGGCATCGTGCGCGACGCCAAGGGAAACGCCTTGTCTGAAGCGCAAATCGAACTGCGTGAATCCGTATCGGGTCGAACCCTGAGTGCCGTCACCGACGGGCAGGGCACATTCCGCCTGCGGGAGGTTCCGGCCGGGAGTTACACCGTGCGTGTGCGCTGGCATGACGCGACGGGCGCCTCGCCGAAGTCGTTGAGAATCGAGCCCGGCAGCAATCTGAACTCTTCTTTGCAATTGGCTTCCGACGGGGGAGAGTTGGTTCTCCAAACGTTGGCCTCAGGCGAGAAGCCAAAAGCTAGCGGCGGCGAGAACCTCTCCAGCCGGCAGGTTTCCGAGTTGCCCCTCAACAAACGCGATTTCAGCCAACTGCTCCTGCTCGCCGCCGGCACGATGACAGACACTAACGGTTCGGCAAACTTCACCCAGCAGTTCGCCGTGAACGGTCAGCGCGGCTCGACCGCTATCTTCGCCATGGACGGCGTAGACATCACCGATCCGGAACTGGGCGGAGCCACGTTTTCGAACTTCAACATCGACGCGGTGCAGGAAATCCAAGCGTTTTCAGGAGTCATGCCGGCGGAAATCGGCCACGGCGCTGCCGGCTTCACCGACATCATTACTAAGGCCGGAACCAATCTGCTGCACGGTTCGCTCTTTGAATTCGTGCGTAACTCTTCCCTGGATGCGCGCAATTTCTTTGACGAGCGATCCCTCGGCAATCCTGGCCGCATTCCACCCTTCCGGCGCAATGAATTCGGCTTTGCGCTGGGCGGGCCCGTCACCCTGCCGGGAATTTACCATGGCCGCGACCGCACCTTTATCTTCGGGGAGTATCAGGGCTTCCGCCAGCTGTTGGGGGCCACGGAGGTGCTTTCGGTGCCGACTGAGGCGGAGCGGCGGGGGTTAGACACAACGGCATTTCCCGGCGACACTCTGAATGTTCCAGTGAGTCCGCTGGTGGCCCCCATCCTGGCAGGCTACCCTCTGCCGAATGATACACAGGGCCCTTTCGGGGCACGAACTTACGCCACCTCCACGAAGGTGCCGACAGACACAGATCAGTTTTCCGTGCGCATCGACCACCGCATCTCGAGCCAGGCGCAGTTGTTCGCGCGTTTCACTCTCAATAACGTCAACGGTCCCTTGACTAATCCAGATCAGTCCGCCATCAACTCGAGCTTCGCCATTCATTTTCTGGACCACCAGCGCAACGCCGCGCTGCACTACAGCCGCACCATTTCCGCGCACTTCACCTCCGAGACTTCGCTTGGTTACATCCGCAGCACGCCGACCTTCATATCCCCCAACCACACCCAGCCGGCGATGACCTTTGCCGACAGTCTTTACGAACCTCTTAACGCCGCCGCCGGCACTGCTACCGGCAGCCTGGGAAACCTGTTTCAGTTCCGGCAGAACTTCACGTACCTGCATGGGACGCACAGTTTGAAATTCGGCGCCGAGGTGCGCTTCAACCGCGACGGAAGCATTTTTGGAGTGAACCCGGATGGCACTTACACCTTTGGCGGAGGGACCGCCTACGCCCCGGTCACAATCCTCTCGGCCAGCGGGCAGCATGACGTTAACCTGGGCGCTCCACTTCCCGACTCGCTCTCGGGACTTCTGACGGCCACGCCCTTCTCCTATAACACCACGGTGCCCGCCCCTTACACAGCGGTCGGGAACCGCTTTGATGAGGTGAGCATTCACCGTGACGCGTACAACTTTTACTTTCAGGATGCCTGGAAAGTCTCGCCCCGCTTCACACTGAATTACGGCCTGCGTTACGAAGCCAACAGCCGCATTGGGGAGCCTCTGCATCGTACCTCGACCGCGCGCTTTGTCGACGCAGAGGGTAACCTCGTCCCGCCCTGGGCGCCGGGAGCGGAGGAAATCGTGCTGATGAATCCTCAGCCTCCCTACGGCCAGGATTGGAACGGCTGGGGGCCTCGCCTTTCCACGGAATGGCAGGCCGCTCGCAACACCGTGGTGCGGGCGGGAGGCGCGATCACGTCCATCCTTCCGAACCTCTTCTGGATGAACTTCCTCACGGGCGGCTTTCCGTTCATCGTCAATCCCTACTTGTCAGCGATGCCGGGAGCGCCCCTACCCTTCGCAGACTCGGTCACCGCTTTCAATTTGCCCACGGTCTACACCACCTCCGGCCAAGTTGCCGTGCCCGGCGGAAATACTCGAATCGTTCCACCCAATACGAACCTCGATATGCCGCGTTTTGAATCGGGCCTCGCCGCCCTGACGCCGGGCCATCAGCCGCAACCCCTTGCCCTGGCGGGCATGGCGCCGGACATCCGTACCGGCTACATCGTCAGCGATACGGCGAGCATTGAGCAGACCGTAAAGGACGTGGTGCTCAACGTTTCCTATGTCGGCACCGCCGGTGTGAAGATCGAAACTGTCAATAGCCCCAACGGTTACGCGGGCGCTTCACCTGAGTTCGCTCACTTCACGCAATTCAACTCCCAAGGGCAGATTACGGGCGGTTACGGGCCGGAGTCGTTCGTCACCACCGGTTCCCACTCGACTTATCATGCTATGCAGGTTTCCGCCTCGAAGAACAATCCGCGTTTGGGGTTGGGCTTCCAAGCCAGCTACACCTTAAGCAAGTCGATTGACGACACCAGCGCCGTCGTGGTCGGTTACGGCGGGCCGACTGGAACCATCATCCAGGCCGTCCCGCAGGACCCCAGGAATCCCGGGGCCGACAAGGGGCCCTCGACGTTTGACGTTACCCATGCGTTTACGTCCAGCCTCATTCAGGTCTTGCCTCTCGACCGCGTGAGTTGGCTCCGCCCACTGGGACAGAGGTTCAACACTGGTTGGCAGGTGTTGAACCTCACTACGCTGACGACGGGCATGCCGTTTTCGGTTTATTCGGGTATTCAACAGACTGGTGCGGGCGCGGGAGGAGGCGACCGGCCCGATCAAATTGCCCTTCCGGTTTTTTCCACCGCCCGGACGATTCGCGAAGACTATTTCGGCCGAGGCGCTGACAATGCCTCGTTCTTCGCAGTCCCGATAAACATTCCGGGAGGAACCGGGCCCAATTCGGGCCGCTTCGGGAGCTTGGGCCGTAATACGTTCCGTGGTCCCGGCCTGCACGATCTCGATTTCGCCTTGATCAAGGATACGACCCTGAGCAGCCGCGCCGGTTCGGAACCACCGACCCTGGAGTTTCGGGGGGAATTCTTCAACGCCTTTAACCTCGTCAACTTCGGGCTACCGGTGAATGTCCTGCGCGGCTCGGGCTTCGGCCTCATCAACCATAGCTCCGGGACTTCCCGCCAAATTCAGTTCTCGTTGAAATTGATCTTCTAATCCTTCCGGGCAATGGCCGAGAAGAGTTCCAGGACTGCCGAATCACAGCGGTGCCACTTGCAGCAAGATCTGTCAATGCGCGGTCAGCCGCAAGGTGGGCCGGGAGCACCGAGAGGGTTCCCTTGCTGGCTGAAGTGCCCTTTCGCTGGCTGTCCAATGGGGTAAGATTGAGCGGATGCTGAAAACCAGCTTGGCGAAGGGTGAACGCCGGAGAGAGTGAGCCTTGACCGATGACGAAGCGTCACGTTACCTCGGGGTTTGCCCTCAGCCGTGGAAGGATGCCGCAACCCTGATACTCGGAACGGGCCTGCGTCCCGGCGAAGTGTTCAAGTTGCGGTGGGAATTCGTGCCGCTGAACGGGCACGGCGGATTGATTCAGGTTGCAGAAGGAAAGAGCAAGGCCGCCCGCCGACTACTACCGATGGCCCCGGCAGTCTATACCACGCTGAAGTCTCGCCTCGCGGACCAAGGATGCCCGTCTGAGGGTTGGGTGTTCCCCACGGGCGCTGTGTGCGGGCACCTCGAACAAGGGACGGCCAAGACGCACCACTCAAGGGCGCTGGCAATCCTCCAGAAGGCCCATGAGGAAGAGCAGAAGACCCGGGAGAAGGTGCCTGAGGAAAAGCCCGAAGAACATCCTGAGGTTGAGCCATTCGAGCCCCACTGCCTCCGCCACACGGCTCTGACGAACCTTGCGGCTGTGTGCCCCGATGCTTTCGCTTTGGCCCAAATCGCTGGCCATTCGTCGATTCAGATAACCATGCGGTATGTTCATCCGCAAGCCGACGCTATCGAGCGAACCTTCGCGCAATTTGCGAATCGCCAAGAGGTGGTCGCAGACGGTGGTCACAAGGAAAAGGCCCTGCCAGACGGTAGGTCAAGCCAGTCTGCAAGTGCTGAGGAATCAGAGGTATTGGTGAGCCGTGAGGGAATCGAACCCCCAACCTACTGATTAAGAGTCAGTTGCTCTACCGATTGAGCTAACGGCCCATCAAATGATTTACGGGAGCTTCGTAGGACGGTGCAGCCGCGAACAGAGCGACTGCTTTCCGGCGAACTCTACGCTAGGGCCTCTCGCGGATTTCGGTACGCTCGTGCAAGAGGTTCCGCCGCTAGCGCTACGCTTCCGGTATGGACTCAACGTAACGACGCTTGATGGTGGCGTTCGAATGCGCGCTTAACCGCGCAATCCAAAACCCTTCCGCCGCGGCGCGTCCCATAACTTCGACGTATTCAGTTTAACACAAACTCGACCGGCGTTTTCAAGATTTGTCACAGGGTCGGTAATTGCGGATGGCTCGTTCTCCTGCCGTTGAGCCGCTGCGTGTTTTATCGGCGAGAAGTTAAGAGCCTAGAGCTATAAGCTTACGTCACCGCAGAACACTTCACCGAAAGAGGCGGGCGGCTTGCACCAGGCGGGAACCCACAGCGCGGCCGGTCTGCAGACATAAAGCCCTCGGGAGCCGATATATGCAGATTTCTGCATATCTGTGTCAAAAAGGGACTGAGGAAGGGTCTTTTTTCACATTGTGGAAGTTTTACAAAACTATATTGTCTTTAGATGCAGTCAGATAGAAAAAATATTATCATTTTTTGCACTGTTTCCCATATTCTCATTTCCACGTGGTAGGCTAGTATCATGGAGCAAGAGATGCGAGCTGCGAAGGTACAGGCTGCGAACACATGGGAAGGACCGGAAACCATGGTCAGAGGAGACGCGATCGATTTTGGTGCTGGCGTATGGCGATCGGCCGTCCGATGGCTCGCTTGGGCTACAGGGCAAACGGCATCGGCCCGCACGCGGACGCCGCGTGCCGGATTATTCCTATCCGTGCTGGCGCTCATTGTTGCCGCTGGTAGCTGGCGTCCGGCGCCCACTCTTGCCCAACTCCCCGCGGGGGAAGAAACTGAGGTCGGGGGCCGTCCACTCCTCGGTCGCGGCTGGGGAGCTGACTCGGGCGTTTCCGGAGCTTTGCCTGCTGCCGGAACTGCAACTCTGGGATATGCCGAGCTTGCGCCGCGAGCTTTGGTGGCTGCCGCTGGAGCGGGTTGGGCGACTCCATCAGAGTGTCCAGAGCGCGCCGCCGCGGCATCCTCGGCAGGACCTTCTTGCCAAGAAACAGCAGGCCACGGCATGGCCGCCGATGTCAGTGAGTTTCCAGCAGTTTCAACCTTCGATCCACGGAAAACGGCGGCGGCGTGGCATTTCTTGGCCAAAGTGAGTCGTCTTTGAGCATTGACGCGTTCCCGCGAGGTTGTTAAGATGGGTTGATTTCGCGGTATTGAGGAGAGTCTCTTATGGACCGTTTGACCCGCCACGAATTGAAGCAGGACGAATTCAAGGAATCGCTGGACCAACTCGAGCAGTACTTCACGACACATCTAAAGGAAATCGTGACGGTGGCGATTCTGGCGATTGTGGTGGTGGGCTCGGCGGTGGGCATGAAGTACTACCTCAGCCAGCAGGAAGCCAATGCGAATCTCGATCTTGCCGCCGCCCTGAGGACTTTCCAGGCCTATGTGGGGACCTTCGCGCCGGGAAGCGTGCCCCCCGGTACGGAAAGCTATCCGACCACCGCCGACAGGTACAAGGCAGCGCTGTTGAAATTCAACGCCATTGGAGCCAAGTACCGCCTGTTCCCCCGGCCTAAAGCCGTGGGTATTGCGCTTTATCACGCGGGACTCTGCGAATCCCTCCTTGGAAACACCACCGTGGCCATTAATACCCTGCAAGAGGCCAGCCGGGATGGAGACCGCGACATCGCCTCATTGGCTCAGTTGGCTCTGGCCGACGAGTTTCTCCAGAGCGGCAAGACGCAAGAAGCAGACAAAATCTATCAGAACCTTGCCGACCATCCCACTTTAGCAGTGCCCAGGGCGACGGCTCTGATGACGTTGGCGGATTCCTTGAAGAGTTCCCAGCCGGCGCGGGCGCGGCAGCTTTACGATCAAATCGGGAAGGAATTCGGCTCGGAACCCGCCGTTGCGCAGATCCTGAAGGAAGAGATGGCGGACCTGCCGCAGGGCGGCGGCGGGCAATAGCCGCGGGCAGACGCCATTCCGCCAAACGGCCGCAGCGCCGTCCTCGAAGAGACCTCGGTGTGACCATTTTAATCTGACTAGTGCCCAGTTCGAGATGCAAGCCATGTTCTTCGTTAGTGAGGGAAGGGCGGGGCTTCAGCCCCGCCGCAGGAAATGCGCGAGGTTTTGGGGCTTTAGCCTCTGAAGCCATATTGGTTTCAGGGCCTAAAGGCCCTTCGACCGTCCGCCCGGAGCCGGCGGGGCTGAAGCCCCGCCCTTCCGAGGATCGTCAACAAATTCGCTCATTAACCCAACGGCGCGCAAGAACGGCCCCTTCGCCGCTATGTCCGATCCAACGATCAAAACCCCGGCCGCCGGCGCCAAGAGCGAGTCCGGTCCCTCGGTGCGGCGTGAAGTTCGCCTGCGCGAGAACCCACAATCCTTTAGTTTCTGGCAGCGGGTTCAAATTCTCCTGGCCAGTTGGGCCGGTTTTCTTGCCGTCCTGCTCGTCGGGCGCAGCCTGCGCTGGGAAGTTCACGGTTGGGAAAATTGGGAAGCCGCCACGAAGCTAGGCAAAGGACTGATTTACACCTTCTGGCATCGCGAAATCTTTTCCGCTTGCTGGTTCTGGAGAAAACGCGGAATTGTGGTGATGACCAGCCGGAATTTCGACGGTGAGTACATCGCCAGGATTATCCGGAAGCACGGCTACGGAGCGGCGCGTGGCTCCAGCACTCGGGGAGCGTCGCAGGCCCTGACGGAAATGATCGAGTGCTTACAGAAGGGACGCGATGCGGCTTTCACCATCGACGGACCACGCGGGCCGCGATGGGTTGCCAAACGTGGCTCGGTGATGCTTTCCAAGGCCACCGGCGCCGCCATTCTCTGTTTTCATGTCGCCCTGCGCCGCGCCTATGTTTTCCGCCGCACCTGGGACTTGACGCAGTTCCCTTATCCCTTTTCGCAAGCGGCGGTATTTATCGCGCCGCCCATCGTGGTTGCGCCGCAGGCCGGCGAGGAGGAACAGACCTCGAAGCTCCAGCAAGTGCAGGCTGCTCTCGATGAATTGCGGCGGCAAGGGGAAGCGTGGGTATTGAAGTCGGAAAATGGAAAGTGGAAAATGGAAAATGGAAAGTAGAAAGTTGAAAATGGATGCGGAGCTCAGACTTCAATCTCCAATTTCCATTTTCCAATTTCTAATTTCCAGCTTCCATTTTCCATTTTCTAACTTCCAGCTTCTGCTTCTGCCAGGCGCTTGATTTCGGGGTAAAGGGCTTCCGCCTGGGTTCGCGTCTCCGCAAGGGTTCCTGAGCAATCAATCACATAGTCGGCGCGGCGGCGCTTCTCCTCGGGGGGAATCTGGGATGCCACTCGCCGGAGGGCATCTTCACGCGCAAGACCGGTTTTCGCCATCAGCCGTTCGATTTGCTGTTCAGGACGGCACCACGCCACCAGGATTTTTGCGAAGCGATCCGCGACGCCGGCCTCGTAGATTACCGCGGCGTCGACAACGACCACGGCTGCGGGGCGCCCGGCGCGCAACTCCGCGGCGAGTTCATCGACGCGCGCGATCAGGCTGGGGTGCACGATCGCGTCGAGCTCGCGGAGCCTTTGCGGGTTAGCAAAGACTATCGAGCCCAGCAGCGCGCGGTCGATCTCGCCGTCCGGTTTCAGGATGCCCTGCCCGAAGCGCGCGACCACCTGCTCGTAGACGGGGTGAGAGCGCCGGAGCAACTCGTGGCCCACTCGGTCCGCGTCGATCACTTGGGCTCCGAACTCCTCCAGGATGCGCGCCACGGTGCTTTTCCCGGAGGCGATCCCACCTGTCAATCCGAAGTTGCGAGGCATAAGGGCAGTGACGAGTGATGAGTGAAGAGTGACGAGCAAAACGCTTCGCCTGAATTCCGAAACCTGCTTGTAGGGGGACGGCTTGCCGGCCCCGCATTTCCGCTGGCCTAGACGCGGGTAGGGCAAGCCCTACCCCTACACGTTTTCAAGAAAGGTAGTTTAACACAGCAAAAAGCCCGACTGCGGTGCTACCCGGGAGCACGCACAGGTGACGGAGGGACGATATCTTGTTATATATTCTATGCAGGGGATACGAAGCTCATGGAAGCGGAGCGAAGGTGCGAAAAATGCGGCCAGATGATTCCCTGGGGGGAAGGGAAGTGCCCTGCCTGCGGCGACGACCCGAGGCTCCTCTGGACGCTGTCGCGCAACGAACTTCTACTGGCGAGTCTCGCCGCTCTGATCGTCCTCTTTATCGCCACTAGCTTTTCGGTGACGGCCTATCATGCGAAGGAACACTCTTTGGCCCAACGGTGGTACGCCCGGGGCGAGCGGGACCTCACGGCAGGCCATGCGGAAGCGGCCATCGAGGATTTCCAGACCGCGCTGATCTACTCGCACAACGACCCGCTGACTGAATTTAAGCTGGCGCACGCGCTGACCATGGCCGGCCATCTCCGCCAGGCGCGTGCCTACCTGCTGGCCTTGTGGGATAGAGAGCCCGGCAATGGCACGGTCAACCTGGAGTTGGCGCAACTGGCCGCCCGGTCGGGGTCGGTACAGGAGGCTATTCAGTACTACCACGACGCCCTTTACGGGCAGTGGGATGAAAACCCCGCCGAACATCGTCGCCTGGCCGGGTTGGACCTGGCGGAGTTCCTGATCAAAGTTGGGCAGAAAGCGCAGGCGCAGGCTGAACTCATCGCGCTAAGCGGCGGCTTGCCGAACGATTCCCCGCTCCAGACTCGGGTCGGCTCGCTCTTAATGCAAACCGGGGAGTACGAACATGCCGCACCCCTGTTCCGCCAGGCACTGCGACTAAGCCCCAATTACCTTCCGGCGCTGGAGGCCGCGGGGGAGGCAAGCTTCCAGATGCGCGATTACTCGGCTGTCCGGCGCTATCTTTCACGTGCGAAACGCCTGGGTGGGCTCTCGCCGCAGTCCCAACGGCTCTTGGACACAGCCACCCTGATTCGGGACAGCGATCCTCTGGCGCCTCGCCTGAGGGCACAGGAGCGTGCCTCGCGCGCTCTCGCGGCGTTTAACCAGAGCCTGGAACGGCTCAATCAGTGCGCCGCGGCCCGCGGCATATCCTTCGATAATGGCCCGCAGCAGTCCGACCTTCAGCAGTTGCACGCGCAGGCTGCGGCCCTCCAACCGCAAGTGAACGCGCGCAACCTGGCTCGTGATCCTGATTTACTGCTTAAGGCGACGGACACGGCCTACCAGATCGAGCAGGGCACCGAGCGCGTTTGCGGGGAACCGCAGGGCCTTGACCTTGCGCTGTTGCTGCTTTCTCGCACCCAGGAAGGAGCGAACGAGTGAGCAGCCTTTCCACTCCGCCAGCAGCCACGCCCATGCAGGGAAGTCCTCCTTCGCAGGCCGGGATTCTGGCAGAGATTCGAAGACTATTGCGACTCGGAAGTGGCGGGCTGACGCTGGGCGAGCAGCAGGTTTTCCTGCTCCTGGCAGTGATCATCGGCCTTTTCTCAGGGCTGGTGGTGGTCCTCTTCCGCATTGCGATTGAGTATACACGCCTGATCCTTTTCGGGTCCGGATTGTCAATCGCGCCGCATCGAGCCCTCCTGGCGCCTACTGCCGTGGGACTGATCGTGGCTCTGCTGGTGATGAAAGTCTTCTCGCGCACACGGGGCAGCGGGGTGAACCAGACCAAAGCCGCCGTCTACATTTACGACGGGTATGTGCCCTTCAGGACGGTGATTGGAAAGTTTGTGACCTGCGCGCTGGCCATCGGCAGCGGACAGTCCCTGGGCCCCGAAGACCCTTCGCTGCAAATGGGCGCGGGAATCGCCTCCGCTCTGGGCCGGCGCATGCGTTTTTCACGGGACAAGGTGCGGTTGATCGCTCCCGTGGGGGCGGCGGCGGGGCTGGCGGCGGCGTTCAATGCTCCCATCTCGGCCGTTCTTTTCGTGATTGAGGAGGTTATCGGGACGTGGACCGCGGGCGTGCTGGGCGCCATCGTTCTTTCCGCCGTCTCGAGCGTGGTCGTGGCGCGCTGGTTCCTGGGCGACCAGGCCCTGTTCGGTATA